>Ga0172362_10000184_pt1 | contig 46686 bp, 41 predicted proteins | sample LakKivs1_kivu2a2_FD_114534 | JGI IMG/M metagenome (GOLD analysis project Ga0172362, IMG submission 114534) | Sediment microbial communities from Lake Kivu, Rwanda - Sediment s1_kivu2a2 | ecosystem: Environmental > Aquatic > Freshwater > Lake > Sediment | place: Rwanda: Western Province, Lake... | reverse complement strand
GCTAAACTCTATACTGCAATGTCTCCGCTGAAGTCAAATGAGGCGGGCGGGCCGTCTCCGGGCCTCCAGCGATATGCGCTTGATTTCCTGCCGAGCCATCGTTTATATAGCGTCTTGAACCGGGAGCGCTATCGGATATGATTCCTACCAGAATGATGACCCTTTTCATCCTGCTTTCCCTGGCCGGTCACATGACCGTTCTTTCGGCCGCCGGATTCATCGGGCTTTATTCCGGGCCGCCCGAAGACATCTTCCAGGTGGAACTCACAGCACGGGCATCCGAAGACCAACAGAGCAAAAAAGCGCTCCCGAGAGACCCCCAAAAGACTCCGGGGTTCTCCGGGCTCGAACGTTACCGGGGTGAAGATACGGTCGATCTCGGCAGTTCGAGCAGAAAGTACATGGATTACCTGAACCGCCTGAGGAAACAGATCGAAGGTCAGTGGGAGTACCCGCCCGAGGCGTACGCGAAAAAGCAAACAGGCACAGCCGTTCTTCAATTTTCGATCGCCAGAGATGGAAGCCTTTTGAACTCCCTCATCCTTTCGTCCTCGGGCTTTGAAGATCTTGACAGTGGAGCCCTTGCCGTCGTCAAGACTGCGGCCCCCTACGCCCCCCTGCCGGAAAATTTCAACCTCTCCAAGCTCCACATCGTCGCCCGATTCCAGTACGATATTTTTTAACAGGGTCGATAAAGCCGGTCAGCCTCTTCTCCCCCCCCCCGGGTGAACCCCGCGATACCGTTTGGTGGCCATCATGAAGGAATCGGGCAGGGCTTTCCCAGGCGCCGATCCCCGCCTTCGGAGCATCAGGTTGTACTCATGAAACACACATGATATGTGAGAGGCAGGAGTTGTGGAGGATAACAATGGTGACGGAAGACGAAAGCCTTCGATACGCAAGAGACGTGGTGGCAGTGGACCCCATGGCCACCTTCCTAGGAATCCAGCTCAAGGAGGTCCGGCGTGCCTACGCTCGACTTTCTCTCGATATCCGGCCGGAATATCTCAATGCATTAGGCAGGGCGCACGGCATGATTGTATCGGCCCTTGTCGACCAGGCCGCAGCGGTGGCGGCGAACTCGACGGAACACCGAGCCCTCATCGTGGAGATCAAGGTCAATTTCCTCGACGCCGTGTCCCCGGGGGACACCGTAACGGCCGAGGCTAAGGCCATTGACACCAGGAAAAGCCTGAGCCTCTGGCAGGTCGATGTGCACGATTCCTCAGGGAAGCTTGTTGCCACGGGCCAGGCCGTGGGTTATCACCGGCCGTAAAGAAAATGAACGGGAGACCTCCTTGAGAAATCCGTCGAGGCGGTTCAGGCGGCTTTCTCCCGATCGTCCCTGCCTGTGACACAATAGAGGCCTTCTCCCAGAAGGGCCGGCTTGAAACAACGGTTATCAGAAACGCAGGCGGCCTGCCTTCGGTCTCCTTCCTGCCACCGCCGGACGAGGCCGGGTTCGCGAATGAAGGGGCGGCTCATGGAGATGTAGTCGGCAACACCTTTTCTCACGAGATCATCGGCAACCTCAAAGGATCGGATTCCACCCACGAGGATCAAAGGGACCTTGAGCTTCGCCTTAAAGGCCTCCGCTGCATCCTTGAAATAGGCTTCGTCACGTGTCGTTTCGATGCCGCGCCGGGAAGGGCTGAGTTCCCCCGAAAGGAGCGTTCCACCGCTCAGCTCGATGGCGTCGAGCCCGGCATCCTGGAGGATGAGCGCCGTCTCGAGCGAGGCCTCCAGGTCAAGCCCGCCCTGAATGAAGTCCCGGGAGTTGAGCTTGACGAGGACGGGGTAATCGTCCCCCGCGGTTTTCCTGATTTCCCGCTGAACATCCACCAAAATCCTTGCCCGCCTCGGCACGTTTCCACCGTAAGCATCCTGCCTCCTGTTAAAAAAGGGGGACAGGAACTGGCTCAAGAGGTATCCATGGGCGGCATGGATCTGCACACCATCAAAGCCCGCCGCGCGAGCACGTGCGGCCGCTTTCCCGTATGCCTCGACCAGTTCATGAATATCCTCAACGGTCATTTCCGAGGCCCGCTGGGATCGCGAGATTTCCTCGACGATGGACGGACCGACCGGTTGAAGTCCAGTCAACTTTTTGCTGGAAAGCAGCCCTCCATGGGCAAGCTGGAGGACGATCCTTCCGTCAAGCCGGTGTACGGCGTCTGTCATATGCCTGAGGCCTGGAAGAAAAGCGTCACTGGAAACACCCAGCTGGCGGGTCGCCGCTTGACCCTCGGGGCGGACAAAGGTGTGACCCGTGATGATGAGACCCACACCCCCGGCGGCCAAGCCGCACATCAGATCCACGAGCTGCGGTGTGCAGGCCCCCTCCTCCGAGGCCATGCCTTCCCACGTGGCGGAACGAACGAAACGGTTTGCAATCTTCATCTCCCTGATCTCTGTTTTTTCAAATAGCCTGGTCACGGCGATCCTCCTTGAAGACCCCTGAGAAGCTAAACACGTCCTCGTAAAAAAACCGGGTTGACAATCCCCGATGGCCCATATATGGCAAAAAAGTGTTTTTTCTTCAACATATTCTATGAGGAAAGGCTTCAGCCGGGGTCAGCAGATACATGGTGATGTCACAACGCACTTTCATGAAAAGAAAAAGCCGGCCGGTTCGAAAAGGCTACACGAAGCCCACCCTCGCCCTGATGGCCCTGTGTTTCTTTGCCCTGACCACGTCACCAGGAAAATCAACCGCCGCGGTCTATAACGACGATATCGGGAGAACCGTTCAGATCCCCTCTCATCCCCGGAGAATTGTATCGCTTGCACCGAGCATAACGGAAACCCTTTTTGCCCTGGGTCTTGACCGGGAGATTGTCGGTGTGACGGATTTTTGCAACTACCCCGAGGCAGCGCTCTCCAAACCGAAAGTGGGAAGCTTCATCAGCCTCTCTGCCGAGAAAATCGTCTCCCTGAGCCCGGACCTGATCCTGGCCACAGCAGATGGCAACCGGAAGGAATCCGTTGATCAGCTGGCGAGACTTGGGCTGCCGGTATACACGGTCAGCCCGTCAAATCTGACCGAGACATTTCGGATGATTTTCACGATCGGCAGGATGACGGGAAGAGAGAAGGAAGCCCATTCACTGGTCCATCAGCTCCAGCAAAGGGTCCGCCATGTAACAGCCGTCACGGAGCGTCTGCAGCGCCCGAAGGTCTTTTTCCAGGTCGGCCTTGATTCCCTTATCACGGTCGGTCGTGACACCTTTCTGAATGAACTGATCACGCTCGCGGGCGGCACAAACATTTCCGGTGAGGAAACCGTCCGCTATCCCCGTTACAGCATCGAGAGGGTCATCACGGCGGTACCGGACATTGTGATCGTCACGTCCATGAAGGGCGAGGGAAGCTTTGAACAGGTGAAAAAGAACTGGTCGCGTTGGTCCTCCCTGCCAGCGGTACGAAATGGGAGGATCTACCTGATGGAAACGGATCTGGTCTTCCGCCCCTCACCGAGAATTGTGGACGGTCTCGAGGAGCTCACGAGGCTCATCCACCCCGAAATCCGGGACAAACTGAGGTCCAGGCCATAAAAAAGGGGCCGGATTCAAGGCCCCTTTTCCAACCGGATGGAAATCCCCTTAATCACGAGACCATTTGGATGATTCGACGTACTGCACGATCTTGTCGGCGAGCGTCCTCACGGTCTGCTCGAACTTGGACATATCTTTCTCCAGAAGCGTCATCCGGAAACCCATCAGGGGTGTGAAGAAGGAGGTGAGCGGGACAACGCAGATGCCCGTGGACCCGAGCAGGTAATAGACGAAGCGTTTGTCCAGCTCGATCCTCTCACTGCAGATCTTTTCGATGAATTGACGGATGTTATTGTGCTCGATGGGAAGTGTCTGCTTATCGTTGAGGACTGCTTCGTTGAAAACAATAGACATGTAGAAAGCGCCGTTAGTGCGGTTCACAACGACGTAGGGCACGTCCTTCAGGATGTTGTATGCGACGTTGGAGAGTTTCTCGTACGTGCGGAGCCTGTGGTTCAAGTACTTTTCGTACTCCGGATGAGACATGAGTCTCGGGATCGAGACCTGAGGCAGGGTTGTCGAGCAGACTTCGGCCATCTTCTGGCTCAGAATGGCCTGGATGTAATGGGCAAAGGCTTCGTCCTTCTGCCCGTTGTACACTTCGATCCACCCGCACCGGGCTCCGGGCCAGGGGAACTCTTTCGAAATCCCTTTCATGCTGATCGCGGGTACATCCTCGACGATGTCTGAAAGGTGTACGGTCAACTGCCCATTGTAGACCATGTTGATGTAGATCTCATCGAAAACGAGAAAAAGGTCATTTTCCCTGGCGATCTTTACGATACGCCTCAGCGTCTCCTCGGGATAGACAAACCCCGTGGGGTTGTCGGGATTGATCACGAGGATACCCACGATTGCTTTGTGGCTCTTAACCTTGAGTTCGAGTTCGTTCATGTCCGGATGCCACCTGTGATAGGGGTTCATCCGGTACGTGTTCGGCGGGAATGATGCGTGATGGACTTCGGCAAGGAAGTGGGTCGAGTAGGTCGGCTCGGGAAGGATGATCCTGGCGTCAACCCGGATGACGCCGTAAGCCCTGGCAATCGCGTCGCCCAGACCGTTAAAGAAGATAATGTCATCGGGCGTGATTTGTGTCTTTCCCCTTCGGTTGACCCGCTCCGCGATAAACTCGCGCGTGGCGTCATGCCCCTGCGTCGGGGAATAGGCGTAGTTGATATCCTCCTTCAGAAGATCGAACAGGACTTCTTTCATCCAATCGGGGATTTTTTCCCCTTTGTGCACGGGATCACCGATGTTCTCCCAGGTGACCTCCATGCCACAGGCCTTGAGCCGGTTGGCGACGCCCACGATGTTTCTGATCTCGTAGGTGAGGCCCTCTCCTCTCTTTGCGATGTCGAATCTCATGGAATGCCTCTCCGCTTTGTTGATGTACTTAAAATCAATGCAATATTTCTACATCTTTAATATAATTGAAAAAAAATATCTATATTTTTTTAAGTTCCCCCCACACACTTTATCGCGCTCGGAAAGAGGTTTACTCAGATTTCCTGCGCACATTCATATTGAAATAAGACGGGGTTTATAGTACCGTCTGACCACCGTATTACCGGTAACGGCCCGGGGGGCGAACAAACGTTTTATTAATTCCATCCTATTGATATTAAAAGATTATCTGCTCAGGCGCCCCTGTCGTGAACATCAACCCTGAAGCGCCCTTCTTTTCAGGAGATGGCTATGAAAAAAACCCCTCTCTATGAACATCACCAGAAGTTGAAGGCGACCATGATCGAGTTTGGCGGCTGGTGCATGCCCGTACAATACACCGCCGTCATCGAGGAGCACAGAGCGACGAGATCCGCAGCGGGAATCTTTGACATCTGCCATATGGGCGAAATCGAGATTCGAGGGACAGGCGCTCAGGATTATTTACAGAGTATCATGAGCCGTAACCTCGAGAGGCAGGAAATCGGCCAGATGAAGCTGAGCGTCATGCTGAACACCCGTGGCGGCATCCTGGACGACCTGACGGTGTACAAACTCGGCGCAGAGCACTACATGGTGGTGACCAATGCCGTCACCAAGGACGGCGATTTCGAGTGGCTCCGTAGGGCACAGGAAGAAAAGGGGTACTCCGGCATCACCCTACGGGACATCAGCGATGCCACCGGCAAGATCGATTTGCAGGGACCGAATTCACAAGCCATCCTTCAGAAGGTCACCCAGGGAAATCTTGCCCCGCTCAAATTCTACCATGCCATGAGCACGGAGGTGCTGGGCATTTCTTCCATCGTTTCCCGGAGCGGGTACACGGGGGAAGACGGTTTTGAGATATACGCCGACAGCCGCCGGATGGGTGAGATTTTCGACGCTCTCCTGAGCGTTGGGACGCCCATGGGATTGAAACCGGTCGGCCTGGGTGCCCGGGACACCCTCCGCATCGAATCGGGCATGATGCTCTACGGCCACGAAATGGATGAGACGATCACGCCCTTTGAAGTGGTCTACGGCTGGCTCGTCGATCTCAACAAGGAATTCACCGGCTGCGAGGCCTTGAGAAAACAGAAGGAAGAAGGGGTAAAGAAAAAGCTCATTGGATTCGAGATGACAGACCGGGGGATCGCGAGGCACGGATACAGGGTTTTCGGCAACGGCCGGGAAATCGGCACTGTCACCTCGGGAACCTTTGCACCCACTCTCGGTAAGGCCATCGGCCTTGCATTCGTAGACAGGGCCCATGAAAGGCCCGGGGCAAAAATCGAAATTGAAATTCGCGGCCAGAAAGCAAAGGCGAGGGTGACCCCCCTGCCGTTCTATAGAAGATCGAAGGCGCAGAACAAAAGTTGAATCCCACCGGAAAGGAGCAGGAGATGGCCAAGCCCAATCCAACAGACAGAAAGTACACGAAAGAGCACGAGTGGGCTCTCGATCAGGGAAACAATGTGGTGGTCATGGGAATCACCGATCACGCCCAGGAACTTCTGACGGACATCGTGTACGTGGAGTTGCCGAAGGTCGGAAAGAAGATCAGGCAGATGGAGACCGTTGCCGTTGTGGAGTCGGTCAAATCGGTTTCCGATGTCTACTCGCCTGTGAGCGGCGAGGTCATCGAAGTCAACCAGCGGCTCGAAAATGAACCGGAGTTGATCAACAAAGATGCCTTCGGCGAGGGATGGATTGCCAGGATCAGGATGGACCAGCCTGCGGAACTGCATAACCTGATGGAGGCATCGGTTTACGAGGCCATGATCAAGGAAACGGCTCATTAAAAAGGTAAAGCCGTCTCGCTGTCATACCGAGTTTCACCCTGAACAGACCTTATATCTTCGAAGAGAAAGGAGCCTTCCATGGACTATGTGCCCCATACAGCCGAAGACCAGAGGGCGATGATGAAGACCGTGGGGATCCAATCCCTCGAGGAGCTATTTGCGGATATCCCGACCCGTTACAGACTCAGACGGCTCCTCGAGCTTCCGCCTGCACAGTCGGAGGCGGAAGTTTTCGACTTCATGAAGGGCATGGGCGATGAGAACGTCCCTCCTAGGATCACCCTGATGGGAGCCGGTTCGTATCATCATTATATTCCCGCCGTTGTCGGGCATGTGATCTCCCGGTCGGAATTCTACACAGCCTACACACCCTACCAGGCTGAAATCAGTCAGGGCATCCTGCAGGCCATCTACGAGTACCAGACAATGGTTGCAAAGCTCACCGGCACGCAGGTGGCGAATGCCTCCATGTACGACGGGGCCACGGCCATGGCGGAGGCGGCCGTGCTCTCGGCGAAGATCCTCAATCGGGGGAAAATCGTCGTGGTGAAATCGGTTCACCCTGAATATCGCCAGGTGGTGAAGACGTACGCCTGGGCAAACGGATACGAGGTCGTCGAGACGGGCTACAGGAAATCGGGGCAGATCGACGCGGAGGCACTGCGGGCGGCGATTGACGAAAATACGGCGACCGTTCTCATTCAGAGCCCGAATTTCTTCGGTGTCATTGAAGATCCCGGCGCCGTCGAGAAAGCGGTGCACGAGAAGGGCTCCTATCTCGTCTGCGGATTCACGGAGGCGACCTCGCTGGGTATCCTGAAACCCGCCGGTGAGGCGGGCGCCGACTTCGTGGTCGGAGAGGGTCAGAGCTTCGGAAACCCCATGAACTACGGCGGACCCTATCTCGGTATTTTTGCGAGCACCGGCCAGTTCCTCCGCAAGATTCCAGGAAGGCTCGCAGGCGCAACGGTGGACAAGGAAAAGCAGCGCGGCTTCGTGCTGACGCTTCAGACAAGAGAGCAGCACATTCGCCGGGAAAAGGCGACCTCCAACATCTGTTCCAACGAGGCCCTCTGCGCCCTGGCTGCGAGTGTTTACCTGGCGTGTCTCGGTAAAAACCTGAAGCGGCTTGCGGAACTCAACATCCAGAAGGCAAGGTACCTGCGTGAGAGGCTCCTGACGCTTAAAGGATGGGAGCCGGCCTTCCCGGGGCCTGTTTATAACGAATTCGTCCTGCGGTGTCCCGACCCCGGCCGCGTCAATGAAAATCTTCAATCGGCGGGCATTCTCGGGGGATACGATGTGGGAAGGCATTTCCCGGAACTGAAGGATGGGCTGCTCTTTTGTGCGACGGAGATGCTGAAGAAAGACGATATCGATGACGTGGTTTCTATTTTGGCCTGAGCGATGCCATCATTGAAATGTCAAACGAGGGTAAACATCCGAGGAGGACTCTATGGAATTGATCTATGAGAAAAGCCGACCGGGCCGAAGGGCCTGCAGCCTGCCTGTCTGCGACGTCCCGGAGATCCCCGTCGAACAACTCATCGACAGATCCCTCCTGCGGGAAGACGTGGATCTTCCCGAGGTCGCCGAAATCGATCTTGTCCGCCACTACACGGGGCTGTCGAGGAGGAACTTTGGTGTCGACATCGGCTTCTACCCCCTGGGTTCCTGCACGATGAAATACAACCCGAAGATCAACGAGGAGGTGGCAAGGCTGCCGGGATTCACGGCGTTGCACCCCTACGCACCGGAAATTTTCGCCCAGGGAAACCTGGAGCTCATGTATGAGCTTCGAAAGTATCTGAGCGAGATCTTTGGTATGGCGGATTTCACTTTGCAGCCGGCCGCAGGCGCCCACGGTGAGCTCACAGGGGTGATGATTATCAAGAAGTATTTCGAAAAGAAAGGTCAGAAGCGCTCAAAGGTTTTGATTCCGGACACGGCCCACGGGACGAACCCTGCGTCGGTCGCCCTCTGTGGTTTCCAGGTTGTGACGGTTCATTCAAATGCTGAGGGCGGTGTCGACCTCGAAGGGCTTCGGGGGCTGATGACAGAGGATGTGGCGGGACTTATGCTGACGAACCCGAATACGCTGGGGCTTTTCGAAAGAAACATCGAAGAGGTTTCAAATATCGTCCATGGGAAGGGAGGACTTCTCTACTGCGACGGCGCCAACGCAAACGCCTTCTTGGGGATTACACGCCCGGGGGACCTCGGGTTCGACATCATCCACCTCAACCTCCACAAGACCTTCTCAACCCCCCATGGATGCGGCGGGCCGGGTGCCGGCCCTCTTGGCGTGAGCCGGGATCTTGTCCCCTACCTTCCCGTACCGCGCGTGATCCAGAAGGGAAGGCGGTACGCCTGGGATGGGAACTACCCGGACAGCATCGGCCGGGTGAGATCCTTTTTCGGAAATTTCAATGTGATGGTAAAGGCCTACACGTACATCCGTTCCCTCGGGCCTGAAGGATTGAAAAGGGCAAGTGAAAACGCCGTTCTGAACGCAAACTATATCAAGGAGCGCCTGAGGTCCTATTACCAGCTTCCCTACGACCGGATCTGCATGCACGAGTGCGTCTTTTCAGGGGAGAGACAGGTCAAGGAAAGCGGCGTTCATACGACGGACATTGCCAAGCGCCTCCTCGATTACGGGTTCCACCCCCCGACAATCTATTTCCCCCTCATCGTCCGGGAAGCCATCATGATCGAACCGAACGAAACGGAAAGCAGGGAAACGCTGGATGCCTTCTGCGACGCCATGATTGCCATCGCGAAGGAAGCCAGGGAAAATCCGGAGCTGCTCAAGTCGGCGCCTCACACGACACCCGTGAAGCGTCTCGACGACGTCCTGGCAGCCCGGAAGCCCGACGTTTGCTGGTCTATCGATTGCATGTGATGGCAACACCACGCTGTGTAATAATCATAACAAATCTGTAACACGGAAGATCGACATGAAGAACTTTATGAGCATGACCAAGAAGCAGCTCCTCGAGCAGCTCTGGTCCACGGAACCCAGAATAAAGCAAATCATCAAAAATTCCAAGCATGTAGAGGAGGCCCGGCACCTCATATTCGATTATATGAACCGGCTCGACAGGGACCTCTACAACATGAAATCCGACACCTATTTTGTGAACCTAAACATCATTGAAAAAAGGAACGCAAAGGAATGCATCCGCGTTCTCATGAACACGATGCGATCGGAGAATGAATATCTCACGAAGTCTTCCCCCCTGGAAGCTTTGTACGATATCGTACACGAAAAAGAAAATGCCCTCGATGCCGTCACGGAGGCCTTCCTTTGCGAGTACCTTGCACTGTTCCTCGGTATCACGGGTAAAGCGGGAAAACACGTCCAGAGCAGAGAGCTCTTCATGCACGCAGACGGCAGGGAGGCGGCTCTCGTCCGATCCGACCAGCTCGATGAGTACGCCTCCTACATCAGGAAATTCCTCCGGCGTTACAAAACGGGATTAGACCGAAGTGTCTTAAAGGAAAGAAAAGCCCTCAAAGAGGACATTCTGAAATTTTTCGGCGGAAACGAACAAAATTGGAAAGACTATCGATGGCACCTCAAGCACACCATCAAGGACATCAAGACGCTGACGGCCCTTGTAAAGCTTGACAAGAACGAAATGGCGGGGCTCCGCTGCGCCGATGCGGAGACCATCCCCTTCTCGATCACGCCTTACTATCTCTCCCTATTTCACAAGAAGGGCGCGGCTTCATACGACCGACAGATCCGCGCCCAGGTGCTGCCCGGTAACCGCTATTGCGAGAGTGTTACCGCAAGCAGGGAAAAGGGGTTCGACATGGATTTCATGGGCGAGAGGTCGACGAGCCCCATCGACGGCATCACACGGCGATACCCCGAAATCCTCATTCTCAAGCCCTACAACGCCTGCCCGCAGATCTGCGTGTACTGTCAGCGGAACTGGGAGATCAAGACGATGGATGAGGATGTGATGATGAGCCGGAAGAAAATCCGGGAGGCCATCGCCTGGATAGACGCCCACGAAAGCATCACGGAGGTTTTGATCACGGGGGGCGACCCGCTGACGCTCGACAACAGATACCTGGACGGGTTGATCGGCGAGGTGGCGAAGATCAAGCACGTGGAACGGATCCGGATCGGCACCCGCGTGATTGTCACGCTCCCCTTCAGAATCGACGACGGATTCATTGAGGTTCTCAAGAAACATCATGAATGGGGGAGGCGGGAAATCGCTGTCGTGACGCACTTCGAACACGCAGCCGAGGTGACCCCCGATGCCGTGGAGGCGATCAGGAAGCTCAAAAACGCCGGGATCAATGTGTACAACCAGCAGGTGTTTACCTATTACAACAGCCGAAAATTTGAAACGGCTCTCCTGCGCAAGACCATCAAGGTTTCAGGTATTGATCCCTACTACACCTTCAGCACCAAGGGCAAGGAGGAGACCGTCGACTTCCGTGTCCCTATTGCAAGGATTGAGCAGGAACGAAGAGAGGAAGCACGTCTGCTTCCCGGTCTTGTCCGGACGGACGAACCGGTTTTCAACGTACCGAAACTCGGAAAGTCGAACCTACGGGCGTGGCAGGACCACGAGGTCATCATGATCCTGCCCGACGGCAGCAGGTGTTACCGTTTCTATTCCTGGGAGGTGAGGATCCTCACGGCCCTCGATTATCTGTACATTGACGTCCCCATTTACGACTACCTCAAGAGGCTGAACGCGGACGGCGAGAACATTAACGATTACAGTTCCATCTGGTATTATTTCTAAAAAATAGGTGTCAGGCACCGGGCTTAAGGCATCAGGAATAATTTTTCTCTTCTATATTTTTACTGCCTTGTGTCCGTAGCCCGACGCTTGGAGCCTGGTTCATGCCCAAACCCCCTTGGCTTAAAGTTAAGATCCCATCCACCGGCGAGTATCGCCAGGTCAGGGATACGCTTCGTCACTTCGGGCTTCACACGGTTTGCGAGGAAGCAAGATGTCCGAATGTTGCAGAGTGTTTTCATGGAGGGACGGCAACTTTTTTGATCCTCGGGAAGGTCTGCAGCCGTCATTGCAGGTACTGCAACGTGGCGCATGGAGAACCCCTCAGTGTTGATGAAGAGGAACCGGAACGCCTTGTCAGAGCGGCAAAAGAAATGCGGCTCAAGTATGTGGTCATTACATCCGTCACCAGAGATGATTTACCCGACGGTGGGGCCGAAATATTCGCCGAATGTGTGGAACTTCTGCGCCGGCACCTTCCGCAAAGCCGGGTGGAGGTTTTAATCCCTGATTTTCGAGGCAGCCAGGATGCGCTGAATCGGGTCATTGAATCAGGACCGGACGTGATCAATCACAATATGGAGGTGGTGCGGCCCCTATTTCACGCCCTCAGGCCGGAAGGGGATTACATGCTTTCACTTCATCTTCTCAGTCAGATCAAGAAGAGCAAAAAAGGCATCCGGAGCAAATCCGGATTCATGGTTGGTTATGGTGAAAAACTAAATGATATTAATGAGTTAATTGATAACCTGGCTGCGGTCGAATGCGATTTTCTCACCATAGGCCAGTACCTGCAGCCGACTCGGGATCATTGGCCCGTCAAGCGTTATTACTCACCGGAGGAATTCGGGGAGTTCGGAAAATGGGCTCTTGAAAAGGGTTTCAAGAGGGTCGAATCGGGACCCCTTGTCCGGAGCTCCTACCATGCCGCCCTTTCTTTTGAGGCAGGCATCCTAAAAGATTAACGGACATAGATGGGATTAGAGAAGATCCAGGGCCGGTATTTCAGGTGGTGTTTCAGATAGACCTCAACTCGGTACACACCCTTCTCGTCGACACCCATCCACAGGCTTTCCGTAACTTCCTCTCTCACGACCTCGCCGTCTTTGATGACGCGGACCTTCGCCTCCCTGGGGGGATGGACGCTCATTATGGCCATCTCATCGAGGAAGAATTCATCGCCCATGGTGGCGATCTCCGTCTCATCCATGATGATAAATCTAAAGTCCTTGGCTTGCTGAAAATACTCGAGGGCAACATAGGCACGACCACGCTTCAATGCATGGATGATCAAGCGACGATCCAGCTTATCATCGTTGAAAAAGGGCGTTTCCGTTTGAACATGGGTTGTTACGAAGCGCAAGGCCCTGCGGAAGGGAAAGATCTCGAATTGAATACCGAGTATCTTTCTCACCGTATCATGATTGTCCAGCTCGCCGATACCCACGACCTTCCTGTACCTGTTGAGCTCATCCCAGCGTGTCAGAGTGATTTGCTTGGGCCCTTTGAGCACGTGGGCAGGGAAAAAATACCCAAAAAAAGCGCTCACGTATCCTTTTACCTGGCTCTGCCAGTCTGTCATGAAATCCCATATGCCGATGCCGGTATAGTCTTTAGCCCCCCAGTCGAGCCAGGGGTGTTGTTTCACGTGAAACCTTAAAGCCCCCTCATGGTCGGGATGGGCGATAAAACCAATCCCACCCCTGCCTCGAACCCAGTCAATATAAAACTGCGGTTTGATCTCGAGGTCCTCGTCATAAGGAAAGACCCAGGGTATATCGCAGACGATGAGAGGCTCGTCGATACCGAAGGCAATGTAATGGTTATAGCGCGGCGTAACCTCCACGCCGATAATGACGAGGACATTGTTATACCACTTCTCAAGGCCGTCGTATCTGGCCTGAAGCCAGTTGTGATCCGTAAACATCAGAAAATCAACATTGTTTTGTCTTGCCGCTTCGACGATCCGATCAATGGCTATACGTCCGTCATATGAATAATCAGAATGCATGTGAATGGCCCCGGTATAATCGTATAGTTTGAGGATGAATTGTTCCCCTTTCTCCCGGAGCCTCGATTTCATCAACTCTTCTCGTACGAACACTTTTACTGACTTCTTTCCGCGTCAGGCACCTCGTACCTTCCGCGATGTTAGAACAAGCTCTTCTCGCTCTCCTCGACGAGCCTTTCGATTTCTCTTTTAAGAGATTCCGGCAATCCTACCATTTCAACCCTGAGAAACCCTCTTACAATGAGCGCCGTCGCCTCCCTCTCACTCAGTCCCCTTGCCATCAGATACTCGATCTCCTCCTGTGATATCTTGCCTAAGGCTGCCTCGTGGGACATTTCAACGCCGGCAACACGGCCGTCCAGTTCAGGGATGGCCCTGATGGATCCTTCATCCGAAAGCATCAACCCACTGCACTCCAGGTGTGCCTTCACGTCCGTCTTCTCCCCGATAAGGATTCCTCTTGCAATTATGTTACCGCCCTTTGATATCGTTCTTGAAAGAATCTCCGCTTTGGCTCCTCGCGCCTCCAGGACAACTCGTCCCCCGATATCAAGTTCCGACCCCTTTGTCGCAACCAGGATGCTGTTCAGCCTCGTCACGGCATTCTCGCCCCTGAGTCTCACCGATGGGAACATCTGAATGGACCTTGCCGGCTTCATGCAAATGAAATTCGAGTTGTATGTAGCACCTTCTTCGACCCACACTGCCGTTCTTGGCCTGACAACCACTTCCTCCCCCCAGTTGTGGACCATCGTGAAGGTCACCTTAGCTCCCTTTTTGATATAGAATTCTGAGATCCCGATGTGGAGCCCGCGTTTTATTTTCGGTGCCGTTGTGCAACCGGTGATCACATGAAGTTCCGATCCCTCTTCGGCTATCAGAATATTATGTACATTCTGTGCCAGACCTTCCTCTCCGATGTAGAGGCAGGCCTGGACGGGAAATTTCGCTTTGATACCTTCCTCGACTCGAATGAAATAACCGTTGTTGAAAAAAAGTTCCGCATTTGCCGTGTATTTATCAGTAATTACATCTATGGCTTTCCACCAGTACTCCTTCAGTCCATCGTACTTCCGGAGAGCCTCCGCCGAGGACATCACCTCAACTCCCATCTGAAAGGCTGAACAATTCACAGCCGAGTGATCCATCTGGAGAAAGTTTCCAGACCGCAGACCGCCCGAGGCGATGATACCCACTTCCGCCATGAATTTTTTCTGTTCTTCCGAGAGACTATTCAACTTCGCGTCGTACGCGTGGGGCGCTGCATTCTTGTTGAAACTCGAAAGATCGATATCCGGTCCGTATGCAGCCTTTTTGCCTTGCGCAGACTCAGCCCTCTTCTTCACTTCTGACATCTGGCACAAACCTCGTAACCCGATTTTTGAATGGTCGCAAACATCTCCCGGGGATTGCCTTCACACCGCATTCGCCCGTCCAGAAGAAGATGTCCCCTGTCCGCTTCCACATAGTTCAGTATGAGCCCGGTATGGGTGATAACCAGTCCGGCATTCACACGGAGTCTGCGCAGGCTCTTCTGAAGCAATTTTTTAATTGCTCTGCCGATCATCGCAATATTTTCGAGATCCACCCCTGATTCAGGCTCATCCAAAAGTATCAGATCCGGGTTTTGGGTCATGAGCTGTAAAAGTTCAGATTTCTTAATTTCCCCCCCCGAAAAACCGCGATTGATCTCCCGGTCGAGAAAAGCAGTCAATTCAAGGCTTTCAGCGGCCTCCGTAACTGACTTCTCGTCCGAGTTGAATATGGCAATTAAATCAATTGTCTTAACACCTTTGATTGTTGGAGGCCTCTGGAAAGACATCCCCATTCCTCTTTTCGCTCTTTCGTTAATCGGAAAATTGGTGATGTCCTCGCCCTTGAAAAAAATGCTCCCCTCCGTCACCTTGTATCCTGAAAAGCCCATGATGGTCATGAGAAGGCTTGTCTTTCCCGAACCGTTTTTACCGAAGAGCACATGGGTCTCCCCTTGATCAATCTGCAGATTGACCCCTTTCAAAATCTCCTTACCTGCCACCTCGACCGTTAGCTCCCTGATATCGAGAAGCATCGTAATCCTCCTCATGTATTCAATGTCTGCAAGCAAATCTTCTCGCCGGCATACCTCCACGCACTCTATCTATCAATACGAGCCGCCACTTTTTGTTCTCCTCATCCGCCCGAGAGGACAGGTCATACACAACGGGTCTTTTTTACAGAATTGCTTCCCCGTATTGACTAAAAGCGCGTGATATTGATTGTATAGAGGCACATCGACGGGCAAACGGTCTGTGATAAATCTTTGAATTTCCTCATACCCCACCATCCCGTTTATCAATCCGTGTCTTGAAAAAATTCTACGCGTGTATTGATCAATAACGAACACGGGTTTCCGGCCCGCATAAAGTAAAATGCTGTCTGCCGTCTCCTCACCTATACCATTGACTCTCAATAGCTTTTTCCTCAGAGTCCTCCAATCCTCCCTGAACATATCTGCGACACAGCCATCGTATTCGTCGAAGAGGAACTCAAGCCATTTCTTGAGGCGCCTTGTCTTTACCCTGTAATAACCCGAGGGCTTGATCAGGGCCTCGATCCGCTCTTTCCTCGCCCTGTATAGGTTTTCCGGAACGAGGCATTTTTCTCTCTTGAGGTTCTGAATGGCCTTTTCGACGTTTGTCCAGCTTGTGTTTTGTGTCAGAATGGCCCCGACGATGACCTCGAAAGGCCCTTCAGCCGGCCACCACTGCAAATCACCAAAGTGACCATCGAGTAGTCTGTATATTGCCAGGACCTTCTTCTTTGAACTCATTACGATAGGCAAACAAATGTTTCCGGCATTTACTCCGCTTTGTTCATGCTGGTCACCTAATAAATCTTTGTCCAATGGGGAGGCCAAGACCTGGGAAGGACCAAATAAGGAATATGCACCGTGCCTTTCCCGTTTTTGCAATCACGGCGCAAAATTCAGAAACCGCATCTAAGTAATTAATAATATTATCTATTTTTAAATTTTGCCCTGCGGTTTCTTTTGGCAGACGCACTTTGTTGTTTCTAAGAAATATCCGTGTTTCCGGCGCCAGGGAAAAACGTCTCTGACGGGCTCTCCCCGCTCAATCCCTTCCTAATGCCCCGTACTAGTCCTTCCTGATGGCCACGTAATAGGTCCCTCTACCTCTTTTGATGAGAAGTAGAATTCGGTCCTCCGTCGTTTTCTTAGCGATCTCCCTCTGGTAATCCCTTATATTATTGATCCTCACCTTGTTTATCTGGAGTATGACGTCCTGGGGCTGAATACCTGCATCTTCGGCGGCGCTTCCTTCCTTGACCTGTGTGACGAAAACGCCCGTCGGTGCAGGCATTCCGAGTCTTCTCGCGATTTCCGGTGTGACCTCCTGTACAGTCATCCCGTAATTTTCCTTCGTGTCCTTTCGGGCGGAAGCAAGCTCCTTGCTTTCCTCGCGCTCGGCCACGTTGACCTGAAATTCTTTGGATGCGCCATCTCTCAATATCTTGACATTCACCTTCTTGCCCACCGGGACCATCGCAACAATCCTTAGCAATTCATGGGTGTCGCGAACGTCCTTCCCATCAACTTGCTTGATGATGTCACCCTGCTTGATACCGGCCTTGTCCGCAGGGTCTCCCTCGAAGACCTCTGTCACGAGCGCACCCGATTGTTCTTTGAGCTTGAGACCCTTCGCGATATCGTCGGTGATGTCCTGAACGGAAACGCCGAGCCAGCCCCGTGTGACCTTACCTTTCGCCTTGAGATCATTGATGATTTCTTTCGCCATGTTGACGGGAATGGCAAACCCGATCCCCTGCCCGTGCGCCACGATGGCCGTATTTATTCCCACGACCTCACCTGCCAGGTTGATGAGAGGACCTCCGCTGTTTCCCGGGTTGATGGATGCATCTGTTTGAATGAAATTATCATAGGGTCCCGCGCCGATCACCCTTCCTTTCGCACTCACGATCCCCACGGTGACCGTGTGATCGAGCCCGAAGGGGTTGCCTATGGCCACAACCCAGTCCCCAACGCGGAGCTTGTCGGAATCCCCGAGTTTCGCCGTGGGAAGGCTTCCCTCGGGATTGATCTTGATGAGGGCAATGTCGGTTCGCGAATCTCTTCCCCTGACGGTCGCGTCGTATTCCTTGCCGTTTGAAAGCTTCACCTTTATTTTTTCCGCCTTCTCGACGACGTGATTGTTCGTAAAGATGTACCCGTCCGGGCTGATGATAAAGCCGGACCCGAGGCTTCTCTGCTTGAGTTCCCGCTCCGGCATCTCTTCAAAGAACCGCCTGAAGAATTCATCCTCTCCGAAGAAGCGTTCGAAGGGATGGGCATTCCCCTGGGGTGATCGCGATCTACCCTCCATCTTGAAAGTCTTGGTTGTGCTGATATTGACGACGACGGGGCTCAGCTTCTCCGCAAGATCGGCAAAAGAAAATGGCGCTGACCCGCTGACAGGGAATAGGGCCTTTGCGCTGGATGCTGCCGGCGAAACGGCTGTGCTGTCGGATCCCGCCAGGCCCATGCTGGGCCCCACGGAAAAACGAAGGACACCTGCCACGGAAATGGCGAAGAATCCAATTAGCAAAATCATCAGAACCATGAAAAAAGGCTGCCGGTACTTAAAATCCATTTTCATAAACATCCTCCATCAAACGTCATCGCCCGGAAGGGCAATCTATGCTCGAGATATGACAACCGCCCTTATTTATTAGCATATCTCTGAATAAAACACCAATCTTTCTTCATCATCCCGCCTTCTTTCTCTCCGTTTACCTCTTACCTCACTGAGGTTTTCTTTTCGATGTAACATGACGTATCATCGGTTAGGGTTCTCTGACGACCGGGTTGGTCAACTCTCCTATACCTTCGATGACGATGGAGATGACATCTCCCTCCCGCAGAAAGACAGAAGGTTTCCGTGTGAAACCCACACCGTCAGGCGTCCCCGTCATGATGACCGTCCCGGGGAGCAACGTCATGGAGCGGCTCAAGTCGCTTATCACCGACGCCACATCGAAGATCATGTAGGATGTTTCTGAATCCTGCATGCTCTTTCCGTTCAGGATCGCTCTTATGCGAAGCCTGTTCGGGTCCGTGATTTCATCCTTCGTAACCATGCAGGGTCCGAGGGGACAGAAGGTATCAAAGCTTTTCCCTCGGGCCCATTGGTTTCGCTGTTTCCTGACCTGCCAGTCCCGGGCGCTCACATCGTTGGCGCAGGTATAACCGAAAACATAGTCGAGCGCTTTTTCCTTAGAAACGTTCTTGGCCGTCTTTCCGATGACAACGGCAAGTTCCGCCTCATAATCCACCTCATCCGGCCCCGCCTTCGGAAGCACGATCGGCTCCCCGGGACCTATCACGCTGTTCGTTCCCTTCAAGAACAAAATGGGGGTGTCTGGATAGGAGGCGTTGAACTCATCGGCGTGGCTGCGGTAATTGAGCCCGAGGGCCAGCACATTCGGCGGATCCAGCGGCGCCAGGATTTTCATGACCTCGGCATTTTTTCTCGTCACCCTGATCTTTCCGAGAATATCACCCTCCACAACCCTCGCCGAACGTGGGGTTTCGGGTTCATAGAGCCCCATCTGCACACGGTTCTCACCTGAGACAAAGCGCACCAGCTTCATTGTTTTCCTCCCTCTTTCCAGAGTATCAGACTCTTCTTTTATCAATTCTCGAAAGGGCCGTCACCCAAATTCTGCTTGCCAAAGCAAGAAAAAAACGGATAAAAGGTACGATTATAATGATTTCTCAGAAGCATCCCTAAAAGGGGGATCAACGATTTCAGAGCCCGTACGTTCTTGTGATCAGGAAATCTTCTTTTCTCGAGGAAGCCGTCACCATGATTTCACAGACTAAAGGGATCTTATGGAAATCCGCAATGGCCCTTTCCTTTGTCATGCTCTCTTTCATGATCGCCCCCTTGGGCTTCGCGCTCACACTCGAGGACGCCATTTCGTTGTCCCTCAAAAACCTGCCAGCCTACCAGGCGGTGCTTAAAAGGGTCCAGTCTTCGGAAGCGCTTTACAAGGCCTCCTACGGTCCCTATCTTCCGAGCGTCGACGTGGGCGGGTCCCAGCAGTGGCATGACACGTCGACGAGCAACTATGACGTAACAAACGGCGATGCTTCGGTTTCGCTCACTCTCTTCGACGGGTTCAGAAGAGAGGCAAACCGAAACATCGCTAAATACAACCTGGGCACGGATCAGGAAGAGCTGCGGAAAAGCCGTCTCCAGGTCGATTTCGATGTCAAAGTGAGCTTCTACACGGCGGTCGCCACACGAGAAATCTTTGACCATCGAAAGAAGCAGCTCGAAAATGCCAAAACCGATTTCGATGTTGCCGAAGGGCGCCACAGGTTCGGGGTGGCCAAGCTCTCCGACGTCTTACAGGCATCCGTCAGGCTGGAACAGGCGAAATTCAATCTCATCCAGGCAGAGGGAAACGTCATCAAGGCCCTTTCAGAACTCTCCTCCCTCATCGGGAAACGCTTCGATGAACCTTATGAGGTCGAAGGGACGCTGGAGGCACCGAAGACGGCTCCCGAAGAAAAGGTGCTCGCGGATCTCGTCCTGCAGAGGCCCGAAATCAGGCAGTTCGAGTATGCGGTCAAGAGGGCCGAGAGCACAAGGACCCTGTCCTACAGTCCCTTTTACCCCACGATTTCCGCCAGTGCCGTCTATTCAAGAACGGGTGAGACGGACACCGCATATTCCTTTCAGGACCGTGCCGCCCTTCTGACCGCTTCGTGGAATATCTTCGAACTCGGCAAATTCTACCGGGCAAAATCCGCGATAATTGATGTCGGCATCTCGGAGGACAACCTGAGAGAAACAGAGAGGCAGCTCCTGCTGGATCTCAGGAGAAACTACGAGAACTTTCTGACAGCCGCGAAAAACGTCGACGTGGCGGACACACAGCTGAAACAGGCCCAGCAGAACTACGACCAGGCCTTCGGTGAATACAAGATCGGCAAAGGGGATATCCTTTCCGTCGTGGTTGCCGAGGGGCTGCTGCAGACCGCCCGCGAGCAGAGCACCACGTCGAGGCTGAACCTCATTTTATCCCGGGCTCTCCTGGAGCGGAATGCAGGCCTTGAAAGTCTGGAAAACGTAAAGGCTCCCGTCAGGCCCTAGTATAACCTTCAGGGGATCGCCCATGCGAAAAAAGATCTTCATTGCCTTTATACTGGCCATCGTCCTCGTCGCCGGTGGCTTTCTGGTCTACAAAAAGTTCTTCTCCCGGCAGGACACCCAGGTCCTCGAAACTGGAAAAGTGGAACGGGGAAATATCAGGGGGGTCCTTGTCGAGACGGGGATCATCAAGTCGCAGGTGGGTGCCGTCGTGAAGATCGGCACCCGGGCCACGGGTACCATCAAACAGATGAAGGTCAAGGTGGGTGATCGTGTCAAGGCCGGCGATTTGGTCGCTCTCATCGATGACCGGGAGATCCTCCAGCAGATCGCCCAACAGCAGGCTTCCCTCGTATCAGCCAGAAACACCCTGGCCCAGAACGAAATGACCTACCCGGAGCGGATCCGGGAGGCAAAGGCCAATCACGAGTATGCCACAGCCAACGTCAAGCGCGAGCGGGAACTTCTGAAACACGATTACACTACGAAGGATGCCGTGGACAAGGCGGAAAGCCAGTACGAAGCCACGGGTGCCGTTCTTAAGCGCCTCCAGGACGAGTACAGAACACAACTAAACATCTCCCAATCCAGCATCGAGGAGATCCAGGCACAGCTTCGCCAGCAGCAGATCAGGCTTTCCTACACGAAAATATTCTCCCCCATCAACGGGGTCGTCTCGGATGTCACGGCCCAGGAAGGGGAAACCATCGTCGCCGGTCTCCAGGTTGCCAACCTCGTGACCGTCCTCGACCCCACGAAGCTCGAGATGTGGATCTACGTGGACGAGACGGACATCGGGAAAGCCGCCGTCGGTCAGGACGTGGAATTCTATGTCGACACCTTTCCGGCTAAGACCTTCAAGGGCAAGGTCGAGAAGATCTATCCCCAGCCCGTCGTCAAGGAAAACATTGTCTACTATCTCTCCACCATGAAGGTCTCCCCAGAAGACGCCGAGCTGCTGAGGCCGGAGATGACGACCCACGTGCGGATTATCACAGAGGAGAAAGCGAATATCCTGACGGCGCCGAATGCCGCTATCAAGTTCGAACGGGGAAAGCAGGTTGCCTACCGCGTCACAGGAAAGAACAAGGTCGAAAAGCTGGGAATCAAAATCGGCATTCGAGGCGAGGACAAAACCGAGATCCTCTCCGGGGCAAACGAAGGTGACGTGCTCGCAACAAAGATTGTCCTTCCGGTGACGGCCGACACGCAGGCCCCGCAGAAGGGGGCTTCCAAGTAATGGCTTCCCCCGTATGCGTCATGGAGAATATCACCAAGACCTTTCACATGGGCGAACAGGACCTTCACGTCCTCAAGGGGATCAACCTCACGATCCGGCAGGGCGAATTCACGGCCATCATGGGAACCTCCGGTTCCGGGAAATCAACCTTGATGAACCTCCTGGGGTGTCTCGACGTGCCCACATCGGGGCGCTACGTACTGACCGGCCGTGACGTGACACAGCTCAACGACGATGAGCTTTCCGAGTTGCGCAACGAGCATATCGGCTTCGTCTTCCAGAGCTTCTATCTTCTGCCCTACGCGACGGTTCTTGAAAACGTGCTCCTGCCCACCCTCTACAGAGAGAAGCGAAAAGACCGCGCGCGGGACCGGGCCGTCGAGCTTCTGAAGATCATCGGCCTCGAAGACCGGATGAACTTCCGGCCGACACAGCTCTCCGGTGGGGAACAGCAACGCGTTGCCATCTGCCGCGCGCTCATCAACGACCCGGAACTCCTCCTCGCCGACGAGCCGACGGGTCAGCTCGACAGCCACACGGCCACGGAGATCATGAACGTGCTGACGCAGATGAACCAGCGTGGCAAGACCGTCGTCGTCATCACCCACGACGCTGACATCGCCTCCTTCGCCCGTCGTCTCATCCACATCCGTGACGGGGTGATAACGGAATAACCGGCAAAATGCAAAAGGCTTATGGCAAATGGCCATAAGGTGTTCTTGTTTTATTGCACCCTTAGCCTTTAGCCCTGCACCTTAAGCCTGCTTTTATGGAACGCCTCACCTTACTTCTGATCCAATCCTTCGAGGCCGTGAAGGCCTTCAAGCTCAGGACCTTTTTCTGCCTCGTGAGCGTCGCCCTCGGCATCGCGGCCATCACGATCATCGTGGCTGCCACGGAAGGGGCTTACAAGAAAGCCTTCGACATCGTGGCCAGTTTCGGCCCCGATTCCGTCATGGTCATGAGCGGGAGCGAGGAAGCCCGCGCCATCGGCCAGAGAGATAAAACGATTACCCTGGACGACGTGGAAGCCGTTCGCCAGGCCTTCCCCACGGCCTATGTCGTCGTCCCCTCGACATGGGTGGGTAGTACCATCGTCTCCTACAAAGGAAACCGATATCAGAGCCTCGTCGTGGGTTCTTCGAGCGACTTCAGCCGAGCCTGGACATGGCCCGTTGTGGAGGGCTCCGACTTCACGGACGACGACATCCGGCGTTACGCCAACGTGGGGCTCATCGGCCAGGAGGTCGCCCGGGAGCTCTTCGGTAATGAAAGCCCCGTGGGCAAGTTCATCCAGGTGCGAAACCTCCCGGTCCAGATCGTCGGAGTCCTCCAGGAGCGAGGCACAACGGCCGGAGGCGGCAGCCTCGACAACCGCATCATCCTTCCTTACACGACGGTGATGAAAAAAATCCAGAACGAACCGCGGTACGTCGTTGCCATGCGCCTGCGCTTCACCGACCTCGAGAACCTGGACATCCGCGTCGAGGAGCTGAAGCGGCTGCTCCGCTACCTTCATCGGATCCCCGATGGGCAACCCGAGGACTTTCGAATCTTCACCTCCAAGGACATCGTCAATTTCCTCGTGGCCCTTACGGGGTCGCTTGTCGTCTTCATCGGGATCGTGGGCGTCATCTCCCTCATCGTCGCCGGCTTCGTCCTGGCAAATCTGTTTTTGCTCTCCGTGAAGGAACGGGTCAAGGAAATCGGGATCCGCCGCTCCGTGGGAGCACGCAAAAAGGACATCATGATACAGTTTCTGACGGAAGCCGTGATTATAACGACGGCCGGCGGGGTTGTCGGCTTCATCCTCGGCGTCATCTCAGCGCAGTTGCTTACGTACGTGGCGGAGTTTCCTGTTTACTTTTCCTGGAAGGCCTTTGCCATCGGCCTCGTATTGTCATGGGCCGTCGGTATCGGATTCGGGCTGCATCCGGCAAGGCAGGCGGCGAGTCTGGAACCGATCGAGGCCATCCGAGGCTGAGCCCTTGCAGGGATGGAATCTTGGATCACCGGAATAGTGGGTCTATTCTTTTCTGTTCATCACCCATCATTCCACCACTCCATCACTCCATGATTTTACGGTGTTGATGAATGGATTTGAGACGGACTTTGCTCAATCTGAAAATCGCGCGCCGTTCGCTGGTGCAGTTCAAATGGCGCACCATGCTCGCCGTGCTGGGCGTCTTCTTCGGGACCTTTTCGCTCATCATCGTCTCCAATCTCTCGGGTTCACTGGCCGTCAAGACCGAACAGGACATCGACAGCATGGGGAAGGACCTGCTCATCGTCCGAAGCGGCATCGTGCGACGCGTGGGCGCGGGAATGCCCCTGATGAGTTCGGCGACAAACCTGACCCCGGAGGATGCCCGAGCCATCAAGGATTCCATCCCTTCGGTTTCCGACCTGTCTTCCACCGCTTACAAAACCCTTCCCGTCCGTTACGGGAACACGGTGCTGAAGGGGATCCTGGTGAACGGGGTGGAGCCGAATTTCCAGGACATCCGGAACTTTTATGCCCGGCAGGGAAACTTTATTACCGGGAAAGACAACGAGGATCGCGCCAAGGTTGCCGTCCTGGGCCGTACTGTCGTGGAGAAGCTCTTCGGCGATGAGGATCCCATCGGGAAGTACATCCTCATCTGGCGCGTGCCCTGCCAGGTCATCGGCATCATGGAAGAGAAGGGGACTGATGTGTCCGGCGCCGACCAGGACAGCCAGATCTTCGTCCCGCTGCAGATGTTCCTCAAGTCCATGGTCAACAAGACCAATGTCAACAACATCTACGTCCAGGTCACCCGGGGTGAACTCATCCCCGCGGCCAAGGCTGACATTGAAAATCTGCTGCGGAAACGCCACAAGATCGGGCCGGGGCAGAATGACGATTTCGGAGTCATCGACATGAAGGACGTTCTGGCGCTCAAGACGCAGGCCATGGATCTCATCACGGTCCTGGGGCGGATTGCCGCCGCAGCCTCCTTCGTCATCGGCGGCCTCGGCATCCTCTCCATCATGATTCTCATCGTCAACGAAAGAAAGGTGGAAATTGGTATTCGGCGGGCCGTGGGGTCCCGAAAGAGGGACATTACCCTGCAGTTCCTCATGGAGTCGTCTTTCATTTCCCTCACGGGGGGGATGGTGGGTGTTGTGGCCGGGTTGCTCCTGACCGTTCTCCTCTTTCAAATCCTGAAATACCCCTTCACGCTCTCCCTGATCGGGCTTTTTCTGTCCTTCGCGGCTTCCGTAGCCGTCGGCGTCATGGCCGGGATCTACCCGGCCAAGAAAGCCACTCTCATTGAACCGGTGGACATCATCAGAACCTGAGACTGGAAAATTAAGGCGTTTTGTGGATATAAATCTTCATGCCCGCTTGTGGGATACCTGGCGAGAGGAGAGGGGATGCATGGGAGAAATTAAAAGCACGCTCGACATCATCATGGAAAAGACGAAGGGGCTCAGCCTCTCAGCCGAGGAGAAAGAGGCCCTGAAGCGCGAAGAGATGACAAAAAAAATCAGGGGGTGGGTCCGGAGATTCCTGGACGACAAGGCAACCCTCGAGGATGTCAGGCGTGAACTCAAAGAGATCCTCAAGGATAAAATAGCCGGAAGCCTTCTTCGGGCGGAACTCGTCGCTTATCTTCACCCTGAAGGAGACAACGGGAAAGTCTTCCGGATGATGAGGGAACTCCTGAATCTCAGGACCGAACCGTTAGAAGAGAAGATAGACGCGTTTCTGAAGGGTCTTATTGTCATGCGGGTTGCGCGACTGAAAGACCGGGGGGAAAAGCTTGCCCGAAGCGGGATTTCCGGATCTGCCGTCCTTCCTAACGTCGCCGGAGACCCCGAGTGGGAGTCTTTTTACAAGAAGTCCCTCGAGGAATTCAGAGAGCACGCCCTGAACCTTACAGGTAGTTGAACCAGAAATCCTCGATCATCTTGAAATTGGCCATCACGCTCTCCCGCCCGGAGAGCATCTCCCCGTGACCTGGTAACAGGTACTCCACATCGAGTGCCGCAAGGCGCTTGATACTTTCCTTCAAAAGACTCCCGTCCCCACCCAGAAGGTCGGTCCTGCCGATACCCTGGCTGAAGACCACATCCCCGGTGAAGAGCGCCTTTTCCCGGGGCCAGTAAATGCAAAGGGATCCCGGGGAGTGTCCCGGCGTTAGAATGATCCGGAGGCTGACATTTCCGATGATAAGATCTCCCTCCCGGAGGAGGAAGTCCGGCTCGGGAACCTTGTAATGAAAGGCGTAGTTCTCCTTCGTGAAGTGGTATTCCTCCACGCCCATCCCGACGAGGGTCGGCGCTTTGAAGTTTGACGCCATCTCGAGGTGGTCGGGATGGCCGTGGGTGACCAGGACGACGTCGATCTGGTCCCTGGAGATCTTGTGCTTCGAGAGCCCCTGGCGTACATGGTCAAAAAAGTCGCGGTGTCCCGGGTCGATGAGGATGCGCTTTGAGCCCTCGATGAGGTAGGCGTTGCAGTTGTTTGCCCTGTTGTCTCGCCAGATAAAGGCGTAAAGCCCCTCGAAAACTTTCATTCCCTTCGTCTCTCTCCCCGAAGGTGCCGATCAGGCAGGCGCTTTCATGAGCTTAAGGATGTTTATGCTCGCGACTTTTTCGTAATCTGCATCCCTTAGCTTGAGTCTCTGGACCTTGGAGAGCTCACTCCCCGGGTAGCCGAAGGGGAAGTCGCTTCCGAAGAGAAGCCGGTTGCTTCCATAGCGCTTCAGGAAGATGTCCATCTCGTATGGTGTGGCCAAAGCCGTGTCGGCGAAAACCGTCTCGTCATCCCAGATCTTCGCCTGAAAAAGGGCCGTGAACCCCCCGTTCAATCCGCCCATGTGGGGAATGATCACCGTCGTGCGCCCATCGACCCGCCGGAGCATATAGAGCGTGTTCTCAAAAGATTCCTCGAGAACGACGGGAAGCTGCAGGCGATAGATTTCCTGAAGAAAATCTTCGCAGCGCGGATCATCGTAGTTATAGAGGGGTTCGTATTCGTGCCGGTGCCACTTCACCCCCCTGTAACCCTTTTTCAGTTCCTCCCGTCGGAAATCATTCCACACGAAATAATAGGCAAAGATGTCCTGATTCGTTTCCTGCAGCCGGAGCACGTATTCGTTGGCCCGCTGGCGCGTGGCGATCCAGGGCTGCGAGTCCTCGAAATGCTCGTCGTACCGATTGTAGATATCCTCGACAGGGGCATAGAGGCACGCGCCCTGGATATTGCCGCTTGCCAGATAGCGCCGGATAGTTTCAAAGGGGAGATCCGAGTTCTGAACGCCGCAGTGGATATGGGAGTCTATTACCTTCATGACCGGCCGTTTCTATCTGACAATCTTTTCCGTGGGTTCAGAGCTGCCCTTTCTCGTAGACCTTGATCACCCGCTCCAGATCCTGCGGGGTGTCGACCTCGATGGAGTCCTGAAGGGTTTCCACCACCTTGATCCGGTGGCCGTGTTCCATCGCCCTCAGTTGTTCGAGGGCCTCGAGACGTTCCAGAACGCCCTCTTCGAGTTTCGTGAAGGTCACGAGAAAAGACTTTCGGTATGCGTAGATCCCGTGGTGTTTGTAGTAGACGGGAGATCCCCCGGCATCCCGGCAGTAGGGGATGGGAGACCGGGAGAAATAAAGTGCGAAATGGTCGCGGTCAAAGACCACCTTCACCGCATTGGGATCGCGGATCTCCTCCTCTCTCCGGATCCGGTAGATGAGGGTGGAGAATTCAACGGATGGGTCATGGAGCAGCGGTTTCACCACCTCGTCGATCTGGGTGGGTTCAAAAAGAGGCTGATCCCCCTGTATGTTGACGACAATGTCCCTGTCGGCCATTGAAAGCTTCGATACCGCTTCGCCGATCCGGTCGGTCCCGGAGCGGTGAGCGGCAGAGGTCATGACGGCCTTCCCGCCGAAACGTACCACGGCATCGAAGATCCTTTTATGATCTGTGGCCACGACGACATCGGATACCGTGCCGCATTGCAGGACCCTCTCATAGACCCGCTGGATCATGGGCTTCCCGCAGATATCGGCCAGGGGCTTCCCTTCGAACCTCGAGGATGAATACCGCGCCGGAATGACACAGATGACCCGCATGAATGGAACCCCCGTGACGCTTTAGAGGTAGGGATCTTTCGTTTTCAGATGATTGACGATGTAGTCGTAGACCGCGTCCTCCAGGGAACGGAAGGTCACGGGGCACCCGGCGGAGCGGAGCTTGTCCATCTTCGCTTCCGTGAAATACTGGTACTGGTCACGAATGGCTTCGGGCATCTCAATATAATCGATCTGTTTCTTCGTGCCCAGGGCGTCGAAAACGGCCTGCGTGAGATCGTTCCAGGTCCGCGCGTAGCCGCTTCCGAGATTGAAGATGCCGCCCACCCCTCTATGCTGGAAGAACCACCAGAGGACCTCGACGCAATCCTTGATGTAGACAAAATCTCTTGCCTGTGCCCCGTCCCTGTACTCGGGCCGGTGGGACTTGAAGAGCCGGACCTTTCCCGTTTCGCTGATCTGGCCGTAGGATTTGTGCACCATGCTCCGCATGTCGTCCTTGTGGTATTCGTTCGGACCGAAGACATTGAAAAACTTGATCCCGGCGACTTTTCTCTCAAGCCGGTTGGCCAGGACCCAGAGATCGAAGAGCTGTTTCGAGTAGCCGTACATATTGATGGGGGCGAGACTTTTCGTCACCTCGTCATCATCGGAAAAGCCGCGCGACCCGTCACCATAGGTCGCCGCGCTGCTTGCATAGATGAAACGCACACCCTGCTTCAGCGACCACTGCGCGAGCTCGACACTGTAGTGATAGTTGTTCCGCATCAGGTAATTCGCATCCCTTTCCGTCGTGGACGAACAGGCCCCCATGTGGATCACGGCCTGAACGGGATAGCGGAACCGTCCCGCCTGAATCGATTCCAGAAATTCATCCTTGTGGACGTAATCGGTAAAACGGCGCTTGACCAGGTTCTTCCACTTTTCCGTTGCATCGAGGCGGTCGACGATGAGGATGTGGTCGATCCCCTCCTCGTTGAGTTTCCAGACGAAGGCGCTTCCGATGAAACCGGCGCCCCCGGTGACGATGATCAGGTCTTTTTTCCTGGATGCTTTCTTCATAAAGCCCTGGCCGCTTTCTCCACCCCGCGGGAAATCACATCGAGACGTTCCTTGGACATCCGGACCGAAATCGGCATCACCAGCGTCCTGCCGAGGATGTCCTCCGCCTGGGGGATGTCCTCCCTCCGGTACTCGATCTTGCCCTTGTAGCAGGGATCCGTGAAAGGATACTTTGTGGAGCTTGCCGTCGCCTGCGCAAGGAAATGCTCCCAGTTCGGCACGTAGTGCCACATGTTCTCCTTGTAATAAATCGTGTCCACGCCGTTTTCCGCCAGGACCTTCTGGAATTTCTTCGTCCGGGCGGTATCGGGCAGATTGAATGCAAGAAACGTGGCCGTGTCGCCGTCGGGATCGGGCATTTCACGGAATTTGATGCCCCGGACTCCCGCGAGGACCGCCCGGATCGCCGCCTTGTTTTTCCTCTGCTCGCTGATGACCCGGTTAAGTTTCGAAAGCTGGGCGAGCCCCAGGGCGCCCTGAATTTCATTCATCCGGTAGTTGAACCCGAGGATGAAACGGCCTTCGAGGGCCCGTGATATGTTGGGATTGTGATCGTGGCCGTGATCATGATACCAGTCGGCCCGCAGGTAAAGTTCCTTGCTGTCCGTGAGGATCATGCCCCCTTCGCCGGTCGTGATCGTCTTGTAGTAATCGAAACTGAAGATCCCCATCTCGCCGAAGGTCCCGAGCTTCTTTCCCTTGAAACTTCCGCCGCAGCCCTGAGCATTGTCCTCGAGAACCTTGAGTCCGTGTTTTTTCGCCACCTGCAGGATCCGGTCGATATGGGCCGGCGCGCCGCACATGTGAACGGGAATGATGGCCTTCGTGCAGTCGGTCACTCTGGATTCAGCCGAGCGGGGATCCAGATTGAGGGTCTCGTCTATATCAGCCATGATGGGGATAGCACCGACCTCGAGAACCGCCTCGTAGGTGGCAAGGAAGGTGAAGGCCGGCACGATGACCTCGTCACCCGGGCCGACATCCAGGGCCTTCAGGGCAACCTTGAGAGCCGCCGAACCCGATGTCACGCCCAAGGCATAGCCCGCGCCGCAGTAATTCGCGAAGGCCTCCTCAAAGGCCTGAGCCTTGTATATCCCTTTTCGCTCCTTGTCGAAGCCGTATCGCATCAGGACGCCTGTCTCCAACACGTCCATGACCTCTTTCTTCTCTTCTTTGCCGATCAATTCAGCACCAGCCATTTTTTCGCCTCCCTCTGGTTTACCAAATATAAAACAAGCGCTGCGGCTATTTCCGCGACAGCCTCGAACGTGCTTCGACCGTCAGCCGGGTCAATAGGCGGCCCGATAGATCTCGATGGCATCCTCAAAGTTAATCTTGCGCGGGTTATTCTCGAGGGGACGGACCACCGTCAGGGCGATCCTGGCCAACTCCGGGAAGTCCTCCTCGGGAATCCCCAGTTCCCGCAGGGTGGTAAAGATGCCGCAGTCTTCTATCAGGGATTCGACGGCGTCCACGGCGAGGTAGGCCGCCTCCCGCACGGGCAGGCCTTCTATGCTCTCCCCCATGATCTCCGCTATGACGGCAAACTTCTCCTGGGCCGACGGCACGTTGAAATCCATGACCCGCGGAAGCATGAGGGTGTTTGCCGTGCCGTGGGAAACACCGTACTTGCCGCCCAGGGGATAGGAGAGCGAGTGGGCTGCCCCCACGCCCGCATTGGCAAGCCCCAGGCCGGCGTAGAGACTGCCCAGGAGCATGTTTTCCCGGGCCTCGAGACTCCGGCCGTTGTGAACGCAGGTCCTCAGGTTTTCCGCGATCAACCGGATGGCCTCCAGGGACACCATCTCGCTCATGGGGCTCGCGTTGACCGACGTGTAGGACTCGATCGCATGGCAGAGGGCATCGACGCCCGTCGCCGCCGTCGGTTGCGGCGGAAGGGAGAGGGTCAGGGTTGGATCGAGGAGGGCCAGCGTGGGATACAGGTAGGGGCTGTTCATACCCTCCTTCTTGTTCAGGTTTTTGCGGAGAAAAACGGCCGTAAAGGTCACCTCGCTCCCGGTACCCGCCGTGGTCGGAACCATAATGGTGGGCAGTCCCGGCCCGGGGACCTTGTTGAGCCCGAGAAAATCAGCTGCCCGGCCCTTGTTCGGGAGAAGGGCCGCGATGGCCTTTGCGACGTCCATGGCGCTGCCACCGCCGATCCCGACGACGACATCACATTTGCCCCGGCGGGCGCTCTCCGTCCCTTCATCGGCCAGTTCCAGCAGGGGTTCCGGCTCCACCTTGTCGAAGAAAACGGCCTTGAGAGAATCCTTGGCAAGGACCGCCAGCGCGCGCTCACGGAAGCCGGACTTCGATAGATTCTTGTCGAGAACAATGAGCGGTCTTCGCCCGCCCAGTTCCTTCACGTGATCGGCAAGGCTTTCAAAGGAGGCGCACCCGAAAACGATTTTTTTTGCCCCCGTGAACGAAAAAGTCTTTTTCATCTGCCTTTTCCCTTGGTCTACCTGGAGGATGAAAGGTTTGTAAGCAACCGATGTATTCACACACACGCGGACCGGTTCATGTCCGTGCACTTTCCGCCGTTTCACGAACTAATAAGTTTTCCACCCCGAGAAAGTCAAGCTTTTTTGTCCTTTACGTACCAGTCGATCTGGCGGCAAAGTCCCCGGATCATCTTCACATCCCGGGAGCGAAGATCAACCCGCGAGAAAAAGCGCCGGACGTTCTGCATCCAGTACTCGGGGTTCTGGGGGTTGATGAACCCTATTCGAACAAAGAGATCCTTGATCTGGATGTACATTCCTTCCAGTTCCGCCGACATGGCCAGGCGCGGCTTGAACTGCTCGGGTACGGCCGTCGAGGCAAGCAAGATTTCGTAGCAGACGATCAGGACGGCGTGCGAGAGGTTCAGGGATCTGAGCTTCTCCGAGGTTGGGATGGCGATGAGGGCGCGACAGTAACGCAGTTCATCGTTCGTGAGGCCGATGTCCTCGGGGCCGAAGAGAATGGCCACCTTGTTCTTCTGCGAAACGTCCACAAGCGTTCTGGCGACCTCCCGTGGACTTCCGGAGGGCTGGCGCATGGAGCCGGTCCTGGAGGTGGTCCCCACAACGCAGTGAAAACCGCCGAGCGCCTTATCGAGGCTATCAACAAACCGGATCCGTTCAACGACATCGAGGGCCAGATGAGTCGACATCTGCCGGATCTTTTCCATATCGGGAGCCTCACGGGTCACAACGATGACATTCTCCATCCCCATGTTCTTCGCACAGCGGGCAACAGAACCGATGTTTCCCGCGTGTTTGGGTTTGTTGAGAACAAGGGTGATATTCTTTTTTCTGGCCTTGAGCGGTTCCATGTTTTTCATTGCCCTCCCGTATCGCCTCTGCTATTTATCCTCACAATCGTCCGTCGAGGAAATCCAGAATTGATGTCCCCTCCCGCAAAAGTAAAGGGCCTTGCAGAACTCCTTTCAGGCTCCTCCGGCCTCACCGGCCTCACGCCCGGGGATAAGGAAATTTCACTCCTGGAATCATACAGGAAGGAGATCCTTTTCTGGAACAACAAAATGAACCTGGTCTCCGTCAAGTCCCCTCTCGATATTCCGGTGAAACACTTCATCGATTCTCTAACGGCTGCTCCCTATCTCCCCCGGAAAGACGTCGCGGTGCTGGACATCGGCGCCGGTGCGGGATTTCCTGGAATCCCGCTGAAAATCTGCATGGATTCTCTGAAGCTCTATCTTCTCGAGTCCCAGCGGAAAAAGGCTTCCTTTCTCAAGCATATCGTCCGCAAACTTGACCTCGGCGATGTCACCGTTGTCCACAGACGGGCAGAGGACCTCATCAGCGAAGGGTCTTACAGGGAATTCTTCGACACAGTGATCTCCCGGGCCACTTTGAAACTCCCGAAGCTTCTCGGGATGGGCAATCATTTCCTCTCCGCCGGTGGCATCCTTATCGCGATGAAGGGTGCCGACGTTGAAAAGGAACTGCGTGACGCCCTCACGTTCTGCCCATCGAACCGCATGGTCTTTGTTGACAGCCACGCGCTCTCTCTTCCCGAAACGGCCGACCGGCGAAAAATTCTTGTCTTTAAAAAAACGTGGCCTCCGGGTCTCTCCGGGATCCCCTTCTAATCGGTCGATTTTGCTGTGCTTTACCCCCCCGAGCCCCCGCCCCGGCAGCCTGTGGATAACTCGGGGTTGGCCGGATCGAAAAATTTTATTTAAGTATCTGTAATTATTAGATATTATTTTTTAAATTTCCCTTTGACAAAACACTTTTTTGTGCTAGCATCGCCGCAAAATTACACCCAGCCACAACCGATTCCCGATCAGAAAAAATAATGAGCAAAATTATTACGATCGCCAACCAGAAAGGCGGGGTGGGTAAAACCACGACGGCTATCAACCTGTCGGCGTCCCTTGCCACGTCGGAAAAAAAGGTCCTTCTCATCGACTGCGATCCTCAGGGAAACACGACAAGCGGTATCGGCATCGATAAAGCCGCCACCAAGGAAAAAAATCTGTACCGGGCCCTGATCGGGGAGGTCTCGCTGGAAAAAGTCATCACCAAAACGCTAATCTCGACGCTCGACGTGGTTCCGTCGAACCAGGACCTCATCGGCGTCGAGGTAGAATTTGTCACGATGGAGGACCGGGAAAGAAAGCTGAAAAACGTCCTGAAAGGTCTGCGAAGCCCATACGATTTTATTATCATCGACTGCCCGCCCTCCCTGGGGTTCTTGACCATCAACTCTCTCGTGGCGGCGGACTTTCTCATCATCCCTCTTCAGTGCGAATACTTCGCCATGGAGGGGTTGGGGCAGCTCCTGAACACGGTGAGGCTGGTAAAAGCGAGGCTCAACCCGTCGTTGTCGCTCCAGGGAATTCTTCTCACCATGTTCGACGTGAGAAACCGGCTGTCACACCGGGTAGCCGAAGAGGTGAGGAAGCACTTCGGTGAGAGAGTTTTCAGGACGATTATCCCGAGAAACGTGCGTCTTTCGGAAAGTCCGAGCCACGGCATCCCCGTTCTCCTCTACGACGTCAACTCGCGCGGGGCCATATCCTACATGGAACTGGCCCACGAAATCCTATCAAACGGGAGGATTTAAATGCCGGCAAAAGAATCTCTGGGAAAGGGACTGGGGGCCTTACTGCCCGACATTCTCGGCGAGGTCACAGAACGGGCAAACTACCTCGTCTGCGGGATTGAAGAGCTTGTTCCGAACCGTTTCCAGTCCAGAAAGGAATTTGACGGCGAAGAGCAAAGGAATCTCGTGACCTCCATCCGGAAAAGCGGGATTATTCAGCCTATTGTCGTCCGCAGACTCGAGAATGGCTTCGAGATCATCGCCGGTGAACGCCGATGGCGGGCAGCCCAGGAAGCGGGGCTGAAGGAAGTTCCCATTATCGTCCGTGAAGCCCAGGACCTGGATATGGCTGAAATCTCTCTCATTGAAAACATCCAGCGATCGGATCTGAACCCCATCGAGGAGGCCGAGGCCTTCCTGACGCTCATGGAGAAATTCGGCCTGTCCCACGAGGAGATCTCGGCACGGGTGGGAAAGGACCGTACGACCGTCACCAACGCCGTCCGGCTGCTGAAACTGACCCCGGAGGTCCGGGAGGCCCTTTCAAAGAAACAACTCACGGCCGGCCATGCCAGGGCGCTCCTGTCTCTATCCTCCGCGGCGGAACAGGTCCGGCTTCTCCGGGATATCTTGAATAAAGGCCTGAACGTCCGGGAAACGGAACTTCTGGTCCGGGGGCTTAGAAAAAAGGCCTCTCAGACCCGGAAAGCGATCAAAGATGAGCAACTGGCCTATCTGGAGGGGAAGCTTTCGAGGAGCCTCATGACGAGCGTGCGGATTCGGACCGTCAAGAATGGCGGTACCATCGAGATCCGGTTCTCCTCGCCCGACGAGCTCGACAGGCTTCTGCAGTTCCTCCTCCGATGATCGGGTAATACGAGAGTTTGTTCTTTTAGAAGCTCTTCTGCCGGGGTTTTAAATGGTTTTTCGCAAACAAATCTTTTGCTTATATGTATTCTGTCTGTAATGGGTACAAGCTGTGCGATTTATCAACAAATGTTCACAACCTTGTGTATAAGGTAGGAATCCTTGGAACACATCTGGGAAAAAAGCCTTATATTTATTAAGGAAAAAGTTACGCAGCAAAATTTCGAGACCTGGATCAGCCCCCTCAAGGTCTGCGCTCTTGAAGGCACAACCTGCCAGCTATCGGTGCCCAACAAGTTTTTCAAGGATTGGTTAACAGAAAATTATACGGAAATCATCAAGGCTTCCGTATCCAAGGCCAATGGGATGGACATGAAAATTGCTTTTGTTGTGGATAAATCCCCCCCCGAAAAGGGTGCGGTACCCGAAGAGAGAGAGACGGAAACACAGAGAAAGCCCCCCAAAAAGAGCGATTTGACGAAACTCCGTATTCACCAGTCCCTGAAGCCGAATTACAGTTTTGACCGTTTCGTCGTGGGACCGAGTAACCAGTTCGCCCATGCGGCGGCACTTGCGGTCGCCGAGCAACCGGCCAGCAACTACAATCCCCTGTTTATCTACGGCGGAGTCGGTCTCGGAAAAACCCACCTGTTGAACGCCATCGGCATCCAAACCCTCGCCCTCCACTCGGACAAGAACGTCCTTTACGTATCCGCCGAGGAGTTCATGAACGAGATGATTAACTCCATCCGATATGACAGGATGCCGAAATTCCGGGAAAAATACCGGAACATTGATTCGCTGCTGATAGACGACATCCAGTTCATCGCAGGAAAGGAGAGAACCCAGGAGGAATTTTTTCATACCTTCAACACCCTCCACGATTCTGGCAAGCAGATCGTCGTCACAAGCGACAGGTTCCCTAAGGATATTCCGAACCTCGAGGGGAGACTGAGATCCCGTTTTGAGTGGGGGCTCATCGCCGACATCCAGCACCCTGACGTGGAAACAAAGATTGCCATTGTGATGAAAAAGGCCCAGGAAAACAACATCACCATTCACCAGAACGTGGCCTACTACATTGCCTCAAAGTCGGAGTCCAACATACGGGAACTGGAGGGGTTCCTCATCCGGATTGGAGCCTACGCCTCGCTGACGGGAAGAGAAATCAACATGGATCTCGTGAAGGAGGTTTTGAAAAAGTTCTTCAAACAGGGTGAAAAACGGGAGACGACCATCGACGAGATCGTCAAGACAGTGGCCGGTAAATTCAACATCAAGATATCAGAACTGAAATCACAGAAGAAAAACAAGAATCTCGTCATTCCCAGGCAGATTGCCATGTATCTGTCCCGGAAACTGACCAACCTTTCTTTTCCGGATATTGGTGCCAAGATCGGCGGCAAGGATCACTCCACCGTCATATATGCAACAAACAAGGTCAGGGAGCTTTTGGACAGGGATCCGAAGATGATGGCTTCCGTCAGAGAAATCGAAGATATGCTCAACAGGGACTAACAACATATTATAACGCTCTATCCACAATTTGTTACTCATAGAGACGGCAAATTATTAAAAAAAACATTTTATGCACAGATTCACAAGCCCTACTACTAATCCTAATATTCTTTTAATTAATATATTGTAGTATAAGTATAGCTGTGGACTAAACATTTCAAGAAAAGGAAGGGATCGAGATGGAATTCAATCTGAAAAGAGACGTTTTCCTGGGTGGCGTACAGAGAACACTGGGGGTTGTGGATCGAAGGACGACCATGCCGATCCTCAACAATGTTCTCATTAAGACGGATAGCGATAAGATTAAAATTGTGGCGACGGATCGTGAAATCGGTCTTATTGCCGATTACGAGGCCAGGGTTGTCACAGGCGGCGAAATAACGGTAGCGGCGAGAAAACTATTTGAAATATTGAGAGAAATGCAGGGGGAACTCGTTCATTTCAAGATGGACGATTCTAACTGGATCCGAATGACCTGTGGAAAGTCGAGTTTCAAAATCGCGGGGATGCCTGCGGAGGAGTATCCCAAGGTCCTGGACGATGAGGGGATCCTCTACGTCAAGATGAAAGGGCAGGTGTTTTCCGACATGATCAGCCAGACCTTCTTCGCTATGTCGGCGGATGAGACGCGTATCAACCTTAACGGTGTCCTGCTGAAAACAGAGCGCGAAGGGAACAGGATCGATCTGAATATGGTGGCCACCGACGGGCACCGTCTCGCCATGGTGAGCATACAGCCTGGCATGGAAGCATCGCCGGAGCTGGAACAAGGCATCATCATCCCGAGGAAAGGCATCAACGAGATCCGGAAACTCGTGGATGACGGCGAGGAGGAGATCGAGTTCGGTGCGAAGAAGGGCGTCTGCGTCCTCAAGAAAAACAACGTCGTCCTGAAGGTGAGCCTCATCGACGCGGAGTATCCTGACTACAAACGCGTCATCCCGAAGGACAAGGGGGTAACCCTAGAGCTGGAAAAGGACACCATGATCCATGCGCTTCGTCGAATGAATGTCATGTCGAGCGAGCGTTACAGTGGCGTAAAAATGAAACTGTTCGAAAACAGGATGGTACTGAATTCTACCAACCCCGATGTGGGAGAAGCCCAGGACGAGATCGAGGTGGCTTACAAGGAAAAGGAAGCCGAGGTAGGTTTCAATGTCAGGTACCTGCTGGAAGGCATCGAGGCGGTCCACGAAAAGAAGTTTCTCCTCGAGTTGAGGAATGGCCTGAGGCCTGCCGTTGTGAAACCCCAGGAAGAGCAGCGGTACATGTGCGTCATCATGCCGCTCAAGATATGAAAGGGAGAGAGAGTTTTTTCGCCTATGACTGAGACGACATACAGTGCAGATAGCATAAAAGTATTGGACGGCCTCGAGGCCGTGCGAAGACGGCCGGCCATGTATATCGGGACGACCGGCAAGGACGGCCTCCATCATCTTGTCTACGAAGTGGTGGACAACAGTATCGACGAAGCCTCAGCCGGCTACTGCGACAACATCGTGGTGAGGATCCGTGTGGACAACAGCGTTATGGTGGATGACAACGGCAGGGGCATCCCTGTGGACATCCACAAGGATGAAGGGGTGTCGGCCGCCGAGGTCGTTATGACGAAACTCCATGCTGGCGCGAAGTTTTCCCAGGAGAGCTACAAGATATCGGGCGGCCTCCACGGCGTGGGCGTGTCCGTTGTGAATGCCCTTTCCAGCCACCTGGAACTGGAGGTCCGGCGTGACGGGAAGGTCTACCGGCAATCCTACGAGAAAGGCGTGCCCACGGGACCCCTGAAGACGGTGGGAACAACCAAGGGGAAGGGCACCCGTGTGACCTTCAAACCCGACGAGGAAATTTTCGAGGACATCGAGTTCAGCCTGGATGTCCTCTCCAACCGGATGCGCGAACTCGCCTTTCTAAACCGGGGGGCCAAGATCACGCTGATGGACGACCGGGTCGATGAAAAGAGGGTTTTCCAGTACGATGGAGGAATTGTTTCCTTCGTGGACTACATCAACAAGAACAAGGGAGTTCTGCACAAAAAGCCCATCTACATCGAGGGAGAGAAGGATGACACCGTCGTCGAAGTGGCTCTCCAGTACAACGACACCTATACCGAACACACCTTCTCTTACGCCAACAGCATCAACACCGTAGAGGGGGGAACCCATCTGAGCGGCTTCCGCTCGGCGCTTACGCGGGTCATCAACAACTACGGGATCGCCAACAACATCATCAAGGGCGATAAGGAGTCCATCAAGGGCGAGGACGTCCGCGAAGGACTCGCTTCCGTCATCAGCGTGAAACTCAGGGAGCCCCAGTTCGAGGGGCAGACAAAGACCAAGCTCGGAAACAGCGAGATCAAGGGCCTGGTGGAGGGCATCATTTACGAGAAACTCTCTAGTTATTTCGAGGAGAGTCCATCCGTTGCTAAGACCATCGTTAACAAGTCCCTCGAAGCCTCCAGGGCGCGGGATGCGGCGAGACGGGCCAAGGAACTCACGCGCAGGAAAAGCGCCCTCGAAGTGGGCGCCCTGCCAGGGAAGCTGGCGGACTGTCAGGAGAAAGACCCGGCCAGGAGCGAGATTTATCTCGTCGAGGGGGACTCCGCCGGCGGATCGGCCAAGCAGGGGAGAGACCGGCGGTTCCAGGCTATCCTCCCCCTGCGCGGTAAGGTCTTGAATGTCGAAAAGGCCCGCTTCGACAAGATGCTCCAGAACAAGGAAATCAAGATCATCATCACCGTCCTGGGAACGGGCATCGGCGATGACGAGTTCGACGTGAGTAAAGTTCGCTACCACAAAGTGATCATCATGACTGATGCGGACATCGACGGGTCCCACATCCGGACGCTTCTTCTGACCTTCTTTTTCAGGCAGATGAAGGAGCTCATCGAAAGGGGCTACCTGTATATTGCGCAGCCCCCGCTGTACAAGATCGCGGACAGGAAGAAGGAACTCTACATCGGCACGGAAGAGGAAATGAAGAAATTCATCCTCGAAAACGGCGTCAACCGGGTCCAGCTCATGACCGGTGACGGGAGCACCATTACGGGAAACCGCCTCTTCGGCCTGATCAACCGGGCGGTGCGGCTGGAGACCATCCTCGACAAGTTTGAGCGGGAGGACAAGGACAAGGAGGTCATGCGGATTTTGGCAGGGGATCCCGCCTTTTCATCGTCGGACTTCAAGACCGAAAATGCCCTGATGAAGATCGGCAAGCGTACGGGAAAGGCCTTCGGGGAAAGGAAGGTTGAGTACTCCACCCAGGTCAACCAGGAACACGGTGGTTACAGCCTGGTGTTCAATATCAAGGCGAACGGCATCGAGAAGGCCACCTACATCGAGGAAGACATCTTCCACGAACCCACCTTTTCCGAGGCAAAGACGCTCATGAACCAGCTGGCTGCCCTGGGGGAAAGACCCTTTATGCTCGTCGTGAACGACGAGGACGAAAAGGGCAAAAAGGCCCTTGAGAGCCTGCCGGCCCTCATCGAGTATCTGATCGGCCTGGGGAAAAAGGGGCTGACGCTGCAGCGCTACAAAGGTCTCGGCGAGATGAACCCGGAGCAGTTGTGGGAAACGACCATGAACCCCGAGAAAAGAACGCTCCTCCAGGTCAGGGTCGAGGATGCCCTCCTCGCCGATGAAATCTTCACAACCCTTATGGGTGATCAGGTGGAACCCCGGAGGGACTTCATATACAAGAACGCCCGGTATGCGACCAATCTCGACATATGATCTCATGATCCCATCCAGACGCGAGACGCGGTAACGTTCATCCCCCAGCCCCCAGGATCATTGAAGGAAAGGAAATTTCCAGAGGAACAGACAGATAGAAGAGGAGCACGTGCACAGCTATGGAACAGATGTACCAGAGGAATCTTCCGGTAAACATAGAAGATGAGATGAAAAAATCGTACATGGATTACGCCATGAGCGTGATCATGGGCCGGGCCATCCCCGACGCCCGGGATGGGCTTAAGCCCGTACACCGTAGGGTACTCTATGCCATGTACGAAATGGGGAACCGGTACAACAGGCCCTACAAAAAATCCGCGCGAATCGTCGGCGACATCATCGGAAAGTACCATCCCCATGGGGACGCCGCCGCCTACGACACGATCGTTAGGATGGCTCAGGATTTCTCCATGCGCTATGTCCTGATCGACGGCCAGGGCAATTTCGGCTCTGTCGACGGCGATCCGCCGGCGGCGATGCGTTACACGGAAATCCGGATGTCCCGGATTGCCGACGAGCTTCTCGCCGACCTGGAGAAGGAAACCGTAAATTTCGTGCCCAACTACGACGACTCCCTCACGGAGCCGACGGTCCTTCCGGCGAAGGCGCCCTTCCTCCTCCTGAACGGGACGTCCGGCATTGCCGTGGGTGTGACAACAAACATCCCGCCCCACAATCTGGGCGAGGTCGTGGACGGGACGATCGCCCTTGTTCGAAACCCCGAGATCACCATTCAGCAGCTTCTCAAGCACGTCCAGGGACCGGATTTCCCGACGGCCGGTTTCATCAACGGCCGCGAAGGCATCATCCAGGCCTACACGACGGGGCGGGGGTCGATTCGGATGAGGGCCAGGGCGCTCATCGAGCGCAACGCCCGCAGTGACCGGGAGAGTATTATCATCACGGAGATTCCCTACCAGGTCAACAAAGCCAATCTCATTGAAAAGATCTCCGACCTTGTCAGGGACAAGAAGGTAACGGGCATAGCCGACCTTCGTGATGAATCGGACCGCGATGGCATCCGCATCGTCGTCGACCTGCGGAAGGACGAGGTGGCGGGTATCGTGCTGAACCAGCTTTTCAAACACACCCAGATGGAGTCCACCTTCGGGATCATCATGCTGGCTATCGACAACGGCCAGCCCAGGATTTTCAACCTCAAGGAGCTTCTCCAGCGGTTCATCGACTTCCGGAAGGAGGTCATCACCAAACGCACAATCTTCGAGTTGGGGAAGGCGAGCGAGCGGGCCCACATCCTCGAGGGTCTGATCAAGGCGCTCGAGAACATCGACCGGGTGATCGCAGTCATCAAGGCCTCGAAGAACCCCGAGGAGGCTGCGACAGCCCTGATGGCAAAGTTCGGCCTCTCGGAAGTTCAGGCAAAGGCCATCTTGGACATGAGACTCCAGAGACTCACGGGGCTCGAGAGGGAAAAGATTGTCTCCGAGCACGACGAGCTGGTCAAGCTGATCAAGAAACTCAAGGAGATCCTCGCCGATCCGCAGAAGGTCCTCGACATCATCGTGGAAGAACTCGAGGACATCAAGAAGCGCTATGGTGATGAGCGCCGGACCGAGATTGTCGCCTCCACCGAAGACATCGACATCGAGGATCTCATCGTCGAAGAAGACATGGTCGTGACCGTCTCGCATCAAGATTATATTAAGAGAAACGCCGCCAGCCTCTACCGCATCCAGAGGAGGGGAGGCCGGGGCAAGGTCGGTATGGGGACCAAGGAAGAGGATTTTGTGGAGCATATCTTCATCGCCTCAACCCACAGCTACATCCTGATCTTCACCGACCAGGGCCGGGTCCACTGGCTGAAGGTGTACCAGGTTCCGCAGGCGGGCCGGGCGGCGAAGGGGAAGGCCATTGTCAACCTCATCAACATCGGGGAAAAAGAAAAGGTGGCCGCGATTCTTTCGGTAAAGGATTTCGAACCCGGGAAGTACGTCGTCATGGTCACGAGAAAGGGGATCATCAAGAAGACCGAGTTGGAGGCCTTCTCGAACCCTCGATCCGGCGGCATCATCGCCATCACAATCGACGAGGGAGATGTCCTCATCGATGTCAAACAGACTCTCGGTGACCAGGAGATTTTCCTCGGGACCAAGAAGGGGATGGCCATTCGCTTCAAGGAAGACGATGTGAGAGCCATGGGGAGAACGGCCATGGGGGTCATCGGCATCCGGATGGATGAAGATGACGAACTCGTGGGCATGGAAATCCTCACCGAAGGGAACACCATCCTGACGGCCTCCGAGCGCGGGTACGGCAAGCGCACCGAGGTGGCCGAGTACAGGCTCCAGTCGAGGGGCGGCAAGGGCATCATCAACATCAGGACGACAGAGAAGATCGGCTTCGTCGCCGGCATCAAGCAGGTGACCGGCGAGGAGGATATCATGCTGATCAGCAATACCGGCAACATCATCCGGCTGCGGGTTGCTGATCTTCCCGTCCTCCACCGCAGTACCCAGGGCGTCCGCCTCATCGAGCTGGGATCCGAGGAGAGCCTCGTGGGCATCGCCCGCGTCGAGCGAGAGGCTGAAAGCAAGGAAGAGGAGACCGCCGAAGACGACACGGCCCCTGAGGAAACGGAAGGTGAAGACAGTTGAGGCGGACGGATTTCTTTCCGCTCGGTTCAATTCATGAAGACATACAAGCCAATCGACCATACCGCTGACCTGCGCATCGAGGTCTTCGGGAAAGACGAAAAAGAGATCTATCAAAACGCGGGGATGGCGGTGCATGACCTGATTGCCGATCTCCGTCACGTCAAGCCGAAGGAGGTCCGGAAGGTCATCGTTGAAGGGCGGGACCGTGAAGACCTTCTGGTCAATTTTTTGCGGGAAATCCTCTACCTGTACAACGGCGAGCACTGGCTCCTGAAAAAGCTCTCCATCGGGAAAATCGGGCGCGGGAAGATCGAAGCGACGCTCAGGGGCGAGGCCTTCGACAGGTCGAGGCACAGCCTCAAGCACGAGATCAAGGCGGTGACCTACCACCAGGCCGAGGTGAAAGAAACACCGCGGGGGTGGAAGGCAAGGGTGATATTCGATGTCTGACATCAGACTGAAACGGATGGATGAGTACCGCTGGGAGATCCCGCCCTTTGGGGGTATGAGGGTCCCCGGGATCATCTATTCCAGCGAAAAGCTCATGAAGGGCCTCGAGAAGGACGAAAGCCCCAAACAGGTGGCGAACGTCGCCCACCTGCCCGGCATCGTCCGGTACTCCCTTGCCATGCCCGATATCCACTGGGGTTACGGCTTTCCCATCGGGGGCGTGGCTGCCTTCGACCTTCAGAATGGAATTATTTCACCGGGTGGTGTCGGCTATGACATCAACTGCGGGTGCAGGCTTGTCGCCACGAAACTGAAATACGACGATATCAAGGACAGTTTGGAGAAGCTCGTCACAGCGCTCTTCAGGGATATCCCCACCGGCGTCGGCTCCACGGGCGTGCTCAAGCTTGCACCCAAGGAGGAAAGAAGGGTTCTTGTCGAAGGCGCCCAGTGGGCCGTGAAAAACGGGTACGGCACGGCGGAGGATCTGGAAGCCACAGAGGACGGGGGCCGGATCGAGGGGGCCGATCCCGACAGGATCAGCGCACGGGCGATGGCAAGAGGACGGGATCAGGTCGGCACTCTGGGATCGGGCAATCACTTTCTGGAAATCGAGATCGTCAGGGATATCTATGACGATAAGGTGGCCGCCGCTTTCGGTCTTGAGAAGGACCAGGTGGCCATCATGATCCACTGCGGTTCCCGGGGCCTCGGTCATCAGATCTGTGACGATTACCTGGCCCGGATGACGAAGCAGGTCAATAAACTGGGGATTAAGCTTCCGGACAGGCAGTTGGCCTGCGCCTATGTGCAGTCGGAAGAAGGACAGGATTACCTTGCCGCCATGGCCTGCGCGGCCAATTATGCCTGGGCGAACCGGCAGATGCTCATGCACTGGACGGGGGAGACCCTTCGGAGAGCCCTTCAGATAAGCCCCCGCGATCTCGGCATGAGACTCGTCTATGACGTCTGCCACAACATTGCCAAGATCGAGGAATTCAGTGTCGAAGGTGTGAAGAAGAGGCTCTGTGTCCATCGAAAAGGGGCGACGAGGGCCTTTTCGGCGAACCACCCAGCCCTGTCGGAGAAATACAGGCGCGTGGGGCAGCCGGTCCTCATTCCCGGCGACATGGGGACGGGATCCTATGTCCTGGTGGGGACGCAGAGGGCCATGGAAGAGACCTTTGGGAGCACCTGCCACGGCGCCGGGAGAGTCCTGAGCCGCGCACAGGCCATCAAAGCAGGCAAAGGGAGGGCTATCAAGAAAGAGATGGCCGAGCGAGGCGTCATCGTCATAGCGACCGGCAAAGGGACCCTGGCAGAGGAGATGCCCGAGGCCTACAAGGACATCGACGAGGTCGTCGAAGCGGTCCACGGGGCAGGTATCTCGCGTAAAGTGGCTCGCTTGAAGGCCGTCGGTTGCATAAAAGGGTAAAGGGTATAGTGGTAAGGGTGAAGGGTTAAGGTCTGGATAAATAAACATAACGGTGTCAGGCAGCGACTTCATCTTTTCAGACCGGTCACCTGCCATTGACCATTCAACCGTCTTTGTTCGGCGGACCGCCGAACATGTCAGACCCCTCAGGTACCGCCGTAACCGACCGTCACCTTGTCCCCCTCGACGATCACGGGGACCTGGCGTTTACCGCCGGAGAGCTTCAGCATCTCCTGCAGTTTCGAAGAATGCGCCTTGACGTCATAATATTCAGCCCTGCTGCCATAAGCCGACCTGGCCTCGTCCGTGTAGGGTCAGCCTGCCTTTCCGTAAATAATCACTTTTCCTGCCATGGCCTCGATCCCTCCTTGGTGTTCATCTGTCAGGGTGTGAAAAAATCTTCCTTTAAAAATTCGTTGATCCGGTAGTCACTGAATAAAGTGATTTCCTGGGTTATCCCATTAATATCGTACCTCTCAAAGCGAAGGGGAAGCCAGAACTTTTTTGAGATGGTGATGAGGTATTTCTCCGGTAGCCTGCCCTCGATGTAATCCATCCCCCAGAACCAAAAGGTGATCTGATCATCGTATTCTCTCCACTCGGGGTTTCCCTGTTTCACGGCGCGAAGATTCTTAAAAAGGAAATCCAAAAAGTGTTCGATGCTTGTCTGGTCAAGCCGCTGCCCGGACGGGGACTTGAAAAGGGGGTTCGTGATGGAAAAACGAAGGGTGAAGGCCGATACAGCCTGGATCGGTCTCACGGAAAAATCGTGATCCCCTCCCCGGTAGAAGATTGTCATACCCTCAAAGGGGTGAACAAAGTCCATCCGGTAGAGGTCCTTCCTCTTGAAATAGTACTTGAGATGGTATCGCTTCTCCTCGAAACCCCCGAAGAAGTAAATATTTTCAACATCGCAACTGTAGTTGTCGATTGTCTGGAAGAATGATCGCATCTGGCGGGCAAGCGATAACACACGGTTCGAAGATACCTCTGCCCATAACGTAACGGGGAAAGTCGTCAGGCCGAGTAAGATAATAAGGGCCGAAAGAATAATAATCAGGTAGGGCCCCGGAAAGAGGCCGCCCACCGGATCCGGCGGGTGTTTTTTTCTCAGATTCACGTTAGGCATCATGGCTGGCAGGTTTTACTTGAAAGTGAAATTGCTGTTGAACAGATCTGGGTCGTCAAAGTGGGCCCGTCCGCTCAGTAGGATTGCATGATGGCCTCGCTGCCTCATGCTTCCGATGGACGGGATCCCCATGGGAAAGAATATATAAGGTTCGATCCGATCCGTTTCCTGCCCGATGCCGCTCATATCAAAGAGGCTCACCCGTTCATGTTCTCCCCGGGGCAGGGATTCCAGCTCGCCGTATGGGGTGAGGTCGTAGAGGGTGAAGTCGCCGGGAATAGCCGCGGCAAGAAGTCCCTCGACCTGATGCCAGCCGGCCATGACCCGCATCACGGGCCTCTCGCCCTCTTTGATGTCGGGCATCCACGTGGGAACGAAGGGGTCAACGGCGAAGGCCCTCGGGATGATATGATCGATGCGATCCCTTTTCGGGGCGAAGAGGTGGTAACATCCGCAATTGTGCATGACGTCCCACATGAAGGGCTTTCCCTCCGGATCGAGAGATATTCTGAGGGTCAGCCCGTCCAAGCGGCCGTGCTCGATCCGGGGAGCCCTGTCGCCAGCCCGTTCAGGATACCAGAATACGTAGTTGATCTGGAGGATAGGATCCTTCTTGAGGAAGGCGTGGCTGATATAATAGTAGACGCCCGGTTTTGATATATCGACGTCAGGGAGTTTTCCTTTCCAGGCGACGCTGCCTATTTCGTCATAAGATGCTGCCACATCCTGTATGATAACCGGTGCAAAGGCGACAGCAAGCATCCTCTCCCCCTCAGGTTCCGGCCTCGGAATGTTCAGCG
>Ga0172362_10000183_pt1 | contig 46725 bp, 45 predicted proteins | sample LakKivs1_kivu2a2_FD_114534 | JGI IMG/M metagenome (GOLD analysis project Ga0172362, IMG submission 114534) | Sediment microbial communities from Lake Kivu, Rwanda - Sediment s1_kivu2a2 | ecosystem: Environmental > Aquatic > Freshwater > Lake > Sediment | place: Rwanda: Western Province, Lake... | reverse complement strand
GGAGGAATTTGAAAAGTCATATTTTCTTTCAGACATATCCATATTTAATTGATACTTCATCTAACCCTATTTCACAGAACCAAATTACAAAAAGTGCAGGGGAAGGGATTTGAACCCTTGGAGTTAAAATCAGGTTATTAAGATGTATTAATGTTTAAAGTATCTCTGTCCCGAAAAAACCATGGCTATGCCATGCTCATCAGCGGCTTTTATAACCTCATCATCACGAATGCTACCACCAGGCTGAATAACTGCTTTTACGCCAGCCTTTGCAGCAACATCAACCGCATCTCTGAATGGGAAGAAGGCATCACTTGCCATTGTGGAACCTTTGATATTCTCTTTTCCTTTATTAGTTGCAATCCATGTTGCATCCACGCGGGATGTCTGTCCACCACCGATACCAACTGTGTGGGTATCTTTAACAAATACAACTGAATTGGATTTAATGTGTTTAACACATTTCACAGCAAACTCCATTGATTCAAGGTCTTTTTCTGACGGTTTATTTTTTGTAACAATCTTCCAGGTTTTTTTGTCAGCAAGCCAAACATCTCGCTCTTGAGCTAGATATCCACCTACAACGCTGCGGACATCAATTCCTTTTCGTTCAACTTTTTTATTCAAAACTTTTACTTCAAGAATACGTAAGTTTTTCTTTTCTTCAAAAATAGTTAATGTTTTTTTATCAAAGCTTGGTGCAATAACGACTTCAAGGAAATAGTTTGAAAGCTCTTTTGCAACATCTTCTTTTATTTCTCTGTTAAATACGACAATGCCTCCATATGGTGAATATGTGTCGGTAGCATATGCATCCTTCCAAGCCTGTAATAAATCCGAAGAACTTGCAATTCCGCATGGAGTCGCATGTTTTATGATCACGCACGTGGGCTGGGAAAATTCTTTAATACATTCAATTCCGCAGTTAGAATCCAGGATGTTGTTGAAAGACAATTCCTTGCCATGGAGTTGTCTGGCATTTGCAACACAAGGTTCATCTAACACAGGAATCGATTTATAAAAAGCACCCTTTTGATGGGGGTTTTCTCCATATCTCATCTCTTGAATCTTTCTCATTGTAAAAGTATAATTCTCAGGTAAAAACTCATCAGTCCATGTCTTTCTAAGATACTGTGATATGATTGCATCATACTGGGCAGTATGAGAGTAAGCATCAAGTGCTAGCTTTTTCCTAAAATCTAAATCTAGTTCTTTTTTTGATTTCAGGGCGTTAAGAATTTCATCGTACTGTTTAGAGTTTGTTATAACAAGGACATCCTCGTAGTTCTTTGCAGCAGCTCTTATAAGTGTAGGACCGCCAATATCAATATTCTCTATAACCTCATCAATACCAACATTTGGTTTTTGAATGGTTTCTTCAAAAGGATACAGGTTACAAACAAGTAAATCAATAGGAGCAATGTCATGTTTTTTAAGGGCATCCATATGTTTTTTTTCTTTTCTTTTAGCAAGTATTCCTGCATGGATAACAGGATGAAGTGTTTTCACACGCCCATCAAGCATCTCCGGAAAACCAGTAACATCTGATACTTCCTTGATTTTAACGCCTGCTTTAGTTAAAACACTAGAAGTACCACCTGTCGATAAAATCTCTACACCAAGTTTAGATAACTCTCTAGCAAAATCAGCTACACCAGTCCTGTCTGAGACGCTAATCAGAGCTCGCGCAATTTTCATTACTCTTACCCAACTAGCATAGAAATGATACTCATAAACGTTTGGGTCTTTTACGTGTTTTCTCTGATTCAGCCGCTTCTTTTAGACTTATCTCCCCTCTTAGAACTTTCATGGCAGTCTCTGCTGATATCGAAAACCTACCATCGGTTAACTTCCTGCTTTTTTCCTGGATGTTTCTAACATCCCCTTTTGTAGGTTCGAGCGGCAGTCGCCTCTGCATTTTACCCCCCGTTAGCATAGCTATCGCTGCAGCTGCTTCACTGTCTCTTTCTGGTCTAATTGTCTTTGTTTTTTGTGAAGATGTTGTTTTAGCTTCATTAACAATTTCTATAGGTATATGAAGAGAAATCAAGGAATTTATTATTCTGTTCCTAGTAATAATTGATCCATCACCGATGCGTATAAGAGTTTCAATCGACGGGTATTCTCTTAGAAAACGCTTCACTATAGAAGCTACTTTTTCTGGTGTCTCGACATAGGTTTTCTGCAGTAAAATATCGTCGCCTACAACAGCTACACCAGGCTGGTCACCAGGGTCTATACCAATATACACTTTAGAATAGAGTTCTTTTCCTATCAGCATCTGCATAGCAAGATCAACAGCATGATCGATACTATCGTATGCATCTGCCGCTATAACATCCTGAGATTTTATGTCATGCATCTCATTATTTGAAGTCAGTATAACGCCAATTCTACTAGGAATGTTAGCTATAGATGTTAGCGAAACATAAGATATATTTCTTTTTTTAAGTGTTTTTAACAAGTCGTGATACAATGAGAAATCCCTTGTGTAAACTCCTAGTGTTTTCATCCAATTAAAATATCTAACATTAGTGATATATAGGTTTTGACTCTATCTATCCCACGATTTTTTCTTGTCAAGATATGCCGTCCAAAAACCCCGTAGATTATTTTTGAGCAGGTCTTTCAGTTCAACAACTTCGTATTTTTGTTTGTATTCATCTATATGTTTTCCAAGACTAAGATTTTTGATTTGTTCTTTTAGAAAAACTCTTATGTCAATATATTCTCTTTTTATTTCCACGTAGTACCTACCGTTCTTTTTATATGGTTTCTTTGTGACTTTTGGGTTGTTTTTCCATTTATTTATGAATTCCTCAACGTTATCTTCTAGTTTTATTGGTGGTCCTTCGTGAACCATTGTTTTTGATAGATGCTCTTTTTTTGTTTTAATGATTATAAATATCGTATTTTTATTAACATAAAATGTAACGTCATTTATAGTGAAGTTGTACCTCTCGCAGACATCCCATATCGAGCGTGTTGCCTTCCTTATCTGCGGGTAAAGATTTTCTGCGATAATGTCAGGTTTTACAATTTTGACTCCGAGATAAAGATTTTTTTGTTTTTTTATCTCAGATTTTATTTTTTCTAGAGACCATGATTTTATTTTATTTGGGAAAAAGAACGTTACACGCGGTTTTTTCAAATAGTCCCTACACGCCTTTATGAATAACTCATATTTTTCTTTTGATACAGCTGAGGCTACATTTCTGTTGTTGTCTACTGGATCTATGAATACCAGTGGTGTGTCGAAAGTTGGATGTTTTGTTTTTGTTAATGTTATTGTATATTTTATCTTCCAGTTTTTTACATTTTTTATTAGTTTTTCGAATGAGCCATATTTTATGATTAATATTTCGCATAAGTATCCTGAAAATCCTTCTATTTCTGCTTCTGCTCCATAGCATCCAATACCTCTGAGAAACTGTTTGAACAAACGCACTTCTTGTTTTTGCGGTTCTTTCAGATGTGTTTTAACATATTTTGTATGGAGAGGTGTTCTATCAACCGCAGACAGTTTTTGTGTTGCTTTTTCTATTTTGTAACAAGGAACTATTTCTGCTTTGTATCCTTTGAAATATCCTCTGATGTATGGATGTTCAGCATAGCATCCTTCAGGTTTTTCCAGTATTTTTCTCCCGGTTTCTAGAGCATTGCGTCCGATATTTTCTTTAGAAAATGTCGTTGGAAACCTTATAAATAGATCGATATCCAGGTTATTTTTAAGGTAAGTATCTTTTGCAGTTGATCCCACGATTTCGATAGATGCAGGCAGTTTTCTCCTGGTAATTTCTTTATTTACCTGTTTTTTTAAATCTTGTATAGTCTCTTCAAGTTTTTTTCTATCATCTTTCGAAGGACTAATAACTTCAAGTACTTTTTTTTCTATACTTTCAGACATCTACTTCTCCTTGATGAAATGATTCAATATGAATATTGCCGCAATAGACAAGGCAGCTCCGCTTATAACATCCATAATCCAGTGAACTGCTAAATAGATAACCGATATAATTACACATACCGCGCAGAAATAGGCAAAATAAGTGAATTTTTTATTTCTAGTTAGATGAGCCGTCCATGCTATCATGATGGTCATTGCTGTATGTAGCGATGGGAAAGTGTTATTTTGCGTTGTTACTGAATAGAAAAAATTTTCGACTGACGGAATGACATTATTCAGAGCAGATCCTAGCCCATAAAATTTGTATACGTTTGTTATTGGTACAAAAAGATAAAAAGGAAGAGCAACAACATAGATTATTAACAATCCATAGGCAAGTGTTTTCATCGATTTTTTTTCATCATTCAAAAGGAAATACAAAGGTGAAAACCATAGTGTGAACGGGTAGATTGCTATGTACATAAATACGAGGAAATAGACAAGAGCGGGCGTCCAGTGTTGTGAAAACCAATACACAATATTGTCTTCGATACTATGAATCAGGGGTGCATAGTTTGTACCAACCCATTCTGTAGTTGCACGGTCTATTAAGTTTACTTCTAGAAGCTGAAAAAATGCAACTCCAAAGATAATTGCTATATACGGGAAAAATTTTTTAAAAATCTGGTAAAACTGTGAAATATTTGTTTTATAAACCTTTTTTGGCATAAAAAATACTAAGCCGATTGCTAGCATTACAACCTGAACTAATCCTAAAACAATCAACCATGTTTCCACCAAATTCACCACCAAAACTATATTTTTACCTCTCTGAGAGTTGTATAAATAGGCCCTTTTGGGGTTAGATCACTTTTTTTGAGTTTAATTGAATCTACTTTCATATCAGTGAATTCCATGTCTCTGTATTTTTCGATTGTTTGCAAAAGTTTATCTTTATTCCTTGAGGTTTTAACACGGGCGATAGTTAGATGGGGAGAAAACTTTCTTTCTTCTCGTTTGAATCCAAGCTTCGAGAGTTTTTCATCGAGATCATTTGCTATAACTGCTATAGGTTCAACATGCTCAATTCCAACCCAGATGACTTTTATATAGTTCTGATTTGGAAAAACACCTGTTCCTTTTAATTGTATATTGAAAGATTTGATTTCTTTTACTGCATTAGTTATTATCTTCTCTATTTCGTCTACTATTGTCTCTTCCGTATCGCCCAGGAATTTTAGGGTTGCGTGTATATTTTTTGTTTCTACGAGTTTTAGGTCTGCTCCTGTTTTTTTGATTTCATTCTCAAATTCTACGAGTTTTTTGTTTGATTCTATATCTATTGCTATAAATCCTCTAAATTTTGACATGTTGCACCATGATTCTATTATCTGAATATGCTTTTTCTTTATAATTTATATCTAATCTGAATTGAGAACATTTTTGGTAACAACTGTCAAACAAGCTTTATAACATAAAAGTACACAAAATAACTAATTGAGGAGAAATATGGAATTAAAACAACGCATTAAAGGGTATCTAGATTTGGTCCGCCCTTTCACACTGCTGGCACCTGTTATTGTATCAACTTGTATAATGATAGCTAGTTTCTTTCATAACGGAAAAACAGGCGATATATTTCTGGTGTTGATCAAAATTATACTTCCTGCTAGTTTTTCGTTAGCTCTATTAAATGGTGCATCAAATGCTTTGAATCAACTAACAGATCTTGAAACAGATAAACTTTCAAAACCCTATCGTCCAATACCAAAGGGATTAGTATCCATCTCTGAAGCAAAAATCACCTCTATTATACTGTATCTATTTTCGTTTTGCTTAGCTATATCTGTAGGGTTTGTTTTCACGGTTTTTATTACTCTAATAGCATTATTCACGGTGACTTATTCCCTCCCACCTAAAATGAAAAACCATCTGTTTTTAAATCAAATTTGGGTAGCAGTACCAAGAGGTTTACTTGGCATACTTGCATCCTGGAGTGTTTTTGGAAACCCGTTTGAGTCTTTACCATTGTCTGTAGCTTTAATAGCTATGTTCTTCCTGGTAGGTGGTTCCTCAACAAAAGATATACTTGATAGTGATGCTGATAAAAAAACAGGTGTACACACACTTGTAAATACGTTTGGAGTTAAAAAAGCAGCTTTGATATCCCTGCCATTTATGTTCTTCCCGTTCGTAATGATCCCTATATTGATCAACAGTGGGTTACTAAACGATGGTTTATGGCTGCTCACATTTTTGGCTGTACCAGGTTTTTTTGTATTTAGATCAATGTTCAAGGAAAAACGAAGTAAATTCTTTGAAAACACGCCCGCATGGACTCTTATGTATACAACCTATTTTGTTTTCGCTTTCGGTTTTTCATTTCTTACAATATTGACCTAAGAAAAGATTTTATTAACTAGGTTTTATTTCTTTTTCATATGTATGAGTATATACTGTTGATGACAATTTTTGCTGTTATCCCTTCACTTATTTTATTGTATCTTCTAAGAAAGAATATCAATTTCAAAAACCTCATGGTCTCTATAATCGTTCTTTTTATAATCGGTGTTATATGGGATCAAATATCTGTTAGGATGAGTATATGGAGTTTTTCACAGAACAAAATCATTGGTAACCTGTTTGGTTTACCGATTGAGGAATATCTTTTTATGATTTTTATCCCACTTCTTGTTATAACAGTTTATACACTGGTTAATAAAATAATGAAAAAATAATCATGAATTAATTTTTAAAGAAAAATATAAAACTTTGTAGTGCATATGTTTTTTCGAGGGTTATTCGTGAGGGATGAAAAAATGAATATATCTATAAAAAAATTTGAGTTGGTGTTAAATCGTGGTATCATTTTATCTATGCTCGTTGTAACCGGTTTCAGCATAGTTTTATCAGGTTGTTTAGCGTATTTTTTATTTGATTCTTTTTATGCTATGGTAAGTGGTTTGGTTTTTAGTGTTACATTAGGTGCTCTGCTGAATTATTTTCTGTTGATATCGGATAGAGTTATCCAGAAAATCAATGCAGACATCTCTTTTGATGATGAAGAGTGTCTGCAGACTTTTATGAGATATAAATAAAAAAATCTAGTTTTTTTTATCCCCCGCTAATCATATGGATAACAGCTATTTTGGATTTATCAGGTATCATAACTTTTGAGAAATCCTGCTTAGGCACAACCTTGTCATTTATTTTTACAATAACAAGGGGAAACACGTATTTCATTCTTTTCAGAAATTTTTCAATGGTTTCATCTTTAATCCAATCAACAGTTTTACTATTTACTTCAATGCTCACTTATCCTCACCTAGTATTATCTCAAGTGCTAGATTTGCTTCCCAGTTTGCGATAAGAGCAACCCTTGGCGCCATCAAAATATCATCATCACATGATTTTGCTCGTTCATCATAACACATTAATAGTTTTCCGCATCGTACTGTTTTTATCCTATCACTGTTACCGTATCCAGATAAACCTGATGCTCCAACAATTGGCGTATCCGGCAGTTTTTTAAGTATCTCCTCTATGAACTCTTTTTTGATATTAGCGTCATCGAGAGCCTCAATTATAACATCAGCATCTTTGAATGGTTTTTCCATTTCGCCTTTTTCTAATTTAACTTTGATTGTTTCCACTTTTATTAGAGGATTTATTTTTTTGATATTCTCTTTTAATGCATCAACCTTATTTTTTCCTAATTGATCTAAAAAATAATATTGTCTAGCAAGATTGCTCCTCTCTATTTTATCAAAATCAACTAATATCAGTCTGCCTATGCCCGCTCTAGCTAATGCTACTGCGGCATTAGATCCCAGCCCTCCTGCCCCTGCTATACCGACTGTTGATTCCTCTAGTCTCTGTTTTATTTTTTTCAATTTTTGTTCATTCATACGCTTTTACCATTTCTCCCAATATTTTGGAATGATGCTCGGCGGTTTTTCGCCTTTACCGTATTTTCCACCCCATACGTTTAGACCAGCCTTTTGATCATCATCTATCTTTTCTTGAAGCATTTTGAGCATTTTAGGATCCTCCATCCCGAGTTGTTTCATTTTTTGTGGTGTTGGAACGCCGTTAGGTGTCCATCCTCGTCTGTAGTAAACGGCATCAGCTAGTTTCTGGTACTGATCCTGTCTATAATCATAAAGAATCTTAATTTTTTCTTTTACACTCATCTTTTCTATTTCTTCTTTTTTAAGCCCAAGTTTTTCCACAAGTTGTTTATCATATCTATCTTTTCTTGACATATACTCCATTTCGGTGACTGGTCCCATTGATCTGTACGGTATCCAGTCGTCTTTTCTTCGACCTCGCCCAAGCCATACATTCATGGCTCTTTGCCAGTTGTAGCATCGTTCGCTTTGCAGGATTATTTCTTTTTTGTCTATTTTTCTACCGGTAACAGCGTTGAATATATCCACATAGTTCTGAACATGCTCTGGCACTTTCGGTGGTTCGTCCGTCTCTGCATTGTTTGCAGGCTCTATATCATTCCAAGGTAATTTACAAAGGCCGTTAAGTCCAAACCATGTCCTCCACATAGGGAAATAGTGAAGAGCTTCGGCTTTTTTCTCAAATGTCGGTATCGCATTATTTACCATGTCCATGAAAATGAGCCAGGCTTCATCATGCTGCGGACCCTTAAGCGTTAGTCCGTATCCTCCTTGCATAGCTAGTGATTCCTTAGTAACATACTCTGAGTATTCAAGACCTTTACTTTCCATACCTGCATCTTCGATTAGTTGCTTGTCGCCCCATCCTTTTTTGATGAGCCAATCTTTTACACGTCGTATCCCTTTAGATGCAACTTGAACAAATTCGCTTTTGTCACCTTGTGCCATCCGGTGTAGGAATTCCAGAACTGCTTCGCCGTTTCCAAAACAAAGCTCAAGACCACCGCATCTCTCTTTATTCAAAATACCATACTCATACATCTCCATATAAAACGCTATGGCAGTACCAGCAGAGATTGTATCAATGCCATAAGTGTCGCAATAAAAGTTGAATTCTAGAATCCACATCGGATCCCAAAGACTCATGTTAGCGCCGCAACCCATAGTCTCGTATTCAGGGCCATCAACAGTAACTTTTTGTCCTTTGTAAGGCCCAGTCATAACAGTAAAACCATCAACGGTTTTTGCACAAGCCATTGTACAACCATGCCAACATCCATCCGGAATAATCTTTGTAAATAGTTCGTAGAAATGAGGTGAGTAAATCTTTGGTGCTTTTGGGAAACTTCCAAAACGATAGTTTTCGCATGGTAGAAGATCATAAGCATCCATGATTTCAACAAGATGACCGGTTCCCACAGCACGCATATTACATTGATAACGGTCCAAATCTCTAATCTCGTGGTGAAGTTTCGTCCCTACCTTTGCGAGGGTTACTGGATCAGCAGGATTGTTTGAAACTCCATCGAACTTTTCGACTTTTGCAACGACCGCTTTTACTTTTTTGTCTCTCAGCACTGTTCCAAGACCACCTCTACCAGCCTGCTTCAAACGAGATACTTTCCGTCTGATATCATAAAAAGAAAAATTAAGACAACCCCACCAGCTGTTTTCAGCGGCTTTACCAGCAGATACTACTGATATTTTTTGCCTGGATTTTTCGTTATCTTCAGATGCATACATATAAGTGAGTTGCTCTGCAAGCAAGTGTGAATTTGTTTCCTCAAGAGGCGCAGTTTCAATTGTTACTCTTCCTTTTTCACCATCAACAACTACTACAACATCATGCTTTGCCTTTCCCTGAATTTCAAGTGCATCAAAACCTGCAAACTTGAGATAAGGACCAAAAAAACCACCAACATTACTGTCGCAGATTATGTTAGTAGATGGAGAAACAGTCAAGCACAAGGATTTCCCTGAGCCAGGATACTGTGTTACACCGCAAAGCGGTCCTGTTGTAATAACAAGATCGTTTTCTTCGCTATTCCATCGTGTCGTTGATTTGATAGAATCCCATAGAAGCTTCAAGCCAAAACCACGGCCGCCTGTGAATTTCTTCTTCATGTCTTCAGTGACTTTTTTTTCTTTGATTTCATTGGTTGTTAGATTAACATACAATGTTCTATTAGCGTATCCTTTTTCCAAGGCACCTTTTTTGTAACTGTATTCAGCCAGAACCCGGTGTGCAAACATAATCTTCTTTAAATCCCATTTATGCACCGTGTTGCCTGTTTCATATTCCTCAACCGGTATCTGTCCCTCAACCATAATCTAGACTCCCTGTTTATGATAAACTATTTTTTTGATGTCATCGATGTTTACTTCCACAAGCTCAAGTGCACCATTGGGACAAGCACGCACACATGCACCACATGAGATGCATTTAAAAGGTTCAGCTCTGGCATCTGATTTCTTCATAGCACCAATAGGACAGAAAGCAACACAAGCTTGACAGCCAATGCAAACATCCTTATCAAGCCAAACTACGCCGTTCTTCCGTCTGGTGAGAGCACCAACTGGACACATATCTATACATAGACCACACTGGTTACAAACATCCATCTTGTAAGAATTACCTTCTTTTATGATTCTGATTGCCGATTTATCTCTGCCTTCATCTGTTTTAAAATGAACCTGTGAACATGCTATCTCGCAGCCTTTAAGATTATCACATTTTTCAGGATGAAATTTCAAAATTTTAACCATTTTGGGTTTATCCATACATCTCACTTTAATTAGATACCCATTACTAGAATCCTAGTTGCTATAACAGTCGTCCAGCAGAGCAGGGTTACTACTGCAGTTACTGGGTAATATATTTTGTCCTTAATGCTAGTGATATCTATATTCCTAAGAACCAGTACAGCAGGGACGGTTACCCCTCCAATTAAAGCAGCAAGTAAACCTCTTGAAAGAATCTGCGGCATAAAAACAACTAGATTCTGAAAATAGAAGCCTGCTGCAGAAGTAAGTGGAGTCAAAATCTGGGTAACAATGTATCCACCAACAAAACAACAATAAGCCGAGATTACTCCCATGCTAAGTTTCATGGGATTTGTTTTTAATTCTTTTAGATCTAATGATAGTTTGTACCAGATAAGTTCAAAGATGGCTCCTTCAGCCGCAATCGCTATAGCTGAGCATATCACGCATCCACCAAACGGGTTGAAAAAGCGAAGAGTACCAGCAACAAGACCCATTCCAAGTTGCATGCCTCTCTGTTTATAGAAAACTCTGCTCATCATCATTAAACCAACAGCAAAAAAACCTGTCATAATTGTGCCAGAATGAATACCAAGATTATCAAAACCCTGACCGATGATACACTCAGCAAATCCCCATATTGATCCAAATAAGATTATTCCTGCAAACAATCTCAATTTATCCATAATCATACAGCCTCGATTTTTACAACGTCTCTAATCCTAAATGCTTTGGGCAAATCAGAAAAAACCGCTCTTCCGTCTTTTGTCAAAAGACCATTTTTCATGTCGTTCCAAGTTACTGTTTTTTGATATCCGTCCTCACCGGTTATGGTATATTCATGGCAGGATGCGCAATCATTATACGTCTTGAGGATGAGATCATCAAGTGCTACTCCAGAGAAATTAAGTGATTCAAATGAACGAGGTTCAGCGATAGAAAATATATCATCAACGGTGTACGATTCTCCATTGATTGAAATAGTATCAGTGTTAACTTGTGTTGCATAGACATAGATAGAAGAAAAAGTGCCAATTAGAAGTATTGCGATTGCAATAATTGGTATAATTTTTTCCTTCCCCATACGTATCGGTCCTTGGAAGTCATCAAACCTATTTAAAAATTATGACTAAAATTTTCCTTAAGAGTCTTTTTTGATTGTCACAAATGATTTGCCGAGCGGTAGGATTGTTTTTCCAGCCATATTATTTAGCAATACTCCAGCCGCACCATAGAATGACAAGACGGAAACACAAATCAAAAACACACCAACGATCTCAGATGGCACATTGTAAATAATGTTAATCACTAAAGCAATAATCGCTAGATCTATGAATAATAACACCCCAAAAAGTGTTTTATTTGTCATAAGAGAGGCAACAGTTAGTATTATGCTGAACACTAGGAAACCTATGAGCCCATATGCATAGTGGGTGATATCAAAACTGACGCCTGTGAAAATCGTAATAAAAAGTGTCAGGGAGATAGCATACCATAGAAGGGAATAGGTTGTAAATGCGGTGCCACCAAAAATATTGTTTCTCTTGTAATCCATAATGCCTGCGATTAGCTGTGCTGTTGCACCAAGGAAAAGAGTCCACGGAATCATAAGTGATTTAGCTATACCGGATGCTAGTTTTATGTCTGCTGAAGCAAGAACTAGTGCAGCAATAGCTAGTCCTATCAAACCCAAAGGTGCAGGGTCTGCTAAAACCGGTTTTACTGTTATTTCAGATTTTGTCGATTCTTTATCTGCCATTCACGCTCACCAAATTGATTTTGTCAGCCAGAATATGATCAATGGATTTATACATTATCATAGAAAAAAAGCCGTAATTCTTTTTTAATTAAAAAACTGGAGTCGAAGATTCATATTTTTTTTATCTTAAACCAGTTTTACGTATGCGTTTAGCGTATTTCCTCAGTTCTTCTTCATTCTCTGGTCTCCACTGTATTTTTTCAAGCAGAGCATAACCTATTTCATCGTTTACTTTGTCCAAACTCCATTTGGCCGATTTCTTATAGGCCACCAGGAACGTCTGGCAAAGCTGAAACTTTTCAGAGGTAAACATTGGATCTGTGCTAAGGATAGACGCACAAAGACCAGCTATATCCTCGGCTGGTTTACCAATTCTTGATTCCTCAAAATCAACACCCCAGATACCATCTTTAATTATGAAATTTCTTAATCCAGAATCACCACGGATACGGAAACCCTGATCGGTTTTGAAATATTCATGGAATGCAACAAACCAGTCAGCTAACATGCAAATAGCCTTTTTTTTCTGGTCTATAGAAATTGATTTGTCATTTATCACATCACATAGGTTTTCACCCATGATATAGCTCATTATAAGTACATTATTCTTATCATCTTTTTCCAATAGAGATGGCATAGATATCTTCGGGAAACCTTTCGTCAAAACGGAGTACTCTGTTTCCATATTTCTCTTTAAACCAGGTACATACCATTTCAAAATACGTGGTTTGTTATCTATCGTTACATAGACTACAGTATTTTTTTTACTATCAAACCGCTTTTGAATTAGAGCATCCTTATATTCTTCAGTATTTTTTATAAGGTCTTCAATTTCTCTCATACACCAAATTTCATTTATCTAATGGCTTAAGATATTTTAACCTTTGTCTAGATTTCATCCAATAAAGCTTTTTCGGTTGTGTTTCTTGTTGTAAGATATATCCCAAGGAGAATTACTCCGCCACCAATTATTGTATAATAAGAGGGTACTTGGCTGATCCAGGGTATAACAAAAGCAAGTAAAGTTGAGCCAAGTGGCTCACCTAAAAGAGCCACGGATGCTACAGATGCACGAATATGCTCAAGCGACCAGTTATATAATGTATGCCCCAATATCCCCGCAACAAAAGCCATCAGCAGTATTATACCTAAATCGATTGAACTGAGACCGTAGACTGGTGAACCAAAAAATAAGCATATAAAAAACAATGTTATGGTACTAACTGAATACACAACAAAGGCATAAGATGCTACAGAAACAGTTTTACGAATTTTTCTTCCACCAAGTATATACACGCCAGCTGCTACACCACCAAGCATAGCAAGTATATTTCCTTCTAGCGAATCCAGTGAAAACATATTGAAACCATAGTTGCCAAGAACCAGTATTATTACTCCCATAACTGAGATGCAAATCCCCATGGCGTTAATAAAAGACAATTTCTCTTTAAGAAAAAAATGTGAGATAGGACCAACAATGATTGGGTGTGCTGTTACAAGTATAACTGAGCTGGCCACTGAAGTTTTTGTAAGAGACGTGATCCAAAGAGCAAAATGCGCAGCAAGAATAACACCTATAACAACCATTATTAATAAAGTTGAGCGGGGTAGTGACAGAAGTTCATTTCTTGTTTTTCTGCTAATCAAAATAAGAGGAAAGACAAGTAATGTTGTAAACAACAACCTGTATAGTGCTATAGATAAAGGCGGTGCCTTACAAGATACGATAAATATCGCAGCAAATGATACTGATACAATTGAGATGAAAAGTGCACTGTATGGTTTATTTCTACTTTCTTTTGTAAGCACGATACAGTAATAGAAAAGTATGCTTTTTGGCTTTCTGTTAATAAAAGTTGATTCAACAAAATAAAAATTATAGATAGGTACTACTATATGTATCTTGATAAATATGAGAAAGCCAGTTATTTTTGGATTTTACGGTAAATCAAAAACAGGTAAGACATCATTGATAGTTCAAATAACCAAAAAACTAAGTGGTGAAGGATATAAAATAGCAACAGTAAAAATCACTGATAAAAAAATCAGTATGGATACAGTTGGGAAGGATACTTGGAGATACGATCAGGCAGGCTCGAAACTTACAGTTTTATCATCACCTATTGAAACTGCCTATCTCCTCAAAGAAAACAAAAACATAGATGAGATAATTCAAAACATCCAAGTATTTGGAGAATACGATTTAATTCTAATTGAAGGAGCACGCGATAGAAATATCAGAAAGATAAGAATAGGAAACATACCAGAACGTGAAAACACATTAATGACATACAAAGATGATTTCAAAGGAATTATAAAACTCATAAAAAATGAAGTAAATAAGGAGTCTGAAAAGATGAAAGAATTAATCGTTAAAGTAAATGGAAAACAAATAACTTTAACTGAATTTCCATCTGAAATTATAAAAAACACTATTATAGGAATGCTAAGATCTCTAAAAGGCGTTGATGAAAAAATAGAGAATGTGGAAATCAAGTTCTGATATCACAGAAGAGTATAAACAAGTCGTTCTCTATCTTTTCCCTTATTTTCTTTCTTTGTTATTTTCATCCTGGGTAACTCGCTTGTATTTCTCACGTGCGTTCCTGCACAAGGACAAACATCAAAACCTTCAATTTCTATTATTCTTAACTTTTTAATGAACTTGGGTAACAAGTCGAGATTACATCTCTGTTGATCAACACGTTTCTCAAGACTTTCTCTTTCTTCTTCATATATCTTGACAGGAAGATTTTGTTTTATTATGTTGTTAAATTTGTTTTCGATTTCTTTTAAGTCTTTATCTGAAAAAGAGATTGGTTCAAAATCTACTCTTGAGTAATCTGCATGTATCTGATTGCCAACAGTTCGTGCCTTGTAATCATCAAAGACAATACCTGAAACTATGTGCTGAGCAGTATGCATTTTCATATGTGAATAACGCTTGTTCCAATCTAAGATTCCATGAACCTTTGTACCCTCAGGTGGTTTTTCCCTAGCGAGTACATGTTCTATTGTGTCTCCTTTTTTGATGACCTCTTTCACTTCCGATGTTTTATTTTCCCATTTTAAAATACCAACATCAGATGGTTGTCCACCGCCAAGTGGATAAAAAGCAGTCTTATTCAAGGAAACATAATTATCCTTACATTTTGTAACAATGGCATCAAACTCACGAATATAGTTACCATCTATATCTTTCATATACAATATTTCTGTCATAAAATATAGCAGCCTCTAATTAGTAACGCTATAATATTTCTTTCAAATCACTAAACTCCTTGTCTTTCTTACATTCCTCAATCTTGTGATCAATCAACCTAATTTTCTTAAAACTTCTGAAAACCATATAGATGCCAAGAAAAGACAAAAATAAAACAAATCCAACTAAGGGGATAAGAAAATACAGGATTGTAAGTGGATTATAATAACCTGAGGTGGCAACTAATACAGTAAAAACAGATAATGGTAAAGTGAATATAGCTATCGCGGTACGCAACATAGATAAAGATGTACGTTTCTCAGAAAGAAGAAGCTTGATTTTATCTTCGACCGATAAAGAAACCAATAAATCACCGAGTAATCGTTAACAAATCACAACTATAAAAATACTTATTCCAATTTTTTCTTATAATTAACCAAAACTAGACCAGCTATAATAAAAAAACTACCCAACACAAACAAAAAGGTAATCATCTCATCCAAAATAAAATAGCTGAATATTGTTGAGAGAATGGGAACAGCATATAGATATGTGCCAACCTCAGATGCATCCTTGTGCTCAAGAGCAACATACCAGATGGTATAACCAAATACCGTAGAGCAAAGTCCTAGAAATAATACCGCTCCTATTACATTAAAAGACAAATTAACTACTTGATCAAAAAAAGAATAGTCCAAAAATGGAATCAAACCAAGACTACCAAGCAGCATAGCATAAACAGTGAGAGATATAGCATTATATCTATCTAGCAATTTTTTACCAAAAATTGTGTAAAACGTACTCATAACAGCAGCTACTAAAACCATCAAAGCACCAAAAACATAATTTATTTCTATTGATGCATTCTCTGTTCCCCAAACAGTGATTATAACTAAACCTAGAATTGCAAATAAAACACCGATCAATTTCCTTGAGTTAATTTTCTCTTTTAAGAATATAATCGCTGAAACAAGGATAAACACAGGTGTTGTAGCAATAATAAGACTAGCTGCGCCAGGAGAAACAAACTGTTCACCGTAGTTCAAACCAAGATGATAAACCATTACCCCTAAGAAGCCCAAGATAAAAATAGGGATAATATCTTTTTTATGTAATTTTGAAAACCTTTTAGGTTGAATTAAAATAATCAACAGAAAAATAACATCTACTATTAGAAAACGTAAAATTGTTAAGTTAACAAAAGAAAGTTTACCTAACCCAATTTTTATAAAAGGAAATGCAAACGCCCAGAAGATAACAGCAATTATCATCAAAAAAACAAATTGCAAATTAGACAAACCATTGTCTTTAGCTTTTTTCATATTCAGCGGACGCAAATATACAAACTGTATAAAAAATCATTCTAAGAAACAAATTTTGCATAGCAATATTCTTATACACGAAACAACTTTTATTATTGGGCTTTTATGAAAACGCTTGTTCTGAATGTGGACCGTGATAATGATTTCGGTAGAAAAACCAATACTAAAAGCCCTATTATAGGTATAAAAGATAATATTAACGCTGCTAACCGGCTTGGTCAAACCGACCCTGAGGACTCAGACCTCAATGCGATTTTTTCTGCAATCTCAATATACAAACAATTAAAAAGAGACAACAAAGATGTTGAAATAGCGACCATCTGCGGGGATATCAATGTCGGCTCTAAATCAGATGCTATGCTATCAGAACAACTTGATAATGTTATAAAACAAACACAAGTACAAGACGTAATACTAATAACAGATGGAGCAGAAGACGAATTCATACTACCAATGATTCAATCAAGGATAAAAATAAACCAGATCAAAAGAGTAACAGTAAAACAAACCAAAGACCTTGAGGATACATACTATCGAATTCTGAAGATGTTAGATGACGAAAAAGTCCAAAAACAGATACTCTTGCCAATAGCACTTGTCCTAGTTGTATGGGCACTATTTATCTTGCTAAATATGACATCCGCTGCTTTAGGCGCAACACTATTCACTCTTGGGGTTTATCTACTAATCAGAATATTCCGTCTGGAAAGAAACATTGTAAAAATTGGAAAAGAAATTAGATCAGGTCTTCTCACAGGCAGATTATCTATATACACTTACATAATAGCTATAGTGATAATAGTTGTATCTGGTTTTTTTGCTTACAACAACACAGATTTCAATACGGACGTGAATTTCATACCATTCTTATCTTTCTCATCTAACATGGTTTGGGGTATTGTCATAGCTGGGTTGATGGCAATCTCAGGGCATGCGGTGGACATCTATGTGAGAGAGAAAAAAGCACCATGGAACTACTGGATATTTCCATTCTCAATTATGACATTTGGATTCATCTCATCTGCGATTTTTATATCACTTTATAGATCATTCAGAAACGGTACATCTAAATTTGTGATAGAATATTTTCTAACATCTACATTTATCGGTTATATAGCAACCGGCATCATGATAGCTGTAGTTGGTGCTATCACATACTACTACATAAAAGACATTTACATGAATGAAAAGAAAAAAACCGAAGAAGAAGTTGATAAAACACTTAAATTAGCTGAAAAAAACTGATATGTACTACAAAGAATGGGAACCAATCTATAAAAAAATTTTAGATGATTTTAATTTTTCTATTATGGAGGATGAGAAGTCAGCAGATTTTTTGAATATTATATTACAAAAAAATAACTTATATGATGTTAAAAAGCTAGAGAATATAATAAAAAATAAAGAAGTAGTTGTTTTTGGTGCAGGCCCATCGCTGGAAAAATCTATTATTAAACACAAGAATTTGTTCATAGGCAAAATAAAAATATCTGCAGATGGTGCAACAACAGCATTACTAAAAAACGGTATTTTACCAGATATAATCGTTACAGATCTAGATGGCAGAATCGTTGATCAAATAAAAGCAAACATGGACGGAAGTATAATCGTGGTACATGCACATGGTGATAACATGGATAAAATCAAAAAATACGTGTCAAGGTTTACAGGACCTATAGTTGGTACAACACAAACCAACCAGAAAAACTATGACAAACTAAATAATTTCGGTGGTTTCACAGATGGTGACAGAGCAGTATACCTAGCAAATCATTTCAGGGCAAAAAAAATATACCTAATTGGTTTTGATTTCAATAAAACAATAGGACAGTACTCTTTTGCAAGAAAAAAAGATAAAAACTTGAAATTAAAGAAACTCGAATGGTGTAAAACACTGATAGATAAAATAAAAAATATACAATATCTTTGATTCCAATTTTGTACTAGTTATATTAATTAAACACCTTTTGTATTCCATCAACTGCAACTATGGAGCTTATAGAGGGTTTATTGCTTTTTATCGCCATAATCGGTGTGTATTTGCTCTTAGCTTTAATGCTACATAAAAAAGGTATCCTAAAAAAGCACAACATCTCTTTTTATGGTCCTGCCCTGATGTGGCGAACTGAGAAAGGGATACGTTTCCTCAAAAAGTTAGCACAGAAAAAAAGGTTTTGGAGAATCTACGGAAATGGGAGTATCATTTTTTGTTTCATAGCAATGGTGCTTATGACATTTTTGATGATCTATACAGTATGGATTGTGCTTGGTTTCACACCAACTCAGAGAGCGATGCTACCAGGTCCTGAATTCGCAGTGATATTACCTGGTATTAACCCCATATTGCCTATGGAGTACATAGGGTATATAATCTTAGCTCTAGTAATTGCAATAGTGGTCCATGAATTTTCACATGGCATACTAACACTTGTAGATAAGTTAAAGGTAAAATCACTCGGCATACTTTATCTTATTATCCCTATAGGGGCTTTTTGTGAACCAGATGAGGAAGGACTTAAAAAAGCAGATATAAAACCAAGGATGAGGATATATGCTGCTGGTCCAACTTCAAACATGGTGGTCGTTTTACTTAGTGTTTTACTTATGTCTTTTGTTTTTATGCCTGCGGTACAACCAGCAGCAGATGGTGCAGTAGTATTCACTGTCGACTCTGACTCGCCAGCTGAACAAATAGGACTAAATGCAGGTGTAATTATCACTTATCTAAACGATACACGAGTAACTAATGGTGACGAATTTTTTTATGTATTAAATTTAACAAAAGATAATCAAACAGTAAATATTTCCTACGTTAAGGGAGATAAAACCTATAATGAGCAAGTTACTCTTGGTAATGAATACTTTGAGTTTGAAAAACGAAAAAATATTTACCCAATGAATAATGAATCATACAAAAATAAGGGCTATCTTGGAGTGCAATATTTACTTCGTGATTCAGTCTACCAAGAGTATCTTAGCATATTAAAAAATCCGTTTAGCTATTTTCCCGATGGTCTGCTGAAATTCTACGGTCTTCCTCTTACAGGCTACTTTGCGGGTTATAATCCTATAGCCTCACCGTTCACTGGCACGTATGTAATCACTGGTCCTTTAGGTATTCTTCCAACATCTGTATTTTGGATAATTATTAATGCGATCTACTGGATTTTCTGGTTGAACGTCGCTCTTGCGTTATTCAATGTTTTGCCTATGATACCACTCGATGGAGGATTCCTATTTAATGATGGAATGAGAACAATAATAAAAAAGATAAAAAAGGAAATTACTGAGGAACAAAAAGAAAAGATAGTGAAGAACATATCACTAGCTATTTCACTTTTGATACTAGGTCTTGTTTTAATCCCATTTTTTATAAAATATATTTAGATGTAAAACACCGAGTTAAAAATTATCAATTTATGTGTTTGCTTCTATTTTCACAGTGCAAGGTGTTGGAAGTTTCATACGTGCCCTGCGAGCAGCCTCTTTCGCATGAATAAGATTTAACTCACTTGTCTCAAGAGTCATTAAAATCTGCTCAGGATAAACCCTTGCAGCAACACCAACAGGTTTACCATAAGATCTTCGCATACCCTGGGAAACACGGTCTGCGCCAGCCCCAGTTGCCTGCTTGTTTTCTCTTATAACAATATGCGGATAGACAAGCACTTTTAACCTATAATTAGCCAGCCCGACTTTTTTCTCCATAACTCTGTTCATAGTTATACGAGCTGACTCAAGAGCACTATGTCTAATTTGGCATTTCTCGTCAGCAATAAGATATAGTTTTAGTGGAAATTTTTCGTTCTTGTTGCCTATTACAAACTGGGTAATTCTCGACGCAGGAACACCGCCCATATACTCCCTACGTGTGGTGGCCTGGCCCCTTGGATAACGATACATGCTATTTGGTTTGCGTGATGCCATAATTTTTACACCGAGTATAACCTTTAGATGGGAAAACCGAAATAGGGTATGTATTTATAACCCTTTTTACAGTTTTTTTACAATTAATCTTTGTACCATAACATTTAAAACAAGTGTTACATTGCCTAATTCTATCCAAAATTATTAAGATAAGTGATAAATAATGAATAAAAACAAGATGGTACTACCAGGGGATCAACTGGCTACTTCTGAGGAACTAACGCCTGGCGGAGGTACTTTTGAAGAAGACGGAGTAATACGAGCATCTAGAGTAGGAATCTATGTGGTAGATGAAAAATTCAAAAAAGCAACAGTAAAACCATTAACAAGTGTACCAGTTATGATACAAAATGGGGATACAGTCCTAGCAACAATAACTATGGTAAAACCAAACATGGCAATAGCTGATGTGATACACGTAATTGGTAAAAAAAGAGCTATATCTGGTGACACAAACGGCACAATAAGAGTATCAGAAATAGCACAATCCTATGTAAAAGAAGCGAATGAGAAATTCAGCAACGGAGACATAGTACGAGCAAAGGTTACACAAGTGACACCAAGCCTACAGTTAGCTACAAAAGATAACAACCTTGGTGTCATAAAAGCAGTATGCGGAAAATGCAGACACCCTCTAACAAGGAAAAGCATGATTCTTGAATGCAAAAACTGCGGCAACATAGAAAAAAGAAAAATCGCCTCAGATTATGGTGAATTCGATCCAAACGCCTTCTAAAAATTTGAAAAAGAGTGATAAAATATGGATTTGAAAACAATTAGAAAAACAACCAAAGAACTAGAATTGGAAATTACCGATGAAAACGAGACAATACTAAACCCAATTGTGCAAGTGTTACTAAAAAATGAAGATGTTGACTATGCAACCTACATGGCAGATCACCCGGAGTCAAACAAAAGAACGCTTTACATCCGAGTAAAAAAAGGTAACCCTGAAGATATACTGAAAAAAGCTGTAAAACAACTAGAAGACGAAGTTAAATTTTTTATAAAAAATTTCGAAGATAAGAGTAAAAAATAGGATGAAATTATCAAACGCTGAAAAAAACATAGGAATTGAAACTTTTTTTTCACCATTTGATGGTATAGGTGGAAAACTACGTACAACACCTGATGATTTTTTTGTAAAAGAAATATCCCAGTACCCACCAGCTAAAGACGAGGGCAACTATACTATTGCAGAAATCACAGTCACTAACTGGGAAACAAACACGTTCATAAAAGAGATATCCGACAGACTAAAAATCTCAAGAAACAGAATCAGCTTTGCTGGCACAAAAGACAAACGAGCAAAAACAACTAGGGTCATGTCGTTCTACAAAGTACCAAAAGAAAAACTATCTGATATAAAAATAAAAGACGTCTCTGTAGATAATATCTATTATTCTGATCAACAAATAAAGATAGGGGAGCTTCTGGGAAACAGATTTGAAATTACAATACGAAATATAGAACACAATATTAAAACAGAACAAATACAAAACATTGTATCTTTCATAAATGAAAAACAGGGTTTTCCAAATTTTTATGGCGTACAGCGTTTCGGTACAATAAGACCGGTAACCCATATTGTAGGGGAGTACATCGTTCGTAATGATTTTAAAAAAGCAGTTATGACCTACGTTGCTAATCCAATTGTTGGAGAAAACGAAAACAATTACAAGTTACGCGAAAGACTACAAAAAACAAACAACTTTTCCGAGGCGCTAACAACTTATCCAAATGAACTAAATTTTGAGAAAGCTATCCTAAACAAACTGGTTGTTAATCCAGATGATTTCGTTGGCGCGCTCATGCAACTACCAAAAAATCTTCTGACTATGTTTATCTACGCCTACCAATCTTATATATTCAACAAGATTCTTAGTGAACGCATCAAAAAAGGTTTATCTCTTGATAAAGCGATTGTGGGCGATATTATTCTGCCTGTTAGAAACAACGTACTGGATGAAAACGAACTTATACCAACCACTGAAAATAATATAGAAAAGATCAACAAACAGATTGCAAAAGGCAAAGCATTTGTTAGCGGTCTTTTATTTGGTAGTGACTCAAAGTTTTCATCTGGCAAAATGGGAGAAATAGAGCACAAAATAATCGAAAAAGAAAAAATAGATCAGAGGGACTTTATCGTACCAGAGATACCTTTTCTCTCATCATCAGGTTCGCGACGTCCTATTTTATCACCTGTTAGCAATATAGAATTCGAACTAATCAAAGACGATTTTAACAAGGATAAACTCGCTTTGAGACTGAAATTTGATTTGAAGAAAGGATCCTATGCAACTTCATTCCTGAGAGAATTTATGAAATCAGAGGATATAAGAAACTATTAAAAAATAGGTTTTAGTGGTTAGATAACTAGATGATGAGAAAAGAGATTTTTTACACTGTTTTTCATTTCAGCATCTATTCTTTTATAAAACCTCAGATAATAGATTCCCATGTAAAACCTATACTCTTATTGTATCCTAAACGAATTTATGCTCTGATTTACATCTTCAATATACTTGTCATATGCGCTTAGTGGTGCTGTATAAATTATTTCGAAAAAACCGCCGTTCTTTTCCACAAACACCTTTTTTATTTTCATTTGATTTGTTCCCCACGCTCCAATAAAAACACTTTCATATGCATCCATGCCGTTAATCGTTTTTGTAGTATTAGAAATATAAGTAACATTAGAAAAGAAAGAATAGAATACTCTCATTTCTTCAGATGCATAAGCATCTAACGAACGGTTATCAAAAATATATCTTGGAACATACCTCTCATCCGTAATAAACTTTGGTCTATATACACTTAAACTAACATTAGTAGAATTGCCTGATAAATCATCTAACACAAAAACGGCCATTCTTCCAGTTAAACCTGTAAAGTCTGTAATAGAATCATTTACATACCAATATTCGTATGGCTCAACTATACCAACTCTAGGAAATTTATGTTTATTAAAACTATAGTTACCTGGTGGATTTAACCCAAATCCATATTGCCAATACTCTAAATCACTAAGTTTGTTAGATTGTTCTTTTATTTCTTGGTCTTTAATTGCACCTACAAAAATATATGTTATTCCAAAAGTAGTGATAATACACACAATTGCAATAACAATTGTCGCTAGTTTTTTCATGTCCCTCCTACAAACTATAACTTAAAAACAATTAATCATATTTAAACCCTTAGAAAAACAAATATTAATGTGTAAAATAAAAAATGTAAAATTTAGTTCAAAATTGTCATATGGAAATTATTTTAACGGTCTTCTACCATTAAGGTGTCACCCTTCCAGGGTTAAATTAACTAGATATGGTGAGAAAAACGACGATAAAAACACCGCCTCAGAAATACAATCCAAAACAAGTGGAAGAAAAAATTCTGAAATTCTGGGCAGATGAAAACATATTCAAAAAATCCATTGAGCAAAGAAAAAACTGTAAACCATTTGTTTTCCTTGAGGGGCCTCCAACAGCAAACGGGCTTCCTCATCCAGGTCATGTTCTAACTCGTGTGATGAAAGACTTGGTTTTACGTTATAGGGTCATGGATGGCTGTTACATAGAGCGCAAGGCAGGCTGGGACACACATGGTTTACCAGTGGAGATAGAGGTTGAAAAAAAACTTGGTCTTGAGGACAAGCAAGGTATCGAAAAATATGGTGTAGCAAAGTTTAATGAAGAATGTAAAAAGAGTACGCTGAGATATGAGCGTGCATGGGTTGATATGACCCGTCGGATAGCTTTCTGGCTTGACATGGACAACCCATATATAACTTTTAAAAACGAGTACATAGAATCGGTTTGGTGGTCACTGAAACAGGCTTGGGAGAAAAAACTGCTTTACAAAGGGCACAAAGTGGTACCATATTGCCCACGTTGTGGTACCGTACTATCAGCGCATGAGCTTGCACAAGGGTATAAAACAGTTGAGGAGCCATCTATTTTTGTTAAATTCAAACTGAAGAATGAGGACTCATATTTCCTTGCATGGACTACTACTCCATGGACTCTTATCTCAAATGTTGCTCTTGCTGTTCACCCAAATGAGACTTATGTTAAAGTACTATACAATAATCAAATCTTGATATTTGCTGAGGCTCGCGTAGGAGTTTTGTTGAAAGGTCAAGAATACGAGTTGCTTGACAGTTTCCCTGGTAAAAAACTTAGAGGTATTGAATATGAACCACTCTTTAGCTATGTTAAACCAGATAAAAAAGCATGGTATGTTGTTTGCGCTGATTTTGTAACTATGGAGGATGGGACAGGTATCGTTCACATAGCTCCTGCTTTCGGTGAGGACGACTATAATGTTGGTAAAAAATACGATTTACCGGTAGTTCAACTCGTTGAACTCAACGGGACTTTCCCTGAAGAAGTAACAGAATGGAAAGGACAGTTTGTTAAAGACGCAGATCCAAGTATAATAGATTATTTGGGTGAAAAAGGAGTACTTGAGGGTACTAGAGATTACACTCACGAGTACCCGTTTTGTTGGAGATGCGATTCACCACTCTTGTACTATGCGATGGAATCTTGGTTTATAGCAATGTCAAAAGTACAAGAGTCTCTTGTAAAAAACAATAACCAGATAAACTGGTACCCAGAGCACCTTCAACAGGGTCGTTTCGGGGATTTTATAAGAGAAGTAAAAGACTGGGCTCTCTCCAGAGATAGATACTGGGGGACGCCATTACCAATCTGGGTATGTACAAACAAAAAATGCAAACATACAATATGTGTTGGCAGTATCGATGAGCTAAGAGAACTTAGCGAAAACTTCAGCGATAACTATGATCTCCATAAACCATTTGTTGACGATTTAAAACTAAATTGCCCGAAATGTAAATCTCAGATGAAACGCGAAAAAGAAGTAATTGACTGCTGGTACGACTCTGGTTCTGCTTTTTTTGCTCAATGGCATTACCCCTTTGAGAACCAAGAAAAATTCAAAAAGAATTACCCTGTGGATTTCATAAGCGAAGCTTTGGACCAAACCAGAGGATGGTTCTATTCCCTGCTTGCGATTTCAACGTTCTTATTTGATAAACCATCATACAAAAACGTACTAACCTTGGGCTTAGTTTTAGATAAAGACAACCAAAAAATGAGCAAAAGCAAACAAAACTATGTCGACCCAAATATAATACTCGACCATGAAGGCGCAGATGCGCTTAGATGGTATCTTATATCTACTAATGCACCATGGATGTCAACGCGTTTCTACGAAGAGGCAGTAAAAGACACTCTCGGCAAATTTGTTCTTACACTATGGAACTCGTACAACTTCTTTGCAACCTATGCTGCTTTGGATAAGTTTGATGCTAAAACTGAAAGAATACCGATAGAAAAAAGAGAGCTACTTGATAAATGGATTATTAGTAGATTCAACAAAACGGTTTCTGAAACTAGGAAATACCTTGAGACATTTGAAATCCACAAAGCAGCACGCGCTATAGAAAACTTTGTGATAGAAGATTTTAGCAACTGGTACCTGAGACGGTCTAGGAAACGACTTTGGGTTGAAGAAAAAACCAACGACAAGTTAGCAGGCTATTCTACTATGTACGATATCTTCTTGGGTCTATCAAAAACCTTGGCGCCATTCATACCATTCATAACAGAAGAGATATATCTCAGCATCAAAACAAATGACATGCCTGAGAGTATACATTTATGTGATTACCCTGAAACAGACAAAAAAATGATAAACGAAAAGCTTGAAGAAGGCATGGACAAGATAAGAAAACTGGTGGAGATCGGTAGAGCACTTAGATCAAAAACAGGAATCAAAGTAAGATGTCCGCTCAACCAAGCAGCAATAGTATGTAAAAAAGAGGAAGAAAACCTGATCAAAGATTTGCTTGATTTGTTGAACGAAGAAATCAATGTAAAAAACATATCATTCGCCAGAGACACAACAGAGTTTATGACAAAAACTGTTAGACTCAATTATTCACATGTCGGTCCGAAACTAAAAGAAAAAGCAAGAATTGTTAACGAAGAAATAGAGAAATCAGACAAAGAAAAACTTTACAAAGAACTAATGAAAAACAAAAAAATAACAATGACACTGAAAGACGAAAAGATACAACTGACAAAAGATGATTTTGAAGTAGTTGAACAAGAAAAAACACAATATGCGCGCTCTGGAACAGAAGGAATGATCTTATTCTTAGATACAACACTTACACCAGAGCTCGAGTCAGAAGGTTTTGCAAGAGAGATAGTGAGAAGAATACAGTCTATGAGAAAAGAACTAGGTTTAAACGTAGAGGATACGATTACTACAGAAATCAGGCTAGATGAAAACCAAAAAGCCTTTCTGCAAAAATGGAAGAAATATATCGAAGGAGAGACGAGATCCAAAAAGATCACCTTTGTTGATAAACCATCTGGAAAACTTGTTAAAAAATGGGATATAGACGAGTTAAATGTGGAAATTGGGATATGTAAATAAAGTCCTGATTTACGTTCAGCAAAGGTTTATATAGAGTTTAACTTATTTTTCTGTGTTAATTTAGGGATGCATGAAACATCTAATTTAACATGAAATTTAGATGGAAACACTGTTGATTTGATGGGATGCATATAGATGCAAAATGCTGCTAATCTAAAGAAGAATAGAAATAAACTAAGTTTTTCTTTATTTATTTTTACAGTTTTATTGCTAGCTTTGTTTATACAGGTTTTTATCGGTTATGGAAATGTTAAATCTGCTTCAATTTCTTATACACCTGGCGCTCCATCAGGTAAAACATCTGGTTACACGAACATTAATTACGAATATGTTGTGTATACAAGAGATGTCGGTTCATTTTGGATGTTTGATTGGGGGGATGGTACCCACAGCAGTTGGATGCGAGTAGGAGAATCTGATACGCTGATATCCCAGTCTCATAATTGGAGTTCACCTGGTGTTTATAATGTTAAAGTAAAACAAAAAAGCATGTACAATGTAGAAAGCTATTGGTCCCCATATTTGACTGTTACGATGGAATCAGATTTTGATGGCGATGGTTATATCGACGAAATGGAATTTTCGTATGGTAATGATTTTTCCAATCCATCTAATTATCCTCTGGACACAGATAAAGATGGTAAACCGGATGATAATTCAAAAGATGGAAAATATATTGGCGATACTGATGATGATAACGACGATCTGCCAGATGCAGTTGAACTGCAACTGGGTTCAAACCCAAAAGATAAATCAGATGTGAAGATAGTTGAAATTAATTCTGTAGACTACTATCTTGTTGATATTAATGGAAATGGTGTGAAAGACATTCTTTACAACCCAGTAAAGAGTATCAATACAAGAATTCAGGTAACTAAAAACGGTTTATATTTATTGGATCCTAATGGAGATAATTCATGGAAATATGTTTATGATCCAGTTTACGGAACAATATCCTCATATGAAGAAGAAATATCGATTGATTTGCCTATGCCTTTGATAATAGTTGTTGGTGTAGTGATAGCAGTTGCATTAATCATATTCATCTTGTTTAAAACAGGTTTTCTCTATATCTATCAGGAATATGTCGTGGAGGAAAATAAGAATCATTAATCTAAAATCTTGACTGTTATTGTTTTTTTATGAACCAAATTTATTTTATATTCCTCTTCTTTACAACCATCTACTATGATAAGCCTTGGTGTAGAAGGAACAGCTCATACGATCAGCATAGGAATTGTAGATGATACCAGAGGAAAATGCAAGGTTCTCTCCAACATAATCAAGATTTATAGACCTGAGAAAGGTGGTATTCATCCAAGAGAAGCAGCCAATCATCACGCCAATTATGTGGCTGATTTGATAAAGGAGTCAATCAAGAAATCTGGGGTTGATTTCAAAGATGTTGATATCATTTCTTTTTCAAGAGGACCTGGTCTTGGGCCTTGTCTTAGAACAGCTGCTACAGCGGCAAGGGCACTTTCATTGTCGCTAGAAAAACCAATTATGGGTGTGAATCATTGTGTCGCCCATCTTGAGATAGGACGTGGGACACTTGCAGGCTGTAAAGATCCTGTTCTGCTGTATACATCTGGTGCCAACACGCAAGTTATAGCTTTTGCGGAAGGAAAATACCGTGTTTTTGGTGAGACCTTGGATATAGGGATAGGTAACTGTCTTGATAAATTCGGCAGAACTATTGGTCTGGATTTTCCATGTGGACCAAAGATTGAGGAACTTGCAAAAAATGGTAAGCAGTACCTTGAGTTACCTTATTCCATAAAGGGTATGGATATTGCTTTTTCAGGTTTATTAACAGCAGCGGAGCATTACTATAAAAACGGAGAGAAACTTGAGGATATCTGCTACTCGATACAGGAAACAACCTTTGCTGCTTTGACTGAGGTTACAGAAAGAGCAATGGCACACACAGATAAATACGAGGTACTTCTCGGTGGTGGAGTAGCCGCCAATAAACGTCTACGGAACATGGTTAACACGATGGCTAGTGCTCGAGAAGCATGTTTTTTTGTCCCCTCAAAAGATTTATGTGTTGACAATGGCGCTATGATTGCATGGCTTGGTTTGTTGATGTACAATAGTGGGCTACGTATGAGTATCGAAGAGACTGTTATCGACCAATATTTTAGAACAGATATGGTGGATGTGAGCTGGCGTGACTAAAAAAATACTATACCGAGGTGCAGAGGCAGAAATACAACTTGCTAAACATATGGGTCATCAGGTAGTTCAAAAAAGGAGGATTAAAAAAACATATCGTATAAAAAACATTGATGACAAGCTAGTGTCATACCGTACACGTGAAGAAGCTAAACTGATGACTGAAGCGCGTTTGCATGGTGTGTCTATACCAATAATTTACGATGTTGATCTGGAAAACGGCGTTATAACAATGGAATATCTGAAAGGAAAAAGAATAAAAGATATCCTAAACAAAATCAGTGAAAAAGAAAGAAAACGCATATGTAATAAAATCGGTGATAGCATAGCAAGATTCCACAACAGCAACATAATACATGGTGATATTACAACATCAAACATGATACTCATGGATGACAAAATACATTTCATTGACTTTGGTTTGGGTGAAAAAAACAGTGAGATTGAAGCAAAAGGTGTAGACCTGCATGTCCTTATGGAAGCTATAGAATCTACGCACTCCAAATATTCGAACTGCTTCAAATACATTTTAGATGGATATAGAAAAGAATACAAGGGAAATTCTGACTATGTAATCAATAAGATAGATGAAATTGTGAAACGAGGTAGATATCGATGAAAAAAATATATTTTGTTACAAGCAACAAAGGCAAACAAGCCGAAGCAAAAGAAAAACTTTCAGCTATAGATTTTGGTGCCATCCAGCATAATATTGGTTATCCAGAGATACAAGCCGATACGCTTGAGGAAGTTGCTCTTTTTGGTGTAGAAGATGTACAAAAAAGATTTGATCAACCATTTTTTTTAGAGGATGCTGGTCTTTTTATTGATTGTCTGAAAGGTTTCCCTGGGGTGTATTCTGCATATGTTTTTCGTACCATGGGCTGTAAAGGCATACTAAAATTGTTAGATGGTGAGAAAAATAGAAAAGCTACTTTTAGGTCTGTCATAGCCTATAAAGAATCTGGTAAGAAACCTGTTTTTTTTATTGGCGAATGCCATGGCGATATATTTACAAAAGAGTTGGGTAGTAACGGTTTTGGTTTTGATCCAATATTTATTCCATCTGGTGAGACAAGGACTTTTGCTCAGATGGAGATCAAGGAAAAAAATCTTTTATCTCATAGAGGCAAATCTTTAGATAAATTGGCTGATTTTTTTAAAAAACAATGAATAGAAAATTTTAAAAGCCTATAAATATAATACACTAGATTACTGATAGCATATGTATGAGATAGAAGATATCTCCAAAGTTGAAGATAAACTCATAGCTAAATACTCAAAATGGTCTAAGATACTTCTCCTAATACTTGTTTTGTTCAGTATCTGGGTTGTATTTGTGGCATTTACAACTTTGGTTCTAGCATTCGAGCCTGCTTGGTCTCTTCTTACGTTGGATTACTGGATTTACGTTTGGTTTGTTGTCATCGTTTTTTTTGTTTTATTAGCGCTGTTTTTTTTCTTTAATTATTCTTCTGTTAGAAAAAAAAGACTGGAACAAGAGAAACCTAAGCCTGAGTTTATAGATGGTAAAAGATTGCACGTCTATACATATCCTAAGGGTTCTGAGGGTGGGATTTTCAGTAAAACCTATATAAAAATTGATGATAACAATATACTTCGTCTGAGGGCGCTTATGATTCCACCGAATGAGATTTGGGAGAAAAAAGATTAAGTTTTTTTCTTGCTTTTTGGTTTCTTTGATGCTCCCAGTTCAGCTAGTTTTTCTGGTAGATAAGTATCGGTTACGTAGTCCAGTCCATATTTTGCTAGCGCCTGTTGCTCTGATTTCTTTCCGATGCTGAGTTGGAGTTTAATCTCGTGTTTCCAGAATTCGTCTTCAAACCTTGGGTCTGTAAGCTCGCTTTTCAAAGCGTTTACATCTTCGGTTGTTAACGTGTCAGTTGGTAGTTTGTAGTTTACTATATCTGATGGTGTTACCCCAAGGTACTGTGCGGTTGGTGTAGCGAGATACTCTGATATATGAGCGGTTTTTATTGCGCCATATGCAATGCTACCATATATCCGGAAACTCCATGGGTCACAATCAGTGAACACGAGTACTGGCAAATTTTTTTCTTCACTTAATCTTTTTATGAATCGTCGCGTGGATCTAGCTGGTTGTCCTTTGAGATGAACAAGTATTGCCCTGCTAGATGTATCAAAACCATTCTCAACTAACCTATCAAACATACCACCGGTTTCAATTGCAATAATAAAATCAGCATCAAACTGTTTGAAAGTCAGTTTGTCTTTTTCCACATTATAGGGTATCCCGTAGCCCGCATCACCAACATCATCCTGACAATGAATCTTTTTCTTTGTGTTGTTTCTGGTAACCTCTTCGACAACTAAATTCCCGATAACACGTGCACCATCTTCCTCAGGTCTGAGTTTGAAATCTTCTCTCATACAGCCAGTTATAACCTCTAAATCTTCAGCAAGTAAATCGGATTCATTCTGGCTGCTGAACTTAGCAAGGTTCCAACCCTCAGAGATATAGTATGTTTCTCTTAATGTTGATGATTTTTTTTGTTTAATCATGTCTTTAATGAAATCTACCATGTACATGGTGCGCAAGAGCATGTATGCGCCATCAAGTGAACTTGCAGCCCGTTCTGTCTTGTTTTTTCCGTATTTCCAAACATTCAGATTATCATCGAAACGGATGTTTGATTTCGTACGCGTAGAAAGCTGCAGAGACGGGATCTCGGCTTTCTCAAGATCGGAATATACTTTTTCAGCTATGCCATCTATTTTTGATATAACATTTGAGTAATCGCGTGTCATGTTTATTCGCCCTCCCATTTATCGGCCCCAATAACATATGCAGGGTTGATGTTTTCCACATACAAATCATTCTCATCAAAATCGCCTTTGTTTAAACCAGCAAGTTCATAATAGATATCTACTTTGTTTGTTGGAGAAATGTTGTCTAGACTCCATTTAATATAGGTATCAGTAATTTTGGCAGGTTTTGGTTTAACTGTCCCGACTATGGCATCCTTTGGTATAATTGAATATAAATTAAATTTCTGTGGCTTGTTCTTGTAGTTAACAACCAGAATCGTACTCTTTGTAATCCATCCTCCCTCTCGCTCGCCTTGGGGGTTAACATCAAGTTTTGTCTGAACCTGTTTTCCACGTGCTTTCTCATACTCGACAAGGTCCTCAATCCAGACTACATCCATTATACGAGTGATTACTTTATCAAGAGCAGGAACTGGTTTGTTTAGCATATGCGCGGATTTCTTTGCGATCTCCGGCAGGATCTTTGTGATCAAATCAAACTTTTCGCGTGTTTTTACTCTGCGCACTTTTTTGTTTATATGCGTCTGAACTTTACGTGCGCACTCACGGAATGCTAGTTTAATTTCGTTTTCAATAGCCTCAACATCAGCAATCGCTTCTTTACTTTCAGACGTGTAAGGTATCTGTGTTGATGCTACGTGCGTTAAAAATATCGCGGGACCAATTGGGATGCCATTCCCCGAAGGCTGTTCAAGTCCGTATCTCCTCCAATCAATTGATTCGATAGCAGTGGTTATTGCGCAATCACCCTGCTGGTAAAGAAGCGGTATACGGTTTGCGAAACGAAGTATTTTTATTGGTTTGTCTTTCGGTAAATTGCCGCCGTACACAATCCCAACTTCAACCTGAAAAGGATTTCCAGAGTATACGGAAGATGGTCGTGTTGCCGTGAAAATAAACTCAGGTGATATCTCCTGTGTTTCACTCTTCAAGCTGCGTCTGATAAGTGTTTCTCCAATTGGGGAAAGGCAATCAGTTGAGGGTGCCATTATTTTTACTTTTTTAAATGCGTTATGTAATGCGGCGAACTGATCGCGAGTCATATCAGTAGGATTCATATTTCTGTCAAGTTTCGCTTCTTCGCAGACAGCATTAGCTGTTCTATCACCCATGCTGCTAAACTCTGTTTTCAAAAAAGATGCAAGTTTCCTGCTTTTGGTTTCTTTTGCCATTTTAATTAAAGTCCCAAGCTCAACACCATATGGGTGTGGTTGGATATCGATGCTTTTTTTAGGTAAAATATCCGCAGTCCGTTCAAACACATGCTCTGAGCCATCTGCCTCTTTGTATGTGATTCGTGCATGTGGGTTCACAATTGAGGTGCTCTGAAGATAGTCATAGATGAATCTCTTACCACGTTTATAATCTGCAATGATATTAACTTCGATTCTCGTTCCAGTTGGTTTATCCCAGTGGGTTATATCCTGATTTATTACTTCACCACGGTTTTTAACTGTGTCCATCGCAAGTTCAACTACTACAGCTGGTCGGTCTGCCTCAATTTTCGAGGTGATTTTAGCATGTTTTCCGGTTGTCAGTTGGCCGTAGAGTACTACTGCTGAGATACCGATTCCTTGTTGTCCTCTGCTCTGTCGTACAGCATGAAATCGTGAACCGTATAGTAGCCTTGCAAACACGTGTGGTATTTGTTGTTTGATAATACCTGGGCCGTTATCCTCAATAATAATTGTGCATTCCTCTTCGCTAGGGTTTTTCACCTCAACGTAAATTTCTGGCAGGATGTCTGCTTCTTCACAGGCATCCAAAGAATTATCGACACCCTCTTTTACACTAGTAACTAAGGCTCTCGTAGGGTTACCAAATCCCAGGATATGTTTGTTTCTCTCGAAAAACTCTGCAACAGAGATTTCTTTCTGCTTTTTTGCTAAATCATATGCGATTGCGTTATTATTTGCCAAAATTATCCCTCCGTTTTCTTGGAGAAATTGAGCATCCACTACCTGTAATGAAAAGGGTAATTATAAAATTATTCATTTAAAACCATTTTTTATCTTTAAAAAATGATTTAAATTGTAAGATAATTGTTAAAATTTACAACGCACAGGGTATGTTTGCTAAAAGTTAGATCTCTTATCATATAAAAATAGGAAATGATTTGAATACCAAAATATCGGTATAACGATGATTAAACTTACCATAGTAATTATATACTTATTTTATATGCCCTGTCTATAGGTGATTGAAGTGAACGAAACAATCATACATATACCAAAGCCATCCAATGAACCAGTTTATGAGTTTGCTCCTGGCAGTAATGAAAGAAAGTCCCTTATTCAAGCAATTAAAGAACTTCAAAAAAAGAAAACAGAGATTATGCCAATTGTCGGTGGAAAGAAAATAAAAACAGGCGATATCGGTAATGTAGTTATGCCACATAACCATAAACATATTTTAGCAAGTTTTCACAAAGCCACACCGGAAATAGTCCATGATGCTATTGAAAATGCAATGACTGTAAAACCTGTCTGGGAAGATTTCCCATGGGAGGAGCGTTCCTCTATTGCTATTAAAGCAGCAGAGCTAATTTCTAAAAAATATAGATTCCAACTTTTAGCTGCAACGATGCTTGGTCAGGGCAAGAATGCCTACCAGGCAGAAATTGATGCAGCTTGCGAAACTATTGATTTCCTCCGTTTCAACGCTTACTACATGCAAAAGATATACTCTGATCAGCCAGATGCATCTCCTGGAACTTTGAACAGACTTGAATATAGACCACTTGAAGGTTTTATCTTTGCAGTAACTCCATTTAATTTCACTGCGATTGCCTGTAATCTTCCAACCGCACCAGCCATTATGGGTAATGTTGTAGTCTGGAAACCTGCATCGACTTCTTTACTTTCAAACAATCTTCTTATGGAGATTTTTGCAGAAGCAGGTTTTCCAGGTGGCGTAATTAATTTTTTACCTGGCTCAGGTGAGATGATCGGTAACTTAGTGCTAAAAGACAAGAGACTTGCTGGTGTTCACTTCACAGGATCAACTCCTGTTTTTAGCAAGTTCTGGAAAATGATTTCTGACAATCTAAGCACATACGACTCTTATCCAAATCTTGTTGGTGAGACAGGTGGTAAGGACTTCATCTTTGTGCATCCTTCTGCCGAGGCTGATGCTGTTGCAACAGCTGCTGTGCGTGGTGCGTTTGAGTACCAGGGCCAGAAGTGTTCAGCTGCATCACGTATGTACATACCTGTTTCTCTTTGGGAACCTGTAAAATCTAAAATACAGAAAATGCTCGAAGAAATCAAAATGGGTGATGTTGAGGATTTCAGTAATTTCGTAAATGCTGTCATTGACAAACCTGCATTCGATACTATAAATGGTTATATTGAAAAAGCAAGACGCTCAAAAGATGCAAAAATAATATTTGGAGGAAAGGCTGATTGCGCAAAGGGCTATTTTATAGAACCAACTATAATTGAAACAGTTGACCCGCATTTTGTAACAATAGAAGAAGAAATATTTGGACCGGTGCTTACTGTTTATGTTTACAAGGATGAAAAGTTCGAAGAAACACTTCAAATCTGTGATAAGACATCTCCTTATGCGCTTACTGGTTCCATATTTGCTCAGGACAGAAGAGCGGTTGTGACTGCGACGAAGATTTTACGTAACGCAGCGGGTAACTTTTACATAAACGACAAACCAACAGGTGCTGTTGTTGGTCAGCAACCATTTGGTGGTGCACGATGCTCTGGGACGAATGATAAATCAGGTTCATACCTCAATTTGTTATCCTGGGTAAGTCCACGAACAATTAAGGAAAATTTACTGCCACCAACTGACTACAAATATCCTTTCCTTGAAAATGAATAAGTACGAATACTTTTATGTAAGTAAAAAGGGATTTGAACCCATAGGCATCAAAATCAGTCTGTTTTTCTTCTGTTAATATTTAATACGCCCGCATCGGGATTTGAACCCGAGTCTGAAGCTCCGCAGGCTTCTAGGATATCCAAACTACCCCATGCGGGCTTATTTGATTATATCAACCATTGCAACCTTTTCCAGAATAAGATCCCCATATTTAGCTTTCGTGACAGTCTTAAGTTCTTTTTCTGTTATACCAAATTTTCTAAGTTTTTCTTGGTTGCCCTCTAAAACCTTTTCATCTCTTTTTAAATCAAGTATTTTTAAAAGCTCATCGGTCAAAGTAGCATAAGATTTTTTGTTATTAACAAGCACGAATGCAATGTTCTTTCTATCTTTTTTAACTCCCATCTTTGGGATAGCAAGTTTCAGTTGTCTTTCACCAGCAGCATACAATAATATCTCTTTATCCAAAGAATTTGTAGTATTAGTTTTTCTCTCAAAAGCCCTAATAGAATGCTCAGCAGCAGAAACAAGATGATTTTTACCGTAAATTACATCGGCATCAAAAACCTGGATAACAACATTATTTTTTTTTGCAAAACTCTGGATTTGTTTTAAAAAAACATCAATATCTTTTATGTTGCCTTTTGCACCAATTATCTGTATCATCTAGATTTTCTCCTACTTTTACGAAATTCAGATAACTCTTTTTCGCCACCCGTAACACTTTCTCCTATTTGATTTTTGATATTCACTGCTACACTTTGGCCTATAGCTTTGATTGTAGCGAGTCTCTTAACAGGAACACCGCGTAGATCATTGATGGTCTTGAAACCTTCTCTATATAAAGCCCGTGCTCTAATCCTACCTATGCCTCTTAATGATATCAAATTAAGTAATTCTTTCTTGCATCCGTTATGAACCCTCATAACCAAATCATTCACTTCTGATACACAATCAAAGTTATACATTCTAGCAAACTCTCTGGTTGCATGCAGAAGCCACTCTGATGTTTCTATAAGACTGTAGATATCTCCTGGACCAACATTGTATTTAGAAACAATTTTATCCTCAGGTATCTCATTAATCCAATCTTCAATTAACGATGCTGTCTTCAAACCACTCAAAAACCACTCGTATTCCTCGCTAGATGGAACTGGTGGCTCAATTAAAAAACCACCTCGATGTTTCTCCAGTTTATCCTCGACCCAGTCGTCGCTACTACCAATATACAACGAGCGAACATCTGGTGTAGAACAAACAGCATGTATAAATGATAAAGATGATGTTTCTTTGTCACACGAACTCTCGAGAGCTTTTTTAATTAAAACAGCTGACATTGGATCTATGTACAAAGACGAGGTTTTATTGCCAAACAATGTTGACATAAACCTATCATTATTTATCTGTTCGATAAACCCGTTTCCCAACAAAAACTCAATTACCTCATCTATATCATCCCTCAAAGTAAAAGCATCAGATTGGTACGCATAAAACGTACTATCTATAAACTTATAAATTCCCTCGAGGCTGTCAACAAAATTTGTCGCAATAGCAGACAGCAGATGAGTTCTCAAAGCCATCTGACTACCAAGTTTTGAAAAAATCGGTTCGGTATCAGCCAGGATATATTCATTAAAAATACGTTCTTTCTGCTCTTCATTCTTGGCGATAGTAATGGCCTCACCCTGCGTGTCATATCTTGGTCTACCGGCTCTGCCTGCCTGTTGCTTATACTCCAAGATGGGGATGGAATGCATACCAAAATTTGGGTCATATCTCCATAAATCCCTGATTATAACACGCTGAGCAGGAATATTAACACCAGCAGCCAATGTCGGCGTAGCCACAACACATTTAATCAAACGATCTTTGAAACCCTGCTCAACAATCCTCCGCTGAACACTAGATAGACCAGCGTTATGAAAAGCCACACCATTCTCAACACACGATGATAAATTCGTGTCAAAAGAAGTAAACTCAAGAGCATCACGTTTAATGGAACTAATCAACTTTTTAAGACTCTTTTTTTCGCTATCCAACAAACTCTTTTCTACTGCATCTCCTAGCTTATGAGCTACAGAAACAGTTGACTTCCTGGTATTAACAAAAATCAGAACCTGTCCGCCCTTTGTGATGGAATCCAAAACTAATGTATCAAGTGCTTTATCTCCAAGTTTATCTACCTTCACAGTTTTTCCATTGTCATACTTAATTTCATTTTTATAGAACACGCCTTCTCTTAGTGGAACAGGTCTCCAATCGGACTGAATAAGTTTTCCACCAAGCCAATCAGCAAGCTCACTGGCATTTTTAATTGTAGCAGAAAGCGCAATAATCTGGGTCTTAGGATTTAAAGCTTTGAAGCGAGAAATAATAACTTCGAGAGTCGGACCACGACTAGGATCATGAATCAGATGAATCTCGTCGACAACAAGAACATGTACCTTATCAACCCATTTTATACCATGTCGTAAAATAGAATCAGCTTTCTCAGAAGTACAAACAACAATGTCATAGCGGGAGAGCCTTACATCAGACTCATCTAAATCGCCAGTGGAGAGAGCAACTTTAAGACCAAGTTTTTCAAAAACCTTGAGGTCTTCGTATTTTTCTCTTGCCAATGCTTTCAAAGGAACTACATATATTGCTTTACCGCCCGCAGAAATCAACCTATGTACAATCGCTAGGTACGCAACAAGACTTTTGCCGCTAGCCGTTGGTATAGACAAAACTAGGTTTTCTCCTTTCAAAGCATAAGGTAAAGCCTCAGCTTGCGGTGGATAGAGTTCAGATATCTCTTGCTTTTTTAGAATCTCTATGATTTGTTTTTCGATTGGAAGGTCATTCACTTTCATTGTTTTATTCGTAATGTGAAAGAGGTTATAAAACAAAAACCTTATTCATGATAAACTGGATACCCCTGGTTGATACTATGGGCCGAAGACAAACAATGATGGAGAAATACAAACAGCAAATGAAGGCTTATCGTAAGAAAAGGATGAAATCTGAAGCAACACCTTTTCTGCCTGTTGGTGGCGAGATTTATGTTATGGACTCTCTTGATCCAACAAAAAAATTAAAGGCACAGGTTTTAAAGACTCGTACAAAGCAACACAGAGAAATCATCGAGAATCTAGCATGCCCGGTATGCGGTAATCCAATGGAGTGGGATAGATCCTGGGAAGCTTTTGTCTGCAATAAGCATGGTAAGAAAGCTATCTATGAACTAGTCGAATAAAAACTTTTTAGATTGGCATATTATATAAGTATAAGATATTGTATTATTAGTTGGTGAAATAGGATGGTTGAAGAGAAAATAGGGATAATTGAACATTTCTTCGGGCATATTGGCGTAGCTGCTATAAAAATAACAGATGGTAATCTTAAAATAGGCGATACCATTCACATTGTCGGATCGCATACCGATTTTAAACAAAAAATTCAGAGTATGCAAATCAACAAGAACTCTGTTCAATCTGTAAAAGCAGGAGATGATGTTGGTATAAAACTTAACGACAAAGTTAGAGAACACGATATTGTATATAAGGTTCCAGAAGGAGAATAAAGACATGAAAGAGTTGGCTGAAGTTAGAGAGTTAAAAGTAAACAGATACATAATCATCGATGAAGAACCATGTAAGATTATGAGTATTTCCACGTCTAAGCCTGGTAAGCATGGAGAGGCAAAAGCACGAATTGAAGCTATAGGAATTTTCGATGAACAAAAACGAAGTATTGTTCACCCGGTAAAACATAAAGTACAAGTCCCCATGATAGACAAAAGAACAGCACAGGTGCTTGCGCTGATGGGTGACCAGGTTCAATTAATGGATATGGAGACGTACCAGACTTTTGAAATGCCAATACCTGAAGAATTCAAAGGACAACTTGAACCAGGTAAAGAAGTACAGTATTTGGAAGCACTTGGTAGAAAGAAAATAACAAGAACCTAACTTCCCCCGCCATTGCTTTGTTTACACGAGTTTAATGAAGTAATGATAAATATGGTTTTTCCAAACTATTTCGCTGACGCTGAAGCAAGTTTCAATGATGCAGAGTTTGTTATATTCGGAGTGCCATATGACAAAACTTCTTCTTTTAGACATGGCGCAGATCAAGCTCCTAAAGAAATAAGGCAGGCAGGCTGGAATTTTGAGACATACAACATAAAAACAGGTGTTGATCTACGGAACATAAAGTTTCATGATTACGGCGACCTCGACGTTAAGAAAGATAAACCTCAGATTATGGTCAATAAAGTCAGAGATTTTACTTCAAGTTTGTTGAAAAAAAACAAATTCCCTATAGCAATCGGTGGAGAACATTCAATAACACCAGGTATTATACAGGCTTTTCCAAAAGACATAGCTGTTTTGTCACTAGATGCTCATATTGATTTCAGACAACGGTATGAAAACGAACCATATAATCACGCTTGTGTTCTAAGAAGAATAGCAGATCATATAGACACAGAAAACATTGCTGTTCTTGGTATCAGATCAGTTGAAAAAGAAGAATTTGAAGAAGCGAAAAACAAAAAACTTTTTTATAGAGATTCATTTTTTATTAAAGAAAACGGAATTGGAAAAGCGATAAATGATGCAAAAAAGCATCTTGGAAATAAAAAAATCTATTTTACGCTAGATATAGACGTTTTGGATCCAGCATATGCGCCGGGTACAAGTACGCCTGAGACTTTCGGTCTTACGCCTTTTGATGTGATAGAATGCATAGATGGTTTTTCATCTCAACTAATTGGTTTTGATGTTGTAGAAGTATGTCCACCATTTGACAAAGGCGAGACTGCTCTGATTGCTGCGAGATTTGTTCGTTATGTTATTGATCGGACATGGGCGAGTCGCAGGGCTTAAATTAATATATGAAAACTTCATTCGACTCAGCCATGCAAAAAGAAAAATTGGCTGCAATAGGTTTAGTAATTATTATTGTTGGCGCTTTATCGGCTTTCTTGATATTAACTTATAATCAAGATATTCTAAATAATCTTTTTCCAGGGGAAAAAAAGAAAGTAAATGAGAATATCGTCGAGATTGGTGACTGTGTTGATGTAAATTACACTGGCATGTTTTTGAATGGTACAGTTTTTGATACAAATATCGAGAGTGTTGCTAAGATGTGGGGATTGTATAATGATACATATACATATTCACCAGCCGGGGTTTTTGTAGATCCAAATTACGAATTAACTCCGCCTGCGGGTTATGAGGATAATTATTCTCAATCTTTCATTCCAGGTTTTCTCAAAGGCTTAGTTGGTATGCATTTGGGTGAAACAAAAAATGTAACTATATCGCCAGAAGAGGCATATGGTATATGGAATGAAACATTGGCCGATCAGCTTTTTGGGCTGGGCAATTATCCTGTTGATAATATTATTGAAGATAATATCACAGAAAATATAACTGATTTCTCAAGTTATTTTCCAAATGTTAGCCTAACTGAAGGTTTAACTTTTGATTACGGTGCTATCGCACTTGAGAGTGAAGGAGTTCTAAATGCGACTATACTTAATGTAACTGATACAAATGTGACTTACAGATTATTACCTGAAAATGGTACTACCATTGTGCTTCCTTTGTTTAATTGGAATGCAACTTTTATAGTTGAAAATGATACCGCTTTTACTCTTCGTATTTCAACAGAGATTAACCATACTTTTACTATAGATAGTGTCTATGGCCCAATACATTTTAAGGTTACAGGTTTAAATGAAACATCCGTAAAACTTGCAGTTAATACAGATTCACCAAAACTAGAACTAGTTGATCAGACTCTTGTTTTTGAACTTAAGGTTGTAAAAATCTATAAAACATCTACTCAGCTAGAAAGCTGATTTTTTATCTCTCTTTCTAATATCTCTAAGAACTCTTCTTCTTTTCCTTTTGGTATAGTAGCACCAGCAGCGATTTTATGTCCACCACCAACGCCACCAAATTTTTCAGATGTTTTACGAAGAGCATAAGATAAGTCAAGGCCTTTATCTAATAATTCTTGAGTGCCTCTTGCAGAAACCTTCACATCCCCGTTTTCTGTCTCTGCAAAACCAATCAATGGTAGATCACTGCTTACATCCTCTGAGTTAAGTAGCATATTTGTAACAATACCAACAATTGTGTCTCTTATACCTGTACCTGCATGGAAAAACTGCAAATACTCTCTTTTAACAATGCCTTCTTCTTTTGCAAACTGTAAACCTTCTACAAGATTATGTCTATGGCCCTGAAGAAGATTCTGGGCTTTCTTGAGCCATTCAGCTCTGTCGCCTAAACAGACATTTATGCCAACATCTGGTTTGCCATAGCGTGCTGTGGCATTAAGAAGCGTAGCAAATTCTTTAGCGTCATGGATCTCGGTGCCAATTAATTCTTTTTCTAGTAAATATACCTCCCCAATTAGTCTTTTAGCATTTTTATGACCGAAACCTTTAGTTAGAAGCAGCTCCATAAGATTTGAAATAATTTCGCGTCTTTCGTCTTTATCCAGATCAATCCATCTTCTCCAGTTGTCTCCATCTTTCATTTTTATGTTAAGTTCCTGCAAAAAAGAGATACAGGCTTCTTCCCTACCGCTTAAACCAGGTATCAAGGGATCGTTAGAGTACTGTAACATTTTATAAATAGGCCGGGTTTCTCTGCCGAAATAACGGATATCTAACTTTGTTTCCAATACGCCGGCTTTTTTACCGTCATCGAGGATATCCCTATTTATACCAACAAGTTTGCAGTTTTTTCTATCTTGAATATCGCCGCAGGCACCAACAACAGCTAATGAAGACAGATCAATATTTTTTTTATCAACTGACCTGGAAACAAGATACGTGGTGCCAGCGCCGCTTATCTGATCCGCACCATCGATACCAAAAAGATGCGGATTCAAATGAAAAGAAAAATCCGAATTCTTAGGACATACATGATGATCCGTTATTATTTTTTTCATGCCGTTTGATTCAAAATCAATGTTACTCCCTAGATCAGTAAACCATACAAGCCCATGGTTCTCATTTTTTAGCCGCTCCAAAACATTTTTATCAAGCTGTTTAACAAACTCAATCGAATATTCTTTACTCAATCTTTTCAATGTCTGAGAAGCGATAGCACCAGCCGCTATACCATCAGCATCTATATGTGTCACAATATGAATTTCTTGTGATTTTCGTATAATCTCTCCTAACTCATTTGCTCTTTTTAACAAAGAAGTGCACCGTTAAATTAAGTGAATAGAAAAAGAGAAGATTAGTCTTTTGGTTGAATACGACTATATCCTCTTAATTCTGCTCAGCCATCGCTTTATACATTTTATATCGAGCGACCACGTTTTCTTCAAGTTGTTTATGTAATCTCTTTGCCTCTTCGGGGAATGATTTTGTTAACGCCGCATATCTCACTTCACCCATCAAGAAATCATGGACTGTGCCGTTTGGTTCTTTTGAATCAAACTGGAACGGATTTTTGCCCTGAGCAGACAACCGCGGGTCGTACCTATATAACGGCCAATAGCCAGATTCAACAGCGAGTTTTTCCTCTTCCTGTGTTTTGCCCATGCCTTTCTTTATTCCGTGATTAATACAAGGTGCATATGCGATTATGAGCGATGGTCCATTGTACGATTCTGCTTCCTGTAACGCTTTTATGAACTGGTTTTTATTAGCACCCATTGCGACAGATGCAACATACACGTAACCGTAGTTCATAGCCATCAAACCCAGGTCTTTTTTCTTTGTTTTTTTACCTGATTCTGCGAATTTTGCAATTGATCCAACTGGTGTAGCTTTTGAGGATTGTCCTCCAGTGTTAGAGTAAACCTCTGTATCAAAAACAAGTATGTTTATGTCCTCTTTCATCGCAATAACATGGTCTAGACCACCGTAACCTATATCATAAGCCCATCCGTCACCACCAACAGACCATATTGATTTCTTTGTAAGCATATCACGTGATTCCCATATCTGATTGAGCAATGCATCGCTATGATTTTTTTCTAGTAACGACTTGATTTTATCTCCATATTCTTTTGATTTTTCAGCATCATGCATATTTTGTAGCCAATTTGAAAAAGCTTCCTTCAGTTCTCCTGAACTCTTATCCGTTGCCTGTTTTACGAAATCAGCAAGTTTAGCTCGTCTCTGAGCAGTAGCAAGAACCATTCCAAAACCGTACTCTGCGTTATCTTCAAACAGAGAGTTGGCCCATGCAGGACCAAATCCTTTCTCGTTTACAGTAAACGGTACTGATGGTGCTGAACCACCCCAAATTGATGAGCAGCCAGTTGCATTCGCAATTATCATTCGATCTCCAAACAACTGCGTAATAGTTTTTAGATACGGTGTTTCACCACATCCTGCACATGCACCAGAAAACTCTAGTAACGGCTTCTGGAACTGTGAGCCTTTCACCGAATATTTATCAAACCCACCAGATCTTATAGGAATTGTTTCAGAATATTGCTGAAGAGGAATCTGCTTATCTTTCTGGGTTGCCAAAGGTTTCATCACCAATGCTTTCTCTTTAGCTGGACAGATATCGGCACAGTTCCCGCACCCCATACAATCCTCTGTATAGACTTGTATGCGGAACGAAAATCCCTCAGCATCTTTACCAACTGCTTTCTTAGCATCAAAACCTGCAGGTGCCTTTTTCAACTCATCTTGTGTAACAAGAACCGGTCTGATAGCTGCATGCGGACAAACCATGGCACATTGATTACACTGAATACATTTGTCTACTAACCACTCGGGAACGTTAATAGCAACACCACGTTTCTCATACTTTGTGGTTCCTGGCGGAAATATTCCCGCAGGTGTAAATGCACTTACAGGGAGTTTGTCACCTTGTTGTGCAAGCATCGGTCGCATAACTTTAGTTATAAACTCTGGTTCTTTCCTCACAATTTGTTTCTCTGACTGTAAAGTCTTCCACGAGGAGGGATATTTTACTTCTTGCAATCCATCTAATGCGGCATCAACTGCTTTCCAGTTCATCTCAATAACTTTCTGTCCTTTCTTACCATAAGTTTTTGCAATAGCGTCCTTCAAATATTTCATTGCATCATCGATAGGAATAACATTGGCTAGTTTGAAGAATACCGTCTGCATAATCATGTTTATGCGCCCGCTCAGGCCTATTTCTTCAGCGATTTTGACTGCATCAATATTATAGAATTTCAGGTTCTTCTGAGCAATTGTACGCTTTAATGAGTTTGGTAAATATTTCTCCATCTCCTGCAGAGTCCATGGAGAGTTTAAAACAAAGGTGCCACTCTCACGGATTCCTTCGAGTAGATCATATTTGTCTACATAGGATGGTTGATGGCAGGCGATATAATCGGCTTTTTCAATCAGATATGAAGAATGAATCGGTGATTTCCCAAATCGGAGATGAGACATAGTTACTCCACCGGATTTTTTTGAATCATATGCAAAGTAGCCTTGTACGTACATGTTGGTGTTATCCCCGATGATTTTAATCGCGTCTTTATTAGCACCTACAGTTCCATCACCACCGATGCCCCAGAATTTGCATCGAATCAAACCTTCTGGTACAGTGTCAATCTGTTCTCCCAATGGCAACGAAGTGTGTGTAACGTCATCCTCAATACCAACTGTGAAATGGTTTTTTGGAGATTCTAACTTAAGATTGTCAAAAATTGCTTTTGCCATGGTTGGAGTGAAATCTTTCGATCCGAGGCCGTATCTGCCGCCAAAAACTTGGATTTTTATGTCTCGGTCATGGAACAAACTGCATACATCAAGATACAGCGGTTCACCAAATGCAGTGGCTTCTTTGGTTCGATCAAGCACTGCAATTTTTTTTGTGGTTTTAGGTATAACTCTTACTAAATGTTCTGCTGAAAACGGACGATATAGACGTACTTTTATCAAACCTACTTTCTCGCCTTTCTTATTCAAATATCCTACAGTTTCCTCAACTATTTCGCAGCCTGATCCCATCATGATGATTACGCGATCGGCATCAGGTGCGCCAACGTAATCAAATAGATGATAAGCTCTACCTGTGAGTTTTTCTACTTTTTTCATTTCTTCTTCAACAATTCCAGGCACTGCCTGGTAAAACTTGTTTGCGGCTTCATTTAGTTGGAAGTAAATATCTGGATTCTGAGCAGTTCCTCTCTGGTGGGGATGCTCTGGGTTAAGTGCACGTTGTCTGTGTTTTTTTATAGCATCCCAGTCAACAAGTTTTGCAATATCGTCGTAGTCTATCATCTCAATTTTTTGTATCTCGTGTGATGTACGGAACCCATCAAAGAAATGTAGGAACGGAATGCTGGCTCGGAGTGTAGATAGATGCGCGGCAAGGGCAAGATCCATTACTTCTTGTACTGAATTTGAGGAAAGTATTGCAAATCCAGTTGCACGGGTTGCCATGACATCTTGATGATCACCAAAGATTGAGAGTGCTTGTCCTGCAATGGCACGACCAGTTACATGGAAAACACAAGGCATCAACTCTCCAGAAATCTTGTACATGTTGGGAATCATAAGCAATAAACCCTGGGAAGCGGTAAATGTTGTAGCACAAGCACCAGCGCTCAGCGCACCATGTACTGCACCAGCAGCGCCCCCCTCAGATTGCATCTCTGAGACTTTTAGTACTTGATTAAAAATGTTTTTTCTT
>Ga0172362_10000182_pt1 | contig 46937 bp, 44 predicted proteins | sample LakKivs1_kivu2a2_FD_114534 | JGI IMG/M metagenome (GOLD analysis project Ga0172362, IMG submission 114534) | Sediment microbial communities from Lake Kivu, Rwanda - Sediment s1_kivu2a2 | ecosystem: Environmental > Aquatic > Freshwater > Lake > Sediment | place: Rwanda: Western Province, Lake... | reverse complement strand
AGGAAGCCAGCGATTCCACACAAGCCCAGGACTATGCGGTTTGTTCTCATTCTATTTAAACGTAGATAGACCAAATCAGAGTCAGCCAGCTTGGGAATATGTGTCAATACGTTCGGTAGTGAGTTTCCTTCGCTGTGCGCATCTCAAGGATAAATATCCGGAGACGATCGTGGCCACAGATGCGAGACAAGGTTCTGCTTGCAGCACAAGAACCAGAATCCACAACGAGGTTGTCCCTTACCGAAGCCAGCCTATCGAAGGAGCACAAGGTGAGCGTCCTCCTGCCCAAGCTCAGGGCAAGGTTCCGACCACGGTTTGTTTCCGCTGCACTACGGTACGCGGGTTTCGCATTCCAGGAGCTGTTATCGTCAACCGATGTGCTCCATCTAGTGAACTCCCCGGACTTCATTCATCTACCGGCCTTAGTGAAAAGGTGCGATGTCGTCTATGACTACAGGAGCAACTACTCTGACAAGCTGAGGTTGTCCTACCCCTCGTTGGCTGGCGTAGCGGCTAGGCTGGAGGAAATGCTAGCGAAGAGAGCTAACTTGGTCCTGACCGTGAATGATATCCTTGCCGCTCGATTTAGCAAGCGAGTGGGAAAGGCCGCGGTGGTTGTGCCGAATTACCCTACGAGAGAGTTCAGGTCCACTAAAGAACCGAGCGAGGTCAGAGCAGTTCACGGATTCTCAGGTGAAAGCTTGGCCCTGTTCGTGGGCAACTTGACAGACACATACGACCTTGATCTTTTGCTGGCATCGGCTCGGAAGCTGACGGGAACAGAGTTCTGGATAGTCGGCTCGGGCAAGAACGAGACCCGGTTGAAGGAGAAGAGTCCAAGCAACGTGAAATTCATTGGGAAGGTTCCCCACGCCGCGGTCCCGGATTTCATCGCTGCTGCTGATGTCTGTCTTGCGCCGATCCGCGCGTACCAAGCAGATGTTGTGAGCAACGATCAGGATGTCTGGAAGATAACAGAATATGCTGCTCTGGAAAAACCAATAGTGGCCACGAACTTAGCACCTTCGTCGCAGTATGAGTTGGTCAGGGAGGAAGTTGACGCGTTCTCGGACGCGATCAAGAAGGCATGCTCAGGGATGATCAGACCGGCTCAGCCCAAGTTCTGGGAGGATGTGTCTGAGCCGACCCTTCTCGAAGCCTACCGCCATCTACCCTGAATGATGGGAACACCCCGTCAATGTTCCTTCAGGAGCCTGAGCAGCTCAACTGCCCTTTGCCGAGGATTCGTGGACGAAGTTATGTGCCTGCCAACTATGAGAATGTCTGCTCCCGCGCCCAGAAGGACACTCGCAGTATCAAGCGTTACGCCACCTGCGACCGCCATGATCTTTTCAGGGAATACCTTCCTCAGTTCCTGCACCCTTGGCCCAAGAGTCTCAGGGTCCAGACCTTGGTCGATGCCAGAGTGACAGACGAGAATATTGACCTCCCGGGGCAGCTTGCTCAGCTCCTCAAAGCGGCCGGAATATCCCAAGAGATCAGCCACACAGATCATTCCACACGCTCGACAAGCGGATGCGAACTTGTCCAGCGTGGCTTGAGGAGCGATGGCTGATACGGTGACCCCATCCGCTCCGCCTTTCTTCGCGATCTGGACCTCGAGTTCTGCAGCGTCCATCGTCTTCATGTCAGCTATCACTGTCCTGCCCCTAGATTCTTTCTTGACCGCCCTTATCGCTCCAGCTCCGCGGGCCTTCAGCAACGGCGTACCCACCTCCAAGATCACTCCGGAGATCGGCAATGCCCTGCAGACTTTCAACGCTTGGCCGAGATTCGGCATGTCGAGCGCCACCTGGAGACTGTGTTTGAGTTCGGCGCTTCTATTGCTCTGCACCTCGCGCATGGGCCTGGCATTCGCATGTTGTGTATTTGAGGGATTCTCGCGACAGGTGAGCTCGCCTACCCTAGGGTCGCGTGCGGGCAAGGGAGAACAAGTCACCTCGGATAGACTTATCAAAGCTCAACAAATCGTATTTGCTGTCATCAATGCACCGTGTCACGCCGCCCGATGAGGAAGTAATCCTGGAAGGCGAGGCCAGATACATAGGTGGGCTGTCAAAGTGGACCGGGTCTGCGAATGGCAGACTTGTGCTCACAAACAAGAGGATCTACTTCGAGGTCACGGTCGGAGGACTCCGCGACAAGAGACCGGAGCTAGGCTTTGAGAACACTCTCAACAATACAATGGAGGTGAAGGTGGGGCAGCTGTCCTCATTTAGCAAGCCGGTCGTTACCGTGGTTTACAAGTCCAGTCGCGGACAGGTCGAACAGCCGAGCTTCCAAGTGCCGAATCCTGAAGTCTGGAAATCGGCGCTCGCAAACATAAAGTTGGGTTCAGTCTTCTAGATAGACCACACCAAGGTGGAGGTCCTCAGCACCCCGGGTATCTTTCTGATTAGCGTGACAACACGGTCCAGGTCCGCCATCGTCTCTGCTGTGAGCTTGGCAACTATGTCATACTGGCCATAAGTGACCGCTATCTCGGTGATACCCGGCAGGTTCCGGATCTGATCTGCAATCTCATGCTCTCTTCCTATCTCAACAACCACGAGAATCTGTGCTACCACCAATCTCCTGTGTGGCGCTGTGGGTGGGCGTTTTTAACCTTGTAGCCGGACTGCTCGGGTGGATACGCTTAAATAACGCTATCCCGATTTGACTTTCGATGTCCTCTCCCCTGTTGCCTCTGGTGAACCAGACAGACCTCAGTAGCACAGTCTTCTGGGTGCTCTATGTTCTCGCGCTCATTCTGAGCGTAGTGGGAGTATTCGTGTCCAATAAGCTGAGGCACGACAGAGAAGTCCAGAGGTTCTGGAACAAGGTTCGCACTGCCCGAAAGGATCCATCTTCGGTTTGGCCATACCAGGATGAAGAGGAAGAGTAGGCAGGTTCGCATGTGTTGAAGCACGGTTTTTCAGGCTACAGGTAGACATGCGTGGTCACTATCGGTCCAATTTCGCAGCGTTGATCACTTCAGGTTATCTATCTATGCCCGGCAGATCGGAACGCACAGGAACGAGGCGAATGGCCGTCGAGAAAGGAGGTCTGGTCCCCACGAGCAGACCTGCGCTCCCAAGGGGAGATCTGCTGCAGATAGTGAGAAGGCTGAGCGGTTCTCCACTCTCGGAACTCGTCAATTCAAGAATGGAGACCTTCAAGCGGAATCACGACTCTGTTTACGAGATCTGGTTCTCGGAGCTTTCGTTCTGCATATTGGTAGCTGCCAGTACCGCTAGGTCTGGTCTCAGAGCCCAAATCCGTCTCGGACCAAGAGCCTTCGTTTCGATGGAAGAAGGTCGGCTTCAGCGTGCGCTCAAGTCCACGGGAATAAGGTTCCACAACAGAGCTCGTTACATAGTCAGGGCCAGGAAGCTGGGCGACTTCAGGCCAGCTGTGCTGTCAGCGAGCAGTGTTCACGAGGCTAGAGATTGGCTGGTTGGCAACGTGTCTGGGATAGGCTACAAAGAAGCCTCGCATTTCTTGAGGAACGTTGGATTTCCGGACGTAGCTATCTTAGACAGACATATCGTCAGAACGCTCTTCGAGGCAGGGTATCTGCCATCACCAGAGTCGCCCTCAGGTCGAGATGACTACCTTCGGAAGGAGCAAGCGATGTTGGAGCTTGCAGAAGAAACATCGATGGCACCCGGGGAACTTGATCTGTACCTCTGGTACATCAAGACCGGAGACATCGTGAAGTAGGGTCAGATCCCCACAGCTGTCAGAACTATCTCTCGCTCCCTAGGCCCTAGCATCTCCACGAGGTAGAGGCCTTGCCAGTCGCCAATCTTCAGCTTGCCAGATTCAATGGGAATGTTGACTGAGGCTCCGAGCAGCGTTGATGACACGTAGGCGTTGACTGTTTCAGGATCTCTCGACGTCGACGCACCTCGTTTCTCAACCGTCTCCTCAAGGATTTCGTGCAGAATCTCTGGGACCAGCTCCGCGATTCCCTCTCTTCTGTTCACCAGCATGATAGCTGATGTCGTGTGCCTGCTGAAACATGACAAGGTACCTTCATTGACACCTGCTCTTGTGACAAAGTCCTGTGCTTGACCGGTCAGGTCAACGATATCTCTCATCTTAGTTGTCTTGATCTTCAGCGTATTGCGAACTACTTTCGCCTTTGAGGATGATAGTACGAAGTCATAATTACCAGTAGGTGGATTTGAAACCAGCCCGATCGCCACACTGTCAAGCTCGGCAAAGGATTTAAAGGGTATTGCTCACCGCGACCAAACCTCAGAGGAGTCCGCAGTTTTGTCGGTGGAGGCCATCTTTGAAGAAGCTTGCCCGAGCTGTGCGGGCCCCATATCCACCGAAAGACTGCTCGATGGCCTTCCTTGCGAGAAGTGTCTGCCAGATCCCTCAGTGAGTCGAGCCGAGCTGGAGAAGATGGCCACTCATTTCGGCGAACCTTATTCATCACACCTAGTTCTGTCAGTATTGCTGCGGGACTTCGATCAGGCGTTCAGCGAGCTGGTCGGGTCGAAGCCCACTCCAACCCAGAGATGGCTCGCCCGTCTGTCTTTCCTGCGCCGCTCAGCAATGGCGGTCATTCCGCACGGACAAGGAAAGACGGCTCTCGCCCTGTCGATCTGCCTTGTTCATCAAAGGCGTTCAGAAAAATGTCTTCTGGTCACGAAGGGCGAGACCGAGGAGGCAGAGGTGCAGGAGATTCTCTCCACCCGCGCCAAAAGGATTCGATCCCCAGGACTGACGGATTCTCCAAGTTCCGAGGACGGTCCTGTGGTTTCCATCGTGGCAGACCAGATCTCCATCGATGAGTCAAGTTGGCCTGGCTATGATGTTGTGATCATCGATGACGCCGACGAGGAATTGGCAAAGCGACTGCTAAGGTTGAAGGAAAATCCTCCATCCGCGCTGCTCTGGCTCAAGAGCAGCCCGCCGACGCACATCACTAGAAGGAGCCCGGGGTCAGTGACGGAGATTGACAGAACCCTCGACAGGCGGATCGATGGTCCGTTTCACTACTCTATCCTCGTTGCGCCTGACAAGTCCCCTCAAACCATCACGGACATCAGCGAAATCCTGCATGGAAGTGCGGCGGTGGTCGCGAACGCAAGCACGCGGAAGGCCATCCAGAACAATGTCGATGCGTACATGTATCGCAACAGGCCCAGTTCCAGCGAGATCACCAAGCTCAAGAGTGCAAGTCACATCGTGTTCGCGGGGCTGCCGATCAGGACGACGACCACCGAAGCAGACTCAAACGATGATCAGGAGGATGCAGTGGACATATTCTGTAGATGGATGGGCTATGCCACGAAAATAGACGAACAAGGTATCTCGTTACCCGTTGCGGTCTTGGTGGACAGCAAGCCCAAGGTGGATGCCTTCCTCAAGCAACTCGATGAAGCTCACCGTGTTGAGTCCAGCGACATGGTGGCGGACTACAAGGATGTTCTCGTCGGAAATGCCAAATCAGCTGATCCTCGCGAAAGAATAGAACACATCGAACCGGTCCTTCTCATAGTGGAATCTCCGACTAAGGCGCGGACGATTTCAGGTCTCTTCTCAAGGGTCAGTAGTCAGAAGGTGGGGCCATTGACAGCACAATGGACGCTCATGGGGAACAAACTCATGCAAGTAGTGGCCACTCAGGGGCATGTCATGGACCTTTCTCTGGAGGGTGGGTTCCATGGAGTGCTGAAGAGGAAGGACTCCTTCGTCCCGAGGTATGGATTCATCAAGAGGTGCAGGAGGTGCTCAAGTCAAGTCGTATCAAAGGACGTCTGCAACTATTGCGGAAGCAGTGACCTTTCTTCCAAGAAGGAGACCATGGACGTCCTGAGAGAACTGGCAGAAGGTTGCGGCTCGGTGATACTGGCCACTGACCCGGATTCCGAAGGTGAGAAAATAGCATTCGACGTGATGGCCTACATATCACCTGTGACAGAGAGCATAGTCAGATCCGAATTCCATGAGGTCACGAGAAGAGGGCTAGACGAAGCATTGCGTTCGCCCAGATCAGTCCTCCCGAGTTTCGTCCAGTCTCAGATACTGAGACGGGTTGAGGACAGATGGCTTGGTTTTGAGTTGAGCAGAAGGCTTTGGGACAAGTTTGGGAATCGTCGTCTTTCAGCGGGCAGAGCACAGAGCCCGATCTTGGGTTGGGTCGTTGATCGCTTCAGGGAGAGCAGGCAGAAGAAGAACTACATCGTCGTGGAGTTGGAGTCAGGGTTGTCGGTCTGGCTGGACGTTACAGGAAGAGAAGACAGAAGGGATCTCGCCAAATCTATCAAAGAGGCCACGGCTGACCTCAAGGTTCTGGCAGAGGAGACAATTGAGGTGAGACCACGACCACCCTACACTACAGACTCACTCTTGGCTGATTCGTACTCGTTCCTTCACATAGGGCCTGGGAGTGCCATGAGGTTGGCGCAAGATCTGTTCGAAACTGGTTTGACGACGTACCACAGGACAGACTCGACCAGAATCTCCAGCTACGGCATCGGCACAGCCAAGGACTACATAGAGAGCAGGTTCCCTGGAGAGTTCAGGGCCCGCTCATGGGGAGAACAGGGCGCCCATGAAGCGATCAGAACCACAAGGTCGTTGGATGCTGAGACCCTGTCAGAGGCAGTGAGGAAAGGTGAACTCAAGCTGAGCAAGTCTTTCACAGGATACCACGAGGGGCTTTATGGAATGATCTTCAGAAGGTTCATCGCTTCTCAGATGGAGAGCGCGATGGTCAAGACCCAACACTTCGAAGTCAGAGTCCTAGACTTCAAGGTGGAGCAGCAGAGAAGGGTCGAGGTCATGAAGAAGGGATTCACCTCGATCGTCCCACTCAGATTGGATGCCAGGGTCACGTCGGGCCAACAGAAGGTGAAATCAACATCACTGAAGACATTGCCCAAGGTCAGATTATTCACAGTAGGAGAGCTAGTGTCGGAGATGAAGAGGAAGGGAATAGGCAGGCCCAGCACTTACGCGAAGCTGGCCGATACCATAATGAGAAGGAGATATGCCTTCGAAGTTCACGGCAGGATTATTGCCACCAACTTGGGTATGCAAGTCTCCGACTATCTGCGGACCAATTTCGGCAAGTATGTCTCGGATGAGACGACAAGAATGCTGGGCGACAAGATGCAACAAGTAGAAGATGGCAAGGAAAACTATCAAAAGATGTTGTCGGATCTCTATGAAGAGGTCAAGTCTATGCCTCCGTAGGGCTCGGGACACCATTGGCCCTCGGACCAAAGGTCAAGAGTTCTTCACTTGATTAGATGGGTGCCATCGCACGACTTTGATGTCCTGAGCTCATCAAATCCCTCTCTGCAGGTGGAGAATGTCATACCGTGCTTGAGCACGAGTGCCCTGAGCTCGGTGAGAGTCACCCGCCTGATTCCTTCATCCAGGTAGAGGCAGTTCGACACCCTTGTCCCTTCCTTTCTGTACAGACGATCCAGTTGAACGGAGGCATTCGGCACCACGCCGCTGATCCTCCTAAGGCTGTCGGGTCTAGCCTTGTATGTCGATGCAACCACATGATCGACACCGTTCGACGCGATCTTCTGCACGAGTTCGGAAAGCCCGATGTCACTTACGCCTGGTACTATTGGGTCGATTCTGATGACAGTGGGAATGTCCATTTCGTTCAACTCCTTCAGCGCCTTAAGTCTCGACTTGGGGTCAGGCGCATTCGGCTCAATCTTCTTGGCTACTGCGCCGAGGCTTGTCACGGTCATGCCTACGACTGCCCCGGCGGAGGAGATGATATCGGCATCCCTCAGGACGAGGTCGGACTTCGTCTGGATCATGAACCGAGTTCCTGCTCGAGCCAAGATCCGGAGGACCTCTCGCGTGATGCTAAGCGTTCCCTCCATTGGTGTGTACGGATCCGAACTTGCGCTCAGCAAGATCGGAACACTCTTGTCGATAACATCAACATCTCTGCTGATGCGCTTCAACACATCACGCTTGGCCCTTGGCTTGAAGGCCGAAGGCACGTATGCGGTGATGTAGCAGTACACACATGAATGACCGCAGCCAGTATACGGCGAGAGAGAGTACTTTGCAGGGCATGTGCAAAGGTCGCTGTGCCAAGGGTCAAACCTCCTTATGAGGGAGCCTTCAACAAAGGAACTAGAGATAGATCCCAAAGGCACTCAGGAATTGTTTCGTTCTCTCATACTCTCCTAGGAAGTCATATGCTTTCTCCGTAAGCCTGAAGTACTTCCTATCGTCCTCTGACTCTTCGACGACCAAGCCGAGCGAGATCAGTTCATCCAGCTTCTCCTGCATCCTATCGGTCGGGAGGTTCGCCTTCTGCATCAACCTCGTCTTCCCGATCCTCTCCTCTTCCCTTATCGAATTCAGTATGTCTGCGATTATCGATATGCTGGATCGATACTTTCTCGCGAGCTTGCTCAAGTCTCCTTCTTCAGCCTCACCAGCATGGCCAACAGCGACAGATATCCCGCGAGCCTGAGGAGATTCTCTATCGCCAACAGAGATGGCTCTCTGTAGCCAAGGACACTCGAGAGGTGTGCACAGGCAAGGAAGACGAAACCCACTGTAACCAACGCTTGGTTCAGGTTCCTATCTTTGACCAATCTCAAAAACACGAGCGTAGCCAGAGCCAACAGCATGAACACGTTCAGGACGTTGATGGGTAGAACGATCATCCCGAGCCCGACGGGCCCAATCTGTGAGACCACGCTACTTTCTGGCCAGGCGCTCCCGATCTGGACCCACAGCAATATGGCATAGGCAACGGCAGCGACGAATGCCTGTATGAGATCACCAAATACGTTGAAGGGTCTCACTAGGTCGAAGGGGTGGCGCGTGACGAGTTCTAACAGGACCAGAAGCCCCCTAAGCACGTTCGACCCTCCGAGCAGAGCGAATGAGACCTCAAACGAGAGGAAAATGTCTTCCTTTGAGAACGACCTTGCTCTAGCTGCTTCATATGAAACGATCACGGCTATGACTCCAGATGCTATGTCAAAGACGGCGTCAAGCAAGGCTGGGAGCATGAGAATGTCGACCAAGGGTGGAGCCATAGGGGATCGCTCTTCTTCCTCTTGATAATCTTTGTGTATAATGGTTCTATTGACTCTAGTGCTCAGAGACCCCCAAACGCGCGTGAGTTGAGGAGGGAATAGCGTAAACAACAAAGGCTGTGTCACAGAAGTGAGAACCCCGAGAGGAACTCCCCCGACTGCTGGATACATCTTGGCGCGCAGCTGACTTGTGCCGGAGAAACCACTACAGGGCGCAATCTCTAGGCCAATGGAAGTGATTCAGCTCATGAGACGAAGAGTTGGCAGAACCTATGTAATCTCTCAGGAAATCTTATTATCGCCAAGCAAGAACTCCTGTCAAGCCAGGGTGGCTGATTGGTCAGGCGGCGGGCTGCAGACCCGCTCTAAGGGGGTTCAAATCCCTCCCCTGGCTTGTGGCTAGATTACCTCACTCTCCTCTGGTCTTCATCTCTCGTTCGTTGCCCAAGCTGACATCCCGGACAAAGAGGCATCGAACGGGCAGAGACGCGAGATGCCGCTAGGCCGACATTTGAACGATCGGTAGTGTTTCCTTCTTTTGGAAGTAGGATTTTACGCCTGGCCGAAGCAGTGAGTAGTGAATAACCAAATGCCCCGCCAGCATCACAGCCAAGATGGAGTAGTAGACAACGAGATCCTCAGATGCGAAAGAGAGGAGAAGAATCGTCATAGGGAAACCGCAGAAAGAAAAGAGAGATAACAAGAGGCCTGGTCCCCAAACGAAGGACAATAGATCAGAGATTATCGAGAAAGAAATGTAGGCCACCATCAGTTGCCAAGCGTAATGTCTTCCCCTGACTAGTTCCCAACTGACGAGCACTACCATCATTCCCAAGAGAACTAGTAGCCAGTTCAGTGCTCCTCCAAGATAGAAAGTGCCCACACGCTCGCCTGTGAGGATTGGTATCAGTGCTAGCATAGCCACAAGAGTTCCTCCGCAGCTTCCAAATCCTCCGAGCACTGCAACGATCGATGGACGATTCATCAGTGATGTCTCTTGTTCCGTGAACACTATTATGCGTTGCCCTCTCACATGGCGAACGTATCCGGAGAGTGCAAGCTATCGTTGCCTATCCGAGCGCGAACGCAATGAATTGATAGCTACCAAGAGGAGGTGAATGAGGTAACCATGACCATGCCCGTCCCTACAAGCCGGCGTGTCTTGGGATCGTCGAGCCGTGCGGACTCGGCTGGAGCCAACCGCGGGTTCCATCGTTCGTTTGCCAGTCATTGCTCGCAAGAATCTTGCATCGTCCCGAGGACCAGTTGATGGATGGGTTTGGATGGAGGAAGAGTGCTTGACTCATCTCAGTCGCGGAAGCTCCATCGAGCACGTGCTTCCGGAAACATCGCCGTGAATCTGCGTCTGCGTGGTTCATCCTACCGCGACGAAGATGGACAACCCTCCCTCGGCTCTCCGTGCAACAGAGGATAAACAGGACTTAACGTGCCAAACCCTTATTAGAGCGGTAATATTACTCGGTTAACGAACTTGTTGTCCCGTTGCGAAGAGTTCGTCAGGACCGTCCTGCCGACAGCTAGGTCACTCATAGCCAGGAAGATGTTGAAGGAAAGGGGACTCACACAGGTCCAAGTCGCAGCAGTCCTCCATGTCTCGCAGGCGTCCGTGAGCCAGTACCTGAATGCAAGAAGAGGAGAGAAACTGATGACTAAGCTCGCGAATGATCCGGATGTCGACAAGTTCCTAGACACACTGGTAGATGATCTGTTGGATAAGAACACGCCGGATGAGCGCAAGGAAAGCTTGATGTGTGACTTGTGCGCTCTGGTCTTCAAAAAACACTTGGACTGCGCCCTAGCACATTAGAAGTCCTCCGACCCAACGAAGCAGTGAGAGCCATCGGGATCCCTTGATCTCTAATCCACCAGTACATCGTCGGCATTGTGCGGTGAGCGACATATCTTAAATGTCTCTGCTACGGTCGACGACAGCACAACATGACCGAAGGGAACATGCTCATTCTGGATGCTGGCACATCGAGAGTGAAGGCCGGGCTCGTATCCCGGAATGGTGAGATACTCGGTTATGCTTCAAAAAGCCTGACTCCAAAGTCAACAAGACCAGGAGAAGCCGTCACCGACCCGGCGGATCTATGGGAAGCTGTCAGGGTTCTGACTAGACAACTGATGAAGGACGCCGAAACGAGGAATGTCGACGCTCTCTCGTTCACAGGCAGCAGGATATCAGTCTCGCTCGTCGACAGAAATGGGACGGTCTTACACCCGCTGGTGACATGGCTCGATTCCAGATCTGCGACCGAGTTTGACAAACGCATTGAGGAAGTGGACAAGAGAGTCATTCTGCAGAAAATACTCTGGTTCAAGGAGAGTCGCCCAGATTTGTACGCGAAAGCTACTTCGATCTTGAACCTAGATAGCTACCTGAACACCAAGCTGGTCGGGAAACCAGTGATGTGGATCCAAAGTGCTGTCTACGCCCTCTATGACCCGGTGAAGAAGGAGTGGCCCGACAAGCTCGACGAGTTCGGAGTGGACCGGACGCTCCTGCCGGAGGTGCTTGAGTCGGGCAGCTATCTAGGAGAGCTGACGAGCGAAGCCGCGGCCGATCTCGGCCTGAGCAAGAAGACTGAGGTGTACCTGGGCATGGGAGATAACCAAGCAGGGACAGTGTCAGTCGGTGCTCTTTCTGCCTCGGACACGAAGGTCGGGCTAGGCACTGGAGCGTACTTGGACATAGTCTTTGACGCTCCTCCCTTCGACTTCTATCACAGGGGGGCAAAGGTGTTCTGTCATCCATACGTTGGCAACAAATGGCTGTTCGAGGGCGTTGTTCCTGGTTCAGGTCTCGCGTACGCGTGGCTAGGGGAAAACTTCGTTCCAGAGTTCAGCATTGCCGCATCAAAGGGTGATGATCCGTATCCCGAGCTCGAGAAGGTGGCGGCCATGGCACCGAAGGGTTCGGACGGATTGTTCACCATGCCACTGTTCATGTTCAAGAGGGGCATGTTCTGGGGGCTTGCATACTCTCACAACGCATCTCATCTGCTGAGGTCGATCGCGGAGTCTACCGCGTATGGGTTGAGGATGTTCTTCGACATGGCAGTGAACTTGGGAGCGAACCCTGAGTTCCTTCGGATGGATGGGAGCGGCTCGAAGTCACCACTCTGGAAACAGACGATGTGCGATGTGCTGCACAGGAGTGGCTCTGCTGTCAAGAATCCCGAGGCATCACCGATACTGGGGGTAGCTTTCCTACTGATGAAATCCACCGGTGCAATCAAGGATCTCAGCGGAGCAAATCGTGCGTGGGGAGAAAAGCTCGAACCGAGCGCCGAGAACCCATACGATCCTCTCTATGAACAATGGCTGGGTAGATTCTTGGCCGAAGCTGCTGAGACTCCTATCTAGGTAACTCGGGACAGAAAGCGGGCCGTGTGTCCTCGGGTACCTGGGTGAACGCCATCAGAGGTCTGCCCTCAATCACACCCGGTCAACATCGACTTACGTTGAGGGTTGTCTGACTTGGTCCTTCTTGATCTCATGTCGCCATGTCTCTCAGTCGCTTGGAGTTCTCGCCGGCTTTCCTGATAGCAATGTCCATCATATCCATAATCGCCATGATCAGCCTGTCGACTCCCCTTCCACGGACCACATAGATCTCGACCTCGGCTGCCCACGTCATTGCTCTCGGCTGAGTGAAGAGAGAGCGCAATCCGAGTTCAGGAGACAGACTATCTAGGCCCACTGAGAGATCCGTTGTAAATTCAGTTGGCTTGGTCTCTGATACGAGCTTCATCAGAAGAGGATCCTCGTTGAGGCTTCGGGCGAGAGAATCATCTTCGACTACTTCGGGAATGATGTCCTTGATCTTTTCGACTGTCGGAGATACTTCGAAGACGTACTTCCGGGAGAGCGTCCCCTTGGACTTTAGGGCTACTCCAGTGCCTAGCAGCCTGACGAAAGTGCTTCTCCAGGTCTCATCCATCTCGTCCTGCTTGACCGTCGTGTGTGAAGCAACAAACTTCCGGGTGGAATCTAATGAGATTGATAGTCTCCTACTAGACAGGATGAGTCTCTCGAAGCTCCTGTCCCACTCCAACTCGAGCATCAATCCCGCGGAGGTCTCGGTCTTGGACTTGATGAACGGCTTCAGGATCTCAAGTTGAAGCTGTTGTGTTCCGAAGGTTTCCATTCAGGTCAGGAACACATCGGGGATAAAAAGCCTGCACCTAGGCTGTGCACGGCCCGTGCCCATGTGAATCCGGTAGGGACGGATCGTTGCTTTCGGCCATGCAACATGCGATTTCCCCACCTCTTGCCAGGTTCTTGAATCCTGCAGCTGATTAGGCGTGAGATTTGGAATATGATCAAACCTTGCATGTTCTCATTTGATGCATTTCTAAGCCCCGAAACGGCAATGTTCTAGCGCAGTGATAGTGCAACTGCGCATAGTTGTCCCCTTTTGTTCCCGGAAAAGGCACCCCCAAAGACGAGTTATTTAAGCCCACTTGGATGATTTGCAAAGTCTTATAAATTTCAAGACATGTATTCGGCTGGGTAAAAATGTCAGGCGTAACTGGCGAACTAAAGAAAGGGTTCACTACTAGAGCAATCATCATATCGCTTGTCATAGGACTGATCGGTCTGTTTGCAAACATAGCCACGTGGTGGGCGTTGGGCATAACACTAGAACCGATGCCTGCCGGAAGGGTTGGATCCGCACAATACGCACCTTACGGGCTCGTCTTCATTCTCGCCTTGGCATCAGCCGTCTTGGGCGGTGCAGGTCTCAGTGCCCAAGAGATCGTAGTGGTCAACGTCATTACGTTCGTGGCAGCTGATGCACCGTTCATCCTCATGGAATTCATGGGGTTCATGCTCTCAGATACATACTTGGCGAGAACCAACACAGTAGCGGCAGCCCTACTGAGATTCTATCCGAGTCTCTGGACCCCAGGTGACTACAACCTTGTCGCACCCGCTTGGACTGGAGGAGCTTCTGCGCCGATAGGCGCTCTCCTACCGTATCTCGCGTTCTGGATGTTCATGATGCTGCTTTGGTGCCTGATGAGCGTCTTCCACGCTGCTGTGCTGCGACTTCAGTACGTGAAGAAAGAGAAGCTGCCGTTTCCAATGATGATCCCGATAAACGAGATGGTGGGCAAGTACGAAAAGGGCAAAGGTGACTTCATGTCATACATCAAGACCTTACCGTTCTTGGTAGGACTGGTGCTCGGTGTCTTGGCTGGAGGTCTAGCCGCACTGAACTACATCTGGCCCTTCACACAGGTGTTCTACGCGTACGGCCAATTCTACCTGCCCTGGCTTGGAGATCTATTCGCTGCCATCTCACAACGGACCGTCGGTGGCTGGTGGATGTTGATAACTGCTGACATCGCGTGCTTCTATCTGGCACCAATGGACATCCTTAGTTCCATGGTCCTCATGTTGGTCGTCCTCAACGTCCTGTTCCCGATAGTAGCGGTCAACATCGGAGCAATAGCACCAGGCTCAGGCACGGGCTGGGGAGGTCCATTCCCGACCGTTCCCTTCACAATATACTGGCTCCCTGTCGGCGTTGGACTGTGGGCCTTGATATTCGGCTACAAGGCGTACGGCGACAGCATCAAGAGGGCTCTATCGAGGGCAAAGGCTGGCGACGGAGAACTCAGTGATCTTCTGGTATGGGTTGGCTTCGCAGGTACATGGATTCTGTGGCTCATACTCTGGGTCGCGTTTGGTGGAAACATCATAGCACTGGCAGCGGGCTTCATAGTGTACCTACTATACACTACAGGAATAGTCGGAACGTTCGCAGCAACAGGAACTTGGTGCGGCTGGGGAGACACTTGGCCAACACAGGCTACAACATTCTGGGTTGGTTCAGCGACTGGTACCTTCAGCTCAACTGGTGCAGCGGCAAACACCCAAGGCGCTTGGGCAACGGCGACGGCGCCCTACATAACTGCTGGCTTCGGTGGTGCTCTGATTGAGGGTTCAGAACACCCATGGGCATTGACCGGAACGTATGCTCTGGCGGGACCAACGAAGACGAAGGAAACAGACATATTCGATGCACAACTACTTGCGATGGTGTTCATTACGGTAGTGGGCATGCTGTTTGCAACCTACGTCATATACGGCTCTGGCTTTGGAGTGGTGCATGGCTTCTCAACCAGCGGCATGATAGGCACCATGGCCAATTGGGTAGTGACGGACGCATCTCCTCCATCGGCGATGGACTTCACTCAGCTCCTTGTTTCCATTGTCCTGGTCGGAGTGCTGTTCTACCTCAGATCGAGCTTCTCCTGGTGGTTCTTCAGTCCATACGTGCTGTTCTTCTATGACAACATGTGGCTGTTGAACGGAGGAGTTGCTTGGATCCTGAAGGTCATCACACTCAGAGTGTTCGGTGCCAAAGCTTACGAAGAGACAGGAGTTCCCATAGCAGTCGGGTTCCTAGCAGGAATCACACTCGGTGCCATGGTCATAATGACAGTGAACTCGATCACTGGTGGCCTAGCAGTCGGGGGAACCCCAGTAGGTTAGGGGATCCCCGGCTTCTCTTTTTTGATTACCTTTTTTTCTTGTTGCCTCAACACTTTTATCTTCACACTCATGGCCACAGGTGACAATGACCGGAAGAGGAGGAATCCCCTCTGCATCAGTCATTCTCATTCTACTAATCGTCACCGGGACTGGTATATGGAGACCACCGGTCGTCTCTGCCCAAGGTAGCGCGATATCCCTTGAACGCATAGAGAATGACTTGAGGCTGTTTTCCTCGCTGCAGTCCAGAGTGACGGGCTATCCGGGATCCAATGCTGCAGCTGAGATCATATCCGAGAGATTCAGGGCTCTGAACTTGAGTGTGACGCTCTTCAACTTCACTACCTTGGTTCCATACGATGAGGGATCTTGGGTGAAAGTGGGGGATCGCACGATCGAGGCGTTCTCTCTCTATCCAAATGGAGCGGCCACAGGCAGGAAGACAGCTTCGGGTAAGTTGGCGTACGCCGGGTATGGTACTCCCAGTGAATTCGACGGACTCGATGTCAGAGGTAGCATAGTTCTACTGGAATCCAACTCTGGTGACGCTTGGACTACAGCGATGTCGTTAGGGGCCTCGGCGGTGGTCTTCCTTGAAGACGGCGCCATGACGCGCTATGAAGCGATGGCCAAGATCTCATCCCTTCCGATCACAATGCCGAGACTATACGTCAGAGAGAGAGAAGCTGTGGAACTAAGACAACTGTCAGCGGCAAATCCACAGGCTGAACTGTACAACGGAATGCAATGGAAAGAGGTGCAGGGAGTTGATGTCGTAGGGGAAATGAAGGGAACCGGGGATCCTTCCAATGTCGTAACAGTGACTACACACTATGACTCGATCTCTGTAGTCCCTGCTATCTCTCCTGGTGCGGACGACGCCGTTGGCATCGCTTCGATGTTGGAATTCATAAGGGTACTGAGAGCTGAAGGGTTCTCACCGAATTATACCGTGTGGTTTGTTGCAATGTCTGGACATTGGCAAGGCCTTAGCGGAGCTAGGGAGTTCGTCGAGAACAACTACTTCACCGAACGGATCGGCCAGGATGTGAAGCCGTACCTTGCCGTGTCGCTTGAGCTGACATCAGGTAGCCCTCACACCAACCTAGTGTTGGCCGGTTGGATGTATGGCATTTCCACACAATACACAGCCAGGAGAATGGATGCTATCACTGGGCTTCTTCGGGACTCATCTGTGTCCTTCGGAAACACCTATCCAGATTATTGGACGAAAATCGAGACAACACCTCTGGTCACACTAGCTGGTATCGCGCAAGGCGACGGATTCAGGTCAGGAATGGCGTTCAAGAGCAATTTGGATATGGAAGCCTTCGAGCTAGCGAATTCGCTCGGACTGGGGATCGTCACCTACGATGACGCGAGATTGCACTTCTTCACAACGTCAGATAACTTGGAGTATTCGAACCTTGACAATGTGATCCCCCAGTGCGAATACGCAGCGTATCTCCTCAAGAACATCCTGCGGTCTCCCGTTTCCAGCATCACGACCCTCAGTTGGGATAGTTTCAAGCCCGTTAGAGTCGGCCAAGCCTACACCGGAGTTGGATTCGCTGCCCTATACATCGAGGCGGTGGAATACTCTCCCATTAACCCAAGTATGTATGATCCCGTCCCAGACACTCTGATGTTTGTGGGGAACCCCGCGGATCCATTCTCTCTGATTATCTCAAGATGCAACTCAAGTGGCTGGGCTGAATTCCATGGGATGCAGCCGGTCATGACCTCAGCATCTGCTTTCAACATACTCATCTCAGGCTATCAGATAGACGAAGAGGGCCGAATCTCATATGCTCCAGACAGAGGGCCCAACGGGGCAGGTCACTTCCCAACTAGCATCCAGATATTCTCGAATGGAGAGACGCACAAAGCGGTTGTCCTCAAGTGTGGCAGTGCGACCGTCTTCGACATCAGTGCACCCGACAACCTTGCAGCAGCATGTGCACCAAATTCCTTCTATCAGACCACCAATGTGTACGCAACTGAGTTGGCCCGCGTGCTCTATGAGAACCCTCTGACAATCGATGTCACAGTCATGCGTATGCCAGGGTACGCGGACTTGGATTCTTGGGGATATGGATTCGACCCCATATTGGGCATAGTCCAGATTTACTGCCCGCCAAACTCCAGGTTTGCGTTCATGATAAAGAGCTCTGCATTGACTAGGACCACGACCACGTACGCGAACGTAACACTTGCCAACCAGGATGGCTTTGGGTATGCTCTGGCAGAGCAAGGTGACGAGTTGTTGATTGATGGCAGTGTTGCCGGAATGCTTCGGGATCCTCTAACTCTGGCCTACGGCAGGTTCCTCGCCCAAGAGGACATACAGGTGATAGATCCAACCACCCAAGAACAGTTGGAGATCGCTCGCGAACTCAATCAGACGATTTGGGATGACCTCCTGAGAAAGGACTTCGGGGCATTGATGACTAACAGTCTCTTGGCTTGGGGATACTCGGTCAAGGCATACGATTCCTCGCTTGGCGTTCTGCGGGATGCAGTGACTAGCATAATCATCACTTTTGCCCTAGCGATCCCGTTCGTGCTTCTTTTGGTGGCACTGGTGTACGGTCTGACCAGGGGAATCCGGAGTGTTGCTCTGGTGGGGGCGACTGCCATAGTTGTATCTTTGATACTCGTTTTGTTCCATCCCGGATTCAAGCTCGCTGCGAACATCTTGGCGATCTTCATGGGGACCCTGTCTGTGGCGATGGTCATACCCGTTCTCTTCTTCCTGTTCGTGAACTTCTCCTCCAGCCTCTCCGAGCTAAGAAGGGAGGTCTTCGGGGCTCACTTTCTCGAAAGAAGTGGCTTCGACGTTTCTTTTTCTTCCGTTACGATAGGGGTGAGCAATCTGCGGAAACGCAAGTTCAGGACAGCTCTTACCTTGACTAGCATCATACTGATCAGCTTTGCGATAGCATCTCTTACGTCTGTGACCGAGATCAGGGTGCTTCAGGTCACTCCGGCGCAGACTGCGATCAAGTACAACGGGATCGTGCTTCACACCCCTAGTTTCTTCCCGCTGGACAGGAATCTGGCCTCCTTGGCTGTCGGCTATGTCGCAAATGGGACCGATTTCGCTAGTCGGTACTGGGTGTACATGCCATCTGTGGCGAGTTCAGGTTCCATGGGATATGTGGAAGTGACTTCAGGCAGCCGGATCGCCACGGTGAATGCGCTTGTCGGGATCAGTCCGCTTGAACTCGAGGGGTCATTCATAGACTACACCGAGTTCCTGAATGGCACGATGTTCTCTGACAGCGATGTCTACTCGGCACTGATCCCGAACAGCATCGCGGAGAACCTCAACGTCGGGATAGGGGACGAAATCATAGTCGACGGTATCAAACTGAACGTGGTCGGGACACTAAATACGGCCGTCATGCTTGAGAAGGTCAAAGACTCAGACGGGTGGGTGGATGTTCTGCCGATGAACACCTACGACATGAGCAACAAGAGAGTTGGCCCGAATCCGCAATCTGCACTCGTGTTCGGCTCGGTGATATTTGTCCCTTCCAGACTTGTGGAGCTGATACCGGAAGCGTCCCTCACAAGCGTGTTCATACCTGCAGGAAACAACTCACTAAGCGATCTGAAGGACAGGGCGGGAAAGCTGTTCTCCGCTTTCTCTGGTCTCGAAATCTACTTGACGTATGATGGCACAGTCTATCGATTTACGAAACAGAGTGTGACGTCTCTGGTCGGGTTCCAATTCATAGTGATACCGATGGTCATAGCTGGGCTGATCACGATGTCGACTATTTTGGGTGGAGTATTGGAGAGGCTGAAAGAGGGCTACATCTACAGCAGCTTGGGCCTCGGGCCGCTTCAGGTCGGCCTAATGTTTCTGGGGGAGAACATTGTCTACGCAATCGTGGGATCCATGGTAGGGTACCTATCTGGCATGTCTGTATCCTATCTCCTAAGAACGCTGGGGATCATCGAACTCACTGTCAACTATACCTCTTCGTCAGTCAGTGTGGCTATTGGTTCGGTAATAGTGTTGGTGCTCGTTGCCTCTCTCTATCCTCTTTACAGGATATCCACCTTGGTGACGCCTTCACTGGAAAGGAGGTGGCGCATACCGACCAAGCCAAAGGGTGACGAGTGGAACATACCCATACCTTTCAGGATCAAGGACGAAGAAAAAGCAGGGGGCATCGCAGTATTTGTAAGGGAATATCTGTGGAACAACAGGATAGAGCGAACCGGGGTGTTCACCGTCGAAACTGTAGACATCTCCAGAGAAGGGCCAACGGTGAGCATCATGGCCAGAGTACAGCTCGCGCCGTATGAGCAGGGGATCAGACAAGACATTGTCTTGGCTATCACGAGGAGCATTACGGAACAAACGTATCTGGTATCTCTAAGCCTGCGAAGAGTGTCAGGTACGGTCGACTCTTGGGTGAGATTCAACTATCCGTTCATTGACGAAATGAGGAAGCAGATGTTGGTGTGGAGCCTCCTGACTCCAGAAGAGGAGAACAAGTACATCAGCATGGCGAGAGAACGAAAACTGATTGGGTGAATATGATGTCGAACGAGGGAAAAGAAGAGAAGGAGGCCTTCATCCCGGGGCTCACTGTCGTATCGATTGCGGCAGTAGTCTTCGGGCTTGTCACGGTGGTGCCCGCGCTCATCTACTTGGGGTGGGCGGTTGGCCCACTTGGAGGCACGGAGAGGTACGTACCAGTGTTCGTCACGATCCTCCTGTTCACGGAGGTCGGGAGGATAGTCAGAAGATACGTCACCTCTCAAGAAGCGTACATAATCTACTTCATGCTACAAGCCCTGGGACTCTGGTTCATAGGGGGAGGCATGTTCGGAGGTTTCTTGCTCAACTATTACTACAGGTCGTCTCCCTACACTATCCTGTATGGGTTGGCGGACAAATTCCCCACTTGGTGGGTACCGGCGTATGAGAGCTATGGCCCTCTTCATAGGACGTTCATCTCTGCTGACTGGACGATTCCGATTCTGATCAGCCTTATCACTACGGTCTCAAGTGTCATGATAGACTACGGGATATCCTTCATCACAAATATGGCATTCATAGAGGTCGAGAATCTTCCATTCCCAGTTGCCCCGATAGATGTCGAGGCGATATCCACCTTGACTGAAAGGACTCCCGAGAAGATGATGTACTTCTCCTTCGCGGCCGTCATAGCCTTGGTGTACGAGTTTGCGGTCTATGGGATTCCGAGTCTCACTTCGACATTCCTAGGCACCACGATTGTTGTAGTACCATATCCTTGGATTGACCTCACTGGCTCGATCGAGAGGGTACTGCCCGGGGCCATCTTTGCCATCGGAACTGACATCGCCCAATTCATGGTCGGGTGGGTGATCCCGTTCAACGCAGTTGTTTGGTATTTCATCGGTTCAATAGCGATCTGGGTTCTTGGGAATGCGGTTGCTCTGAAGATAGACATCCCGTATTTCGCGTTGTGGCAGAAAGAATGGAGCGCCGGTTCTCCGATCGACTGGTGGTGGCAGAGATCTACATATGACATTTGGGCGAGCCCCCAAGTGGGACTTGCACTCGGTGTGGCTCTAGCTGTCTTTGCGTTGGGGTTCAGGTCGATGCTAACGGGAATCTCTGCACTAAGAAACTTGTCAAAGGAACAGCTGAAGACCTCGTACATACCGTTCAGCTGGACTCTCGCGTTGATGGGAGGAGGTACGCTGATCGGGATGGCCTTGTCGATCTTCCTAGTGCCCGACCTGTGGCCCATCTGGATCGTATCTTGGCTTCTCGTTCCCTTCATCCAAGGAGTGTTGTCAGCTAGGGCCACGGCGGAGACGGGTCTTGGGGTCACTATACCGTACATCAAAGAGGCCACGCTGGTGTCGTTCACCAAACCCGGTGATGTGGCTGTTTGGGTGGCGCCTTTCGCCCCAGCCCCTGGCAATGCAATAATAACTCACAGGGTGAAGGTCGCAAAGCTTCTCAACGTCAGGCCTCTGGATTACTACAAGGCCTACATCCTATTCCTCGGGTTGGCAATCATCCTGTCCTTCGTTTACGTCTCTGTTTTCTGGATCATGGCGCCGATCCCCTCCTCATTCTACCCCTACGCGTCATTTTACTGGCCAATCCAATCACTCTACCAGTCCATGTGGATCTCAAGGTCAATCGACATATTCAAGCTAGATGTGATTGCGGGCACGGCCGTGATCTCTTTTCTCGCGGTCGTTCTCTCCTCCCGCCTTCCAGCTGGTTTCTTTTCGCCGATAGGCCTTCTCGTCGGATTTCAGACGCTACCTCCCTTCACATTCACCCCGCTGATCGGTGCTCTCGTGGGCAAGTGGCTTGAACGAAGGATGGGAAAGGAGAAGTGGGAGATGAGGAGATCCGTGATGTTGGCAGGTACATTTTGTGGTATAGCGTTGGCCGTGGCACTTGCAGTTGGGATCGCGATAATTGGCAGAGTGGTCCTGTCAAAACCGTTCTAGGTACTGACGGTCCTGCTAGCTCCGCTCTCACGAGAGGCAATTCCCTGCTGCGCGCAGTATCGCTTCCAGGCCTCGACCACTAGGAAGTAAAGTGCCACATATCCGACCACTATCAGCACTAGTTCTAACCTGATTCTGCCTGCAAAGAGGCCCGCTATCATCTCCTCCAGCGATGCTCCGAGGAAGACCAGCATGAACCTACTTACGGTCTTGCCTAAGAAGGTGAGTGCGAGGAACACTAGCGGATTCAGACCGGTTGCGCCACTCAGCATCCCGACTACGTCGAAGGGCAGCGGAAGTGCCGAGAACAGAAATACGGCCGCCAGTCCGATCTTCGAGAAGAGTCGCTTGATCGCTTCGTATTCCTCTCTCTTCTCGACGAACCTTTTCCCACCATAGCCCACCAAGTATCCTGTCAGTTCACCCATGGCTGCCCCCAGACCAGCCGCGAGAACAACCAAGATCTTGTTTTCCAGCAGTGCCCCTGCGATCACAGTAGCTGCCGCGCCCGGTAGCGGGAACAGGACCGTGGCATTCGATATTAGCTCCGCAAGGAACACTCCGACATAGCCATAGTTGGACACGAGTAGCGTGAAAAGGTCTTCGACAGACAATCCAGAAGGCGGTCTCTTCGCAGCCCAGGCCGTATTTAAGAATCACAAGAGCACCAAGACTATTGCTTCCAGAACTGACAGCAGCAGGCTCACGCTCAGTACCTCCGCTGCGAGGTCGATGTCGAGCCCGTGTGCTCGCGAATGTGCAAGTATCATGATAGCGGGAGGCAATGTACACGCATAGAACAGCGGCCCGCTCGGAAAGTAGGTCAGCGTTGGTGTCAGAAACATGACCACGATGAAGACGAACAGACCCGTGCCGAACCTGAGCAACAGGGCGGAGCTCGTCTCTAGCCGGTGATTCATAGAAAACGACAGGTAGATTCCCATGGCGAACAGCGTGGCGAACGAGGCCAGTGAGGATATCGGAGGGATGATTTCCAGAATGCCGGCTGGCATCACCACGATGCCCCTGTTGTGAAGCATACCCAGAATGACACCGTACAGGTATGGCGTTGCGAGGAATGACACTAGCCTTCTCTGCACCGAGTCGGTCCGTTCTCGGCTCCCATAGCGGGATGCGATCGCCTTTCCGATAACGATCGTATAGAAGGCATTTGGCAAGTCGAGCAGTAGCACGGTGAGCACGCCGAGTTCATCGAACAGCAATCGTCCTACTGCGAGGCCCAGGAGCCCTGAGTTCATCGTGCTCACTGCTAGCACGAGCGCACCCTCCTTTCCTTTATCTGTCGTCAACTTCTTGGCCACGCGAGTCGCTGCTATCAGGCCGATCACGTTGCACGCCGCTCCTGCGGCAATAACATACAATCCCGCCTGCGGAACATTCACCTGAGCATACGTGCCCAACACTGACAGCGGTAGCAAGACGTAAAGGACCACGTTCAACATTGCATCAGCGTGCCGCTGAGACAGGAGTTTTGCCCTCTTGCTCAGGTAGCCCATACTGACTAGACCAATGACCATGAGCACACCTTGGGTCGCTTGAAGGTCAATCCCCGGCAAGACTCACAAGCTACGTCACGACACGCTTTTAACCGCTCTTGACCCGGAGCTCCTCACGTTGAGGTTCTGCATACTGACTCATAACCCAGGCAGTCACTTCGTCATTCGCGTGGCGGAATCTTTCCGGGAACACGACCACGACGTGCGGGTTATGGACTTCGCTCACCTGACGCTTTCCGTCAAGGACGGACTCGCCCGTGTCGGATGGGGTGACGAATTCGCTGACATAGCGAGTTCGTTCGACGCGTGTTTGGCGAGGCCTCTGAGGAGAAGGGATCTACCGACGCTCCTCTATTCACTCAACGTTCTATCCGCCCTTTCCAAGCGTGGACTTCCGGTGATAAACACCCCCTCGGCGTACACCGTCGCGGCTAGTAAGTTGGGGCAGTACCTGGCGCTATCTGAGTTTGGGCTTCCCGTCCCCGATACGATGTCGTCCCTGGATGCTGCGAGAATGCTAAGCTCAGTGAAGAATGGAACCTGCTTGGTCGAGAAGCCAATCTGTGGCTCGAGAGGACTGGGCGTGAAGAGGATCCATGTGGGAGATGAACGGTATGACCCACCTGGCCATGTTTCGCTGTACCAACAGGATTTGAGCGGCATGAGCTTCGACATCAGAGTGTTCACGGTAGGGTATGAGGCGGTTGCAGCGATGAAGCGGGTCTCTTCCTCCCTCGCCACCAACGTAAGCAGAGGTGGTAGACCCGAACCGATCGACCTGGGCGAAGAACTTGTCGACCTAGCTGAACGTGCATCGCGGGCGACGGGTGCAGAAGTGGCCGGAACAGACATAGTGATTGACAGTGGAGGCAAGCCATACATCTTGGAGGTAAACGCGCAACCTGATTTCATCGGGTTAGAGACCGTAGCCGATGCGGACATCCCTTCAGAGATCTCGGAGTACGCAGTCAGAAAGGCGGAGGAGAGGTTGGTTGCGTGAAACGACAATAGGACTCTTCAGCTATCCGCCTAGGACAGAAGGGAACAAACTGCCTGAGGAGATGCTTCTCGGCGACAAGAAGATCGGCATGTTGGCTTTGGAAAGAGCAATGGACTTTTCTGACAGAGTCATCTCGGTTGTCTCATCGGAGGAGCAAGCCGAGGCGATGAGGGCGATCGCCCAAGAGAAGGGAGCTGCGATGGATCCAAAGGTGATCTACGACATGAACTCAGTCTCATCAATCATCTCTGCAGCTCTGGGCATGTGTGACGGTGATTTTCTGCTGGCGATTCCGTCGTCTTCTCCCTTTGTGTCCGCAGACGTCCTTGGACTGATGCTCGAGCTCCTAGAGGACAGAGACGGAGTCTTCCTGAGAGACAAGGGAGGGCTGATCTACGATTTCCTGTTCGGGGTCAAGGTGGAACCGGCCAGGATACTCTTGAAGCAGCGCCCGGATTTGGCGCATCTTTCGGACCTCTTGGAACATCTCCTCAGAACGATGGCCATATCTTGGGATGCAGCGTCAGCGCTGGATCCGTTGCACCTCTCATACTTCAGGGTCTCCACCGACTCTGACTTCAAGACGGCCCAGAGGTTGTTGAGGAAGGTGGTCAAATGACGAGCCGCCTCACGGACCCGCTCCAGCTATTTGGTGTCAAGTATGATGGCATGGTCACCCCGAACATGGACCTAGCTGAGTTGGTGTTCAACATATGCAAGAAGTCAAGACACCGACTCAGGGATGGAGACATAGTAGTCCTAACTCACAAGGTGGTCGCGAAGGCTGAAGGGTGTCAGGTTTCTCTGGAAGGAGTCGTCCCTTCCAGTCTGGCAAGAGCGATTGCAGAGAAGGTGGGCAAGGCTCCTGAACTCGTAGAGGTGATACTACAGCATTCTAGGAGGCTTATCAGAATCCAGGATCACCATCTCATCACACAGAGTGATGCCGGCATAGTGTGCGCCAACTCCGGTGTCGACCAGTCAAACGTTGACGGCGGAAAGTCGGTCGTATTTGTACCAGAGGATCCGGACAGGATCGCGTCGAAATACGCAAGGAGATTTCAGAAATTGGGGGCGAAGGTAGGTGTTGTGATAACGGATACACTTGGCAGACCTTTCCGAATCGGGGAGGTGAACTTCGCGATAGGGTCTCACGGGCTGAACCCTCTCAATGACCTGCGGGGAAAGAAGGATCTGACCGGCAGGCGCCTGCGCATAAAGAGGATTGCGATTGCGGACGAAATCGCCGCCGCGGCGGAACTGGTGACTGCAAGCTCATCGGAGGGGATTGTGGCAGCTGTTATCACAGGGTACAGGTACAGGCCATCTAGAAAGGGTGCGTCCACGCTCCAGAGGCCGTTCTCCGAAGATCTGTTCTTGTGATCTTCTGTCTGCTGCCTGGATCCACATGCTCGCTGCCCCGCGCTAGAACAGGGCGATCTAACCCTGCGGCTGACTGCAATTGGTTCGTGTGGAGATGACGACTCTAACGAGGGTATGCATCGGACAACAAGTTGCCAAGCTCCGGTCTCTTCTTGAAGTACTCCACTACATAGGAACACACAGGGTATATCTTCAATCCGTTCTTGCGTGAGTAGTCTATTGCGGCCTCCACAAGTTTCGCCGCAATCCCTCTCCCCCTCAACTCAGGCGGCGTGTAGGTGGAATTCGCCACGAGTTCCTTGCCCCTGAGGCTGAAGGTCAGGGTGGCTCTCTTGCCTTCGACTGTGACGTAGAATTCTCCGCCGTCACGCGTGCGATCCACAAGGACCTCAGATTCCATAAACTAAAACATCCAGATACCGTTTTAAAGGTGGGACAGGTCGCCCGAACATGGCAGCTGGTTCCTCTCTAGTTCCAGGGGCTCCGATAGAGACCGAGCTGACTGACTACTACGATCGGCTGATCTTGGTGAATGACATCCATGATGATTTCCCGGAACCAGGCCGTCGATCTGTGGAGTTTGTATCCTACCCCAAGGACTTGGGCCAAGCTATTGATGTCGAGGCGCTTCTTCTCAGCGTCAAGGAGAAGATGGGCCTGGCAGGCACAGACGAAAGCGAGGTCAAGGCGGCCCTTAAGGAATACGCGATAGCATCCGGTGGATCCGCGCTCGGTGACGCAGCGGCAGCCGTCTCGTACGCGATCAGGTATGCCCTGCCGATCTCTCATCACAGAGCTGTGCTGAAGGGCTTGGCGCCGTTAGAGGATTTCAGCAATGGTTCTGAGCCTGGGGCAGCCAAGTTCATCAACAGGGCCCAGTCCCTTCTCTTCCCGATCTCGCCATCTGAACAGAACCGTCTGACATCAACGATCGGCCTAGAGGGTGAATGGTTCGTCGGTAGAACAAGGGGCATCATCTTTCACAAGTCCATAGGCACGACTGGGTTGGCTGCGGTGACCACCGGTCTCCCCACCCAGCAGACCTCAATATCCGCTGTCACTTGGACGACGGAATTCAGCGTGATTGCCGGTGTGATGCCGATTGATGTCGTGTTCAAGGGGAACGTCTCCTTGACTCAGGGTGAATACATCCTCCTCAGAGGCGAACTCGACAGAAACATACACGGGCTGAGGGCGTCTTCATTGGTCAGGGGAGCACTTGGAGAGATGTGGACGCTGACGCAGCTCTAGATCTCAATGTCAACTCCGGCCTCGTCAAGGTAGCCATCACCTATCTTGCGGATCGCAGAGCTAAGCTTGTCAGCGCCGATCAGAAGGCATCCCTCAACGATCCGTTCAACACCCGGGATCACAGTCACCACGATCGGGAACCCTTTGGCCTTGCCGGTTGCTCCCATCCTCCTGAGGGCCACGGCCCCCCACTTCCTGACCCGTTCGACCTGCTTCCTGCATGGCGTGCTGTACACCGTCCTCCTTGGCCATCTCTTGCAGTCTATGCACAGGGCTCTGGGGCGTTTCCACCCGACGACATCCATCTCAGAGCCACCGTCAGGGGACCTGAACCTCATCCTAGTCTTCACCGCGAAGGACTGAGCTGCGAGCAACTTCGACACGAAGTCTTCGAACTCGCTCGGGCTGAGGTTCTCGATGGTACTTAACGGCGCACCTCTCCTGATTGCTTCAACTACCATTGACACTTTCGAACCCGCCGAGAGTTCGACGGATCTTCCTGACCTTCTGGCTAGCCCTTCGTTCTCCATCTCGGACAGAAGCTCTTGAAACCTTGGATCCCTACGTTCATCCAGGTCGAACCAAGTCCTGCTGGTTCTGATCGCGTTCAGCAGTTCAAAGCTGAAAGTCCGATCGTCGCTCGACATCGACCGTCCCGATAGAAAATGGGAGGCGAACTGGCGCTTAAGGGTTTCCGTGTTTTCCTCGGAGCCTATCACTGGCAAAGCTTAATCCATCGAGAGCCAAGTGCACGCCTCATGTTGTGGCTGGAACTGACGTCACCGGACCTGGAGAAGGAAGCGAAAAACGGTACGCTGGTCGTGATGGTAGTAGGATCAATAGAGGTTCATGGGCCTCATCTGCCATTGGGGACAGACACGCTGGTGACACAAGCACTGGTAGAGACTGCATCGGAGAAGGAACATGTAGTTGTTCTGCCGCCACTTCCTTTCGCATATGTTCCCGAAAACAGGCACTTCCCTGGCACGATGACGATGGAGCCGAATCTGTTGCTGAAGATGCTCGGGGCAATTGCGGACGAGGTGGGCAGAAACGGATTCAAGAAGCTCCTGTTGATCAACGGCCATGGAGGCAACAACGCCGTGCTGGATACATTCGTGATGGCCAGATCAAGCAAGAGAGACCCAATAGTATACGCTTACCTTTCGCCTTGGGGCCTTCCCAAGGATATCGAGGAGAGAGTGACAGAAGGGCTGGAAACTGGCCATGCTTGTGTCATAGAGACCAGCAGAGTACTGGCGCTGTTCAAGGGCCTCGTGAAGATGGATCACGTGACACACCCAGCAAGGAAGGGCTCCAATGGTTCCACCGCTGGGGTCATCAGCTCGTACTGGTGGCAAGCAAAGTGCCCGGAGCTATACTTCGGAGATCCCAGAAAGGCCACGGAACAGAAGGGCAAGACCGTCAACGGCATCATGGTGGAGAACATACTCGAAGCGATAAGGTTCGTCAAGGAAGACAGTGCCACGGCGAAAATAGCCGACGATTTCCACAGGAAGGCGTTCAAGAGCATCCCTTAGTCGTCAGCACGATGCTCGACGTGATTATCCCCGATCGCTCATGTCTCCTTCCTCGTTGACAGGGCTTGGGTCGAGACGCTCAGCGAGCGACCGCAACGGCTCGAATGGATTCTGGCGAAGATGGAACCCCAAACCCTTTAAAACAGTCCTCGAACTCGATTCCAGATGGCTCAAAGAGCGGCAAGCACACTCCTATTGCAGAGCGTGATGCTTGTGATTCTACTGAGCCCCTTGCTCGTTCATCCGACACTTGCCGATGACAAGGTCACTCTGACCGTGACGGCGGACGGCCTCCCTCCATCAGTTCAGGTTGGACTCTTCGTTAACGGTTCCGCGATACCGACTCCGCTGAGCTCGTCCACACCGGTTGTCCTAAGGTTTGAGAGAGGATCCACAGTATCGATAGGCTCTGACGAAAGAGCCGACGGACAGTGGGGATTCATATACGTGAGGGAATCCATCACGTTGGCTGGTTCAAACGAGCCCGTGTCAACGTTGACCCTGTCTTCAGACACGAGCTTGGTGGTTCACTTCGCGACTTCTCATGCTTTGCTGCAGCCTATCTTCTGGCCACTCTACGGGATAGTGGCGGCTACAGCTGCACTGATTGCCGTGAGAAGATGGGCAAGAAGGGACACAGCAAGACAGAGCAAGCCCGAAGAGAGTCGATCGTGACAGCGCGTGTGGTGAGGTGCCGACCTTCTTACCAACGCGTGAGTGCACATCAGTCCGACGATTACGGATCTGCCAACCTTAAATATGGCAGCGCCCGACCATCATGTGATGTCCAAGAAGGACGTGACGGTCCTGATCGCTGGTCAGCTCGCTTCTGGCACGACTGAGGTCGCGCAATTGGTCGGTTCCTCAACGGGCCTGCCAATTGAGAACACCGAATCTTTCTTCAGGGAGATAGCCAATGAGTTTCAGGAATCGTTCCAGTACCTAGAGCGCATATCCAAGTCGGGAGAGGTCGACCTCGAGAAAGTATTGGAAGGAATGGCGAAAGACAGGATCGCTGAGGGAAACGTGATAATCGAGGGCAGGTCGGCACTTATGGTAGTTGATGCAGATGTCACGCTCAAAGTATTCCTTCACAAGGACCCTACAGACAGGAAGAATTCCCTCACGGCGAGGAGAGGGGTCAGCGAGGAAGTGGCCACACAAGAACTTGCTGCCTCCGACCAGGAGAGAGAGCACTACTTCAGAAGGAGATTCAATGCTGAGTGGAACAACTCGAGCTTCTACGATCTCACAATCAACACCTCAAAGATGAGTCACCAACAAGCCGCGCAACTGATCGAATCAGCCCTGAAGGCCGTAGAGCACTAGGACCATTTCATGTGCCCAGATCAGATGTGTCGAACAATACGTCTAGTTGGGTCACTCCGTGAGTCAAAGGAACTCAGGAGAGAGAACCAGGAGATGTCTGTCAAGAGAACGGAGAGGATCAGAAAGAGGCAGTACTCTCACCTTTTTTAGTCCCCGCCTTGTCTGAAAAGCATGGAGAGGATATGGCCTAGGGTTCTCGAACTTGGCGGCGACCTTCAGGGTGCCATCGCACTACTGCAGGAGGCCTACGATCAGATGTCTCGTGGAGATTGTGCAGGTGCCAGGGCCAAGAGCGAAGCCCTCAACGAACTGGAAAGTGCAGCTGACTCCAAACTGAAGGCGATCGAAAGACAACTCGTCTCGTCCGACATCTTCCCGACGATAAGGCAATACATACTCGAAGCTGTCAGGTTGCTGGATGATGCCATAGACAGGTCGATGGAGGCCAGCAGGATGCTCTGCTATAGGGCGTTGACGAAGGAGGAAATAGGCGAACTCCGAGTTGGACTGGATCCAAGCCTGGACAACCTGTTCTCGCTCCTGCTCAAGATCACAGACGAGACTAGGAAGATGTTGCAGCTTGTCGTGGGAGATTTCGTGGCGGCAAGAAAGCAGGCTGAACTGGTCGAGGATATGGAAGAGGAAATAGACAGGGTCAAACTGAAGCTGATCGAAGAGTTGTACAAGCGGGAAGATCGACTTAAGCCCCTCAGCATCATCCAGCTGGAGAAGGTGATACTCGCGGCTGATGACGTGGCCGATGCCTGCGAGGACATATCTGATGCTTTGGTCAACATAATCAACATCGCAAATCCCTAGGGGTGCTGACGATTGTCTTGGGCACTCTGGGTTTCCTATGCTGTGCTCTGTCTGAGCGCAGGGCCGGCCGAGGGCAAACCATTGGCCGTCTCGACTTCTTCAAGCGGATGGATGAGCACCAAGCGTGCTGAGCTCATCGTCGCGGTCTTCATGGCTCTCGGAGTGCTCTTCGGAGGGAGGTTGTCGCTGACCATAGGAACGGTCATCCTTGAGGAGCCCGTCATCGGGTTGCTGAGCTTGATTTCGGCTGCCGTGACATTGCTGTCCTTGCTATCCAAATCAGTTCCCGTATCTATCTCCCAGATAGTGCTGTCGTCAGGGATCGGATTCGCGATCCTATCAGGTTCTCTGTCAAGCTATGTCTCGTTGCAGGTCTTCTTCTGGATCATCTCGCCTTTGATGGTTCTTCTGATCTCACCGTTCGCCTACCGACTCTTGAAATGGACAATCAGGAGGGCAACCTCGGTTCAGGCCTTGGACCGCACACTCAAGACCTCGATCGACTTATCCCTGATTCTCCTTGCATTCTGGAGAGGAGCCAACCTCGGAGGGATCCTAATCGGAATCGTCACCGCTACGTCAGCCTCGGAGTTGACAATACTGACGGCTGCACTTATCTTGGTGTCTTGCCTTTTCACTCCTAGCTTCTTGATCTCCGAGCGTGACATGACATACTATCCGGACCCAGCGGCTTATGCATCAAGGGCGTTGTCCTCGCTGATTGGTGTGTGGGCCGGACTTGTGTTCGGAGTCACAGCGTCCTTCACCCAACTTTTCTACGCGAGCGATCTGTACTTCAGGTCCAGGATGCTGGTCAGCAGAGGATACGCGGCGAGGAAGCTCCTCATCTCGTGGACTCCTGCCCTGTGTTCAGGTCTTCTGGCGGTTGTGCTGTTTGCGCTCCGTGTCTGATGATTCCGAGATCGTGTCCACGATGGGAAGCAGTTCCCTCAGGTCGTCGACGAGATAGTGAGCAACTTCTTCCAATTTGCTCTTGTCCCTGCTCCTAGGTTTGAACGCTACCCTGTATCCACAGGCAAGAAGCAACGGAATATCGAAGTGGGTGTCACCAACGCCGAGCACTTCATCGAGTTCGAGTCTCTGCTCGGAAGCCATCCTCTTGAGGGCCTCATCCTTCCTGAGGAGATCAACCCTCGGGATCACATCGCTGGTCAGCCTACCTTGCTGGTCAAACACTAGTCCGTTAGCGATGCAGCATTCTATGCCCAGGTCTCGGCACACCATGTTGGCCAGCAGATCAAGGCCGCTGCTGACCACACCCATCTTGACGCCCCTCTTTCTCAGGCCCTGTGCGCAGTCTCTAGCGCCAGCGGTGAATGCAAACCCTGAAAGGATCTTCTCCAGAACTGATCGACCGATCCTAGGCGGCCAGGCTGACATGTCGCGTCTCATGAACTCAGCATAATCTATCTCACCTTTCTCGTATCTCTCCAAGCCATCCTCTCCTTTCTGCTCGGTCCCGAAGAACTCGTGAATCCTGCCCCAACTGCTCTTTCCCTCAATCAGGGTTCCGTCAAGATCGAAGACCACCATATGCACTGGCTTCATGGAAGTGGCACCTCGCACTGCATGAGCGTTCGCCGTCCCAACCCTCACGCTCAGTCCGATATTGCTTATAAGTAACGCGCGAGAGAATCGAATAGTTGGCAGTTGTTCCGGGTATACAACTGATAGATGACAAGATCGTGACAGCTCTCAGGAATGTGCAGGCCCAAACACAGCCGGCCGGAGTCGATCTGACTGTGGACAGAATAGAATCCTTCACGACCCGACCATCGTTCACGTTGGACTCACTAGAGGCAGCTAGGACCAAGGAGGTGCGCATCAAGAACTCAGCCTATGTTCTGAAAGCTGGTCCCTACAGATTGACCTTCTCGGAGGAGATAAAGATGCCTGCTAACTGTTGTGGCCTCGTGTTGCCCAGATCGTCGCTCCTTCGGTCAGGAGTCACGGTACACACCGCGCTCTGGGATCCGGGGTACGAGGGAAAAGGGAGAGTACTGCTGTCCGTCCTGAACAAGAAGGGAGCAGTCATATCGGTCGGGGCTCGCGTTGCCCAACTTGTGGTCCTTCGATTGTCTGGAGCGCCTCATAGGATCTACTCAGGGCAATACCAGCACGAGGGCATGGACCCTACACAGGGGAAACCATCGCGGTGAGCAGCTGGCCCGTCAGCACCTCAACCACCATCGCGACGACCAAGAGGAACAGTGCTAGTACAAGGGATGCGACCAGAGGCCCAACTTCCTCGTTTATTCCTTTTCTGGAGAGCAGCTTCTGCATGATCACTATGTTCTCGGATAGCACCAACGAATATGCGAAGAACTCGATCACGGAGTGCGGCATTACGACCGTGAGCAAGAAGAGCATCTGAGGGCTCGCTCCTGCCTGCTGGGCTATCGCGCTGAGCGCAGCCCCTGTGGTGAAAGAGGACATAAGGGCCGTGCCAAGTCCCAAGAGAGGAACGAGGAAGGTCACGGCGAGAATCGCGTTGTTGAAGAAGATCGCCATGTACCCGCTTGCTTGAACATCCTGAGCCAACGCCTCCACTTCCTGCGCCAGCGAGGGATCAGGTGGCGAGAATGTCCCTGCCAGTATGGCGGCGACTATGACCACGAATGACAACAGGATCAGAGGCCTACGCCCCTTTGCGACTGTCCTGCTGAACGACGAGGTTATCGATTGCATCTATCTTCCCTCAGTCAAGCTGATTGCCAGCTTGGCTAGGGTCGATATATAGTTGTCTCTGTCCATTGATTCCCGCTCAGGATCAGTGAGCGCCAGCCTGACTTCTCCGAGCACTTGGTACTTGTTTTCCTCAGCCTTTCTGAGATTGGCCTCGATCGTCTTTGCCTTCTTCCTATCTGCTTTGGTGACACCTTTCCTGGCCCTTCGGATCAAGTCGGTCGAAGCTATGCCGACTTCCAACAGATCAGACATCTTCCGTGTGGCAGGCATCAGTTCCGTTCTGAGAGAGCCCTTCAGTTGTCTCGCGATCTGGCTGATCGCCCTTCTCTGAAGGATCAAGTAGTCGGACAGGGCCTTGGTGGAGTTTTGGTCCCTTGGGTTCTGCTTCACAGACTCCAGCAGCTGCCCGAGCCTCTCGGATTCCCTGAAATCCAGGAACGATCCTCTTGAGTGATCGGAGAAGCTCAGGAAGGGTCTCCACATCGCCTTCGGCATCAGCTCCTTCACGGCTCTCTCCCATGCTTTGTCCGGATCATACCTAGCGGGATCCGCGAAGTACTCCCTGTAGGTCAGCAGTGCAAACTTCGATGCCTCGGCCTGGTTCATCGGGTTGGACACGAAGCCGGACAGATGCTCCAGCAGATCAGGAGATCTTCTTCTGACAGGTCCAAGGAAGATCTTCAGTTGGTGGGCGTAGTCGTTCACTGGGTAGTTGTCCCAAAGGAATGGCCTCCTTCCTATGCCCACGCCGAAGGAATCTGCATCCTCTGCTGTTATGGATGGTGTGCAGACATACTTCCCCGTCCACATGACATAGATGCTTTGGGACAGCCTCTCGCCCAAGGCCCGGTGATAGTCAGTAGGTTGTACGCCTATGTACTGAGTGGGGCAAAGGATCAACCTGGCTCCGTCTCCCACGATCTCCTTCAGCTTCTTCTCCAACTCGTTCCCCAAATGAGCATGGGCCTCTCCGAGACTGCTGAATGCTCTCTTGTCTTCCTCGTGTTGCAGTTCATCAGGTATGTCATCCAAGAACAGGCCGAACCACTCGACGCCGAGTTTGGCGACCTCGGAGAATTTCGTAGATAGTTTCTGGAAATCGGAGTCTGACGAGTACCGCATCGAGAGGCCTGGGCTAACTGCAAAGCAGAAGTTCACGCCGCTGCGTTTGGATGTCTTCACTAGCTGAGCCAACTTCGCGAACAGGCTCTTGGGATACGGCTCTGCCCACTTCTCCCTATGATACGGATCATCCTTGGGCGCGTATACGTAGATGTTGAACCCCTTCTTCCCCAAGAACTTGATCATGTCCAACCTTGCAGCGTGGGACCAGGGTGGTCCATAGAATCCTTCGACAACCCCCAGAGGCATCTGTGGGATCATGTGAGCCAAATAGACCCAGTGAAGTTATAAGGTTGAAAGGCCAGGATTTCGGAGGAATGGCTCCAAAGATCGGCATAATGGGGGACTCACACGACAATCTCGAGCTGATAAGAAGGGCAGTAGACAGGTTCAATCGCGACAGAGTCAGTCACGTCCTCCACACGGGTGACATAGTGAGTCCATTTGCGGCGAAGGAACTCGGCAAACTCAGCTGCCCCTTCACCGTGACATACGGCAACAACGATGGCGAGAGGTTGGTGCTGAGAGACGTGGTGGTTTCACTAGGCGGGAAACTTCTGTGGCCGCTGGCCACTCTGTCAATCGATGGCAGGAAAATCGCGCTTGTTCACGGAGAGGACCGGGACATAGTCAACGCTCTCGCTAGGAGTGGCGATTTCTCACTGGTGGCGTTTGGCCATTGGCACGAGCCAATGATCCAGAAGACAGACGATGGCAACCTCGTAGTGAACGCCGGTGAGACTTGCGGTTACTTGACAGGAAGGGCAACAGTAGCCACAGCCGATCTGGAGTCCATGGAAGCGGACATCATAGATCTTTGACAGCGCTGTCCTCCGAGGCTGGCACATACTGTCTTATGTTGCAGGCCGCTCGTCGTGCGCGGCTTCATGTCGGCTCGCTCGGAACTCTGACTTTCCAACCAGGTCTCTATCTCTATGTCGGCTCTGCTAGGGGCCCTGGCGGGCTGAGGGCTAGAGTGAACAGACATGTGAGGAGAGACAAGTCCAGGAGGTGGCACATCGACTACCTGACTACTTCTGACTCGTTCAACTTAACCGGAGTATTCACGGGGATATCTAGGGAGCGAATGGAGAGCGAGCTGGTGGCAGAACTGATCAGGCAGGGCACAAGCGAATGCGCACCTGGGTTCGGGAGCACGGACGATCCGGAGGCAACATCGCATCTGCTAGCTGCTCCAGCCTCGCTTGAGGAATGCCGTCGGATCGCCCAGAGATCCTTCTCTCGCCTCTTCCCATCCCGGTCCGCGTTCTCGACTCTGGACCGGCAATCCGGCCCCCTATCCTAGGCCTTCTTCGCCATGTATACGAACATGTCGACTAGCCTGCAGCTGTATCCCCACTCGTTGTCGTACCACGAGAGGGTCTTGACCAGCGTATCCTTCATGACGTTTGTGCTAAGACCATCGATTGTCGAGGACGCAGGATTTCCGATGATGTCCGACGAGACGATCGGTTCCTCTGTGTATTCCATGATGCCTTTCATCTTGCTGGAAGCGGCTGCTTTCTTGAAGGCTTCATTGACCTGCTCTTTGGTTGCCGGCCTTTTGACTTCAGTGACCAGGTCGGTCACGGAACCGTCCGGAACTGGTACCCTCATGGCCAATCCATCCATCCTACCTTCGAGTTCCGGAATGACTAGACCTATTGCCTTGGCCGCTCCTGTGCTCGTCGGGATTATTGACAGAGTAGCAGCTCTCGCCCTGCGGAGATCCTTGTGAGGGAGATCCAGTATCCTCTGGTCGTTGGTGTACGCATGAACTGTCGTCATGAATCCCCTCTCGATCCCAAAGTCATCACTCAATACTTTCGCCATCGGCGCCAAGCTGTTGGTTGTACAGGAAGCCATCGAGACGATGCTATGCTTCTGAGGATCATACTTCTCTTCATTCACACCTAGGACGAATGTCGGGGTAGTCTTCTCCGCCGGGGCGGATATCATGACCTTCGAAGCGCCAGCTTTGATGTGTTTCGAAGCGTCAGCCTCCTTCGTGAAGAGGCCGGTGGATTCCAAGACGTATTCGACTCCGAGACTTCTCCAGGGCAGGTTCGCTGGATCCTTCTCCACGAGCACCTTCAGCTCGTTGCCGTTGACAGCTATGCCCTCCTTGGTGACCTCTACTTGTCCTCCCAGCGTCCTGTGTACGGAGTCATATTTCAGGAGGTATGCTAGCGTCTTCGAGTCGGTTATGTCGTTCACGGCCACCATATCGAAGCGATTCATGAAGTCAGGGTTCTTCAGGGCAGCCCTGTAGAAGATCCTGCCTATCCGGCCGAAACCGTTGATTCCCAGTTTGATCTTAGCCATCTCTCTGTTCTCAGAAGAGTCGCGACAGTGGGATAAATCTTTCACGCGGTATCAGAGGAGAACGGATGATCCGGAGCCACGCTATGCTGCGGGTATCAGGTTTTTATCTCCGATTCTGCGGACTCCTGCGGAGGAAAGTGAATTGAGCTTCAGAACGCTTGACGACGTGAACGTCAAGGACATGACCGTCATATTGAGAGTCGATCTCAACTCCCCTCTGGACCCGGAGACCCTGAAGATAATCGACGATAGCAGGATCAGGCTACATTCCGGGACGATAAATGAGATCGCCGACAAGGGAGGCAAGGTGGTGGTTCTGGCGCATCAGGGCAGGAAAGGAGACGAGGATTTCACTGACTTGTCTCGGCACGCGGAGACCATGAAGAAGTACATGAAGCATCCGCTGAGGTTTGTGAAGGACGTGATAGGACCCGAAGCGGTCAGCGCCATCCGATCTCTGAAAGATGGAGATGTGCTTCTCCTAGACAATGTTAGATATCTTGACGAAGAGACAAAAGAACTATCTCCACAAGAACATGCAAAAGGACAGCTCGTGTCAACCCTTTCTCCTCTGGCGAACCTCTTCGTCAATGACGCGTTCGCAGCAGCCCACAGATCTCATGCCTCGATAGTAGGGTTCACGGTCACCCTACCATCCGTGGCGGGCAGAGTCATGGAGAAGGAGCTCAACGCACTGAAGAGAGTGTACGAGGATCCTGAGAGACCTTCCGTCTATGTTTTCGGAGGTGCAAAACCGAAGGAGACTTTCATAGTGATCGGTCATGTTTTGGGCAAAGGAATAGCTGACAGAGTGCTAGTGGGCGGTATGGTCAGCACAGTCCTTGCGCACATCTCTGGGCAAGATGTCGGGGAAAAGAACGTTCAGGAAATCAAGGCAAAGGGTTTCGAGAAGATGTTTCCAGCTGCGAAGACCATAATGGACAAGTACCCGGACAAGATCGTGATACCAGTCGATGTCGCTATTGAGGTGAACGGAGGGAGGAAGGAGATTAAGAGGGAAGATTTTCCGCCCTCCTCAGAGATACGCGACATAGGCTCAGGTACGATCAAGCTCTTCTCAGAGTTTGCGAAAGATGCGAAGTCCCTTGTGATCAATGGGCCGCTTGGTCTCTTTGAGGACAAGAAATTCGCCACTGGAACAATCGAGTTCATACGCTCGCTTTCGAGATCCAAGGCCTATTCGGTCATGGGAGGTGGGCATTCAGTAGCTGCTCTGGAGCGGTATGGCATCGCCAATTGCATAAGCTATATCAGCACTGGCGGCGGTGCCATGATCTCCTACCTGTCGGGAGAACCCCTTCCTGGAGTAGAAGCTCTGAAGGCGGCGGCTAAATAGACGCACCCACTTGTGCTAGAACAAGAGGACCAACCTTTTTCTACTGGTTGGGATGGTAGAGAAATAGCTTGAGCTACGTGCTCGCACTCGACGGGGATGACAACAGGACAATAGCCGTTGCAGTGTCGATCGATGGCAAAACTCTCGCGAAGTCAACTGCAGGTCCCTGCAACCCATCTGTCATGAGCCTGAATGAGATCGCCAAGGAGGTCTACTTTGATCTGACCGACCTGATCCTATCCGCCAAACTCTCCTTCTCTTCATGCGGTTGGACGTCCATCTCAATCGACGGCCTGAAGGGACCTAGTGACAGGGACGAACTCTTCTCGGGTCTCTCCTCTGTCCTGGGATCATCCTCCAAGCTAGGCGTACACTCGGCTGAAGAAGCGGCATATGCTGCGGTCTTCCCAGAAGGGGGTGGAATAGTTGTCTCACTCGGGACGGGATCTAGCGCATACGCCGTCAAGAACGGAGCAGAAATCAGAGCTGGTGGTTGGGGACACACGGTGGATAACGAAGGGGGTGGCTACTGGCTCGGGACAAGGGCTATCGGGGCAATAATGCAGTCATATGATGGTAGGATGCCAGGAACTTCTCTCTCGCAGATGATACTGAAGTGGGTGTCTGTTGAGCGCCCTGACGAGTTGCCCGAGTGGTGCAAGAGTGCGTCGGCTAAGGACATAGCCTCGATCTCGACTCTTGTGTTGGGAGCAGCTAGATCAGGGGACAAGGTCGCCACAGGAATACTCAAGGAAGGCGCGCGAGAGTTAGCCAAGATGGTGTGGGCGGTCTGGGAAAGGACCGACATCCGCGTCCCGGTAGACGTAGCATTCACAGGTCAACTCGTGAAGGAAGGCCCCCAAATGATCCAACTCGTAATGGATGAGCTGAAGGGCCTGGGCCTCGAGGCCTCTGCAAAGGTCGGGGCATATAGTTCACTTCTGGGTGCCGAGTTGTTAGCGCTCAAGTCTGTAGGTGTGTCTGTGAATCAAGAGATGACTGATGGGCTCAGGTCCTCCTTGGAGTCCATCTTCTGATCGCATCCGCTGGATTCATCACATGACCGGACCGGTCGTGTTGCTCTCACGCTTTTATCCCACCACATCCCGTGAAGGCACGGCGTAGAGTATGACTAACAAATTCGAACTAGGTATGTGGGCGTACATGGACTTCAGAGAACGCCCACTTGGTGACGAGGACATGAAAAGGTTCGTGGACTGGTCCGAGAAGGTCGGGGTGCAGAAAGTCCTAATGAGCGTTAGAACGGATCTCTTCGCTGACTACCCGAACAGCAAGATATTGCCTACGACGGCAAAGTTCAGGAACTGGAATGCCCTCGGTGAGGTGACGAAGCGGCTTCATGATCTCGGCAAGGAAGTCCACGCAATGATAGTGGTTGCACCGTGGTTGCGGCTCGGTTGGACGCAAAGATCCCGCGGTCAGGTCGACTTCAAGCCGAGACCTGCACTGCTGGACAACCCGGACTGGCTGCCCACAGACAGGTACGGAATAAGAGAAGACAAGGCGCCCTTCTTCGGATCGCAGTTGGATCTCGATATCGGGAAGCCGGAGGTCCGACAGTTCATGGCAGATCACGCGGAAGACATACTGAGAGTCAATCCAGAGTTGGACGGCATTCACTTGGACTTCATCAGGTTCAGGTACTGGAAATCGTCCATAGCGATGGACATTAGGAACGGCGCGGACTTCGGCAGGCTGATCGACAAGGGAGACATCTTCTACGTGACCAAGGAAGTGACGGGCTTGACGGGACAGACTGCCATCAAGCTTGCGTACCATCTGAAGGACAGCGACAGGACCAGGTATGCGCCGTATGACGGCACAAAGGCTGCGTTGGAGAGAGAGTTCGCATACTGTTTCTGCGACAGCTGCCTCAAGAGGTTCCAAGCCGAGATGAGCGTCGAGATCCCAAAGGACCTCCATAACACGAAGGAGAAAGCGGACTGGATACTCAGTTCGCAGGCAGACAAGTGGTATTCATGGAGGGCCTCACAGGTCACGGAGCAAGTCAGATTGATCAAGGAGCGCATGAAGGGTCTCTCGAGCAAGTACAAGCTGTCGGCCGCAACCTTTGGGAGATTCCCTCCACATGGTATCGTGACCAACGATGTTCCTCCGAGGCTGGACGACTACGATTCAGTGGTCAAGGATCTCGGACAAGACTGGATCTCGTGGGCGAATGAGGGATTGCTCGACTTCGCAGAACCAATGCTGTACTGGACGAACGCGAAGGATTTCGGGATCATCACAAGCAACCTGATGAGCAAGATGAGGAGCAAGAGTTTCCCCATATATCCCGGGGTACTAGTCTCTGACGAGTACGTGATTGAACCGAACCAAGTGCCCGAGTATGCAAAGAGCGTGATGCGGGCTGGAGGATCGGGAGTCACTCTCTTTCCGTACGCCACTTGGTGTGCCCCGCATCGAAAAGCCTGGAACCTTCCTGGCATTCGCGATTACGATCAAGTCCTCACGGGATTACGAGAACTCTGATAGTCACGAAGGAATCAGAACGCACACTACGTCTTGGGCGCAAACTGATTTATCCTGCAGGGGATTGCTCACGGCAATGGCGGCTGAGGTCGTGCGTGCTCGCATCGATTCGGTCACCTATTCCAGCGCCGACCATCCATCCCTCTCGGATATCGATCTGTCGGTTAAAGGGGGAGATTTCCTCGTAGTCACAGGACCGCCTGGAGCCGGCAAGTCCACATTGCTGATGACCCTGAACGGGATAATCCCTCACTACGCGAGAGCTAGGCTAGAAGGTTCAGTGAGTGTCGGAGGCACAGACACGAAATCAGCCGAGATCTACGAGCTCGCGAAAACAGTGGGCCTGGTCTTGGAAGACCCAGACCAGCAGTTGCTTGCCCCGACAGTTGAGGAGGAGATCGCGTTCGGGCCAATAAACCTCGGGTTGGAAAAGGAAGAGATCAGGGGAAGAGTGCGATGGGCCCTTGATGTCTGCAGACTAGACAGATACGCGCAAGTAGACCCCAGCGAACTATCTGGTGGAATGAGACAGGCCCTGGCCGTTGCTGCGATCTTGGCCATGAAACCCGCAATAATCGCGCTTGATGAGCCAACGGCCCTCTTGGATCCGCTGGGGTCATCTCAGCTCATGTCAACAGTCTCCAAGCTCAACAAGGATCTTGGCATGACCGTCATAATGGCGACCCAGAATCTCGAGAGCGTTGCAGAACTGGCCAATAGGCTTGCGGTCATGGACAACGGGGTCATAGCATCGATTGGTGATTTTGGCTCGATCGTTTCGAACACTGACCTGCTTGAGCGCCTTGGCATAAGCCCGCCGCAGATCACACGGCTCGCGAGCGCCATCGGACTCCCCAAGATTCCATATACGCTGACTGAAGCCGTGAAGAGCTTCCCACGACCTTCCCATGCGAGTGAGCTGGGGCATCGAGGTGCGTCCCAGACTCCATCCGGCGAACCTGCTGTCGTCGTCAAGAATCTGCACCATGTGTACGAGAACGGGATAGAAGCACTGAAGGGAGTTGATCTGACCATCTCGAAGGGAGAAGTGCACGCCCTGATTGGTCAAAACGGATCCGGAAAAACGACACTAGCTAAGCACCTCGTCGGCCTTCTCAAGCCCTCGAACCAAGAAGCAGTCGTCAACGTCATGGGGATCGATGTCACTTCCGCTAAGACGGCGAGCCTGATCAGGACGGTCAACTATTCGTTCCAAAACCCGGATCACCAGATATTCTCACCGACTGTCTTGGACGAGCTATCCTTTGGCCCCCGGAACGTGGGGTTTCCAGACCCTGACGGGACTGCTCGCTCACTGCTGACCCGATTTGGTATGGAGCGCCTTGCGGACAGCAACCCTAGGACTCAAGACAGGTACACGAAGAGATTGATAGGCGTGCTGTCAGTGTTAGCGCTCGACCCCAAGGTCCTAGTCCTAGACGAACCGACGAACGGGCTGGACGCAAAGTCAGCTGCCTCTTTGATGAAACTGATCTTGGAAGCGGGAGTCACAACACTATTGATAACCCATGACATGGAATTGGTGGCGAGGTATTCGCAGTCCGTTACCGTGCTCCGCGATGGGCGTGTCATCAAGTCCGGCACCTCCGGAGAGGTACTTGCTGATGCGGAGACGTTGAAATCCACTTGGCTGGAACCTCCACAAGTGTTCCGCTTGATGAAGTTGCTCGGGTCCGACGAACCTGTCTTCACGGTCGAAGAGGCGCGCAGAATGTTCCAAGGGAGGGATGCCTGATGCCCTTCCTGAGATACGCGCCTTTGAACACGATTATCCACAGGCTCCACCCGTTCTCGAAGTTCGTGTTCTTGTTCTCATACATAGTGATACTCTCGGTCTTCTACGAGCCAATCACCGTGACCGTCGCACTCCTGTCCGTGGTCGTCATTGGAGCGCTCGCGAAATTCGACTCACTCAAGACGATCAGAACACTTGCCAGTCCGCTCTTCATGATATTCGTGCTCTCGATCATCAACTCGCTCTGGATGTACAAGCCTGAGATGTACGTCAATCTGCCGAAGGAGTTTGCGACCACCGTGTTGATTCAGTTGACGGGCGAAGGCACTCCAATTCTCGGAAGGACCGCGATCACAATCGGAGGAGTCATATATGCCATCGCTCTCTCCTTGAGGGCTCTTGCTGGCGTGCTTGTCTTCTCCCTGTTCGTGCATGCCACATCAATGAGCGAGATACTGTACGGGTTGGACTCCATCGGCGTGCCTAGGCTGGGGGTTTTCATCTTCATGGCCACCTACAGGCTATTCCCCCTGTTCCTGAGGGACATCAACACGACCATCGAGGCTCAGACACTCAGGGGTTGGAAGCTTGATTCCAAGAATCCCCTGAAACAGGCCGGCCAATACATGGCGATGACAGTCCCTGCCTTTAACGAGCTCACGGTGGTCTCAGAGAATCTGGGCCTAGCAGCTGAATCTAGAGCTTTCGGTGCGGGCAGATTCTCGACCTATCAGGACATCTCAATCAAGCCATTGGACTATCTAGTGATAACCGTCTTGGTCGGAGCGGCCTTGGCCTCCGTTTTCGTCTACTCGGTCTATCACATAGGTATGCTTTGACTATTCCTTCTTGCGTCTGGTCAGTGTGATTCCTTCGAGTGTCCCAATCGCTATCACGAATGCAAGCCCAATCATTAGTGAGCCACCTATCGTCCCGAGCACTCCCTGAGGTATGGTCTGTTCCCATCCGTAATAGCCTGGCAGGCTGGTCCAGTAGCTTGCCAAGAAATACCCCATCGCGATGAGATAGAACAGTATGTATGACTTGACCCTGTCAAGCGGTTTCTTGTTGGGTATATCCAGCTTCCGGTAGACATAAGCGAACGCGGCGTAGGCCGCACAGTTCGTCAACGGTCCAAGCACTACCATGAAAAGTGGATCGCCTCCAGGCGACCCGGCTATCAGCGTGTAAAGATATGAGCCGAATAGGTTGCCGAAGAACCCCTCGTATGCCCCGAGGAATACAACGGCATACGCTCCGACGACCGGATCAGGTGCTACTCCTCCCGGTCCGAACGGCAGCCGGATGAAGTTGATTGCAGTTATCATCGCTGCCACTGCTGCAATCGCCATGACTCGCCGAGTTGTGAATATCTCGACCTTCATGCCGGTTGTGTAGTTCTCAACCAACCAGTCTGAGTGCAATGAGTAGAGGACAAGAAAGCCCAACCCGATCACTCCGAACCCGATTCTGTCAATCGCTGCGAGTATCATCCTGTTGCCAACTCTCGGAGGGCCTGTGTTGTAGTCAGTGAACAACAGCGCGCCGTAGATTGCGAGCAAGAGCAAGCCCAATGCGAAGAGGGAGTATGACAGCAGTCTCCGTTTCTCCATGGCGATTCAGTGGGGTGCGTAGTCATATAAGACTAACCTGCTGGTCCGATGGCCTGACCTCCTGACAAACCTTTTCTATTCTCATGCCCTGACAATCAATCGGAGTCTCGGAATCTGGTGAAGTAGCAAGATTGTTGACAAGAAGTGGGAAGATGATATATGCCATGGGCAGACTCGGCTCGTCTGCTCTGCTTTCTCTCATCGACCTCGCAACATTTTGGCTCTACCTTGACTACTTCGGCCTAGGAGGGATACTCACGGGCGTTGCTTTCGCCATTGGAAAACTCGTGATCGCATTTTTCGGATGGTACTTCGGCTATCTGAGCGACATAACCAAGTCAGAACGATGGGGAAGACGCAGACCATACATCTTGGCCGGAAGCCTGTTGCTGGCTTTCTCCACCGTCATGCTGTTCATCCCAGACCACTTCATTCCGATCAACGATCAGTGGCTCATGTTCCTCTATGCCACCTTCTTCCTCAGCTTGGCAAATCTCAGCTACGGCCTACTAAGCACACCCTACATGGCTTGGCTCGCGGAGATAGCCGACCCTGAGGAACGAGTCGAGGTTTCAGCGTATCAGAATGTCTTTGGCTTGGGGGCACAGATTGTAGGCACGCTGGCGGGATTTGCGCTGCCTGCGCTCATGGCTGGTGGTGAGTCTCAAGCTTTCTTCCTGTTGCTAGCTCTAGCTGTGATTGAGATAGTCCTCTACGCGCCAGCTCTTATCAAGATAAGGGAAAAGGACAGACCCATCCCGAGACCCGATGTTCGTCGGGAGATATCTGTCGTCCTAAGCAACAAGAACTACCTGTACTGGTTCGCCCTTCAGGGTCTGATGTCAATGCCGACGGCCATTCTCGCAAGCCTGATCATGACCTACTTACAGAAGGTCTTGAGCGTAACAGGAACGGGATTCATGATCGTTGGCGCCCTGATGCTCTTCATGACGGTCCTGCTCTTTCCTGTCTGGGCGAGAATATCTCAACGAGTGGGAAAGAAGCGCCCGCTCGAGGCATCCATCCTGATCCTCATACTGTCACTCCCTCTGACACTGGTGCTTGGCCAACCATTCCTCAGTTCCGTTCCGAGCATAATCCAAGGGGCTCTCTTCATATCGTTGTTTGGAATCGGCATTTCCGGTTAGTACCTTCTCCCAAACCCGGTAACAGCTGACATGGCCGAAGAGGATGAGATACAGGGAGGTGAGGCTAGGGCAGGCAGCTACAACGGTCTGATCTCCATTCCACTGAACGTGCTCCAGGCGCTTGCTCGCTTCATTGCTGGTTTCATCGCTGATCTGCCAGCGGTCGCAGGTCAGAGCTACTCCATGGGGTTGATCGTGTGGGGCCCAATATCCTCTATTCTACTGATCCCGTGCCTGTACCTCCTTGCGAAATATGTGCAGACTGACCCATTGAAGAAGTAGTATGCCGGTTTCTCTAGTGCGGACCATTACCATGAAAGTATCACACTGCCCACCTTCATTCATTCCATCATTGCAGTCAGTCCACTGCGCACTTGCCAATTCATCACGCAGGATGCTCCTGGGGTGGGTTTCTGCGTCTACTGAACTTTGTCGCCTCAAGCGTGCCTATCGTCACTGCGAACGCGAGCGCAATCATCACTGAACCGCCAATCGTTCCGAGCACACCGAGCGGCACGGTAAGCTCCCATCCGAAGTAGCCAGGTAGACCAGACCAGTAGCCCACGAGGAAGCATGCCATGGCTACTAGATAGAAGAGTACGTAGTTTTTCGCTCTGTCTATGGGTTTCTTCTTCGATATGTCCAACCACCTGTATATGTAAGCAAAGGCGACATAGGCTGACGAATTAGATAACGGGCTGAGCAGAACCATGATCAACGGGTCTCCGCCAGGCGAACCAGCCATCAGCGTGTACAGGTAGGATCCGAATAGATTGCCGAAGAAACCTTCGAACCCCCCTAGAAATATCATCGCATAGGAGCCGACCACAGGGTCCGGTGCAATGCCGGATGGGCCGAATGGCAATCTGATGAACTCCACTGCCGCGACCACCGCGGCAACTGCTGCTATGGCTGTGACCCGCCTGGTGGTGAAGACTCTAACTTTCATGCCTGGTTCATAGTTGTCAGCGAGCCAGCTAGGATGCAGTGAATAGAACGCAAGAAGACCCATTCCGAGAAACCCGTATCCTAGCCTGTCAAGTGCAGCCAAGATCAGTCTATTCCCAGTTCGTGGCGGTCCTGTATTGAATGGAGTGAAGAGCAGGACGCCATAGGTGGCGAGCAGGAGAATTCCTATGGCAACACAGACATATGCTACCGTCCTTGTGCTCTTCATTCGGTTCTCGATTGCGCCTGCTCATAAAAGACTGTCAGATCCTTCGGGAAGGAATCGAAGGTAATTGAATGTCTAAAACATTTTCGCATCTGCAGATGGGAAGACAACTGTGGATAGCGTTAAGTACTCGATAGGCTTCCGCGAAACAAGTCAGATCGAGGTGTTCGGCGGTTGTCATTATCATCGAGTGAGAGCATCCAATCCAGGCGATCCACGTGGCATCCTGTGATCTTCCCCGACAGGTGCGATGGATGCCAAAGCTTGGGAACACCGAAGTGCATCGCGTTCTGTCGGCGCGACGTGTACGCGATT
>Ga0172362_10000179_pt1 | contig 47284 bp, 46 predicted proteins | sample LakKivs1_kivu2a2_FD_114534 | JGI IMG/M metagenome (GOLD analysis project Ga0172362, IMG submission 114534) | Sediment microbial communities from Lake Kivu, Rwanda - Sediment s1_kivu2a2 | ecosystem: Environmental > Aquatic > Freshwater > Lake > Sediment | place: Rwanda: Western Province, Lake... | reverse complement strand
TGTTGGCTTTCACTTTGTCCGATACGGACCTGTTGAGTTTGTCTGCACTAGCTGTTGCTTCAGTTGTTGCTGGAGTTGGGCTCTACATGTTGAAACGTTGGGGCTTCTGGCTTTCAATCGTGGTCTTTCCGCTTCTGGCTACGGTTTCGGGTTCAACACTTCTATTCTCGATGAGTGTTCCAGTGGAGAATGCTGGTCTGGAGGCGACGCTCTTCGACCTGTCCCTCGGAGTGATTCTTCTCTTCTCATTCGTGTCTGTGCTCATTGTTCTGGACAACAGAAGCAACTTCAAGTGAGGGCTCTTCTGAACCTTCTCAGACCAAGCCAGATCGCGGTCAGGAGAAACTCGAAGATATCTCTCTTTGAGAGTTTCGACTCTCCCTGCACTCTGTCACGGAATATTATAGGCACTACTCCAATTCTGAATCCTTTCTCAGAAGCTGCGGCCAGCACCTCCAGCTGGAAGGCGTAGCCGCTAGACCTGAAGCATGTGAAGTCGAGACTCTCAATGACTCGACGACTGTAAAGCCTGTACCCTGAGGTCACATCTGACGTTTCTACACCGGCAACCCATCTTCCAAGAGCGTTGCCCACTTTGGAGACGGCTCTTCGGTACAGCCCCCACCCAACAACACCACCACCCCTTACTCTCCTTGAACCAACAACGATATCGAATCCCTCAGAAAACTTCTCTAGGAACGCCGGTATGAACTTCGGATTGTGGGAGAGGTCTGCGTCCATTACTATGACGGGGTCGCCCTTGGTTGCCTCCAGTCCTTCGACGATCGCGCCTCCCAAGCCTTTGCTCTTCTGCTCTATGACCCTGACTCCAAGTCTCCTGAGTTGGGTTGGGGTGTCGTCCTCAGACTTGTCTACAGCCAATATCTCGTAATCATCAGTAGATGACTGCAAGGTCTCCCTCAGTTGGACAACGAGATCTCGGGCTAGCGGTTCGTTTCTTGTTGGAATGACTATTGACAGCAGTTCTTCCCACCTCTGACTCATGTGTCGCTACGGCGAAGTAGTCCTATGACTGTCCCTTATCCTAACTATCTACTGCTCCGTACTTCGTGGTTCTCTCAAAAGGTGAGGTCTTTCTGAGAAGGCCTTCAATGGTGGCCTTTGAGTTTGTGAGCAAGGTCCCGGCGCCCAGTAGTGTCAGCCCAATAATATTCGTCAGCCTCCAGTAATCTTGATGTCCTTTCCTTGAGAGTTCGGATACGGTTGTACCGTAGAGCAGTATTGGTGAGATGTAGATGGCGACTGAGAAGCTGGAGGCTATTGGTGCAACGATGGTCTGCCAATACTCGTTGAGGAAGAAGGATACTGGGAAGAGGGCAAAATATGGAACTAAGAGAGCCAGCCCGAAGACTGAGACCGGACAGACGAAGTATGTCGCAAGCAAGATCAGTGCCTCGAATTTCTGGAAGGGTGAGAGTTGACTGGACTCGATTATTGAGCGATAATGTTTTCGGAAGCACTGCGCGAAACCCTTAGCCCACCTGAGCTGTTGCTTGCGCAACAGCTCAAACGACGGTGTGACCTCGCCGGGGCAGGTGAGGTCTGGGAGATATACGTACCTCCAACCTTTCAACTGGAGCCTTATTGAGAGGTCTAGGTCCTCTGCCAAGGTGTCGGAGGTCCAGCCGCCAACAGACTCTATTGCTGAGCGTCTGAAGAGGCCTCCTGTACCGCTGAAGTGTACCAAGAGGTTTGCGTTGTACCTTGCTTTCTGGTCTATGATGCCGTAGCCATCCAGCGCCAGAGAGACTGCTTTGGTGACCCAGGACTGTCTCTGGTTCAGATATGTCAGCCGAGTCTGGACGAAGGCCATGTCCTCGCTCAGGCAGATGTAGGGAACGAGTCTTCTGAGGAGGTCTGGCGGCGGGACATAGTCCGCGTCGAAGATCATTATGAATTTACTGGTCGTATTCTCAAGGGCCGTCTGTAGTGCTCCGGCCTTGTATCCGGTCCTCTCCTCCCTATGAATGACCTTAACGCGATGGGGGTGTCTTCTCTCGAATGATCTGGCGATATCAGTCGTCCCGTCGTTTGAGTCGTCAACCACAATTATCTTGAGTCTATCTTCAGGATAGTCCAGCCTGAGGCATGACTCTATGAGACGTGCGGCAACCCTACTCTCATTGAAGAGAGGTATGTGAATGGTCACATCCGGCAACTCTTCAGGTTGTGGCGGGGTAGGCGTTTTCCTTCGGGCCCTCACAGATAGGACCGTTAGAAGAGACCAATTGACCGCGTAGAGCCCCAAGAGAACTGTCACGGCCGTGGTCAGAAGGAGTAGGATTTGCTGCGCAAGGGAGAGTTGACTGAATATTGTTGACATCGATCATCAATGACGTTTTGTCGCATATTGTGATTAGCCCAGGTGAGCGTAACACCACTTGATAGCTGACTACCTTAATTCACGGTTTTCTCTTAAATCCTTCCACATAACATTTTGGGCAAGAGATTAGGGAACGGCCCCTACTTCCCACAGTCTTGACCAGTTGGAAACCGCACCTTCCACAGTATCTATCGAGAAGCTTGATAGTTCCGAATTGTGGCAGGGGCAGGCTGAATCGGCAACCGCTCACCCAGGCTCCGGAGCAACCTATGAATCGCTTCTTCGTCTTCTTGCTCCTGATGATCCGTAGCTGTAGGCCGCAGCTGGGGCATGGGACCTTGAGTGAAATGTTCTGAAGCCTCATCTCCCTTATCGCCTCACTGAGGTCCCTTCCCACCTCATCCTCATTGGTCTTGAGCTGTTCGATTATGGGCTTCAGCTGTTCAACCGCCTCAATGACCACGGCTTCACGCCTTTCTTCACCAAGCTCTATGCGGCTCATCAGAACCTCCAGTTCTCTTGTGAATGACACGTCGACAATCTTGGGGCAGTGCTTCTTGAGGACCTCAATAACCTTGTTTGCTAGCGGTGTCGGCCTTATCGTCTCGCCGAGCACATAGCCTCTCTTGTAGAGGATGTCGATTATCTCCGCCCTAGTTGCCTTTGTTCCTATTTCACTCTCCTCCATCTTTCTCAGAAGGCTGCTGGGATTGTAGCGTGGCGGAGGAGTTGTGAAGCGCTCTCTCGCTGTGACCTCCTTGAAAGTCACCTCTTGACCCAGTTCAATTTTGGGAAGCACTGTCTCTGCAAACTTCACGTACGGTTCATAGTAGCGGGTCCAACCGGGGTGAATGAGTCTTGAACCATGTATGTAAAAGAGATATTCCTGGCCTACCCTTATGGTAACCTTCAGGCTCTGTCTGGTTGCGGCCGCCGCAAATGTTGCCATGAACCTCTTGGTGACCAAGTCCAGGACCCGGCTCTCCCGGGGCTCCAGTCTCCTCTTTGGGAGCTGGCCGGTTGGATATATTGCCGGGTGGGCGGGGTCAAACTTCTTCCCCTCTCTGGGTCTGAGTGTGGGTTGCGACAGCAAATCTGCCGAGAGTCTTTTGTATTCTGGATTCCTTGCAAGCCCCTCAAGTATCTCCCTGTAACCTATTGAGGGTGGAAGTTTCTGGCTTGAGGTTCTGGGGTAAGAGATCAGCGCCTCCAGGTAGAGCCGCTCAAGAATTCTCAGGGTCTGACTTGGACTCATCCGGAAGTGCCTGTATGCTTCTGACTGGATCGTCGTTAGATCGAAGGGATTTGGGGGCTCAATCCTAACGCTCCTCTCCTGAATATCTTCGACGAGTCCAGATCTCTTATCGACGTCGTTCACTACACGTTCGGCTTCAGCTTTGGTCTCAAGCTTCTCCTTTGAATATTCAGCCTCTGTCAAGACTCCGTCTATGGCAACGGTTACCTCAATCGTCCAATAGGGTACTGGAACGTGGATTGCAACTTCAACTTCCCTTTCCACTATGAATCGAAGCGTAGGACCCTGAACCCTTCCAGTGCTGATTGTTGCGTATCTGTTGCTGTATTCACGGGCTGACTCCGTTATCGCCCGGGAGAGGTTCACGCCGTACAGCCAGTCTATCTCATGCCTGCACATTCCAGCCTGAGCAAGCTCGTAGTCGAGCTTATCCGTCACATTCACGTACGCCTGATTCAAGTCGCTTCTAGTTAATGTGCTGAATCTCATTCTGCCGGCTTTGCGGTCGGCGCCGCCGCAAGCATACTTCAGGATCATGTAGCCTATCAATGACCCCTCGGTATCATAATCGCACGAATTGATGAACCGCTCAGCTTCCTCTGCGAGTTCTTGGATTGCTCTTAACCAACCTCTCTGACGCTCGTAGCCTCTCTCAACCTCATACTTTGGTTTCCACGAGAAGTCCCAGACAGGATAGATTCTTCTTGGAGAGACGTCCTTCGAGTCGACTACGTAGAGGTGGCCGAGTGCGGGGCAAATCGTTATCCTCTCGTCTTTTCGAGTCACCTCAAAATATGTCAGGCCATGTTTCCTATGTGTAGATGGCTCGGTGTCTGCTAAGGCCTCCGCCAGTCTTCTTGCTGCGTCTGGCTTCTCACAGATGACGAGTGTTCTCATCAGTTTCTCCGCCTCTTTTGTTGAGTATCAGTTTGGCAACTGCCGCTGCGGCCTCGCCGGTTTCTGGAAGTCTGATTAAGGATTGCAGATACCTCTCGTAGGTGATATCGCCGTAGGCTGCCTGCCACAACTTGTAGTTATTATCCAGCTTCTCGCGAGCTAAGTGATGAAGGCTGCAGAGGCCGTCTCTCTTAGCCTGTTCTTTGCAGACCAAGCACTGTCCGGACTGGTCCTCATGACTCAATCTTGATCACCTAGTCAGTGGCGGCGACCTATCTCCGTATCCCTTGGTTGACGAACTACCTGGGCCTTGCACGTCTTGTTGGTCTCCGAGCAACAACGAATGCCGTGGCCACAACGAACATGCAAGAGAGGCTGTTCGAGAGAGCGTACTTCCAGATAGGTTCAAGCCCCATCATTGTCGAGGCGCCGCTATAAAACCATGTGACCAACCCTTTCAGGGCTGGAAAGGATGCGGCGGTTGCGTAGAGACTGTTGAGCATCCAGTTGGAGCCCAAGACGTATGGAAGATAGAGTGAACCTGCAAGAATAGCGCTCAAGATGAATACTGCCCCAAACATTCTGACCGGAAGGATCGTAGGGGGCAAAGGGAGACCCGGCTTGGCCTGTATGACGGCTCTTCCTCGAGCCATATACATCCAGGAGGACAACATAACGGCTAGAGCACCGACAAACGGCAGGTAAAGATAGGGAATCTCAACGTAAGTGTCTAGTCTGAGAGATTTGTATTCTAGGCCTCTCGCCAAAGAATAGTCTGCAAAGAAAGCCTCGACAAAAACTGTTGATGCGATTAGCAGAATGATTGAAGCCAGGGACGGGGCCGAGGTCCACCTGAAAACTATTCTTCTTGGGACGACGCTCAACAGAGAAGCCTCCATGCAGCTATAGAATAATCATTTCCTGTTATGTTTCTCGATGAAAGATCAGTCTTGATAGTTAAAAGTATCCCTCAATTCAGGCCATACTAGCTATTCAAACTCAATCGTCGCAGGCGGCTTCGGAGTCACGTCGTAGTAGACAGAGGATACGTTCAGACAGTCCCTCAGGACTCTTGTTGAAACCCCGATCAATGTTTTCCAAGGTATCCTTAAAACATCAGCCGTCATGAAGTCTGAGGTCTCGACTGCCCGGACGATCGCGGCGTAGGCCTTTCTCTTGGTAAGTCTCCAAATCTCCAGGAGTAGCCGCGTATAGGCAGGGTTCGCTCCTATGAAGTCGCGGCAGACGACAACGGACTCCTCCAGCATCTCTCCAGCCCTGTCTTGAAGTGTTGACGATAGAACCATTGCAGCCATCTTGCCATAGATTCTTTGACCCCCACTCACCCCTGTCGCGGGGCTGCTCAGAACATGAATTTTGAGCAGACCATCCTGTATATGCAGAGTCCTTGAGAGATTGCTTGCAAGCTCATCGGTCTCAGACTCCTCGCGTGGGTTATTGTCGACTATCGCCGCGAAATATTGTTGTGCACCGAGATCCTTCAGCTCCTTCTCGACGATTGCAGTCGCAGTCTTAAGCGAAGACAGCTTCCCCCTTGAGACTGCGCCGACACATCTCACCATGAGGCCTGGACCCGGGAAGGGTTGCCTCTCAGATGTCTCTTGTGCAAAGCCGAGCCTCCTTGAGAGGGCCCTCACTTGAGGCTTGTAGAGACTGGCCAGGGGCTCAATCACCTTGAAGCCGTACCTCTGTCTAGGGTCGATCCCTATCTGTTCGAGCACATTATGTTGCGTCTTTATCCCGCTCTTGGTCTCTATCAAGTCCGGAGCTATTGTCCCCTGGACGAGCCACTTGCAGCCCTCTCTACCAGCAACCTCACCCAAGCTGGAGTAGAACGTCTCCCGGAAGGCCTTCCTCTTCTCCTCAGCGTCCACCAAGCCTTCGAGCCTCTTCATGAAACTTTCTTGCGCCCTGACTATCTTGAGTGGCAAGTTGAGAGGCGGCCTTGCCAAGTTCCTCTTTACCCTTTCAGGCTCACCCTTCCTCATGAAGCCTGTGTCTATGAATACGCAAACAAGGTTTCCCCCTATCGCTTTCCTTGTGAGTGCAGCACATGTCGTGCTGTCGACACCTCCTGAGACGGCTATGATGGCCCTCTCTCCCCCAACAACTCTTCTCATCTCCTCCGTCTGGAGCGCAATGAAACTGTCAGCATCAAAGCTTTCCATAGATGTTGACATGGTCAACGCCAGAGGGAGCATGTACTCGAAGGTTTATCAGTCTTTGCTGGAATCCTTAAGGGTTATCGGAGCAAGGTTTTATCGTGGCCCGGATCTAGCTCTTGCATGGGTTGGCTGAGAAGTGGCCGACGAGACGATGATAATAGGCAAAGGCACTTGGCTCGACAAGATCGCCTATGAGCTTCTTGAGAGGGAGCGGAAGCTGGGGAGAAGGAGTGAGGTTGTCAGGACCGAGAGTGGCCTCGGGGCTTCCGGCATCCCTCATGTGGGAAGTCTTGGAGATTGTGTGAGGGCCTTTGGAGTCAAGCTGGCGCTTGAGGTTCAAGACCAGGCTGCTGAATACATAGCCTTCTCAGACGATATGGATGGTTTAAGAAAGGTTCCCTCAGGTCTTCCCGAGTCTCTCAGAGACCACCTGGGCCAGCCAGTATCTTCCATACCTGATCCTTTTGGGTGCCACTCAAGCTATGGGGACCACATGGGTTTCATGTTGAGGGATGCCCTGGACAAGTGTGGGATCGAGTATGGATTCTACTCTGCAACAGAGGCTTATCGCCGAGGTCTTTTCAATGAGCAGGTAGAGAAGATACTTTCAAACGCCTCCAGGGTTGGAGAGATCATCAAGCAAGAGTTGGGTCAAGAGAAGTATACTGAAGTTCTACCATACTTCCCGGTTTGCTCATCCTGCGGCAAGATATACTCGACCAGAGCTTATGAGTTCCTCCCATCAGCCAAGAAGATCCTCTACGTCTGCGAGGGTACCGAGTTAAAGGACCACAGCCTTCAAGGATGCGGATACAAGGGTGAGGCGGATTATACCAAGGGTGAAGGGAAGCTAAGCTGGAAGGTGGAGTTCGCCTCGAGGTGGGCAGCTTTGAAGATAGGCTTCGAGGCTTACGGGAAGGATATCGCAGACTCGGTCAAGGTGAACGATAGGATCTGTGAAGAGATCCTAGGCTACCCACCGCCCTACCATGTGAGGTACGAGATGTTTCTCGATGGGGGTGGGAAGAAGATCTCCAAGTCCTTGGGCAACGTATTCACGCCTCAACTATGGCTCAAGTATGGAACCCCGCAGTCCCTCCTTTTGTTGATGTACAAGAGAATTGTCGGTGCAAGGGTAGTGAGGCCGCAGGAAATCCCTTCCTACATGGATGAGCTTGACGCCCTTGAAGACGTATACTTTGGAAGAAAGAGGGTTGGGGATGAGAAGGAGCTTGCAAAACTTAAGGGTCTATTTGAGTATGCTTGGCTCCTCAAACCCCCAAGCAAGATCGATATCCACGTGCCCTATGCGCTGCTAGTCAATCTTGCAACGGTTGCCCCTGAGGGCTCAGAGGAGGAATACGTGTCGGCCAGACTTAGGAAGTACGGATACCTGAAGGACTCGCCAACCCAAACCCTACTCAAGAAGATCGAATGTACCATCAACTGGTCAAAGGACTTTGCCAAGGTTCAGGCTGAACCGGTTGAACTCAGCCCGGACGAATACAAAGCCCTACGCGAATTGATAGAGGCAATCCCGAAGGAAAAGGATGAGGGCAGCCTCCAGAATGATATCTTCAACATAGCGAAAAGGAACGGCGTAGAGCCTGGGAGGTTCTTCAGAATTCTCTACCTGCTCCTAATAGGTTCCCCCTCAGGCCCGAGGCTTGGAACATACATCTTTGACCTTGGAGGGGAAAGAGCCGTCAAGACTCTAAACGAGGCTGTGGCCAAAAGAACTATGTCGGTGAAGGACAAGAATAACTGAGATATTCATAATGGCGAAACCTGCGGCGGGAGGTGAGACTTCACGGCTTATTATCCGGTCATGTGTCCGTCACCCATTCCTTTGCCTGTGGTTGTCTTGCCAGGCCTATATCGCGTCGACTTCAAGATCCCAGGAGTCACAGGCTTAATGCAGAGGCTGAGCATTCATGTTCAAGCCCACAGCGAATACGACGCATTCTACAAGGCCCTGCCACTCCTTCTACCTTTCTCACAGGTCACCCGAGTTAAGCGCCTCTACCCGTGAGATCACTTTCCGCCTTCATGATTAACCTGACTCTTAGGTGGATGTTGACCTGTTACAGTAGAGGCCTCCTGAGCAAACACAAAAATAAGACAAAGGCATAAGGTTGGAAATAAGGGGAGTCTATTGTCAGAAATAGTTCTTGCGTATGAACTCGCTCTGAGATCGCTCGACAGCCGAGACCTCGAGTCAGCCAGACTCTTCCTAGAGATAGCAAGAACCTTCAGGGAGACGGTGCCTACAGCCAAGTCGCGAGGCAGATGGCTTCGTAGAAAGTAACCACAACCACTGTACGTACCTAGTCCAGAAGTCTTGTGGATGGGCCCGTAGTCTAGTCCGGACAAGGACGCTGAAACGAGTCTGCGTAGGCCTGCGGAGCCGGAGGTCCGGGGTTCAAATCCCCGCGGGCCCGCCACCACAATGTTCGTCCCAGCGGGCTCAGGATTTGTGCTGAAGCGCTTTTTAGCGCGCTTGAGCCAAGCTACAGTATTTGACTTCTTCCCTTTCGCAAGAAAACAGTACGTCCAAACAAGTTCCGTTATGCGTAGGTCGGGGTTTTCCTTCTGGCTTTCTCGGCCTGCTTCTTTAGGATCTCTCCGAACTCTCTTGTTGCAGAGACATCGAACTCTAGAAACTCGATCGCGAACTTTCTAAACCTGCTGAATATGTCTTCCAGTTTCTCTTGGCTGAAATGGCCGACGATCATTGGGTTATAAACCCACTGCATCCAGCCTTGGCAGCTGCTAGCAATATACTGGTTTATTTCAGTTATCGCCTCTACTAGACTCAGTCGATCGTGAGGCTGTAGACGCTTTATCCTCTCCATCTGTTTCTCTTTCGTCTTCGACCAGTCGTCGCTCATGTGATCACGTAACCCAATGAGGTAGAGCATGACTCATTAATATATTACTCGATAAAGGTTGCAAGTATGGCGAAGATTATTGGGAGAAGATCTCTACAGACTCCTAAGTCCTAGATTCGAGCTACCGCCCACTCAATACGTCGGCCGGGTAACCCAGGTTCGGATTGGCAATGCTTCCCCTGAAGGGACCAGGGCCTACGTCATACTCCTCGGCGGGGCCAAGAACCTACCGTTCTTCGACGATCCTTCAAAGACAGGAGTTAGACCCAGCCTTGCGATGCAGGTCCAGGCACGACCAGACAACATCCCAACAACGGTGTCAACGGCCCTCGGAGACCTGATGAACGATCCTGTTGAATGGGCAAGGTTCTGCATCAAAGAATGTGGTGCCGAAGCAGTACAACTGAAGTTCAACGTGAAGGCCAAGATGGACGGTGATGGAACGCTCGAAGGGATTAAGGGCCTCTCACGACGTCTCGTCGAGGAGCTCGATGTTCCACTGATCTTCTCAGGCCCAGACAGCAAGGAGTTGGAGCCCCCAGTCCTAGAGGCTGTTGCGTCAGCAACCAGAGGCGAAAGGGTCCTGTTGGCGTCAGCAAGGCTTGACAACGACTATGAAAGAATTGCCAAGGCCGCGATAACGAATGGACACGTAGTATTAGCATCCTCAGATTGCGACCCACCATCACAGAAGATGCTCAATGATAGATTGTTAGACATCGGTCTCTCTAAGGACCAATTGGTCATCGACCCCACAACCGCAGCTCTGGGTTATGGGCTTGAATACTCACTGTCGATAACAGAACAGATCAGGCTGAACGCACTCAAAGGCGACAGGAGTCTCCAGATGCCAGTAGCTGCGTTCCCTGCGAGTAGCTGGACAGCAAGGGAAGCAAACCTTGAGGGCTTATGCGGAGACCTCTACTCTAGAGGATTGATCTGGGAGCTCACAACGGCCATTGCGATGTTTCTTGCGGGCGCGGAGCTCTTGGTGATGCTGCACCCAGAAGCGGTGAGACGATTCAGACTCTTGATGGGGGAAGCAGGATTTTCTGAACCACCCACGGTGAAGAAGGAGTGAATTAGCAAGATGCCCCAGAAACCCTCTCTACTGAGCCTGTACGGATATCTGCCAAAGAAGAACTGTGGTGAATGCGAGTATCCAACCTGCATGGCCTTCGCTGCCAAGATCCTTGAGGGGAAAGCTAAGGTGGAGGATTGCCCCCACATAACAGAAGAGAATAGGGTGAAGGTCGAGGGACTGATTGCCGCGCCGGTCGCGAAACTAACCTTCGGCACAAGAAAACCGCTAGTCATAGGCGAGGCGAGGGTGATGCACCGGCACGAACTCAAGTTCTACAATCCCACAGCCATAGCGGTCGAGTTGAATGATAAACAGTGTGAAGCCGACACTGAGGCGGCTGTTGAGAGAGCTCTCGGAGTAAAGGTGGAGAGGCTTGGGGAGGCTTTTGGGATGGACTCCATTGCGATCTCCTCTAGCACTGAGGAAGCTGAACCATTCGCCAAGGTTACAGGTAGAATTGCCAAGACAACGGATCTCCCCCTCATCCTTTGTTGCCGGAAGGCCGAGACTCTGAAAGCTGGACTCGAGGCTTGCGGCGACGAAACCCCCCTAATCTTTACGGCGACAAGAGATACTCTTGACCAGTACATTGAGCTCGCAAAGAGTCACCGTGCCCCCCTAGTTGTAGCCGACGAGGACTTGGGTCAGCTAAGATTGATGGTCAAGAAGGCCTCGGACAGAGGCTTGGATGTAGCCCTACATCCTCTCGCCTCATCTCTGAGAGAGGTGCTTGAAGACTGCATCACTGTTAGGAGGGCAGCTATCGAATATGGAATCAGAGAGTTTGGGCATCCGATTATTGGAGTCCCAGCGTCACTCGTCAAGAACCGTGGGCTTAATGATTCTTGGTGGCGTGAGTCTCTAGTAGCTTCGGCTCTAGTTCTTAGGTATGCTGACGCCGTGATCCTCAAGGACGCCAGGATAGAATCGATGCTTCCAATAATCACACTACGTCATGGACTCTTCTCCGACCCAAGAGTTCCGGCAAAGGTCAAGCCAGGGCTTCACAGGCTCGGCTCACCCAAGCCAGAGTCGCCGGTCTTGCTGACGGTGAACTACGCCCTGACCTTCTATCTTGTCAGCGGCGACATTGACAAGGCTGGACTGGACTGTTACCTACTCGTAGCAGATACTGGAGGCATGTCTGTTCTGAACGCTCTAGTAGGTGGACAGTTGCAACCTAAGGGAGTGGCGGAGTTGATCAAGGAGACAAACCTGAAATCGACTGTAAGTCACAGGAGACTCATCATACCCGGCTTGGCCGCGAGACTCCGCGGAGAGATAGAGGAACTCAGTGACTGGGAAGTCCTCGTCGGACCAGTCGAGTCCAGGGAGATACCTCTATACTTGAAAAATGCCTATAGGTAATCTAGGTGATACCACTTTCTGACGGAGTCTCTTGCGAACAAGACAGTTCATTGTAGTTAGCTTCAATTACAAGTTATGTGAGTTCTACAGAAGCTGGTGAAAACATCCTTGACAATCACAGTGGTGCATGACCTTGATTTCCCCATTTACTCCCGCAAGACCTGCCTGAGAAGAATCTTGTGGTTGACCTATTACCTTCTCTTTGGTTGGTCTGAAAGACTTCGAAGGAAGATTCCGAAGTGGTTTCTGCTTGAGAAATACTACTATGCACTTGCCCTAGCAAAGATCGACCAATTACTCGGGGTGAGGGTCTTCTTCGGCCTCACTAGGGAGGTGCAGGAGATTTTTCCAGACCTGCGCCATAGACTGGAGAATATGGGTTTCGAGGTTAGAGACCACTTCCATGTCAGGGGCCCACGTGAATTTGGCAAGGGAAGATGGGACCCGCCACTGCCTCCACTTCCAAAGAGGCTGGCGGCTTACGACAGGCGGTACACCTTCCTCGGTGAGAGGGAGCTCCCCTCAGACGACTCCATCGTAGCGTGGCATGCGGACCATCCGCTCAACTTGTATGACTATCTCGACTTCACATTGAGGTGTAAGCAAGCCGGAAAGATGTAGGCTATGATCATCTTCCTGTATGGTAGCGCTCCAAAGTCACATTACTCTGATCAGAATTCCTCAAGAAAACTTGAAAATAGGTAGTCTCCGAACTAGTATCGATGACGAGTCATGTTTCAGATTTTTCTGCAAGATCTCCTCAAAGCCACAATAGCGTTATTGATAGTGGTCGATCCACTTGGTAATGTACCTATCTTTATCTCCTTGACAAAGGGCCTCTCGAAAGAAGATCGAAAAAGAGCCTTCAACACAGCCAGCGTTGTAGCTTTTGCAATAGCGATAGCCTTCGTCCTTGGTGGACAGCAGCTCCTGAACATCTTCGGAATTGGGATGTACAGTTTTATGATCGCGGGCGGGATTCTGCTCGCTTTCCTTGCCTTCAAGATACTGGTTCATGGCGAGTGGACTGAGTCGACTGCGTCGAGAGAGGACGTTGGAGCGGTTCCTATAGCCTTCCCTCTTCTTATAGGTCCTGGCGCAATAACTACCCTGCTGGTGTTCCATCAGACCTCCGGGGTTGCTGTCTCTGTCTGCTCCGTACTGATAGTCATGGCGGTCACTAGGATAGTATTGCGATTCATTGATTCAATATATCGAGTTCTAGGTAGAACAGGTTCAGCGGTTGTGGCTCGGTTGATGGCCATCTTCATAGCAGCCATAGCTGTTGAGTTCATCACAGAAGGAGTCAAACATGCCTTCCCGTAAACCTAGGCTTCGCTACCCAAGAGGGGGGACTTGCCACGCGCAAGTCGGCGAAGAGGAAGCGGCTTGTTAGAAGTGGGGCAGGGTTTAGGGTTTGCCCACTCGCCAGACCATATCTCCAAGAAGCTCAACCAACCTAGGTTGACTTCTCACTATATCAGTAGAAGTCACTATCCCGGCAAGCTTCCCATCCTTGACAACCGGTAGCTTCTTGATGTGTCTATCCGACATTATTCTGGCTGCCTCTTCTATGGTAAGCTGATCGTTGACTGTTACAAGAGGACTGGACATTATCTCTTTGGCCTTCATAGCCTCAGGGGCCAGAGTGACCTCCAAGACCCTTCTCAGGATGTCTCTTTCAGTGATTATCCCAACGGGCTTTTCACCCTCAACAACCACAACCGAGCCGACCTCGAACTTGTTCATCTTCCGAACGACCTCGGTTATGGTTGAGTTCGGCCTCACGGTTCTAACATTCTCAGTCATAACATCCCTGACCAGGAGTACGCCTTCCATGGTCTATAGAGATGACCAAAACAATCTTTAGATTTTGCGGTACAGTCCAAGACAATGCAGCGATCCACACTAGGCTTATCTCAGGCTTTCAATACCCAATCTGAGGAGCAGTGTCCAGTACGCCTGTCACGTGCTCGGTCTGCGGCAGTAAAGAGAGACTTGTAGCGAGAAGGCTGAATGTGTGCCTAGATTGCATCAGGACGAGGGGTGACTCAGCCAACCCCCACATTGAGAGGGCGCACGAACTCACAAGGGCCCGCTTCGAACTTCCACCTCATCCCCCAAGAACCCCCGAAGGAATTCCATGCGAAATATGCTCAAATGAGTGCAGGATAGGTCATGGAGAGAAGGGATACTGTGGACTCAGATCTAACGTCAACGGTCGAATCAAGAGTATGGTGGAGACCGGGAGTGCATTGCTCTACGCCTATGCAGACCCGCATGTAACAAACTGTTGCGCAGCATGGTTCTGTCCAGCAGGAACCGGCTGCGGATACCCAAGATTCGCTGCAACTGCTGGTCCAGAATACGGCTACTCAAACTTCGCGGTATTCTTTTACGGCTGCAACTTCGACTGTCTGTTCTGCCAGAATGCGTCACACAAGGAACTCAAACGGGCAAGCAAAGTCAAGAAAGAAGATCTCAAAGAAACGATGCTGAAGAATAAGGAACTAACATGCGTGTGCTTCTTTGGTGGGTCTCCTGAACCTCAATTGCCTTTTGCAGTATCCACCTCTAGGGAAGTTGTTGAGTCCGAGCCGAAGAGACTCCTACGCATCTGTTTCGAGTGGAACGGCTGTGGAAACAAAGCTCTCGTTAGGGAGGCAGCTGAACTCGCTAACAATACAGGCGGAAACCTGAAGTTTGACATAAAATGTTTTGACGAGAATCTCTCAAGAGCTTTGTGTGGGGTCTCAAATGGAAGGACCTTTGACAATTTTGAGATGGTGGCCCGCGAGTTCTTCAGTAGACGCGCTGATGTTCCAAACCTGACCGCCACCACATTGCTCGTACCAGGATACATTGATGTGAAAGAGGTTGAGTCAATCGCTCAGTTTGTTGCGTCGCTTGATCCCAAGATTCCATATTCGCTGCTCGTCTTTCATCCAGACTTTGAGATGCTAGATCTTCCAGTAACCCCTCTGCGGCAAGTTGAGTCCTGCTATTCGGCGGCGAAGAGACATCTTGAGAATGTGAACGTTGGAAACACATATCTTTTGGGACTCAGAGATTCGCGGCGTCTCTAGCACGTGCGAGAAGCGCCCGACAACCCAGCGACGCTTAGCGGTCTAGATTATCAAGCCTCCGCCAACAACTATGAGTTGGCCTGTGACATAGTCGAAATCTTCAGAGCACAATCCTAGAACTACTCGGGCAACCTGGTATGGAGTTCCGAGGCCCATCGGTATTGCTCTGGAGAAAGACTCAAACTTTTCCTCGGGCATCTCCCTGGTCAATCGGGTATCGATTATGCCTGGCGCGATGGTGTTGACGCAGACGTTATAGGGAGCCAACTCGATCGCGGTTGATTTTGTGAGGCTGATCACAGCTGCCTTGGACGCTGCATAGTTCACTTGGCCGATATTGCCGCCTAGGGCCGCTATGCTCGATAGGTTAACGATCTTTCCGTAACGCTGGCTCTTGAAATGTTCGCAGACAGCCTTGGTCATCAGGAAGACTCCTTTGAGGTTGACGTTCAGGACCGATTTCCACATTTGGTAGTCCATCTTGTGGATGACCTTGTCCCGGGTTATTCCAGCGTTGTTAACGAGGATATGCAGTCCTCCAAGTTCTTTCTTCGCCTTATCCACCATCCCCCTGCAGCTCAACTCATTTGTCACGTCGCCGTCAGGGATGCCTGCTGCCACAGCAACCTTTACGTTGAGCTTTCTGAGTTCCTCAGCTGCGGCTTCTGCAACTTCCCCATCAATATCGTTTATCAAGACTGAGGCTCCCTCCTCAGCGAGGAGTCTGGCGATCTCCTTCCCTATCCCTCTTCCTGAACCTGTGACTATCGCAACTCTGTTTTCAAGCCGTCCCATGCTTCTCATCTCAGAATGAGTATATGTATAGACCATAGTCCAGGTTGATGGCCTGACCGTTTATTGGCCTGCCCTCCTCTGAAGCCAGAAAGAGGATGACCTTTGCAACCTGTTCAGCCGTAACGTTTCTGTTCGCCAATTCAACCTGTGTCTGGGCGAATTGTCCCCTCTGACTATGACTTAAGCCTTGATCACCCTCAGCGATCGGTCCTGGACAAACCGCTGAGCACGTTACCCCCCACCTCGACCATTCCTTGCTGACGGTTTTCATTATGCCCAATACACCACCCATCGATGAAGAGTAGCCCACCATATTTCCACATCCGCTCCTAGCAGCTAGTGAGGAGACTAGGACAACAGTCCCATGCTGCTTGCTTCTGAAGGATCTGTAGACACCTTGAAGTGCGTGAAGTATCTCTGTTAGGTTTTTCTCCATCACCCTATCCCAGTCATCCGCAGTAATATCCGCAATCGCCTTTCCGTCAGACCTCCCCTCATTGCAGACCAAGATATCGATAGACTTGAATCTATCAAGAGTCTTCTGTGCAAGCAGAGTGGCGGCTTCAGCCTTTGATAGGTCAAAGTCTGTAGTCAAGGCCCTTGAACCCAGCTTACCCTCCAGTGAGCGTACTACGTCAATTCTTTCATCATTCATGACTACGTTGGCGTTCTCTTCATGGAGGAGGCGGGCGGTAGCCAAACCTATACTGCCCGCCGAATTGGTTATTATGACTGTCTTACCGTCGAACCTTCCTGAACCACTGCCCAAAAGTTTCCATTCCTCCACAGCACTTATGACAATTCCATAGAGGTTCATAAGCATTAGATAATCATTGTTTTCATCAGAAAGGAACCGCTTCGACTGGTCGAATTCGTAACAGATAATTATGCCTTATGGGGCTTTTCTGATCGGAGCTTGCAGTGTATTCGCCAGTCGAAGTGTTATGCTGAAGGAAAAATGCTTAGTAACCCTTAAAGTGAAGTAGATTGAGGCGTCTGGGAGCTGTCGATTAGAAAATGACCACAGTAAGATTAACTATAACGGTTCTTCTGCTCTTCCTAATTGTGTTCACGGTCGCTAGAGTTGGATCGAACACAGAGGCTCAGGACTTTCAGCTCAGAGATATTCAAGGAAAAGCCTTCAGACTCTCTGATTTCAGGGGTAAGATTGTTCTGCTCGAATTCTTCGCTAGCTGGTGTAAGCCATGCAAACCTCAGCTGATGGAACTCAAGGATGTCAAGGCGGCATATCCTCCAGAGCAGATAATCCTTGTTTCAATAAGTTACGATCCGTCGACTGACACTGATGAAGTCTTGAGCAGATTGGCAGAAGAAACCGGCACAACATGGATTCTGGCAAGAGACACCATAGGAATAAGCGGCAAATACGAAGTTACAATCGCCCCAACCATCTTCGTGATAGACAGGTCAGGGATCACACGTTATAAACATCCCGGACTGACGAAGTCAGAAGTCTTGACGCCTGAAATAGACTACTTGCTTTCTGAGTCGCCTCAACATACGCCATCAGGCGGCGTGACCTCTGGAAGCTTCACGATGTCACTACTGCTCATTGGTGTCGTCGTAATTCTAGTCGGTTCAGTCTTCACCATCAGAAAGCGGAGGTCCTCAAGGAAATCTGAACGAAGCAGAGGCTAAAGCCGCACGTGAATTCTGAAAATCTAACGGCCCAACCTTCTCGTTTGATCTTCGCGCGAGGTTGCCTTCAAAACTGCCGTTGCGAAATCTTCAGGTGTAGCTCCTACAAGGACATATCCCTTCTTGAAGAAATTGTGTATGTGACTTTTTAGTATCTCTGGCTCAGCTCTGAGCCCGATAAGGTCTTTCTCAAGCTTCTGAATTCCTTCTTCAGGATGGAGAAAGAAGTCACCGGTGATGATTATGCTCGACAGCATCTTCCCCGCTTCGTCGACGATGCATTGGACCCTGATGAGTTTTCCGCCGGGAACCTTAACCTCTGAGCTCCCTCTCAATATGGTCATCTCCGGTGGGTCCACTCTGGGTTTGAATACTTCTCCTTAGCCAGGACTTTGGCAAGCCTCACCTCTTTCTCCGTGAGTCCTCCCTTGGTCAACGGGATCTTGAGGGACTCTTCGAAACCTCTTCTGAGGGCTTCTGCAACATCGTTGAGTGAGGGTTTCTTCGGTAGCTCCTTTTTGAGGTTCGTCACTCTCTCCTCCGCGGAGCTTATCATCTTGTCACGAATCTTCTCGTCAGAGACCTTGAGTAGGCGAAACATCTTCTCTAGGTCAGAGTCCACAAGCACGGTTCCATGCTGAAGTACAACTCCCCGTCTCCTCGTCTGGGCGTTTCCTGAGATCTTCCTCTCACCAACAACTATGTCATTCACAGGCTGGAAAGAGGCCTTGACCCCGAGGACCTCCAGTCCTCTGATTACGCCGCTGCAGATCAGCCGATAGGACTCCAGAATATCTCTGGGTATGACTCTCTCCTCTTCCCCGAAGACGAGGCTGTATGTGACCTCTCCTTGACTGTCGTGAAAGACCGCTCCTCCGCCTGTAATCCTTCTCACCACATCGACTCCCAATGTTCTGCATGTTTCAAGGTCTACCTCAGCGTCGAGGCTCTGGAAGAAACCTATCGAGACTGCTGAAGGGTCCCACCCGTAGAGCCTTACGGTGTTAGGGCTCTCTCCTTTAGAGCGGCCGATGAGGATTGCCTCGTCAATAGCCATGTTCATGGCGGCGTCGTTCTTCGTAAACCCGAGGAGACGCCAAATCGAGAATGTCTTAGCCATATCTGTCGGGACTCAGACGGTATGACTCATTTGGGAAATATTTAACTTGATTTGTAACAGTTGATTTGTTTGTTGGAGTGGTGTAATGGTAAGACTGATCGAGCGCCTTGTTGACACAGATATCAAGGCTGTACTTCTCATGCTGCTTCACAACGACCCAAACATAGATGCCACGCTTGAGGAGTTGGCGACTAGAATCAGCCGAGACCCTAGGGAGATAAAGAAAGACGTTGAGGAGTTCGTTCGACTCGGCCTGTTGAAGGAGAGCAGACGCTACCAACTGAATGCAGAAAAGGATCGGGAGATACAGAATGCAATCTCGGCTCACCTGACCGAGGAAGCGAGGCCTTGGGAATCTGAGGTCTCTGAGTACAAGTCGAGTACAGGCATAGACTTCCTTGACGAAATCTTGTCAGGCGGCATCCCGCCGTCCTCAACTATCCTCCTAATGGGCGATCCCGGCTCTGGAAGGGAGATCCTGATCTACCAGATGATCATTGAGGTCCTTATAAGCGGCAAGAAAGTCACCTATATTGCTTTTGACGATTTTCCAAACAGGATCAGGGAGACCTTTGCCAAGTTAGGCTTCGATACTGGAAGCTACGAGGGGGATGAGCGGCTTCTCTTCGTGGACTATTACTCTAAGCTGGCTGGTCTGGAAAGCCGTGAGAAATACAGTGGAGACCCATCCAACCTTGTGGATCAGGCAATCACGATTACGAGGCTTCTTCCTGAGGAAGGAGGCTTACTCGTGTTGGACTCGGCCACGACACTATTCCAAAATGTCGGCGTCAAATCATCGATAGAGCTTCTGCGAAGGCTGATCGCGAGGTCAAGGAGGTCAGAGCTGACCTGTCTGGTCAGTCTGACTAGGGGGGCGTTCCACCCGGCGATTGTTGCGGCGACTCAAGACCTTGCGGATGGGGTTGTGGAGATGAAGGTTGAAGAGGCAGGTGGGGTTCACAGAAACCAGCTCAGGGTGGTGAAGATGAAGTACGTGAAGTACGATCCTTCATGGGTTTACTACAAGTATAGTCCAGATAGCGGTCTGCGTCGGGCTAGGCCCTAAACGAGCTGATTTGGAATGGAGTTGGGTCTCTTGATGGGGCGGCTGTAGGTTCTAATGACCGCCGTATTTCCTAAGTTCAATTAATGCTGAGGCTAGGTCGTCCGCCCAAACCTCGCTGTATTCGACGCCTACCCTGTCGCATATGTTACGAATGATCACCCTCTGGATGACTCGTCCTCCCCTGCCGAAGAGTCTGTTGACCGATTTGGAGAATACCTCAGGCTTCATGACGATCTCTTCTTTTCTGAGGTTGAAATTTCTCAGAATATAAGAGTAGAGGGCTTCAGCGACCTTTTCACCTAAGACCATGGTCAGGGTGTCGTGCAGGATCGAGGTCACAAGATTTTCGAAACTCGGCAACATTTCTCCATCATCAGACCTCTCGTTGAGCAGCTCAATCTCCGCGTGATCGGTGATCTCTTCTATCATTCCTAGTCAGCCTTCACTTACGGACCGACTGGGTTGCCCAACCCGTACATGGCCTGCTCAAGAGCAGAATAGGTCAGTTCGTCTCTATTCATGAAGAAGCTGAGTAGGTTTCTGTGAACGTCAAGATTCAGCCTCTCACTGTTGAGGATCTCGAAGAAGGCTTCCAGAGTGTATCTTGGCTGTGTCCTGATCAGTTCGAGGATGGCCTCTCGAACTAGGTCCTTGTGATACTCTTCCCTGTTCTTTCTTGGAAAGTATCTCTTTCGCCTTCCACCTCGACAGGTCTCTTCTCTGTGGTGGAGAATATTCTCCTTGCAGAGCTCGTCCAGATAGAGCAGGATGGCTGTTCGTGAGACTCCTTTTCCTCCGAGTCTTTTCTTCACGTGGCTGTAGAGTTCACCTGCTACCACGCCTTCGTCAGCTTTCTTCCACAGTAGATCTAAGACTATGTCTTTGTAGTTTCCATCCAATTCTCTCCCAGCCGACCCTGTCAAGTGTAAGTGTTAATAGAAACTTACACTTTAACGTGTCGGTCTCGGCAGATCTACTCCAACCTCTTCCTCACACGTATTCTCGGATTCAAGACCTCGTCCAGCGTCGTCCCTATGAATACAAACGAGAGTGAGAGGAGGGTTATCGCGATCCCCGGTGGGACTATCCACCACCATGCCAAGTGTTGAAACGCCCCGAAGGCGTTGGCTGAGTAGAACATCCTCCCCCAGGACGGGGTGTCTGGGTCTCCAAGAGCAAGGAAGCTTAGCGCGGCCTCCGTTATTATGGCCCCGGGAATGTATAGCGCGACGGTAGCGTAGGCGAGGGGTAAGACGTTTGGTAAGAGATGTCTTAGAATGATGTGCCAGTCAGAGGAGCCTATCGACCTAGAAGCCTCAACGAACGTGGCGGTCTTGAGCTGGAGGACCTGGGCCCTCACGACCCTAGCGAACCCAGGCCAACTCAGGACGCCCAGCAACAGGACTATGTTCCAAATACTTCTGCCGAAGAGCCCGCTCAAGACCATAAGCATGGGCAGACCTGGAAGAACAAGTAGAACATCGACCAGCCTCATGGCCGCTTCATCCGTCACCCCGCCTTCGTAGCCTGAGATGAGCCCAACAGCAAGTCCTATCGATACAGCCAGTAGCGAGGCGGTCACACCTATCAATAGCGAGACCCTGGCGCCGTAGAGGAGCTGGGACAGTAGGTCTGAGCCTAGATGGTCTGTTCCAAGGGCCCCATGAACCCTACCCGGAATGTGCAGAACAAGCCTGCTCAGGGTAACCTTGAGGTCTGCCTGGCCAGAGGGGGGGCCCTCCACTTGAAGACGCATCATCAGGGTGTAGACGCCTTTCTTTGAGAATACGCGTTCAGCGATGTTCTCATACCATTGGAGGCCCATCTTGGACTTGTACTCGAACGGGAGGCCTTTCGAGTCGAGTTTCAGTTGGAGTGGCTCTGAAGGCTTTGTGTTGGGGCCGCTGCTCCAGACCGTGAAGTTCTCAAAGTCTGGGTCGACAATCGAAAAGTCAACCTGGTAGACGCTTCCTATGACAGTCTCGAAATTGAGGGTCGTGTTGACCTGAAAGCTCAGCGGCGGTTCAAACTGATAATTGAATTGGTGGGTGAGCTCGCCAGTCCCTGATCTTGAGGAGCCCTCGATTGTCTGGAACCTCAGGGTCAATGGGTCATCGCCTGCCAGTCTGAAGGGTTTCTCTATCGTAACATTCCAGTTCTCCCTGTCCACCTTGGGGGCCACGGTGAAATCCATCGTCTCCGGAAGTCCCCTGTACTGGGGGAGTATCCTGTACCAGGCTGGGAGGGCTAAGCCCTCGGCGAGGAACTTGTCACGCAAAGGATCATAGGGGGTCAAGATAGGAGCAGAGATTGATATGAATAGAAAGAACATGAGGATCGCAAGACCCGCCAGTCCCAATCTACTCCTTCTGTAGGAACGCCAGAAACTGGATAGGCTACCTCTTGACAACCGATGTTCCTCAGTAACGTATCCTCGGGTCGAGCAGACCGTATACGAAGTCTACCACAAGATTGGCCAAGATCGTTACCAGACTGAGCAGAAAGAATGTGCCCTGCATGACCGGATAGTCACTCTGCAAGACAGCCTCGTACAGGTAACGGCCGACCCCATGCCAACTGAAGATGGTCTCGGTGATCACTGCTCCACCCACTATTCCTGAGATGCTCAGCCCAATCATCGTCGAGACCGGGGGCAGGATACTTCTCAGAGCGTGACGGTAGACTATAGAGCCAGTATCGAGACCTTTGGCCTTGGCCGTCAAGATATAGTCCTGTGTCAAAGCGTCAATCATCAGGTTTCTGACCACCAAGGTGTACCCTCCGAAGCCGATCACCACAAGAGTCACCATCGGCAGAGTAAGGTGCCAAAGCATATCGAGAACGTAGCCGGGCAGGTCTGTCGGCGGAGGCCTAGAGACAGTTCCGGCGACTGGAAAGTTGATCAGGCCCCCTGTTGCGATTGGGAGGTAGTAGGCGAAGGTCAACAGGAGCAGTAAACCCAGAAAGAATACTGGCAGACCCTGGGTGAGTAGACCGAAAGTCACACTTGCAATGTCCGTCTTTGTGCCACGACGTGAGCCGGCTGAGACCCCTAGGTGTATACCCAAGATTATCATAAGGACTGTTGAGGAACCCATCAATAGGATCGTGTTTGGGAGCCGCTCCAAGAGTTCATTCGAAACATATCTCTGGGAGACGAATGAGATTCCAAGCCTACCGCTGAAGAGATTATACAGGTAGGTTAGGAACTGTTCGTGAAGAGGCCTGTCCAGACCCCACATCTCCAGAAGGGTCTTCCGTGCTTCAAGGGGGAGATTAGGATTTGCGAAGTGCGCGATCGGGTTACCGGGCATAACCCTGAATATAAAGAACTGGAGGGTAACAGTCACCATCAAGATTATGATTGTGTTCATGATCCTCCTTGATGCGTAGGCTCGGAAGCCCATCTAGACACCCAGCCGCCGCTGGCTATTCAGATTCCTTCGTCTCCTGATTAGAAGGTAAATGATGAGGGCGGAGAAGGCGGCGACCGCGACGACCACCTGCATCTGAGTTGGCAGGCTGGGCTGCTGCGGCTCTTCGGCCCTCAACCTCACCCCAGTAAGTCTCCCGAAGTAGTCTGGGTTTGACCTCAGCCTCCAAAACTCGCCCGGCTTCTCCTCAGAAAGGATGAAGGGGCCTGTCCCAACCATCTTTGTAAGTCCAGGCTTGAATGGGTGGGGCTCCCTGTCAGGCTGGAAGGTCCTCCAGTCAGAGACGTTCCTCCAGATATGTTCAGGGATCAGTAGAACCCCACCGACATCTATGAGGTTGAAGATGCTTGTCCCGTTCATAGCGACCTGGACTGTGTAGGGGTCCGGGTTCGAGACCTCTACGACTCTCTCAAGAGCTGACAGGAACGTGGGAACCTTATTCTTCTTGAGGTATTCAATTGAGAACTTGACGTCGTCCGAGGTGAATGGTTCACCGTCCTGCCAGGAGGCGTTGTGGACCAGTTTGTAAGTTACTCTCTGGCCCTTGGCGCCGCCAATATCTATGGCCTCAATATTCCAGCTCTCGGCGAGATAGGGTACCGGTTCACCGGTCTCAGGGTCTGAGGCTAGTAAGGAGTCATAGATGAGCGTGACTATCTTCTGTTCGTAGGCGCCTGTGACGTAGAGCGGATTGAGCGTTCTAACCCTTCCTCCAATATCAACCTTCACTGTGCCTCCAGCCTCTGTCCCTTCTCTGTGTAGGTTCAGGTAGGTCCAGAATGCGCCTGTGGTGAAGTATCCCGCACCTTTATGATGAATCATGCCTGTCCAACCTCTTCTGTAGGCTTCAATCTGGTACCTTGAGTAGACCGGTGTTCTGGCTGCCAAGTCTGCGATCTTTGCTTGGGCCTTCCAAACCGCTGTTCTAGCTTCCTCTTGGGTTTCGGATTCAAACCTGAACTTGTAGAGGAGCTGGTCAAGGTCCTGGTCCCTGACGCCGGGTGTATTCTCACCTTCTGGAACGTCTAGGCTTGAGTGGTAGTAGTCGTAGAGCCACCTCGGATATCTGTCGGTGATGGAGACGCATAGAAAGTAGATGTCGAAGCTTCTCTCTGTCAAGATCCTGGTCAATAGTGTGTCGAAGGCAACAGCCTCCTGATAGGCCTCGAAACCAAGCCTCTTCATCTCCTCCACAACCAGTTTGGCTATCTCATATGAGGTAGGTGCCTCCTCCTGTGTTGGTGAGATGAAGGTGATCTTGCCCAAAGGCTTCCCGTCAGGCCCAAGCAGTCTCCCGTCCCCGTCCCAACCGTAGCCTGCTGAGGACAGGATCTCTTTTGATTTGACTGGGTCATACGGGTAGACCGCTACGTCTGGGTTATGCCACTCACCGAAGGCTGGCGACGTCTCATAAAGCATCGGTGTAACGGTTACTCCTTCAAAGAGCCTATTCGCAATCTCCTGTCTTGGCACCAGATGAGCAATGGCTTTCCTCAGTTGCTCGTCACTCAATTGTGCCTTCCTCGTATTGAAGGCGACGTAACAGTAATGGGTCTGGAGACTGAAGGTTACGTTGATGTTGGGATCCTCCGAGAGCGCCCTAACATCAGACGGCCTATAGATATCTGAGAGGACATCGATGTCTCCCTTACGAATGGCTGCAACAGCAGCCTCGGGCGTGGCATGAAAGACGAAGATGACCTCGTCCAGCCTCGGGCCTTTGACAGGGAGGGTCGAAGAATCCTCGCCCCCGGAAGCACAGACACCCACATACAAAACCTGCAGCAACATCAGAACCATGAAGCCCGCGAGAATTCGAGACAAAAGCCGATCCTTTCCAGGAATACTCTTATCCTTGACAAGAGATTTCAGGATTCAAATAGTTTCTGATCAACCTTTAAACCTCCCACAAGCCAACATGAACCGAGCCGGCCCCCACCGGACAGGAAATAAGGGGGTCTGGTCGCGAGGACAAAAGACTAGAACCCCCCAAACCTCTGACCAACCCCTTGAAGGGGGTGAAGGGGTGGGTCCCCCTCTCAAGACAGAAAAAGGAAAAGCCCGGAGAGGAATGTGAATCTATTCGCCAACCAGAATTGGAGAGACAAGCACACACAGAACAGTTAATAGAAGACCCAGCAGAGAAAGAGCCGAGGGCCAGATTGTCCCGCACACCTGAACAGGAAAGACCACTCCTCGAAGTCGACTCGTTGAGTGTCCACTACACAACAGAGAGGGGAACCATAGAGGCCGTCGACGAAGTCAGCTTCACGGTCCACCGAGGCGAGGCCTTCGGATTGGCCGGTGAGTCGGGCTCCGGAAAATCAACCATAGCCCAAACGATACTGAGACTCCTCCCAACAAACGCCAAGATCACCCACGGCAAGATAACTCTCGAAGGAGAGGACATCCTCAAACTCGACGAGGAAGTGTTCAGGAGAAGGTTCAGGTGGAAGATTATCTCAACAGTCCCCCAAGCAGCAATGAACGCCCTCACACCAGTCCACAGGGTAGCCAGACAGATAACTGAGGCGATGATCACCCACCAGCAGGTCACCACCAAAGAGGCGACCTCAAAGGCCCTAAACCTCCTAGAGATGGTTGGGATACCGAAGGATAGGGCCAGAGACTTCCCACACCAATACAGCGGAGGCATGAGGCAGAGAGCCGTAATCGCCATGGCCTTGGCCTGCAACCCCAGCCTCCTGATAGCCGACGAACCAACGACAGGACTAGACGTCATAACCCAAGCCGAGGTCCTCAGGCTCCTAGAAGGTTCCAAGTCAAGATTCGGCCTCTCACTCATCTTCATAACCCACGACCTCTCGATCCTATCAGGACTCTGCGACAGAATAGCAATAATGTACGCTGGACAGATTGTTGAGCAAGGAGACTCAGACACCATACTCACCAGGCCGGACCACCCCTACACACAAGCGCTCATAGCCTCCTTCCCAGACATCAGCGACGGCAAAGATAGGATCAAAACAATCCCGGACCCAAAAGCCACAATACGAAACAGCCAAGCTGCCTGCCGATTCTATCCAGGATGCGAATCCAGACTCCAAAGATGCTTTGAGGAGAAGCCGAAGCTCCGTGAGGTTGAAGAGGGCCACCTCAGCCTATGCCACCTAAACTGAAGGGGTAGCTCATTGTCAGAGGCAGCAGTCAGAGCTCAAGACCTGAGGAAGACCTTCAGAAAGTCCAGGAGCCTAGTCCAAGTCCTGAAGGGCAAGGCTGAATATGTCCATGCGATTGACGACGTGTCATTCGAGATCCAAAGAGGCGAAGTCCTGGGTTTGGTGGGCGAGAGTGGAAGCGGAAAGACCACCCTGGGCAGGACGCTCCTGAGACTGGAGGAGCCTGATAGTGGCCGCGTCTACTTTGAAGGCGTCGACTTCACAGCCATAAGAGACCGGCCCACCCTGAAAGCCTTCAGAAGAAAGATGCAGATGATCTTTCAAGACCCCTTCGACTCGATCAACCCCAGAATGAAGGTCAAAGACGTGGTCACTGAGCCCCTGCGGGTTCACAAGGTCGGAAGGACTGAAGAAGAGAGACTCCAACTCGTCAAGAGAACCCTTGAAGACCTCAGGATGACTCCGCCAGAGGACTTTCTCGACAGGCTACCCCACGAACTCAGCGGCGGCCAGAGACAGAGGGTTGCAATCGCCCGAACCCTCGTCGTGAGACCCAGCTTCATAATAGCAGACGAACCGGTCTCGATGCTCGACGTCTCAATAAGGAAAGACCTCCTAAACCTGATGCTCGACCTCAAGAACAAGTACAACCTCACATACCTCTTCATAACACACGACCTAGCCGTTGCAAAGTATATCTGCGACAGAATCGCGGTCATGCAGCTTGGAAAGATCGTCGAGTCAGGCCCAGCCCTCGAGGTCATACATGACCCGCAGCACCCCTACACAAAAGCGTTGAGGGCCGCAGTACCGGTCATCAAGCCACGTTCAACGACATAGGAAGCAGACCAAGCAATTCTATCGAGACTTCGACACACTCATCCAAGATACAGGGAGCAGGCCTGACCTACCAAGGCCGGACCAAGACTTATTAGACGACCGCAGTCTATGACGAACGATAAGGGTTCACAGATGAGCCTCTCCAACGCTGAAGGTACAAAGGAGGTCGTCAAAACCCTCTTCGAGCCCTCAAGCGTCGCAGTCGTAGGAGCCACAGAAGACCCAAACAAATTCGGATACGCCCTGATGAGGAACCTCGTCGACCTCGGGTACAAAGGAAGAATATACCCCGTAAACAGGAACAGAGATACCGTCCTCGGACTGAAGTGCTACCCAACGGTCACCGCGATACCCCACGAAGTCGAGACCGTCATAATCATAGTGCCAGCCCAACACGTACCACAGATAATCAGGGAATGCGCCGACAAACACGTGAAGGGTGTGATAGTCTGCACATCAGGATTCCGAGAGGCTGGAGAGGACGGGGCCAAACTCGAAAGGGAGATGCTTGAGGCCGCAAAGTCGGGCGGAGTCAGAATTGCCGGACCAAACACTACAGGCCTACTCAATGTCTACAACGGATTCACATCAGCATTCGTGAAACTCTCAAGGCCGAAGAGAGGCCCAGTATCTATAATCTCTCAGACAGGCATGTTCGCCTCAGTCCTCCTCGAACATATCCTCTCAACCCAAACCTACGGCCTGAGCAAGGTTGCGGGACTGGGAAACAAAGTCGACCTCGACGACGCTGACATCCTCGAGTATTTCGAAGACGACCCAGACACAAGGGTCATCGCCATCTACGCTGAAGGGATAAAGAACGGGAGAAGATTCCTTGAGGTCTCAAGAAGGGCCTCAAAGAAGAAACCGATACTAGTTCTAAAGTCAGCCAGATCCCAACCTGGAGGAAAGGCTGCTCTAACCCATACAGGCTCACTCATGGTCAGAGACGACATCTTCGACGCAGCCTGCAAGACAGCAGGCCTCCTCAGGGTCGAGGATATCGAAGAACTCCTAGACCTAGCCAAAGCATTCGCGTTCCTCCCCCCACCAAGAGGTGACAGGGTTGGGGTAATAGCTTACACGGGCGCCGGATGCGTCATGAGTGCAGACGCGATCGACCGATACGGGCTCCATCTTGCCACGCTCTCAGACGAGACTATGAAGAAGCTGACGAGCTACGCACCTGGATTCGGCATCCTCTCAAACCCCCTCGACGCTGAACTTGTCCGGATGGGGATGGGAAGCGCTGAAGGATCCCTCACACTCTCATTAGAATCCTATTTGGCTGACCCAAATGTGGACATGGTCTCCTTGGTCTTGGTCGGCCTCACAAAGAAGAGCAAGATATGGGACATCGACACCAAGAAAGTATTCTCAAACATCAAAGGGAGATTTCCCGATAGACCGCTGGTCGTCACGGTCTTGGCTTCTAAAGAGGTTATCGACGAGTATCAAGAGACTCTGGAGGCACTTGGAATCCCAACCTACCCCTCACTTCTAAGAAACATCCGCGCTCTAAGTGCACTTCACAGATACTATGGCAGGATCTCTCGATTCCGAGGCCCCAAACACTAGGAAGGGCGTGGCCTTGACCAAACCCCTTGAGGGTGTAGGCGTCCTCGACCTCTCCCGCCTAAACCCTGGAGGCTACTGCACCATGCTCCTCGCAGACCTAGGAGCTGAAGTGCTCAAGATCGAGCAGCCCGGAGTAGGCGACTACATGAGGTCGACACCACCGATGCTTGGAGGCCAAAGCGCCATGTTCCTCACACTGAACAGGAACAAGAAGAGCCTCACCCTCAACCTCAAGTCCGAGAAGGGCTGTGAGGTCCTCGACAGACTGCTTGAAAGATTCAATGTCTTGGTCGAGAGTTTCAGACCGGGCGTAACCAAGAGGCTCCAAATCGACTATGAGACCCTCAGAAAGAACCACCCGGAGATCATATACTGCTCAATCACGGGATTCGGTCAAGACGGACCATACATGAATATTGTTGGACACGACATAAACTACCTCGGAATCGCAGGCGTGTTGAGTCTGACAGGCGAGAAGGACGGCCCACCAATAGTTCCAGGAATACCTATCGCAGACATAGCAGGCAGCATGTTTGCGACGCTCGCCATACTCACAGCCATAATCGCTAGAGAAAAGAACGGGAGAGGCCAATTTATCGACGTCTCAATGGTCGACGGAGTCGTCTCATGGTTGACGATACAGGCGGCAAGATACTTCGCTGAAGGGAAACCTCCCAAGAGAGAAACCTTCCCAGCCGGTGGGGAGCTTTTCTACAACGTATACCCTACTAAAGACGGCAAATACATCGCAGTGGGGGCCGTTGAAGACAAGTTCTGGCAGAGTCTCTGCCAAGCCATCGGCGCTACGGAACTGATAGGATCCAGAAATGCGAGGGGCCGGAAAGCGGAGGAAGTCAATGCGAGGCTCTCAGAGATCTTCAAAACCAAGACAAGAGAAGAGTGGTTCAACCTACTGATGGATGAGGATGTCTGTCTAACCCCAGTCAAGACCCTCGACGAGGTATTCACAGATCCACACATCCTTCACCGAAGGATGGTCTTCGATATGAACTGTCCAGGACTGGGCAGGATCAAGCAGCTCGGTTTTCCAATAAAGTTCAGCGAGACAGAACCTGCCTTGGGGAACCCTCCTCCTGAACTAGGTCAACATACCGAGTCAATACTGGGTGAGTTAGGTTTCGGTCCCACCGAGATACGACAGTTGAAGGAGGAAGGGATAGTCTGAAGCGTGCAGCCCTTCGCGAGCAGCGATACTCCAGCCGTTTCCTAAGGCGTATACCCTACTGGGCCGCAGGGTAAAAGAGTCGCCTACTGTTTTTGGATACCTGGAAAACTGGAATCGATCTGTCGGCCAGCAACGATTAAAGGTTATAGTTGTCTCTTGATGCTTTCAGATTCTGGAGAAATCTACATTCATGTGAAGCATGCTTCTGAGCAGTCTCCAGTCAATATCTGTTTCGAGACATCCATCCTTTAGGAGGCGCAGGCCCTGACCTACTACTCCAAACTTCTCACAGACGAAACTGGCCATGACAAGCTCCTTGATGCATCCTACACCTAGGCAGCCCTTCGGGCTCAGTCTAGAGAGTGCCTTCGGGACGACACTTCCCCCAGAGATTATCATGGTTCCCTTGTAACCCAACGCCTCAGCTTCCTTGATGATCTGGCTGAGTTCGCATCTCCCACAATCTACACATTCGTAGCCGTACTCACTCGGTCTTGCAGGGCAATCTCTTGATCTCAAACACTGGGGTAGAAGTAATATCCTCTCGGAGTATGGGATCTTGACGAATCTGTCTCTCCCTGAATTGTTCTTGGCCTCGACGTAGAGTTCCAGAACCCTATTCTCGTCCACACCCATCTTCGCTGCGATTCTCTCGAATTTGGTGACCGCGACCTCGCTCAGCCTTAACCTCGCGATCTTTTCTACGGCCCGCATCACGACGCTTTCATGATCCAGTCTTGATCAGACCTCTTTTCTACTACGTGCGTAACTTCACCAGTCTGATATATCCCAGACACAACGGCAAACATTTGCCGAAATAGAAACATACTGATATCATAATGAAGTCGTCCCCATACAGCTTCTTAAGATCTCCAAAAGCTACTTATATTCCTCTTCATTATCTTCGGAAGCGACCAAAATGGAACCCGCCACCGGAATCCGAAGAGCCGTGATTGCGGCAGTCGCAGTAGGCGTATTCTGTCTCTACCTTTACTTCAGACCATATCCCATTCTCGGGATCTTGGTTGGAACCTCTATGGGGGCCGCGACCTTCTGGGTCCTCCGCTCTAGGGAGTTTCAACACGTAAGAAGGACCGTTCTCATCTCCTTCTCAATAATCGTCTGGGTAGGCTTCTTCGCGATCCTTGCCTGGATCGGCCCAATCTCGCTCGTGAAGTGGGTGAGCGACCACCTTCGAGTATACTACTTCCAAGGCGCGCCCATGTACGGCACCACGATAATCCCGTGCACCCGTACTCTTCCGGAGATCACGCTCGGAATAGCCATGTATGGTACGCAGGCACAGCCAGGTGCCTTGCTGAAATGGCCCTCATCCCTAATCATGCTCATGATGGTCATGATCCCATACGTGGCCACAGCGGTGGTCTTCGGAAGGGGTTGGTGCGGCTGGATGTGCTTCTTCGGAGGGGCGGTGGAGGCGTTCGTGAGCGGTGTCAAGAAGAGGTGGACTCTTGAGAGATGGAGAGTGAACTTCTACCCCCCCGATGGTGAGGCCAGCGTCTTGGGAGGCTTGAAGGAAGAGGTTAAGGACATCAAGTACGGCCTTGCCTTGGGTTTGTTACTGGTGGCCCTGGGAGTCGCAGTTCCAATAATATGTATAGTCTGTTGGACTTTCCTCATCCAACCTCTCTGGATCGGGATAGCCTTCATAGCCGCCGTGGGAGTATTCGTCGTGGTCCTTCCATTCATGACCAAGAAGCGGTGGTTCTGCATTCTATGTCCAATTGGCGCGATGATAGGCCTCGTTGAGAGCCTGAGTCCATTCAGAGTTAGAATAGACAAGAACAAGTGCGACAAATGCTATGACTGCATGCGAGCGTGCCCTATGTATGCCATGACTCCGAAAGCAATAGAGGAGAAGGCGAAACCTGTTCTGGACTGCGTAAAATGCGGCAAATGCATAGAAGTATGTCCGAAAGAATGCGTCGACCTCTACGTTAGAGGAACGAACCTGAAGGCTAGGTCCTGGTTCGTTCCCCTTGCTCTGGGTGCCACCGCAGCTTGGTATGTCTGGTTCGTCTTTGCGCTCATCCAACTAGTTCCAGTCCTACTTCCTACCTGATAATCGTGAACATGTGTGGTTAGGCTCAAACAGGGATTTGGGTTGGCTGAAAGATGAGAGTAGCTGCGGCCGGAGTAGATATCGGAAGCACCACGGCGAAGTGCGTGGTGATAGTCGATGGTGACCTCCTATTTGGCCCCATACTGCCTACCGGCCCAAGTCCAACCAAAGCCGGTGAACAGGCACTCAAAGAAACACTAGGCAAGTTGGGCTCGGCACCTGACAAAACATACGTTGTCGCGACAGGTTACGGAAGGGTAACCGCTCCGTTTGCCAATGAGACCGTTACAGAGATATCCTGCCACGGTCGTGGGGCGCACTACCTCGCACCCGATACCCATACTGTTATCGATGTCGGTGGCCAAGACTCCAAAGCAATAGCGCTCGGCAATAACGGGAGGGTCATAGACTTCGCCATCAACGATAAGTGTGCAGCGGGGACTGGGCGATTCCTGGAGTTTGCCTCAAGGCTCGTCTTGGAAGTGCCACTTGAGGAGTTGGGAGCACTCTCGACTAAGGCAACAATGCCTGCGAAGATCTCAAGCACTTGTACGGTCTTTGCCCTGACGGAGATAGTCTCGCTGCTTGCCGAAGGAACCAGCAAAGAAGACATAGTCGCCGGGTTGCACAACGCGATCTCTCAGAGGGTCGCGACTATGGTCAAGAGGGTTGGTGTACGACCTGCAGTGATTCTCACTGGGGGTGTCGCCAAGAATATTGGCCTGAGGGAAGCTTTGACCAAAGAACTCGCAGTTGATGTTCACCCACCTGGCAAGGTAGACCCGCAGCTTGTAGGCGCCCTAGGCGCGGCAATCGTGGCCAAGGAACGTCTGGAAAGAATGTAGACCGAGATCCTCCAGTGTTTAGAGCCGAAACCTGATGAGGAGGTCTTCTAGCCCCCCTCATACCACTCTTTCTTGCGGGGGCTGCCAGCCTTTGCGACAAGGACTACGCTCACTAGGGCCGCAATACAGAGAGTCGCCACCACCGGAAGGAAGTATAAAGTCCCCTGCACGAATATCGCAACGAGAAGAACGGTGACGCACCAGATCGCGGCGTTTCCTACCAGAACCACTTCATGCGTCAGTTTCATCGGTCATCAATATCTTAACGGTAGATGCAGCATATTTAATGCTTAGTGCACACTCAGACGAGCATGTTTGGCACGCAGTGTGACACAGGATAAAAGTGAGATGCATAGTGCTCAGATTCGATTCTGAGGCTGGCAATTAGAGTGCAGAGCGACTCGACCGTGTCTTGGTCGAATCCCAGAACTTGCGGTTATCACGGCCAGATGTGTCTAGGAGAATCCTCCAACCCCTTCATTTATCTCATCGCTCACAATAGGTTAAGATGGGGCTGAACTCGTCACTTGAGTCAAGATGATACTGCAAGAAAGCTGGCTGAAGTGAAGACCTACCTTGAGAGGAGGATCTCGGAACTAAACAAGGAGAGTGCTACGCTGAGTTCCTTCCTGGAGGTGATCGACACCCTTCTGGCCGAGAAGAGCTTTCGAAAAGTGGAGATTCCCAAGCTGGAGACTGAATCTGTGACTCGTCCACCTCACGAGGAAAGGAAAACACTTGTTGAGAGGGTGCCGCTTCTTACGTCTGCGGGTACCAGGCTCGGCGAATTGATTTTCGACGGTAACAACCTGACTGCGATCCCGGCTGGAAATGTCAGGTTCGACGTTAACTCCCCACCGTTCAGGGCATTCATGATAGCCAGGGTGCTCGAACCCATGAAGGCAAGAGACGCGGAGATGAGCAGAGAAGGGAAGCTTCGAGGAAAGGCATTCACGTATGAAGTCGATCAGGAAGACGGTATCCTGAAAGCCTTGCTTATGCGCAACTTTGGAGACGAAAAGAGGCTTCTTGAACTCAAGAATGCCGTACGCTGGACCTTCAGAAGAATGTATGAGAAGCGTGTTGCCAAATGAGTTGGTGAAGTGCGGCTCGGTCCAGGCCGTTCTGCACTCTACCTGAGAACAGGAGGAACCTACGTCGTTTACTGACGGCCTTTTCCTCTCCGAAGCCTTCTGATGAGGAGCGGTAGTTCAGCCACGGAATCTATGATGTAGTCTGCTTCTGCTTCAGCAAGTTGCTGCCTGGTGCCAAGCCCCGTGACGACGCCGACGGTCGTTGCATTGACATATTTGCCGGAGAGTATATCACCAACACTGTCCCCAACTACAATGGTCTCTTCCGGCTTCGAAGCCGCACGCGATATCGCCGAAGTGATATGATCCCGGTGAGGCTTGACCTCCGAGTAGGGCCCCCTGCATACTAGTAACTCAAAGAATTCCTTGATGCCAACTCTCTTGAGGGTTACATTCACAGCTTTGTCTCCGTCCGCGGTGAAGAGAATCAACCTCAGATCCATTCTCTTCAACTCTTCAAGGGTCTCCTTCACCGAGGGCAGCAGTCTAGTTCTTCTCGCGGCCTGCATCTCATACCTCTCCACGATGGCCATCAATCGATTGTGAACCTTCTTGTAGAGAACTCCGGACGCACCGTTGCGCCCGAGAATCTTCTTGGTCTCCCTGTCCATGGTGAAAATGCTGTCGCCCAATGTCAGCTTCAAGTCTCGCATGAAACTGTATTTCCTGAGAAACTTCAGTGCTTCGCGTCTTGCTCCCAGGTAATCGATACAAAACTTGACGAGTGTACCGTCCAAGTCCAGGATGACTACTCTGGGAGAGGCTGGAGCCTTGCTTGTAGCGGGCAAAGGAGAGCACACCGCCAAGACTCAGCGTCTTCAGTCAGGTTACGATTCTAGGATCTCAGCGGTTGGTTTCTGCAAGGCTCAGTATACTATCTGTAGCGACCCCCACTGAACTATGTCTTGGCCACACACTACTGAGTCCCTCAGCCCTAGTTTTGAATTCTAGTGAGCTGAGAATACCTACTATTGATCTGGAGAGATTCTCCTTGTTGAGACCGCTCTGGTCTAGCATGATCGCGACGCCCAGTTGAACCGCTCTTCTCGCGTTTCCGTATTGTTCCGTGTGGTCCGGTGTTGGTATGAGGATAAGGGGCTTGCCAAAGGTCAGGGCTTTCATGATGATTCCATGTCCTGACCTGCCTATGACTATGTCGGCGGCTTTGAGTATCTTGAATTGTGCCTCGTCATCCAACCATTCGTAGGTCAATACGTTGCTGTTTCTTGTGGGCTTTGTATCGCCTCTCGGATTTCCTCTAGATAGGATGAACTCATACTCTTGAGGCATTGACTGGAATATCTTGCATAACGTGTCACCCAGATATCTTCTCTCAACCCTTGGGCCACTCACTGCTGCGTAGACCTTCGGTTTGTCCTCCGAAAGCGAGAATTCCTTGACTATTACGTCTTTGCTCGGGAGATCTCGCGGAGACTTATGGACGACCGGTCCGACAAACCTCACCCTGCCTTTGTATCTCCTCGGGATTGCCAGATTCCCCAGAGATATTGTGTATGGATACGGAAAGTCAGGAATGAGTATGAGTTCACTCTGCGCCCAGACCCCGGCAATGAGTGTCCTGACAAAGTTCCAGAAGATGTTCGTGATTAGGAAGAATAGTCTGTCCATCAGGCTTAGGTTGCCCGAACTCGGTCTGCGGACAACTTCTATCCGGAACTGATTCAGCATCAAGATCACTGGGATTCCAAGAAGCCTTGCGGCGACGATTGATGAAGCTCGCGAGTCGGAGAAGACGATGTCTGGCCTGAATCTCTTGATGTTTCTAATCTCGGCCGTGACTTGTTTCAAAAATCTTCGAAGTCCTATCGATAGGCCGCTCCTGGCAGCCGTTTGTTTGAAGTCTACGGTTCCGTCGTTCTTAACCCTGAATCCAATAGGAACGGTCTCCACCACCTTGAAGCCTCTGGCCTTCGCGTAGTCTAACCCGTCAAGATATGTCGAGACTACTACCTCAACGCCTCTTGACAATAGTTCCTCAACTATTGGGGTTGACCTTGATATGTGGCCCAGCCCTAGACCACAGGCTGCAACATAGACCCTCATGTTCCATGCGTCTCTATTGCTCTTCTCTCAACAGGACCTTTTGGGCTTCTTTCCCTGAAGACTGTAGCTTGGAACTTGAACACCTTCACGTCCTTAAGTAGCCACTCGTCAGGCGCCAAGCCGGCTTTGAGGCTGCAATTTGCCAAGAACTCTTGTTCATCCCATCCCCACTCTACTGCAACCTGAGGAAGTAGCAGGCCACGCTGAGGCCCCCTCTCAACTATCAAACCATTCACACCTATGAATATGTGCATTGGGAGCTCTCCTGGGTCAGCCTCGATCTTTTCCGGTGGTGTCAAAACACTCACTTCTATAACTAGGTCTCTATCAAGCTCTTCCGGTGTAACCGAGGGAAACCTTGGGTCGCCAGTCGCGGCCTCGATGGCGGAGACTATGGTCGCCTTCACAAGCCGCTCGGCAGAGGTTGGGAAGCCTATGCAACCCCTGAGTTCGCCTGAAGCGTGGTTACTGAGTGTTACGAAGACTCCCCTTTCCTTCAGTAGACTTGGTGGAGTATCTGCAGGTGGCGAAATAATCTTCTGCTCTATCAGATACTTTGAGATAGCTTCTCTTGATAGGACCACGAGAAATCTTCCTTCTTCTAGGCTCAATTCATCTTTGAGTCGAGAGTTCGGTTCCGTTGACAATTTGCTATTTCACCCTCTCTCTTGTCTTGGCTAGTGTTTTTTCTATGTTTCTCCAGTGGCTGCCTCGCCAATAGACTTTTGAGCATGATTGATCTGTGCACAGCCAAAACCTGCTGTGTGATTCATAGGTTTTCCTTGGTATCCTGTCCACAATCAAGGTTTTGGCCACGCGAGTCAAGGGCGACCCACATGTTGGGCATCTCGACTTCATCTGATCGAAGACCAGTGGCAGCTTGAGCTTCTTTGAGAGCCTCGACAATCCCTCAACTGTCGAAGTTCCTTTTACGAGGACAGATTCTAGACCTCTCCTTTTGGCCAGTCTGAAGAGTTCTATGTCAGAGGTCAGTAGGATCCTGCCCTCAAGCATCGATTTCAGGAGGAGTTCGCCATCGTTCATGAGACGTTCATACTTGACATCGTAGCCTAGAAGCCTAAGCCACCTCGAGATATTTCCCAGCATCCCGTCGGCGAGGAATTTCACCTCGACGCAGCCTCCAAGATTCGGCCAGTTCCCGGAGGGGCCACTATTTCACCATCATCATATACTATTTGACCCCCGACGAAGACTCTTGACACTCCACCCTGACACTTCTGCCCCGCGAACGGGGAGTATCTTGCTTTGCTGTGAAACTTGTCGGGGTCCACTACATGTTCCCTGTTCAGGTCGAGCAGGGTTATGTCAGCGTCAGCTCCTTCTGTCAGCCTTCCCTTTTTTCCAAGGCCAAAGATCTTCGCCGGTCTTTCAGCCGAGACCTCGACGAGTTTTGCCAGAGAGAGTTCTCCCCTGTTTACTCTGGTAAGTAGGAGTGGCAAGGTGGTTTCCAATCCCGGAATTCCAGGTTTGATCTCCCTAGCGTCTTGCGACCTCTTTTCTGCAAGGTCGTGGGGTGCGTGGTCACTTGCAACAGCAATTAGGTCGAGGTTCAGAAGGGCTTTCCATAGATTGTTAGTCTCCTGGAAGTCTCTCAGAGGGGGGTCTGATAGGGCCCATCCCCCAAATCTCTCAAGGTCCTTCCTGGACAGGAGTAGGTGATGAGGGGTGACCTCGCAGGAAATCTTGATTCCATTTAGCCTTGCTTCCTCAATAGCCTCGATACTTGGGCCTAAACTTATGTGACATAAGTGTAGGGTTGCGCCCGATTTGCCTGCGATCTCCAGGATGCTTCTGACGGCTTTGATTTCTGCATCCGGACCATGAATGTACAAGTAGTCATCTATTCTGAGGGGTTTGCCTCTGAACTCTTCCGATCTCATATCTATGGTTGCCCTGTCTTCTGCGTGAACTGTGACCGGTCTCTTCATCATGGCACAGGTTGAGAGCGTCTCTGTTGGTGCTGGTTTGTCGTCCGTATCTAGTTGAGGTAGAGCTTGGTTCATGTATAGTTTGAAAGAGAATACGCCGAGAGAGTTCATTCTCTGTAGTTCAGACTGGTCCTCAACCAACCCTGCGTGAAATCCGACATTCACCACTACCTTTCCTATTGCTGCGTCACGTTTGAGCCTAAGATTTGCGGCCGAGATCGTTGGAGGGACGGTGTTCGGCATATCAAGCACTGTCGTGAAGCCCCCCGCAGCGGCTGCGCACGTCCCAGTGTAGAAGTCTTCTTTGTATGCTAGTTGGAGGTCCCTTAGGTGGACGTGGGGATCGATGAGGCCCGGAATGGCCACGAGCCCCTTGGCATCGTAGGTATTCCCAGCCTTGGGCAGGTTCGGCTCCTTTCCAACCTTTGCGATGCTCCCTCCTTCAAGGCTGACTCCGCCTTCAACGAGGTCGTTGCCGACAAGTAGTCTCACCCCAATAATGTTTGCGTCGGCTTCGAACATCGAAGTTACCTTTGCAAGCGTTGTCTCTGATACTCTCTACCGTCAGCTTCGATTTTAATCTTGGTGGGAGAATGGTAAGGAATCAACGATGAGGAAGAAGCGGTATCCTGCTGGGGTTATCGTTAGTGGGCCTTGGTTTCCTCCTCGATATCCGAGAGGCAGTCCTCACAGTAGAACTGCCCGTCGTGTTGCGCCACGCCGTCGGACCACACCCCACACCTGTCGCAGTATCCTGCAAGGCTGTTGGCTGTTCTGATCGGCTCAATGGACGACAGTCTTGACTTTTCTGAGAGTACATCGAACAGGGCGGGTGTTATCCTCAGGATGTCTTTGCTAGTTATTATGCCTAAGAGTTCTCCTTTGCCCACAACAGCAAGCCTCCTAATCTCAAGCCTACTCATCTTCTTGGCAATCTCCCTGACGCTGGTGTCTCCATCTATAGTGGCGAGGGGTCGACTCATAATATCTGATACAGTCACCTCGCTGGACTGGAGGTCTTTGGCTACAACTCTCGTTGCCAAGTCTCTCTCCGTGATTATACCGAGGGGCTTTCCTTCTTTATTGACGACTATGACCCCACCTATGTTGTGCCTTTCCATTAGCTGGGCCGCTCTTACAGCACTCTCATCCTCGTCCACGGTCACTACAGGACGGGTCATAACGTCCTTCGCAGTGACTATGGCTTCGTCTTTCTCGATTGCCATGATCGACCGCCCTTCTCGTTAAGATACAGGACGGCGTGTTGTTTATAGTGTTTATGGAATTGTCTTGCTTCCATCGACGATGTCTCCTTTGCCGGCTGGGATCAGTCTCGCGACCTCGTCTATTGAAATCCTGTTCAGTTTCTCTCTGATTGATTCAGGGCTCTTTGCTTTCAGGATTTCAACTATCTTCTTAGCCAGTATTCCTGCGGGAGTTCTTCCAGGCACCAGCTCCACGTATGCCTCGGCCTGTTTCTTGATAGCGGAGGGTGGTCCCGCGACAAATCCTAGTCCAGCTTCTTCCTGCCGTATCCCGACTGCAATTCTCGACTCGACACCCCGAATATAGTTCCTTCTGCCAGTCACCATGAATTGACCTTTCCCAAGGTACTCCCCACTCGGGGGCTTGGTGCCGACCTGTTTCGCTTTGACCCAGTAGACGTCGAGCGATGTCAAGCCCAGAGACCAGGCCTTGCTTCTTGCGGCAGAGGCCTGAGCAGCCTCAATGAGAGTTCTCTCTGGAACTGTGACTTCTTCAGTCTTGACTACTGTAAAGGGTGCGCCGTGAATCTCTGCGTGAAATACGATGTCGTTCGGGGTGAGGTAGCGTCTCACAAGTAAGTCGTTGGTCGAGGCGTCCTTGCCCGATAGTACGAGAAGACCGTCTGAGCTCCTGAACCAATGGAACTTTTCGTACCAAGCCTTCTCCCTCATACGTGTTGGGATCCTAGCTTCTGCTCTTCCCACGCCTGGCGTGGTCGCGATACTTTTGAGTCTTGACTCAATCTCTCTAACAGACTCCCCTAGACCCTTCAGTTTTTGAGCAGCCCTCTTTGCGGCGTCATAGTATCCTTGAGCTGCCTGCTGCGGGCTCCTATCTAGACGTATACGAATCTTAGTCTCTTCCATATCGAGGCCAAATTCCTCTGGCAGGACCTCGAGTCTCATCTCCGGCTTGAAGTTCGAGGCCTTCTGTTTTACTGCTTCGCCTATTTCTTGGAGACTGGTTCCTCGCTCCTTCTCCCCCCGGACCAGATCCATAAGTCCAGATATTGTGTGGAGATTCTGGTAGATCAGGTCTCCCCTTCTTCGGTTCTTGATTACGGCCTCTTCTAGCAGTCTCTTCCTTTCAGTCTGCTGTCTGAGGATCCTTTCCAACCTTGCTGTTTCTTCCCTTTGGATCGTCTGAGTTCTTTCGAGTTCTGTGCTGGCTGCTTGGGTTGAGAAGTATTCGTCTGCAGCTTCGTTATAGGTTTTGAATTTCTTGGAGGGTTTACCTTCGTAGATCTTTAGTGGAAATGGTATCACGTCTAGTGGAAGATCGCGCTCATCATGCACGATAGACGGCTCGATCTCTCGTTCGAGGATGCGTCTCTTGAGTCTCGATATAGATTCAGCTATGGCCTCGAGTTGGGTTTGGGTAAGGTCTTTAGCCGGCATCTCAACTTCGAGTCCTGAACTGACTAAGACCTCTCTGCAGTGGAGGGGACCCAAGGAGATTAGAGATGTCAGTGCTTTCAGTAGCGTTTTGTCAGCGGCCTGCTTTATGGTCTGGAGTTCCTCCAGGCCTGTCTTGAGTGGGTTGAGCCCGCTAGATGGGGCTGGTTGATATGGTTCATTCCTGATGACTTGTCTGTCACGCATTCTAGCGTATCTTAGGCTCAGCCGGACTCTATCATCTGGGCCGACAAGAATCAGGCTCCCCCTCCTGAAGAGTTCGGAAACGAGTAGGAAGTCTCCCTCGCGAGTCGATATCTTCAGGTTGACTATCCTCTCGAACTCGTACTGATCGACTGATTCTAGGGTGCCGCCCACCAAGTTCTTTCTGAGGGCCATGCAGAAATTGCTGGGCCTCTGGGGAACAGGGTAGTTGAACCTCGTCAGGTGTATTCTTCTCTCAACCTCGACTAGCAACCTGAGGTCGGTAGGTCGTAGGCGGAGTATGAAGGTCTTCGGGATGATGTGATAAACGTTATCTATTCGTTGCCCGATTACCTTGTCTTCCAGCTCTAGGGTGATAGCCGCGATGTCGATACTTGACATGACGTCCTTCATATCTCAGTCATCTGGCAGACCAAAGGTTAAGGCTCAGCGTCACACACCATCAACCATAGTGTACTGGTTAAGGTTTGGCGTAGCGATTCTGGCTGCATTACTATGTTATGGCTTACAGTTGAAGGGTTCAAGTGGGGTGACCCTGGCAGCGTTCCTATACTTGCTCACTATCATGTCGGTCAAGAGCCTTCTCCACTACGGGGAGAAGGAGCTTCAGACAGGGCATAAAGCGGTGACTTTGGGGTTGGGAACCTACATCTTGACTTGGGCTGCGCTCTGGATTCTCCTCTATACACTCATACCGTACTAGGCGTTATCATTCCGGACGTTCTTCAGTGGCGACCTCTGTTTTCTCGGTCTTGTTGGGGCTGTTCCAGGGTTTCAGCTGCTCAAGGACCGAAGTATAGTCGGCGAGGGCTGTGAAGTAGCCTCGGTCATATTCGGCGTGGAGCTCATTTGCTGAATGTGCCTTGAATTCTTCCTTAAGTCTCTTCACCGCCTTGTCTTCCAGCTTCATCCTTTGCAGGTAGAGGTATCTACTGTCATTTGACTTTAGGGTCAACAGTAGGCCCTCCAGAGCCTTGAGGTAGCCTCTGCTCCATTCTGAGTTGTCTAGGGTGCCTCTCACCTGTTCAAACTCTTTCTCTCCATCCTTGAGTCTGCGCTCGGCGACGGCTTGTAAGTATCTTGTGGCCAGTTCTGTGTTGGGTGGCTTCATTTCCTACCAACTTCCTCCTTTTCTTCTACGTCCTCTATTCCGTTCTCCGTAATCTTGAAGAGCCTCTCACCCTCCGGCAGGTATGGGCTTGAGACTAGTCTTGCTATTCGGATAGGGCCGCTCGCTGTTCTCCGTATGAAGACCCTTGTGTGGCTTGTATGTGCGACTATGTGTCCTCCAGCCGGTTCAACCGCCATTGCGAAGAAGGCGTCTGGTCTCGACATTACCTGGTTTGTTACCACGGCTACGGTGTTGAAGGCTCTTGCCAGTCTCGTCAGTCTATGCATATGTTTGTTCAGTTTCTGTTGCCTCTCCGCCAGCATCTCCCTGCCAAGGTACTCGCTCCGGAAGTGAGCGGTCAAAGAGTCTACTACTATGAGGCGAATATTGTTTTCTTTTATTATCTTGTCTGCTTTGTCTAGGAGGAGGATTTGGTGGTCGCTGTTGTATGCCTCAGAATAGATTATGTTACGCGCAACACTGTCAGGTTCCATTCCAAGGTGTTTGGACATTCTAACTATCCATTCTGTCCTAAAGGTCTGTTCTGTGTCTATGTAGAGGGCCCCCCCATCCAAGCCTCCTTGGTCTACTGGTCTCTGAACGTTGACGCAGAGTTGGTGACACAGAATTGATTTACCGACTCCATATTGCCCGTAGAACTCGGTTATCGTCTGGGTCTCCAAACCTCCGCCCAAGAGTTCGTCAATTGTCTTGCTTCCTGAACTGAGCCGCAAGACGTTCCGTCTCATCTCCATGAGTTCGTTTGCATGGATGAAGGCTATCGAGACGCTGTCGCGTGCCTGCGATATTATCTTCGCCGCCTGCTTCTCGCTTATTCCCACCGGAACCAGCTCCTTCACAGTGGCGGTTGCGAGGGACTCGATCGTATGGTACCCAAGTTCCCTCAGCTTCTCGGCGGTTGCAGGTCCGACTCCAGCGAGGTCTTCTATTGAATCCAGCTTCCGCTTTCCCTCTTCAGGGGCTTCGCTTCCGCTTCTTCTGGTGGGCAGATGCATTCACCTCACAAGATATTGTTGAGCCTCCATTTAATTTAGATATGGAGGCTCGATCCTATTGTATTTATAGACTGTTTGGGGATTGGGCATAAAACGGAGAGAGGTGTGTGAAAGTGGCGACCCCTTGAGGAATGGGGGTTAGAGAGAGTGTTGTCGATGGTGTTATTCATTACTTCTAGACTATGACCTTCTCGGTCTTGCGGTCCAGTATGTGGATCCCATCCATATTGAAGTCTAGCCAGACCTTCTCGCCGAATATTGTCTGGAAGGTTGGTGGTACTATTGCTTTGACTAAATCCTTGTTTACGCGTATGTGAAGGATCGTCTCGGGGCCGAGTGGTTCCTCCATGATGACGGTAGCCTCGACGGAGTTTGGGGAGACCTTCTTGTGGTCGACCGTTATGTGTTCAGGTCTTATTCCAAAGGTCAGTTCCGAGCTGGATGATTCCTTCTCCAGGGCGGATTTGAACTTCGTCACGTTTACCTTGAATGCTCCGCAGTCGATCAGAGCCTCGTTGCCAGCCTGCGTATAGGTTCCCTCCATGAAGTTCATAGCTGGACTGCCTATCATGCCTGCCACGAGGCGGTTGGTTGGGTGACCGTATATGGTCTCCGGGTCACCGATCTGCTGGACGGTCCCCTGATGTAGTATTGCTATGTGGTCAGCCATACTCATTGCTTCGAGCTGGTCTGGGGTTGTGTATATTATTGCTTGCCCCAGTTCTGCCTTCAACCGTTTCAGTTCTGTTCTCATGTTCAGTCTCAGAAGGGCGTCTAAGGGGCCGAGGGGCTCATCCATGAGGAAGACGCTGGGCCTCCTCACGAGCGCCCTGCCTATGGCTACGCGTTGTCTCTCACCGCCGCTGAGGGTTGCCGGGGTTCTGTCGAGAAGATAGTCGATCTTGAGGGTGTTCGCGACTTCTTGGACTCTCTTCGATATCTCCTCTTTCGGAACCTTATGTATCTTGAGGGTGAAGGCCATGTTGTCGAATACCGACCAGCTTGGGTAGAGGGCGAGGTTCTGGAAGATCATAGCTATGTTCCTTTCGCTTGGTAAGACGTCGTTGACGAGTTTGTCTTTGATGTAGATGCTTCCTTCGTCAGGCTTCTCAAGTCCTGCGATGGTTCTCAACGTTGTTGTCTTGCCCGCACCAGGACGACCCAACATTACGAAGAACTCTCCGTCATCAACTTCAAAGCTGATGTGGTCCAGCGCAGTAGTGTCGCCAAATCTCTTGGTCAGGTTCTCAATCTTAACTGCCACCATGACTCATCACCTTCTCCTAGAAGATTGCCTCCTCAGTCTTTCTGTCGAATATATGAAGTTTGGACATGTTGAATTCCATCCAGAGTTTCTTGCCAAGCTCTGCTCGAAATGTGCCTGGGACCAGTGACTTGACCAAGCTCTTTCCTGTAGAGAGTGTGACTATGGATTTTGACCCTACCGGTTCTGTCATGAAGACTTCACATCCTATTGCGTTCTCTGTTCTTGCTCCGCTCTCGACTGTGATGTCTTCCGGTCTGATTCCCATCGTGAGTTCTGCTCCAGTCGCCTCCTTCTTTATGGTATCGGCCATCTTCGTCACGTCAAGCTTGAACTCCGTCGCATCTAGGTATGCCCGACCTTTACTCTCAGTGAATGAGCAATCTACGAAATTCATCGAGGGGCTACCGATGAAGGTGGCGACGAACCTGTTTGCAGGATGACTGTAGAGTGTGTCTCTTGTGTCGTACTGCTGAAGTATTCCGTGGTCCATCACAGCTATTCGGTCTGCCATCGACATGGCCTCGACCTGGTCGTGGGTGACGTAGAGGATCGTCTGTTCCAGTTCCCTCTGTATCCTCTTCAGCTCAACTCTCATGGTTGATCTCAGGCCTGCGTCGAGGTTGCTGAGGGGTTCATCAAGCAGGAAGAAGGCTGGTTTGGTTATCATTGAGCGGCCTAGGGCTGTTCTCTGGCTCTCGTCTAGCCTCAACTTGCTCGCCCTAGTCCCTAGGATTTCGGTCAGTTCAAGTGTCTCTGCAACCTTGAGGACCTCAGACCTGATCTCGCTGGGAGGAACCTTCCTGACCTTTAGGCCGAAGGCTAGGTTGTCGTATACGGTCATGTTGCTGAAGACTGCGTAGTTCTGGAAGACGAGTCCAACATTCCTCTGTATGGGTGATAGGCCTGTTATGTCGGTGTCACCGACGTAGATCCTGCCGCTTGTTGGTGAAAGGAGTCCAGCGATCATGTTTAGTGTGGTTGATTTGCCGCATCCTGAGGGGCCAAGCAGGCTGACGAACTCGCCGCTCTTGACTTCGAGGGTGAGGTCGTTGACAGCCACTAGACTTCCGAACTCTTTTCTGAGCGTCTCCAGCCGGAGACTCTTGCCGAACCTTTGCATTTTCTAAACCATCTCAGATTATTTGAAGACGTCTTTCTGGTTCTCTGTCCAGATTCGCACATAGAAGTTATTTAAATCTATTCTTCGATTGATCTGGTCTCTGGCGGGGTATGGATTGGTTGTGGTAGACCGACTGTTCTACCTCATTCCTCTTCCGCCGGATACTGTCAATACCTCTCCGGTTATGAAGTCTGACTCGTCTGAGGCTAGGAAGAGTGCTGCGCTAGCTATCTCCTCGGGTCTGCCGGTCCTCTTCAGCGGGGTCTCTGAGATTATCATGTTCTTTCTTTCTGGGGTGAAGAAGGCTACCATCTCCGTCTCTATGACTCCTGGTGAGATCGCGTTGACGTTTATGTTTGGACCCAGGTTCACTGCGAGGGATCGGGTTAGACCTATGACTCCTGCTTTCGAGGCGACGTAGGGGGTGTTGCCCAAGGCTGTTAGCTGGGCGAGTCCGCAGACCGAGGCTATGTTGACTATCTTTCCCTTCTTCTGGTTGAGCATGATCGGCGCGACTTCCTTGGAGCATAGGTAGGTGCCCTTGAGGTTGATGTCTATTGTCTTGTCCCACATCTCCTCTGTCGAGTCGAGGAAGCCTGCTGGGACTAGTATGCCGGCGTTGTTGACTAGGATATCTACTCGACCGAACTTCTCAACGGTCTTCTGAACCATCATCTTGACCTCGTCTGCCTTCGAGACGTCGGCCTTGACGAGTAGCGCCTCTCCGCCTCCTCTCCTGATATCGTCTGCGAGGTCTTGGGCTCCCCTCTCGGATCTGCTGTAGTTTATCACGACTTTGGCTCCTTCCTGGGCGAAGAGTCTTGCTACTGCACGGCCTATTCCGCGGCCGGCGCCTGTGACGACTGCGACTTTACCTTTCAGCCTCATATGAGATACCTTCATGTTGAGTTGAGTAGAGGCCATGTAGTCTGGCAGGGTGAATGTAAAGCTTTCGAGGTGCAATGTTGCATAGAGTTATGATCTTGTAGAGTTGTTTGTCCTCGATTCTGGCTCCGGGTCTTCTGGTCGGCGCAGTTTGATCCTCCTGCCATCAAACCGGTTGCAGGAATGTCTCAAGGTTTGTGGGTAGATTCGCGTATCTCTCCGGACTCTTCCTTTTTCTGTCTTGAGAAGGGGACCCACCCCCCACCCGGTTCTGGTAACTTGAAGGACGGTTGAGTCCCTCGGTCTACTGGAGGGGGGATGGTGGTTGGGCTTTTGGTTACTGAGGCAGATAGGTGTGTTATGATGGGCTGTGGTGTTGTAGGCCTTATGTTGTTGGTCTCGTTGTAGGTTGCTCTCTGCGTGGTTTAGACTGGGTCTTGCTTCACGGGGGAGTCAGACCGTCGTCTTCCGACACCTATCTAGGATTCTGGATGCCGCTATGGGGACAGACCACGAGCCTATCGTCACGGTCGACAAGACCAGGAGTGAGGACGTCAGCATCACCAGAAGCGGTGTGGAGGTTAGGAGGCCGATTGCCAGGAGGGAGATGGATACGGCCGAAGCCAAGGTCGCCCAATCGAGCAGCCTTCGGCGACTCTTGTAGCTCATTCGCCTGCACGTGACCGCTAGGATTGGGCCCAAGTAGACCACGCCGATCAGGGAGCTGGCAACTATCCCTGCTAGTATGACTGCAATCTCAGGGGCGAAGGCGACGGTTGAGTATGAGATCTCCGATAGGTGGAGGATGCCGAGCAGGGGCATAAGCAGCATCTTGAAGGGTTCTCTCGCTGAAGGATTACCCGCAATCCAAGAGGCGACTTGAGGGCTGAACGAGTAGTACCAGGCATTGAAGACCTTCATGAACTCCCTACCTCCGGATGTTGAGAGTACGCGATTATCCCTGAAACCCCTCAGGAACTGGACCTCTGGGGAGAGTTCGGAACCGTATGTGGCTGTAGCTATTATGCATCGA
>Ga0172362_10000178_pt1 | contig 47304 bp, 40 predicted proteins | sample LakKivs1_kivu2a2_FD_114534 | JGI IMG/M metagenome (GOLD analysis project Ga0172362, IMG submission 114534) | Sediment microbial communities from Lake Kivu, Rwanda - Sediment s1_kivu2a2 | ecosystem: Environmental > Aquatic > Freshwater > Lake > Sediment | place: Rwanda: Western Province, Lake... | reverse complement strand
TTTCTGTCGATGAAGCTATCGACATTATTCACCAAGCAGAAGGGAAAGCGTTTATAGCACACCCTCACCTGATTCAAAGAAAAAAAATCTTACGTGAGCTTCTTAAAAAACCTTTTGATGGCTTGGAATGTTACTATGGAGCTTTTGAGCTACATCAGAATAGAAAGTGGCTTGAGTTAGCTCAGCAGCAAGGGTGGCTGATTAGCGGAGGTTCTGATTTTCATGGAGACAGTAAACCTTACATTTATCTAGGGTCTTCATGGGTCAATGAGGAAGCTTTCCTGCGTATCATGGGCAAGTCTTTATGAGTCAGTTGGAAAAATTGCTAGAATCTTTTTTTGCAGAAAATTCTTTTGAAAAATACTCTACAAGAGTTCCCAGCCCTGTTTTGATGCAGAAGTTAGATGAAGATCTGGGAAGAGGTTCTACATGTTATCCTATTATTCACGTTGCAGGAACCAATGGAAAGGGTTCGGTTGTAGGAAAAATAGCTGCAGCTTGTGAAGCAGCCGGCTATAAGGTAGGTGTGTACACTTCTCCTCATCTCTATACACCTCATGAGAGAATTCGTATTAACCAAGAGATGATTTCCTCAAAAGATCTCACCCATTATGTTGAGCTTGTTGTAGAAAAAGCCAAAGCCCATGACGCTGCGCTGCATTTTTTTGAAATCATGACAGCTGTAGCTTTTCGTTATTTTGCTGACAAAAAAGTTGATGTAGCCATTGTAGAGGTGGGGATTGGTGGTCTTGAAGACGCAACCAATTTCATTACTCCTATCTTATCAATTATCACATCGATCAGTTTGGATCATACCAAGGTGCTAGGAAAGACATTGGAGGAGATTGCGATCCAAAAAGCTGGGATTATCAAGCAAGATATTCCTGTTGTATTGGGTCCTTCTGCTTATAGAGAGTCTATCTTGCAAGTAGCGAAGCTGCGATACGCTTATGTGATCGCAAGTACAGAGAGTGGCTTTTCTTTTGATGAGGAAAATAGCGCTATTGCAAAACATAGCTTGAACTATCTAAAGGGCTTTTTTCGTCTGCAAGAGAAAGATATTCTTGCGGGACTTAAGGTGATGCCACCTTGTAGATTAGAAATATGGTCTACCAAGATTTCGCAGGTAGTGATCTTTGATGTTGCACATAATCCAGGAGGATTTACAAAACTGTTTTCAACAATACAGACTACATTTGGAAAAAGAGATATCCATCTTGTGCTCGGATTAGGAAAAAATAAAGAACTCCTAGAGTGTCTCCAAGTGATTACAAAACAGGTAAAGACGATACATCTCGTTCCTGCTGTCCATGATAAATTGGTAGATCCTAAAACACTCGCTGCCTTTTTGGAGAGCATGGGATATTTTGATTATTTTATGCATAGAGAGGTGGACGATGTGGCAAGAGAGGTTTTTCAGCTTCCTTGTGAAGATATTGTCGTTGTAGCAGGCTCTTTTTATATCATGGCAGAGATGAAAGAAGCTGCAAGTACATACCTTGCAGCAAAACAGCTCTGCCCTAGGGCGCAGCTCTTGGTTTAGAAGTTCATACTGATCTCTTCTTTAAGGTGCGCCTCGAGATCTTGAAAGAGCTCATCAATCTCTTGCACAGAAGGGACGGTAAGGGACTCATACAAGAGTTTATTGCTATAGCCAAGTAATACTTGGATAATTCCATAGAGATGATGCTCTCTATCCACAAGATTCTCTTGCAGAGCAAGCGCTTGGAAAGAAAGATGTTTTTCTTCTAAAAGCTTACCAATCTCTTGTTGAAGAGAAGGGGCTAAAGAGCGAAACTCTTTCTCTCCTTCCACCCCTTTTCCTTGATAGAGAAGCCCTGCGGTTTCATAAAGAGCTAAGCTCATATCATAAGGATCTACCCAATCCCGAGCTTGGTTGGCTTTTTGAAAATCAAGCCGGATGGTTTTTGTGTTTTTAGAAGAGGTTTCCAAGTAGCAGCGTTGCTGCGCATCTTGTAAATATTTTTTGGCTACATTGATCATCTGCCTGTTTTCAAGAGAAAGAGCCTCTTTGTCCATGAGAGAGGCTATAGACTTATGTAACCTTGTAATTTTACGTGAGACGTTCATACAAGGGTCTACACTTGCTCTAGCTATTTTTTGAGCATGAGAGGTGAGACTGTCTACTTGCCTATCTATAAAAATGTTTTTACAATCAAAAAGAAGAGCTCCGAGCTCTGTTTGCGCCCTTAGAAACTCATGCATGGCTATATGCGTTTGCATAGAGACATGTTTTAGCTGATCTGTCAAAGAAGAACTTAGGTGAAGAAGCTCATCTTGAAGATGATGCAATCGTCTCTTGCTAATTCTTCCTTTTTTCAACTGACTTTTAATCGTGTCGATACGTGTAGCGACACTGGGTTCCTCATATACTGAGGAAAAATCGATGATTTTACTCATGGTGGGCCTCTAAAATTTTATTATATATTATTAAACGGTATTAAAAGGCACTTACTAAAATATGTTATAGGATGAGACCTAAGCATAGGTCACCCTGAAATTAATTATAATGCGCAACTTATTAATAATCAATGTAATAAAAATTATTTTAATAGTTAAAAACTAGTAGTTTTTTTGTAAAATACAGCCTAACGCACTCTATAGTAAAGGAGTGCAGAATAGGGTTTTTTCTAATGTAAAGAAAAAACTTTAATTTTTTTTAAAGAGTAAAAGTAGGCTTGGAGCATGGTTTCGGTTGGGGAGGGTGTGGTGACACACCAAAAACTCCTGAGGAGATAAGGTGGTTGTATAGGCTAAAAGAGCTTCTTGCTCTAAAGCTCCCTCCCTGTGACCTGGATAGCAGGTGATGGAAATGAGTCCTCCAGCTCTAAGAAGCGAAAGAGCTCCTTTAAGACTCGCTAGCGTTGAAGATGTAGAAGTTGTTATCCTCTTATCGCTGCCAGGTAGGTAGCCTAGATTATAGACCACAAGGTGGTAGGTATCTTGGGGTAAAGTCTCATGAGAGGTTTGTAGTAAATAAATTTTTTCCATGGTTTTTTCACACACATGGGAAGAGAGTAAAGAAAAAGTTTTTTCAAGAGCTTGTGGTTGGATGTCTAGGCAATAAAGACGCTCCAGATGTGGGCTCATCTGCACAAGAGCTAAAGAGTCGTGACCATTACCACAGGTCGCATCGACAATCACAGGAGCTTCTTGTAGGGTAAGGAGGTGAGAGCGCCAATACTGCTTGGCTAAGTCTAGGTGAGACTGGAAAAGGGGAAAAGAAGGACGCACAAGGTTATCTATATAGGATTTTGTTAGAAAGAGATCATAGCAAAAAGCAAAGTTTGCTGGGCAAACAATCTTTTTTTTATGGGGATGAAAAAAATTTATAATTTGCTTTCTAACAACCACCTAGCGTATAATTTGGCCTGTTTTTGACACGTGGGGTATTAGCTCAGTTGGTTAGAGCGTCACGTTGACATCGTGAAGGTCAGCTGTTCGAGTCAGCTATATCCCAACTCCTTTATGTGTTGTATCATGAGTTTTCATTCTTCATCTAGAGACGCTTTAGTTGCGAAGTTGCTTGCTGCTGCTATTTCTATGCGCTGTCCCAAAGTAAACATTGTGAAAGCCCATGCAGAGTCTTATGGATTTTGCGTGGAATTTTATATAGCAGAACCTATTTCGCAAGAGTTCTTTCCTTTTCTTGAAGAAACCATGTATCAACTTCTTCAAGAAAGAGATCTTAAAGTCTCAGAGATGATTCCGTATACTGCCAGGGAATTTTTGAAATACCATCATCAAAAAGCAAGAGCAAGGGCTTTAGAAGATTATCAAGAGGCTTTAGTTCAGACGATTGCTATAGGCACTTACACCGATTTTTTTGAACAGGAGATAGATCTTGTAAAAGCTCTGGAAGAACCTATCGTGTTTAAACTGCTCTCTCTTAGTCAACACAAAGAAGTAGGCAGGGCTGGCGAGCCAAAGACAAGAGTGAGGATACAAGGGATAAGCAGCACCTCTCAGCAGGTGTTGAAAGGATTTGCAAAGCAAATCAAAAAAGCTTCTCTGCGCTCTCATACAAGGCTCCAGCACGTAATGGTGATCGACGAAGAAGAGCAAGAGGTGGTGTGGCTACCAGAGGGAGTAGCTCTTAAGAGAAAAGTGCTAAGCGCTGTGAAGAACTCTTTAGAGCAGATGGGTTTTACAGAGATAGAAGCTCATCACATCTCTTGTATAAAGCTAAGAAGTCTATCGCAACTTGAAAGCTATCAAGGGTATTTTTACCTCTCCCAGCAAGAAGGGGAAGGCTCGGAGGAAAGAGGTCTTGGTCTATATGGTCTTGCAAAGACAACAGCGATGTACGCGCAAAGTCGCTCTATTGAGGTGCAAACCTGTTTTGAGGGTGTTTGTCAACTTCTGCAGGGGTTAGGTTTTTCTTGGACTATCTGTTTAGAGCGCGCCGCTTTTCGCACAGACCCAAGATGGTCTTTTCTTCCAGAAAGCTGTGAAAAGATACCCTCTAAAGACAAAGGGGAGAGAGTGCGGTTTTTCATCAAAGATTCTTTTGAAAGAAACTGGGAAGTGGCTTGCATAGAAATAGATGAGAAAAAAAAACCTTCCTATGTTACTATCTCTTTCTCCTTTCTTGAGAGACTCATAGCTCTTTCTTTAGAGATGTCTGATAACCTTTATAGGGTAGAGTCTTAGGAAAGATAGAAAAACGAGCAAAAAAGATATCAGAAAAATAGTTAACTTCGTTAACCTATTGCAAGGTATTTTAAACCAAGATAAGGGGTTTTTTCGTTTGAAGGTAAATAGACAGATTCGAGCACCGAAAGTGAGGGTGATTGACAGCGAAGGAAATCAAAGAGGAATTCTAGGGATTTTGGAAGCCATTCAGATGGCGGAGGATGAAGGTCTTGATCTTGTTGAGATAGCGCCGACAGCAACGCCTCCTGTGTGTAAGATTATTGACTACGGTAAATTCCGTTATCAACAAACGAAAAAAGAAAAGGAAAGTAAGAAAGCGCAGCATCATTCGAAGCTCAAAGAGATTAAGATGAAACCTAATATCGATGAGCATGATTTTCAGGTGAAACTCAAGAAGGCAAGAGGGTTCATCGAGGAAGGAGATAAGGTGCGCGTTACCTGTGTGTTCCGAGGAAGAGAGATCCTACACGCAGAGTACGGACAAGGTGTCATCAGTCGTTTTTGTGAAGGGATGAGTGACATTGCTGGAGCAGAATCTCCTGCCAAGATGTTTGGAAAAACCTTGTCAATTGTATTAGCGCCAACGGGAAAAAAGAAAAGCTAGGAGAGAAAAAGTCGTGGCAAAAGTAAAAGCAAAGACAAACAAGTCTGTCAAGTCTAGATTTAAAGTCACTGGAAGTGGAAAGCTTATGAGACATCGTCAGGGAAGACGTCACTTGCTTGTGAAAAAGTCTTCTAATAAGAAAAGAGCTTTGGCAAAGGCAACTTTGGTCCCTCTTTCACATCTGAAGCTCTATAAGCGCATGATGGGCGTTGCTTAAACTACAACAAGTGAATAGAAGTATAGGAAAATAATATGGTTAGAGTTACATGTGCCGTTTCTTCCAGAAGAAAAAGGAAGAAACTACTGAAGAAAGCTAAAGGCTTTTTTGGAGATAGAAAGAATCACATCCGTCAGTCAAAAAATGCCGTGATGTCTGCGATGGCTTTTCATTATAAGCATCGTAAGCAAAGAAAGTCAGAGTTTAGACAGCTTTGGATCATCCGTATAGGTGTTGCTGCCAAGATGAATGGTCTTTCTTATAGTCGTTTGATCAATGGCTTGCAAAAAGCAGGTTGCTTGATCAACAGAAAGATGCTTGCTGATCTTGCGATTCATGATCCAAGTGCTTTCACTGCTTTTGCTGATACTGCCAAAAAAGCGTTGGTGGCGGCATAGAGTAGAAAGACAAAAGGTTTGTTTTTTGTAACCCATGCTTGGTAGTATGCTAGCATGGGTTTTTTTGTGAGATGAGGAGAGCTGCGTGAAAGAAAAGATTAGTGAGCTGCAAGAGCTATTCAAAACAGAAATCAAAGAAGCTGTCTCTAGCAAAGATTTAGAGCAACTGAAGGTCAAGTATCTTGGAAAAAAAGGACCTGTGCAAGCGCTGATGGTTTCTTTAAAAGACTGCGAAGCTGAGGAAAGGCCAGCAGTTGGTAAAATGATTAACGAGCTCAAAGAAGAAATTTCTGGGCATATAGACCTTGTCTATCAAACTTTTTCTCGTAAAGAGCAAGAGGTGCAGCTGCGCGAAGAAAAAGAAGATCTGACTCTGCCTGGCAGGAGACGTTATTTAGGGAGCGCCCATCCTATCAGCCAGATGATGGAAGAGATGTTACAGATCTTGATCCACATGGGATTTTCTGTACAAACTTCCCCTGAGATAGAATCAGAGTATTACAACTATGGCGGTCTCAACTATCCTGAGGACCATCCAGCAAGAGATATGCAAGACACATTCTATCTTTCCAAAGAGCTTCTGCTAAGATCTCATACAACATCTATACAGCAGCGCATTATGGAAACTACTTCACCCCCTCTGCGTGTTGTCGCTTATGGCAAGTGTTATCGTAACGAAACCATTACAGCAAGGTCTCATGTGCTCTTTCATCAAGTGGATGGGATGTATATTGATAAAAAGGTGACTTTTGCAGATCTACTCGCCACGTTAAAAGAGCTCTATTCCAAGATTTTTAATAAAGAGATGGATTTGAGAGTGCGCCCTAGTTATTTTCCCTTTGTGGAACCTGGGATGGAGATAGATATTGCATGTACTTCTTGCTCTGGCAAAGGGTGTAAGCTTTGTAAGCACACAGGTTGGCTAGAAGTGAGTGGTGCAGGGATGATTCATCCGGAGGTTTTAAAAGAAGGCGGCCTTGATCCAGAAGTCTATTCCGGTTTTGCTTGGGGTGGAGGTGTTGAGAGGCTTTTTATGCTCCGTCACGGCATTGCAGATATTCGTCTCTTTACAGAAAACGACATGAGGTTCTTGCAGCAATTTCATTGAAAATTATCTTGCGCATGAATTAGAATTTTGTCTCCTGGATAGTTCAGGAAGAATGGCAGAGCGGCCTAATGCGGCTGTCTTGAAAACAGCAGTCCTGCAAGGGACCGGGGGTTCGAATCCCTCTTCTTCCGAAGATCTAGACATTCGAGCCCTTGCCTCCTTTACGGAGGCAAGAGTATCGATCATCTCTTCACTTTGTATTCATCACAATCAAGACAAAATAGCTGTAAAATTGCTATATAAGATTTTTTCCATGGTTATGGAGTGAGATCGATTTGTATGAACTTCCGAAAAAAGCTTTTCTCTCTTTGTCTATTTGTACTTGGTGTGGCTCTCATAGAGTGGCTAGGACATCTATTAACAATGTCTTCTGTACGAGATTGGTATGTGACATTGCAAAAACCTTCTTGGACACCTCCTGCTTATGTTTTTGGTCCTGTTTGGACGATTCTGTATGCGATGATAGCGATTGCAGGTTGGCGTGTATTTATCAAAATGAGTGCATCTGGAAAAAAAACAGAAGCTTTTTGGATGTACTCATTACAGTTAACTTGTAATCTTTTGTGGTCGTTTTTTTTCTTTTTTTTAAAAAATCCTCTGTTTGCTTTGATAGATATTCTAACCTTATTGCTTTTGATCATTTTCAATATAAAAGCTTTTTACCGTATCGATAAGGTTGCTGGGATTCTTTTAGTGCCTTATTTGATTTGGACATTTTATGCATTTTTGCTCAATTTTGCTATTTGGAGTCTTAATCGCTAATGGAAGCGGTATTTATCTTTCCTCATCATCTGTTTGATCATCATCCCTGTTTGCACAAACAAAGGATGATTTTTCTCATAGAAGATCGTCGGTTTTTTTCTGATTTTCTTTTTCATAAACAAAAATTGATTTTTCACAGAGCTTGTTTGAAAAATTACGAAAAGCTTTTACAAGAGCAAGGGTATACAGTTAAGTATATAGAAGACGATCTTGAAACGATTTTCAAAAACCACAAGATCGGATCTGTTCATGTTGTAGAATTAGATGATGTTGAGCTCGAAAAAAGGCTCCAATCGAGTGTAAAAGAGCATAAGGCAACTCTTACCATCTCTCAGACTCCTCTTTTTTTAACAACCATTCAAGAATTTCAAGAGGTGTTTCAAGAAAAAAAACACTTTAGTTTTGAGAAGTTTTATATCTATCAAAGAAAAACGTGGAACCTTTTACTTGATGAGAATGGGAAGCCTTATGGAGGCAAATGGAGTTTTGATAAGGAAAATCGGAACAAATTACCAAAAAATATACAAGTGCCAGAGCCTAGGTTGTTTGGTGAAAACAAAGCTGTCCAAGAAGCTATTCAGTACATAACTCATAAATATCCTCACCACCCAGGAAGTGGAGCAAGTTGTACTTATCCAACTACCCATAAAGAAGCAAAGTTAGCTCTAAAAAATTTTTTAGAAACACGCTTACATCTTTTTGGATGTTATGAAGATGCTATCGTACAACAGGAAGAGGTCCTTTTTCATTCTCAACTTTCTTTACTGATCAATGTAGGACTTCTCGCCCCTTCTGTCGTAGTAGAAGAAACCATTTCATATGGAGAAAAAACAAAAATACCACTGAACAATTTAGAAGGATTTATTAGGCAAGTGGTAGGTTGGAGAGAGTTTGTTCGAGGTGTGTATCATCTTGTTGGTAAAACACAAAGAAAAAAGAATTTTTTTGCCCATCATAAAAAGATGCCTCAACAGTTTTATGACGCTTCAACGGGTATTTTGCCAGTAGATGTAGCAATCAAAAAACTGCTCTTAAGAGCTTATCTACATCATATCGAGAGATTGATGGTTTTGGGAAATTTTTTCCTTCTTTGTGAAATTTCTCCTGACGAGATATATCACTGGTTTATGGAGCTTTTTATCGATGCGTATGATTGGGTCATGGTTCCAAATATTTATGGGATGAGCCAGTATGCAGATGGAGGTATGATGACAACTAAGCCTTATTTTAGTGGATCGAATTATCTTCTTAAAATGAGTGATTATCCTAAAGGAGAATGGTGCACAGTTTGGGATGCTCTTTTTTGGCGGTTTATGAACAAACACGCTAAATTTTTCGAAAACCAACCAAGGCTTAGTATGCTGTGTGCAATGGCCAAAAAGAAAAAAAAAGATAAACATCTTCAGCAGGTTGGAGAAGAGTTTCTCAAACATCTTAAATAGAAAAAAGCTTTATTTAAGAGAGGATAATCCTCCATCTACGGGAATTACACTTCCCGTGATAAAAGAGCTTTCGTCCGATAAAAGCCAAGCAATTACCGAGGCAATTTCTACAGGTTCTGCAATTCTTCCAAGAGGATGTAATTTAATAGAAGCTTTTAGAGGGGTCTCGTTTTTTGTAATGAACTCTGTTTGACTTGTTCTAGTAAGACCTGGAGCTACCGCATTGATTCTTATTTGCTTGCTTGCATACGATGCTGCAGCAGATTGCATAAGTCCATTTACACCAGCTTTTGCAGCGGTTATAGCTTCGTGGTGACTCATTCCTATAAGAGAAGCTGTGGAAGAACTAAGTACAATCGAACCAGATTGCATAACATGAAGAGCATGTTTGAGAATGCAAAAAGAAGAAACAGTATTGATTTTTAAGACCTCTTCAAATTCTTTTTGGGTTGTTAAGTGTAGTGGTTTCAAAAAAACAGACCCTATAAGAGAGGCGACACCATCGATACGTCCTTCGTAGGAGATGATTTTTGATAGGATTTGAGCTACTGATGTTTCTTCTACAGCATCGACAAGAAGGTAAGGTGCAGAAAGTTGTAGTGATAAAGCATGTAGTTTTTCTTCGTTTCTTCCCAAAAGGTATACCTTCTTTTCTCCCTTTGATAACAAATTAGCTAACGCAGATCCTATCCCTCCTGTAGCGCCAAAGATCACATAAATCTTTTCCATGATTCTTCCCTTTATACTTTTCAGGTCATAAGCAGCAAAATTGCAAATTGGAATGAAAAAAATCAATGCATTTGTAATGAGATATCTATTCGGGATTATCTTATTGATCAGTAATGGACTTGTATGATACCCCTCTTGATTTGTTAACCGTGAGAAGAAAATGCGCCTGCTTGTTTTGTTTTGTATGTTGGGGCTTGTTCTATGTGCAAAAGAGCCTGCAACCTATACACCAAATCAGGTGATTGTTCCAGGCGTTCCTGCTTTACCTTATGTCATGGATGGGAATACCAAGGTGTTTCGGATGACAGCAGAGCCTGTAACACGAACCATTTTTAAGGAAAGTATCAACTGCCTTACACCTTATGATGTGAAAAATGCGATTTTCCATGGAAAAGAGCTCCCTTATCCTGTCAAAGAACAAAAGGTTGATGGCTGGGGATATAATGGCTCTATTCCAGGTCCAACGATTGTTGCCTGTGAGGGAGATGCTGTAAGAATTTATGTAACCAACAACTTAATGGAACCAACAACGATTCATTGGCATGGACTGATCATTCCGAATAACCAAGATGGAACAGGAGGGACTGCTAATCCTGTCATTCAGCCAGGTAAAACAGGAATGTATGAGTTCACGATAAAAAACCCCCCAGGAACGTACATGTATCACAGTGGTTTTAATGATCCTGTGCAGGTGGGGTTGGGGCTAGGAGGTTTTTTCATTGTACTTCCTAAAGAGGGAAAAGATGATGTCGACAAAGACTATGGCCTGATGATTCAAGAGTGGGTATTGCCAGCTAGCTCTAGCAAACCAAGCGTCAATGCTATGAATTACAATTGGTTTACTTTTAATGGACTTGTTGCTCCCAATGTACCTGTACTTACTGCCACAGAAGGACAAACAGTAAGAATACGTATCGGAGATCTTGGCAACAAATCCCATCCCATACATCTCCATGGGTATTCTTTTAAGATCACAGGAACAGAAGGAGGTCCTATTCCCCCTTCTGCGCAGTGGCCTGCAGCTACGGTAACGGTAAGCCCTGGAGAAACAAGAGATATACTGTTTACAGCAGATAACCCCGGTGTATGGCGGTTGCATTGTCATATCTTGCACCACTTGGTTAACAACCCCTTTTTCTATGAAAAGCAGCCTTTGGGGCTTTTGCCTATAGGGGGGCTGTTTACTTATTTCTATGTAAAACCTCTAAAGGAAAAATAAGACCCTCTTACAAGCTCTGGTAAAAAGGAATGGAAGATGTTTGCTCTTATAGCTCTGTAGTAGAAGGCTCTTGTGAGAGGGTACGTGCCTATTATGAGAGCCCTTCATGCATGCAGAGGCTTCTTAGTAGAGGAGGAGCAGCTCCCCTATATATAGGGGGGCTGCATGGGTGCCGAGTGAATGCGCAAAAACCCTATACCATTACCTATCAATGCTCTAGAGGTAAAATCTCCGCAAGCTCTTATGAAATTACCTGCAGGGCTCTATCTGATCACAAGACAGAGGTGACAACTTGTGTGCGTTACCAGCTCCATTATGGTTTTTTGGGACGTAGCCTCGCTAGAAAAATCCAAGAAAAAATCTATAGAGAGCTCTTTCATACCCATCTTCTTGCGCAAGAGGATAGGAAACACTATCATCTGTATCCACATGCAGCCCCTCTTAAAGTACTCTTATCGGGGGCTAGTGGATTTGTAGGGAATCATCTGGTTAACTTGCTTCCTTTGTTTGCTTGTGATGTGTTTACTCTTGTTCGTAAAGAATCTACAGATCCTAAGGAAATTTTTTGGGATCCTTATCATAAAACGGTTGATCTCTCTCGCTTGGAAGGGTTTGATGCGGTCATTCATCTCAGTGGAGAAAATGTAGGGGCTTTCCGTTGGACAAAGAAAAAAAAGCAAGCGATTAAAGAGAGTCGTCTTCTTTCTACTCGGTTTTTAGTCGAGAGTTTTCACAAGCTTTCTCATCCACCCAAGAGTTTTTTTTGCGCCTCTGCTATCGGTTTTTATGGAGATTGCGCAGGAAAAGTTGTTGATGAAACAGCTCCTTCAGGACAAGGTTTTCTTGCTGAGGTGTCAGCAGACTGGGAAGAAGAGGCAAAGATGTTTTCTAAGGGACGGGTTGTCTCTATGCGCTTTGGAACGGTGCTTGGCTCACAGGGAGGTCTCTTGCAGAAATTTACCACACTGCTTCACTATGGGTTTAGTCTGCAAGTAGGTAGTGGAGAAGAAAAGTGGAGTTGGATTTCTTTAGAAGATTTAGGTTATCAAATACTACATCTTCTAAGGAAAGAGAGTATCCAGGGGGCTGTCAATATGACAACACCTTATCCTGTCACAACAAAAGAATTTGCAGCTACACTTGCTAAAGTGCTTCACGTGCAGTGGCCTTTGCCTATGGGTAGGAAGATATTGCAGTTGATGATGGGAGAAGCTGCAGAAGGGTTGCTGACAAGTATCCAAGCTATGCCAAGACAGCTAGAAAACACACAAAGTTATTTTTCGTATCCAAGGTTAGAAGAGGCTTTGCGATGCATCTTTAATAAGTACGAGATTCATCAGTAGAGTTTTTCTATTTTTCTTGAAAGAGCAATCCCACCATAGCCTATCCAAAGACCACTGACAACAGGAAAGAGGAAACGCATCCACGGCAGGGAGGTCAGGGGTTTTTGCAAGATAAGAAGGAAAAAAATCCCTACAGCTACAATCAAAAAGCGTTGTATTTTCTTACTCCAAAGAGTAGGAGTGTCTAGGGGAGAGATTAGCAAAAAGCCAAGACCTACGCCAAAACCAAACGCTCCGATCGATACACCCGCCGAAGTGCTACATAAAAACATTGCGGCAATAGATCCCAGCGCCAGCAGGGCGCAGCATAGAGAAAAAGAGCTTTTTTCTAGTAAACGCTCTAGAGGAGGCAGTGCATAGAGATATCCTACCAGAAGCACAACTCCTGCAATCCACCCTCCGATCACATCAGAGATAAAATGTACACCGAGATACACCCTAGAAAAGCTAATGAGCAAAATAAAGAAAAGAGCGCAGTACCAAAACCATGCTTTTCTGACGCTGGTGGCTAAAAAACCAGCAAGCACAGTCGCTGTTTGTGCCGCGCCGCTAGGAAATCCGAAGGAGTGTATGTAGACAACAGCAAGGGAAGGATCTAGTTGCAGAGGGCGAGGCTGCGCAAAGAGAGCTTTAAGATCTTGGTTGAAGATGGCGCTGAGAAGAAGAAGAAACAGCATCCGAATCCCCACCTTATGATGAAAAAGAAACAGAGTGCCTAAAACGATGAAGAGCCATGAAGGCATGGTGTCGACAAGGTTTAGGATCTTCATGATCTCATCGAGCCACAGGCTACGGATAGCCTGCAGCTGCTTTATCCAAGAAAGCTCTAGTTGATGTAAGATTGCAAATGACATAAGGACCCCTTTCTTATCTACATAGCAGTACAAGCGCTCATCTAGCAACTAGAGATTTTTGTATGAGGTTCCTTTGATGCATCAGACTCGGTTAACGTTAAAGAAGAGAGAGGTTCCAAAGCAGAAGACGTTGTAGGTACTGTCTTCGTAACGTCTGGCTTCATGCCCTCACATGAAGCGTCAGCGGACATTGCTGTTTTCGAAGGCTTTTTTGTAAGATAATCGGTGACCATTTCATAGAGGTTATCAGCAGAAGGATTAGACTTGTAGTCTTTAGCATAAGCAATAAGCTCTTGCAGACACTGAGAGTCTTCTTCTGACGGCTGGGATATTTTCTTAAGAATCGTATGACAATCTTTGATTACAAAGCTGAGTGCATAGACATCAGCGGAGGTAGATTGGCAAGAATCACCTTTTACATCTTCGGGAGGCCAAAACTGGGTAGTCTCTTTCCAATAATCATGAGCTTTTGTTGTTTCGGTAATCATATCGATATCTCCCAGCACAAGCTTTGGGTTTGCCCAATCGATCCCATTTTTATAAATGGGAAAGCGTATCAAATAATTTGCCTTTTTAATGTCACGATGGATAAAGCCTTTTTGATGAAGCTGTTGGCAGCATCTTATCGCTTGCTGCATCAGACTCCAGATTGTTGCAGCGGTAGCCGATTGTGTGAAGGAAGAGGAGTTCAGTACACTTTTTAGATTAGCATGATATAAGGGAAATATACGACAGCACTTTATGGAAGGTTCTTCCGGTTTTTTGGAGCTTGTATATTGATATCTTATCCTAGGTAGAGCAATAGAGGTTCTTAGGTCTGATAAGGTAGAATGAGGATTTTTTGGAGAGCTTATCTGTCTCAATTTCCCATTTTCTGTCCAAGAGATCTTGTAGGTTCCTTCTGCAACGTAAGCTACCCTCTTTGTCGTAATAAATAAGCATACATAGAAGGAAGAAAAAGTACCTTTTCCTAAGTGATAGCAATTTTCTTTCTTTTTAAGATGTATGAGTAGGCCTGATCGAACTATTGTAAAGGAGCATAATTGAGGTATTTTAAATCTTTGGGGACAATGAGAGATCCCTGTGATCTCTTCTCGGGTTTTCAGATAGTTTGCAATGGAGATAACAGTGGAAAGGTTCTCTGGAGATATGCCACAAAGACTATACAAGCCACCAATATGAGTTTGAATATCATTTTTTGGTAGTTCAGGTGATGCCGAAGAGGTAGAGTCATAGATATATTGAAAAAGTTGATGTCTATTTTGGAAGAAATCCATGATTCTCTGCTCAAGAGGTTCAGGAGTAACATTCACCTGAGCGCTAAATGGAGGGAGCTCATGATTGCATCTTGTGACTTGGTATACAGACATAGGGCCTCCAAAAAAAACCAACCGATTTTAACCCAGATAGGTATTGATGACAAAGTGATATCAGAGGTTTGTGGTGCAGTTGGTTAAAGAATTTTTGGATAGTGGGCCTTCAGATAGTTAGTGAGCCTTTCATAAAGACCTTCTATTGTAGGAGGATTAGCATCATTATACGTTTTGGCATAGTCAACAAGCTGCTGTAGAGATGGCAATTCTTCACTGGGGATAGCTTTGGTAAAACATCGTAAGGTTTCTCCTAAAGCATAAAGATCGGCTCCAAAAGATTGCCTGTTTGCTCTTAATTTTGAAGTGTTAGGAGGCCAAAACATGGAGGTCCCCATCCAATCTAAAGCCGCATTTTCTGCAGAGGTGACCATATCAAGATCTGCTAAAAGCAGCTTAGGCTTTGTCCAATCAATGCCTTTTTTTGTTATGGAAAATTTCACTAGGTAGTTGTGTGGTTTGATATCGCGGTGGATCAGGTTGTTCGCATGAAGATCTTTGCAGCTTTTTACTGCTTGATACATCATCTTCCATAGCCTTTTGGAAGGCAAACATTGGGTCTTGTGATGATAAGTGAGCACCTTAGCGAGATCTGCATGGTATAAGGGGAATATGCGGCACTGTTTGTCTGTAAACGCTTTCAGGGCAAGTATGGGCATTACAAGCTCATTACCTCTATATGGGTAGTCTATATCTGGCAAAACAACTGATTGGGATAGTTTTTTTAGCTGCTCTAGAGATAGATTGATAGGAGGATTTGTTGATAGGTAGGTGGTTCCTTCTGCAACAAGAGAAATTCTAGCGTTTGTGACCTTAAAAGAGGTAAAGAAAGAGGAAAAACTTCCTTGTCCTAACAGATGTTGATATTTTTTTTTCTTTTTCAAGTGTATCCACAAAGTGCTTTTTAAAAGAGTGATCGAACATAGATGATCTATTTTAAACCTTTGAGGTTGATCAAGATGGTTTTTTACTCCTTCCTGGGTTCTGAGATTTTTTGCAATGGCAAGAACGGCTGTAAGGTTTTCTTTGGACATAGATATTGTATGAGCTGCTTGGATGCATCTTGGCAGATCCTTTTCAAGGGAGAGTGATGGGGTGGAAAGAGATGTTTGGAAATAAGCTCTGGTTTTTTGCTGGGTTTTCAAAAAACGAGAAATTCTTTTATCAGGTGCTTGGGAGTTGCTAAGAGCAACCTGCATGTGGAAATCTGGCATAACGGTATTACACCTAGTGACTGTATAGCTGCTCATAGACTCTCCTAAAAAAGGACCAGGCAGTTATAGTTTCATCAAATGTTTTTTTCAATAAATTCTCATGGGTTTTGAAGGGTAAAAAGAGTAGAATAGTTTTCTTTTACATGAGTGGCTTATGTTTCTTACAGTCTCGCAAGCAGTCGATTTCCTTAAGGGAGAAAAGATTATAGCTCTTCCTACAGAGACGGTATATGGACTTGCTTGCTTGTACAACTCTAAAAAAGCGATAGAGGCTTTGTATGAGCTGAAAGGTAGACCCTCTAACAAGGCTATGACGATCAATCTGGCTCAGCCCAAAGAGATAACTACTTTTCTTGCAAAAGATATCCCTGGGCTCTCTACCCTTATAGAGGCTTTTTGGCCAGGACCTCTTACTGTTGTTGTACCCATCAAAAAAGATATAGTACTTCCTGAAATGTGCGGGGGTAAAAACCTTTGTGGGTTTCGTGTGCCCGATCATCCTCTGACACTTTCTGTTCTTAAAGAGGTAGGGCCCATCGTACTTCCTTCTGCCAACATGTCTGGAGAGCCACCAGCTACGTCGGCTAGAGAGGTTTGCGCAATATTTGGTGAGCACTTTCCTGTGCTTGATGGAGGAGAGAGTCTGTTAAAGATTGCTTCTACTGTTCTTATCTTTCAAGAAGATCGTTGGTGGATAGCAAGGAGTGGAGTGATTACAAAGCAATCACTCGCTATGCTTTTAGATTATGAACCTCAGCAACTAGGAGACTTGTTATGTCAAACGTAAATCCTGTCATCGTTATGGAAACAACAGCAGGAGTGATAGAGATCACTTTAAAACCTTCTATAGCGCCAAAAGCTTGCGAAAACTTCGTAAAGCTTGCAGAAAAAAAGTATTACGATGGAGTGACCTTTCACAGGGTGATTAAGGATTTTATGATCCAAGGTGGAGATCCTAAAGGTAACGGAACAGGAGGGGAATCTATTTGGGGACACCCTTTTGAAGATGAGTTTTCTCCTTTTTTAACATTTGATAAGCCGGGACTGCTGGCTATGGCAAATGCAGGTCCTCATACCAATGGAAGCCAGTTTTTTATTACCACTGTAAAAACCCCGTGGCTCAACCATAAACATACAATTTTTGGAGAGGTGACTAAGGGGTATGACATTGTTCAAAAACTCGAAAAAACAGCTACAGATCCTATGGATAGACCTAAGACGCCTCAGAAAATCCTCAAGATGTATGTGAAGAAATAGAGGTGTTGTTAGAGAATCTCAAGAAGCTCTATGTCAAAGATCAAATCTTGGCCTGCCAGGGGATGGTTAGCATCTAGGGTCACTTCTTCTTGGTCCATATGAGTAATGGTTACCATAATCGTTGGCCCTTCAGGATGTCTGATTTCTAGTTGCTGACCCAGCTCTGGCTCAATGTGGACAGGGAATTGACTTTTTTTTACCGTTGACACAAGTTCTGGGAGATGGGGGCCGTAAGCATTGTCTGCTAGGATTTTTACAGTTTTACTTTCTCCTGCTTGCATGCCAAGGATAGCTTGTTCAAACCCTGTGATGATCGTGGTTTTTCCAAGAGTAAATTCTAAAGGTTTTTTTCTACGAGAGGAATCAAATACCGTTCCATTTTCTAGTTTTCCTGTGTAGTGCACTTTAACAGTGTCACCTTGAGTAGCTTGCCTTTTCATTGATGCGCATCCTTCCTAGGGTAGTCTTTAAAACTTAGTGTTTGTAGTAAATAGATTATTAAGTCAACAGAATATAAAATTTTTTTTTAACACCAATTACACGGTTATAGCTGTGGAGGCGTTTTCTATAAACTGAACAAGCAATTGCCTAGGGGAAAGCGAAGGTGTATGACACAAAGATTGGTGAAAAAGGACTGTTGAGGGTGTAAGGGCAGGTAGTGTGTTTGCTTCTATGACGCGGATGCGTCCTGTGTGACACTCAACGAATATATCGATTCTTGCATAATTGCGAATGCCAAGATGTTTTGCAACGGAACATATGCTCTCTTGCACTTTTTTTTGCAAACAAGAAGGGAGAAACTCTTCAGGAGGGGGTGTGAGGTTGATGCCAGTGCCTCCTTGGAATTTTTCTTCCAGGGAAAGAATATGATTTTCAGCGATAGTGATACTAGGAGGAAGAGAGGTATACATTCCTCTTGCTTCTATAACGCCAACAGTCATTTCACACCATCCACTGACAGGTGTACGTGTAAGATTTGAGCCTATGACAGAGATCTTGTCTGTGTGGATGAAAGGCTCTATAAGAAATGTCTGCGAGGAGAGGGCCATTTCAATCCTATGGTCTCCTAGGCAAAGTGTAGGCTGATTGTTTTTTGCAGCATCAATATAGAGGCGCAAATCTTCCAAGGAGAGCATTCTCCATACACCTGCAGAACATCCATCGGCTTGTGGTTTGATGATAAGATCATGGGTTTTGAGAGTATCTTGGGCTTTTTTCCAAAGAGCTGTGATAGCTCCATCATCTTGGAGCTCCTTTAGAGAAAAACAGATCTGCTCCATAGCTAGGATGTCGCTATTATCAAGAGAAGCGATTTTTTGCGCTGTTTTATGCTTATCCATGCAAAGAGCAGAAGCTTTTGCGTCAGAGCCATTAAAAGAAAGAGAGTGGTTTTCTAAAAGCTCTTGAAGAGAACCATCTTCTCCAAAACCTCCATGTAGAGCTATGAAGACAAATGCTTTGGATTTTGTAGCTTGAAGGAGAAATTGCTTTAGGGAGAGTTTACGAGGAAGATCTTCTTGAGTAAGAGGTGAAAGTCCCAGCTCTTTTCTAATAGTATTTTGCAAGGCAAGATTAGAAATCTTGCTACGGCAATGTTCTTCTACCTCTTCCACGGTGTGGTGTAGAATATAGCTATAAGGCAGTTGCCATACATCACCACTTTTATCTAGCAAAAAAGGTGTAGGTTCAAACGCTTTTTCTTGTCGCAGTTTTAAAAAGACATTCGTGCCGCTCATGAGAGAGGTTTGTCTTTCTGCAGTAGAGCCTCCCATAAGAACATAGACAGGCTCTCGTAGCGTATTTGTATCTGTAAGCAGTGTGATTGTTCCTGGCAGCTTCTGACGCTGTAGAGAGTGGTTGATAATGTAGGCGATGAGCTCCGCGTGAGAAAGTCCTACCTGCGCTGCTTGCTGAAAGAGAAAACTGTTTTGTTCCATACCGCTGATGGGATTGAAATCAGAAAAGACGATTTCGCCATCTTGTGTGATCCACCCGTCCAAGCGGACAACATCTTGCATATGTAGTTGTGTAAAAAGCCACTCAGCCCTTGAGCGAATCTTTGCTATTTGCCCCTTTGAAAAACGGGGAGGGCAGTGATAGCGGGTCTCTTCTGTGGGTAAATACTTTCTGCGAAAAGAGAGGACTTTGTTGGTAGGATCTTCGATGTCTATTTCTAAAGGTAGCAAAGCTACAGGATGGTTATGTGCAGCTTGCAGCACACAGATGGTAAACTCTTTGCCATCACAATAGGTTTCTAGCAAAAGCTCAGAAAAGCCTTTCGCTTGTAGTTTGGGTACAAGGATGTTGAGCTGTTCTAAGGAGTGGATAGAGTGAACACCTACACTCGATCCAGATTGTGTCGGTTTTAAGATAGCTTTTCCTTTGCAGGAGTTTTCCCAAAAAGCTGGAAGCTTCGCCTTTTCCAAAGGAAGAAGAAGAGAAGGAAGAGTAGGCAAACCTTGCTCTAGGCAGTAGGTATGCATAGCATGTTTGTTAAACAGTTTTTTGCATACAGCGCTAGAGCTGCCTACATAGGGAATATGGTGAGCTTCTAACAAAGCTTGCAGCGTACCATCTTCTCCTAAAATGCCATGAACTAAAGGAAACACAAGATCTACTTCTTTAAGGCAGCCTACAAGGTCATGTGTTGAGAGTTTTTTGCTAAGCAGATGGAGTTTAAAATCAAAATCAGAAGGAGTGTTAGAATAGAGTTGGGAGGGGGTAATAAGGTAATAGTTCCCTTCTGGGTTGATGTAGATAAGAGTTAAGGAAATAGCAAATAGTTGCGTGTGATCTAAAAAAGAGCGAGCAGAGTTGAGCGAGATGCCTCGTTCATCAGAAATTCCTCCACAAATCACACCCACACGTAGCATCTTCCACCATGTCTCTCCTAAAGCCCTGCCGTACCTTATACAAGGTTTATGCCCTGTAGTCAAATGTTAAATGGTGGCAAGAACGTCTCTCATTCCAGAGGCAGAGATTCTTTTTTCTGAGTCTTTATCAAGCATTATGTGACGCAAAGTGTGCAACAAGCGATCTTTAGGTAGCTTTAAGCTATAATAAAAAAAACTCTTTTGTAAAAATCAGCTCTTTCTATGTCTTAAGATCTTTGTTCTTACATCGGTAAGTAGTTTGTTGAGCATCTCAAGGGTTTCAAATAAACTCAGCATTTTTTCCGCAGAGATAGGGCAAAAAGCTCTCTGCTCTTCATAAAAGGAGTCAACAAGTGAGTAGTATTTGTCCATCTGCTCTTGAGGATCAAGATCTTGTATAATATGGTGTCGAAATAATCGATGACTGCGAAAAGAACAATCTTTCGGAGGGGTAAAAAGCGCCCAAGTAGGCGCTCTTTTATGCTGCTCAAAGAGTGTAGCTAAATGGTCATAGACAGGTGTTGCAACGGTGATTTCTGTAAAGGGTAGTAAAGCTGCTGCTTCTTTAATCTGCTCAGGGTAATTGATATACTCTTGCGCTGTTGCCCAAAAAACACTTGTTTCAATAGGTAGGTCATCGATGGTTGTACCTCTAGCCATCAGAGTCACCATAGCGCATTTTTTTATAGGCATTAATCATTCGTTGCATGTGGCGATAGATTTGATGAGAAAGGTGCTGAGCAAAGAGCTCTATCATCTCCTTTCTTTGTTCTTTTGTTGGAGGGAGAGTGAATTTTTCAAAAAATGGCTCCCAAGCCATCTGAGGAGGTTGTAGAGGAGGTTTTTCTATGCGCATGCTACTCTCAAGGTTGTAGAGGTTGTGGGAGTTTGCTGGAGGGGTCAACACTTTCTAGATAATCTTCATGCTCTGCAAGCGTTAGATCATCATAGTCTTCAAAAGAGCGTAGAATTTGTGGTCTCACAAATACCAAGATATTTTTCTTCTCTTTTTCAACTTTTGTCTTGCTAAAAGCAGCGCCAATCCACGGAAGACCGCCAAGACAAGGTATACCTGTTTTTCGGTGAGTTTTAGAGTTTTTCACCATACCACTGAGCACTAGAAAATGTTGATCAGGAACATGTACACGAGTCGCCATGTTGGTTTTTGTGGTTTGAATGCCATTCACTCTTGTATCAAGTTCTCGAAGGTCATCTCTTGCTTCTGTGATCTCTTCAGTGATGTCGAGAGTAATCACATCAGAATTGCCTAAAAGAGGGGTGATTTTAAGACTGACACCTATATCGCGATATTCGATATTGGCAGTTGTCTGCTGAGAAGCGCCTACTGTTTGTACGATAGAGCCTGTGAAGGGAATATTATCTCCTACAAAGATGCTTGAGCTTTTGTTATCCTGTGTGATGATTTTTTGATTAAGTACAATGGAGATTTTTCCATCGGTTTGCAAAGCAGAAATCAAAGAGGCTAAAGAGAGAAAGCTTCTCCCTTTATGAAAAATAATATCACCAATGACACCCAAATCAAAACCTCTTCCTAAAGGGAGTTGGTTTGCACCTGTTGGCGTGTTTGTAGAGCTGATGCTTTGTAAAGCACCAGCTAAGCCACTGCCAGGTCTAGCGCCAAAGTTACCCATCCCAAGACCGAGTTTATTTTTAAACTTGCCGCTAGCACCCCACTCTAGTCCAAACTCTGAAGCCTCTTTTGCATCGGTTTCAATCACAAGAACTTCTATGAATACCTGCCTTTGTGGGGTGTCTAGGCTTAAGATCAATTTTTGCATCTCTTGCGCTGCATCGATTTGTCCGTTAAACACCAAAGTATTCGTCGATTCAATCCACTGCAACGATTCTACACTCTTCTGAAAAGAGGTTTTCTGACTTTTTGAAGAAGCGACAAGTTTGATCGCTTGCAAGATCTCAGAGCCTTTATGATATTGCAATTTATGGATATAAAAAGACTCTTCAGGGGGCAAAATCTCAGGGGGTAGGGAAGGCTGTGGAAGATAATCGGTAGCTTGCCCGGCTAAAAGAGGTGTTGGTTCATCGAGTCGATTGGTATCAAGATCTAAAATGTTCCCGATTTTTTTTTTGATTTCGTGTTCAGTCATTTTTTCAATGACAACATAGTCTTTTTCTTCTTTGATCTTGAAATGATGCTGCTCAAGAATCTGAAATAAAGCCTGTATCACAGCTTCTGCAGAAGAAGTTTTTCCTGAGATAAAAGAGACTTTAAAATCTAGGTCTTTGATATTAAAGACAAAGGTGGTTTCGGCAATTTTGCTCACAAACTTAATAAACTCTACGATGGGAACTTCACTAAAATTAATCGTATGGCCTAGGGGAGAAGAACCTTCTTCGCTATGGAGTGTGAAAAGAGCTGCCAGTGCAACCGCTATGAGTTTGAGATTTTTCAGCATGATAATATTTCGTTAATTTTGGACTCAAAACATCCAGAATGCAGAGGAATGATAACAAGAGAGCATGTTTGCCTGTAGAGTTTTTTCCGTGCTAAGGGTTTTTATGATCGTATTATCTTGGGTAATTTTTGTTAACTTATTGATTTTCTGTGAATTGAAAAACATTTTCTTTATGAAAAATTAATCCCATGAGTATAGAGCGAACCTTTTAAAGGCTCATTATTTGTGAGAAAAGACTCTTTCACATCAAGGTGAAAGAGTTTTGCATAAAATAAAAGCTCTAGTGTTAAGCATCTTTGCAAAGTAGCACTTTGTCGAAATCCATGACCCTCTTCAGAAAAAAGCAAGTAAGCAGAGCAGATATTTTTTTGGCATAGAGCTTCGTACATGTTTTGCGATTGATCAGGAAGAACAACAAGGTCTTTTTCCCCTTGAAAAAACAAGATGGGTTTGGTCAGGTGGTTTGTACGGTGAATGGGAGAGCGTTTCTCATAAAGCGCCTTTGCTTTTGGTAGAGGACCGATCAGATGATCGGTATAATGCAGCTCCATTTTATGAGTGCTTTTGGCTAAAGCATTGAGATCTGAAATACCATAATAGGAGACACCTGCTGCAAAAGGAGAAGGAGATGTCATAGCGCAAAGAGCTGTAAACCCTCCTGCACTACTTCCCTTGATTACTAATCTATTTGTATCAGCGAGCTTCTGTTTACACAAATACGTTGCTGCGTGGATGCAATCTTGCACATCAGCGATGCCCCAAGAGTTTCTGAGAAGATTTCTATAAGTACGTCCATAGCCGCTGCTGCCACGGTAGTTGATTTCAAATACAGCAAAGCCTCTTGAAGTAAAGAAGAGGGTTTCTAAGTGAAACCTTGGAGAAAAATGTCCTGTTGGGCCTCCGTGGCAGCGAAGGATGAGAGGAGGGGCAGCGTGGGGGTGGATGTTGTGAGTAGGAGGGTAATAGAAGCCATGACTATAAAGACCTTTTTCTGTCGGAAAAGAAATACTCTGAGGAAGAGAAAGATAGGAGCGATCGATAGAAGAAGTTGCAGTAGTTTTTATACATTGCAGATGATGAGAGGCTAGATCGAAAGAAAAGATGCCTTGAGGCAGGGTAGGGGAGCCTCCTTTAAAGATGAGTCTATTTTCACATAGATAAAGATCGGATAGAAAAGAGAGAGGGAGGTGAAGAGGTTGTACAAGACCTTCTTTGATGAGGTAGAGATCTTCTTGAGCTTGGGTAGTTCCGATAGCGACAATGGTTTCATCGTCTAAAATACAATACCTCTCTACTCCTAAGGTCCAGTGAGGTTCTCCAAAGTCTATGTCACAAGGTTTTGTAAGAGGGAGGGTCTTTTTGTGATCATAGACGTAAACATTCCAATATCCTGTCTTGTCGCTGGCAAAAAACAGATGACCTTTTCTTGACCATGTAGGGGTTAGGATAGACTCCTCAGGCCCTCCTGCAATTTTTTGTTTACTTTTCAGAAAAGAAGAGATCTCTCCGATCCATAGCTCTGTTGCATCCCATGCCATATTAGGATGGTTCCAGCAAAACCACGCTAGGTATTTTCCATCAGGACTTACTCTGGGAGATGCATAAAAGTCATAGCCTTCGGATAAGATAGTAAGCTTTTTTGTGGTTAGACAGATGCTAACGAGCATATTGTCGACAGAGGAAGGGGAGTGTCTTTCGGCGACAGCATAAAGAAAGTTGCCATTTGTAGAAAAATCTGCAAATCGCAAGGAAATTTCATCGGTGAGCTGAGAAATCTTTCCCTCTTTAGATCTTCTGTAGATTTGTTGATTTGTGGCTTGTACAAAAAACAACTCTTCTTTGTGAGCTAGGATGCATTTTCCCCCATATTCATGCACTTTTGTTCTCACATCAAACTCTTTGGGAAGAAGCTCTTTATTTTCTTTTCCTAGGGACATAAGAACGTTGCGTCCTTTTTCAAGAGGTCTACCCTCTAGGTAATAGATAGTAGATCCCTCAACTGTCATAGGGCCTAGTCTAAGAGATTGCTGAGAGACATCTTTGGCAGATATAGGTGAAGAGATTTTCATGATGGGTACCTAAGATAGAAAAAACAGGTAGAATATCTTAAGTAAAATACTTTATGAAGAGTTTTTAATAGAGCAAGGGAGTAGCTATGTATCGTATCATCAGTTTTGATGGAGGAGGCGTGCGTGGTGTATATACGGTGAAACTCCTTGAGATGCTTGCCAAAGAGATCACTGTGCTAAAGCATGTGCATCTTTTGACAGGAACATCAACAGGAGCTTTGATAGCGCTTGGCCTTGGATTGGGATATTCTCCTAAGGACTTGCTAGAGTTATATAAGCATATAGCGCCGCTTATTTTTTCAGGATCTAAGAAGGGTGAAGATAAGGCGCGTTATGAAAGCGCTCATCTGAGAGATTTTTTGTTGCAGCATGTGTTTACGAGCAATCCTACCTTAGCGGATGTTTCTTATCCTATTGTGATCCCCGTTTTTAAACTCTATGATCAAAATACTAAATCCTGGAAACCTACCTATTTTCATAATTTTGATAGGGTAAAAGCGCAGCAGTATACGGTGGTCGATGTCGCTCTTGCAGCTTCTGCCGCTCCTGTATTTTTTCCTTCTTATCAAGGGTATATTGATGGAGGTGTTTTTGCTGCTAATCCAAGCATGGTCGGGCTTTGCCAGGCGCTAAGTCTAGATCCAAGGAAACCCTGTTTAGAAGATGTGTGGCTTTTTTCTTTGGGCACCCTATGGCAGTCTATCGGCATAGAGCATGATGTCAACTGGGGAAGTGCAGGTTGGATGTCTAAAGAGTTTTCTGATCCTTTGTTGACTTTGATGACAGATGGAGCTATTGATGTGCCTCATGAGCAGTGTGAGCAGCTTCTTGGTTATAGGTACCATAGACTCAATACAGTAGCAGAACAACCTATTGCTATCGATGCTGCCCATGCAATGCCAACACTTATCGCTCTTGCTGAGAGAGTACCTGAAGATTATCCTCTTTTGTGGGAGCAAACTCTCTTATGGTTAAAAGAGTTTGTCGGTGAGGATATGGGAAGCGTCCGCAAGGAAAATGCCAGCTAGAGTATATATGAGGTTAGCTAAAAGACTGCCTATTGAGTAATCTTCTATTTTAAAAATTATAAATGGCGTATTAATAAATCATCTTACTTACATTCAGTATGTAAGGTGTAAAATATAGAATTTTTTTGACGTTAAATTTAGTCCCTAAATATGCATTTTCTGTTTTAGGGACCTTATTTGAGGGGTTAAAATCAGTCCCTAAATATGCATTTGCAGATTTTGGGATCGATTTTATGAGCAAAGCATGGTATGCTCAGATCAAAAATAGAGGTAATCATGAGACAGACGCCATTTATTGGTCGAGAACCCGAGATGGATAGGCTTAGGGGTCTTTTAGACAAAAGAAGCGCTAGTCTTTTAGTAGTTCGTGGCCGTCGACGAATTGGAAAAAGTAGACTTCTTGCGGAATTTGGAAAAGGAATGAGAAGTCTGTTCTTCACGGGCACGCCACCGAATCGCAAAACAACAGCGCAATTACAACGTGATGAATTTGTTCTTCAGCTTACAAGAGCAGGTATCCCTGGAATTCGTCCAGACGATTGGGGGAATATGTTTTGGAATCTCTCCAAGCACACCGAACAAGGACGAGTGATTATTGTTTTTGATGAGATCTCTTGGATGGGGAGTAAGGATTCGGAGTTTTTGGGAAAACTCAAAAACTGTTGGGATATGTATTTTAGCAAAAATCCTGAGCTAATTATTATTTTATGCGGATCAATTTCTTCTTGGATCGAAGAAAATATTTTAAGCAGCACTGGATTTGTTGGTAGGATTACGATAGATTTGGTATTGGAGGAATTGCCGGTGAATGTCTGCAATGCATTTTGGCATCCTAAAGAGAAAATGATCTCTTCCCATGAGAAATTTAAACTTCTTGCTATTACAGGAGGCATTCCTCTGTATTTAGAGCAAATTAGACCAAATCTTCCTGCTGAGCAGAATATCAGAGATTTATGTTTCACAAAAGGGGGATTGCTTGTTAGAGAGTTTGAGGAAATATTCTCAGATATTTTTTCTAAAAGCACAGAGTCTCATAAAGAAATTATAGAGTGTCTAGCAGATGGACCTAAAGAACTTGTAGAAATTTGTCATGCGTTAGAAAAAAATCGTGGCGGAAGATATAGCAAACATCTTGATGAACTTGTCAAGGCAGGTTTTGTACAAAGAGATTTTGTCTGGCATTTAAAAGATGGGAAAGAGAGCAAATCAAGTCGTTTTCGTTTAAGTGATAATTATCTAAGATTTTACTTAAAATACATCGCTCCAAATAGAGCAAAAATCGAAAGGGGCGGCTTTGTAAATTTGATGCTTTCTAATCTTCAAGGATTGGACAGCGTTATGGGGTTGCAATTTGAAAATCTTGTATCTCATAATCGCAAAATCCTTTGGAAGATGATAGGGATTCCTCCGGAAGAAATTATCATGGATGGACCCTTTTTTCAAAGTCAATCGACAAGACAAGCTGGATGTCAGATTGATTATATGATTCAGACTCGTTTTAACACTTTATATGTCTGCGAAGTAAAATTTTCTAAAAACCCCATAGGACTGCGAGTGATTGAAGAAGTGCAAGAGAAAACCAAGCGCCTTAAAGTCCCTAAGCGTTTTTCAGTTAGACCTATATTAATCCATGTGAATGGAGTAGAAGATAGCGTTGTAGATCGGCAATTCTTTGATAAGATCCTCGACTTCAGTCAGCTTTTAGAATAGGGTACCTGAGGATTATCCGCTTTTGTGGGAGCAAACTCTCTTATGGTTAAAAGAGTTTGTCGGTGAGGATATGGGAAGCGTCCGCAAGGAAAATGCCAGCTAGAGTATATAGAGCGATTTTTTTGTACGTTGCGCAGTACAGCAGCAGGTCATCGAAAGGGATGTAGGCTAGCTTGCAGATGTAGAGAAGGGCAAAGAGAAAAGAGGCTAGCCATACAATGCGTGTAAGAGAGCCAAACAGTAGAGAATGAGAGAGCCCACGATGTTTAAAAAGTTGTGAGTAACTTCTGAAAGGAAGAGATAAGAGCCCTCGGAGAGAATACCATTTGATACGATGAGCTATGTCCATATCTGGACTCATAAAGAGCGTTGTATAGACAAAAGCTACTGCAAAGGTAGCACCTTCTGTAAGAGAAGGGTGCATGGCAAAGTATAGAGCTATGAGAAGCAGAGGAAGAACAAAAAAGCTGTTTATTTTCAGATGAGTTTTGTAGCTAGGTATAGTTAACTCCCTTCTACAATGCCATTTAAGAAAGAGAGAGAGGAGATCTCTTCTTGCCTCTCTTTAATGGTTTCTTCCCACTTTGTCATGACGTTTAGGATGGTATCATGAAAATGTTGATATTCAGCAGGATTGTCATAGCGAAGTAGAAAGCCAACACAGGTGACATCGTAGATATTGACCCACGAGTAGGAGATTTCATGAGCGGAAGTGAGAAGGTCATCAATCACATCGGTAATCACTTCCTTAAAATTGCCTTTTACAGCACCTAGCATGAGGAGGTGATGATCCTCGTGCAGCATGGTTTCCAGGAAGAAGAGCTCCTTATTAAACTCGTGCTCTAGAACCTTTAAAAGAAGAGAAAAAGCATGTTTAAGCAGTGTAGGGGAGAGCAAGCTTTGCATGTAGTTAGGTGTTAGAGAATAGAAAAAATTCTCTAGTAGAAAGTCATTATGAATACCTTCTTCTAAGAGTAGAGTTTTTAAAGAAGAAAGAATTTCATGTTGCTTGGCGATCATACCACCGTTGTAGTCTCGTACGTCACCAATGAGTCTGGTGATTTCTGATACGACACAGAGCCTAGCTTTATAAAGATCGAGAGAAAAATCCTTACGAAGAAATTGTTTCTTATCAAGTCTTAGCTCGATAACATGGGCCTCTTTGGGGTATCTTTTTCTCAAGACTCCTACGGTTTTGATATCGTGATTATAGAACTTTAAGATAGTAGAAGAGTTTAAAAAAATTTCTTTAAGAGATTTTTCTCCAGATTTTTTGAGTTTTAAAATAATGACGATAAAGCTGATTTCAAAGGCAGTTTGTTTGTGGAAGTTGACAATTACTTGAGGCAGATCATGGATATATTTGAGCTGCTTGCTAAGATCTAGCATATTTCTCATTACTTCTTCTTCATTGCGATGTACAAAGACGGATTGTACAAGACCTTCAATACGATTACGAACTTCTTGGGCAATTTTCTTTTTGAGTTCTTTGACTTCTGCAGCGATAAAGGGTGTTTTGTCTGGCTTTTCTACCTCGAGATATACGCTTTTTACTTTTGCATGACTGTGACGCTCTACAATACATGAATTGGGAACGGAAACAGAGTCGGGTAGGATGGATTGGATAGCTTTGAAGAGATGACGCTCTTCAAACACCTCATTATCATTGAGAAAGTTAATGCATACGATCACGCCGAGAATAGGATAAGAAGTCTCATCAAATCTAAGCATAGTTCTCAAGATCTTAGCGCTGATATGGCGCTTAGAGGGATCTACGGATATATTATTAGCTATGATCTTTCTAAAGATGTAATGATAGGAAATAACTCTATTGAGATAGCGAACATCACGTGCAATGGTAAAAGAGTCTTTCAATTGAGAAACCAGATGTTGCATTTCTGAGTAAAGATCTCTATCAAATGCCGTTGGTTTTAGCTCCAAAAGAGGAGAAAGCTGGTCTTTGATCTGCGTTACCCTGTCTTCTGCAACCATTCTAGCCGTGAGCTGGTGCATGTATTCAAAAACACTGGGTTCAACCTCTTTAGCGGAACGATTGAGCAAAGAAGAGATGTTTTCTTGAATAAGGATTTTTTTTTGTTCTAGAGAAAGTGGTTTGATAGAGATCACATGGCGAGCGTGTTGAACGGCCAATATATTAATTTTCAATTCTTTTGCAACAATAGGGAGATTGGTCTTAATCAAAAACAGGTCTTTGAACTCTGTGACATCTAGAGTCAGGTGACTAACATAAAAGGATTCTTTTGGGTATAAGAGAAAGCGAAAAGCAAGTCCACGCGCATCAACAACGGCAATTTGTTTACCTGGGATAAGCCATCTACTGAATAGATCGCGTGTAAAACGTCCTACGCCGTGCGTGTTTTTTGCTGAGCATAGTACGACAATAGAGATAGTCATATGATCTTTGTCAAAAGGTGTCCATTGTACGATGGGGATGTTTTGCGAGAGTTTACGGAAGTAGGGTTCTAGATTTTTTTCAGAGAGATCATGCTCAGCGCACGCTTTTTCTTCAGGTGAAGAAAAGAGAATAGAAGGGAGGACATCAGCGAGTAAACTCTCTATGGACTCGATATACTGCAAATAGCTTTTTTCATGTCCCAAGGGGATGGAAAAATTGGGAAGAATCTTTGCGAAATGGTCCATAGATGTAGTACGCAGCATTTCCTGGTTCGAGGAAGCCTAACTCATTAACTGTTTTTTGACAAAACATTCATGATTTTTTAAAAATTTCTTTTGCATCAACAGAGTGTGGTTCCAGGTGTATGCTTTGTAGAGGTGTAAATCCAATAGAAAAAGTTTGTAGGTTTTGTACATAGGGTTGTTTCATGCGTAAAATAGAGGTGTGGATAATAGGTGCAATAGGAAGCTCTCGCATAATGAGTTCCTCGGCTTGTTGTAAGAGTTGTTCTCTTTCGTCTTTGTCTGCCATGGCTGAGGCTTCTAACAGATCTATATATTCTTGATTTTCCCATTTGGAATAGTTTTTGGGATTGGTTTTGTAGCGGAAGCGATCTAAGATATTCATGGGGTCATCATACTGCGCAAGCCAATAGAAGTGACAGATGTCAAAGTTGCCTTGATTGATGCTTGTTAAAAAATCTTTAAACGTTACCGATTGGAGCTCGATTTTTACGCCCAGATGTTTCATCCAGTTTTCCTGAAGAATCTGGACCACGCTGCGGGCGCGCTCTTGGATAGGGTAGATAAGAGTGATCTTTTCTAGATCGCTGACTTCAAGACCTAGCTCTTGAAGACCTGCCTGGAGATGAGCTCTAGCTTCCTTGGCATTCATGGGTTCAATCAAAGGGATGTTTTTTCCCCGTTTTAGGGCAGGAGGAACGAAATTAAGAGCGGGCGAGTCACCAAGTACACCTACACTTGAGGCGATAGCTTCTCTATCGATAGCTTTAGATAGAGCTTGTCTTATGTTAAGATTAGAAAGGATAGGGTGGTGTACATTAAAGCTGCAGATCAATGTTCTTCCCACAGGGCATGCTTCTAGAAGTCCTTTTTTGCAAAGGGTTTCAGCAGCATCGACAGAGATGTTAGTGAAAGGCATGCCTACGAGATCTAATTTCCCTTGGTCGAAAAGCTCTAATACAGTGTTCTCATCTTTGACAAGACTAATATGTATTTTGTCTACAGAAACGTTATCTATATCCCAATGAGAGCTGTTTTTATCCAGTAAGAACTCATTACCATGTTTCCACTCTGTAAGTGTATAGGGTCCGCTACAGGTAAACAGAGGGGAAGCTTTATCAGCCCACTCTGGATGGTTTTGAGCTACTTCTTTGCAAACAGGAAAAAAGGCGCAAAAAGAGGTGAGATTAAGAAAATAAGGAGTAGGTGTTTTTAAGGTAACAACAAGTGTTTTTTCATCTAAAGCGGTAACGCCAACTGCATCTACTGAGACAAGTCCCTTTTTAGCCTCTTCTGCGTTGAGAATGGGATAGAGCATATTTGCATTAGGGGCTGGGAAAGAGGGGTCTAGCATGCTTTTCCAAGAGTATGCAAAATCATAAGCTGTGATGGGAAGTCCATTGGACCATTTGGCCTCTCTCAGGTGAAATGTATAGGTGAGTTTGTCTTCAGAAAGATCCACCCTATCAGCAATCCCATGATCTCCAGAAGATTTTTCTGTAATACGTGTAAGGCCATCAAAGAGCAGAAAATGCAAAGAACAAGAGTAGCTGTCACCCCCTTTTCGAGGGTCCATTGTTACAGGTTCTTCAGGTAGATTAATATGAAGTGTAGAGCTGGTTGCACCAGGAGTTATAGAAGAAGATTTCGAGCAGCTGCTCAAAGTGGTCAGCAGAAGAGATAGGGTAGCATAAATAAAGCGTCTCATGAAAAAGCTCCTTAAGCAGCGGATAAAAAAACCTAATTTATAAAGATTGAGTTGTGATTTTGTAAAGACATCTTCTTAATTATGGGGGTTATTTTGGAGATCCGTATATCTAAAATCTACAAGGCCAACAGGTGACACCTGGACGCCTTGCACATAATGGTGGCTCATATAGGTAGAAGTTTGATGGTAGATAGGAGCAACAGGAGCATCTTGCATAATTAAGGATTCTGCAGCTTCAATGAGTGTGCATCTTTCTTCAGGTTCTGTGGTTTCTGCGATGATTGCTGTAAGATAAGGAAACTCCATATGTTCCCATCCAGAGAAATTTTTGGGAGCTAGAGGGGAGATAAAACGTTCTAGGAAATTCATAGGATCAAAATATTGTCCTTTAATGGACATAAGGGCAAATTGATAGTTTTTCTTATAAAGTTTATCTAAAAAAATCTTGATATCTGAGGTTTCGATAGAAGTTCTCACGCCCAAGGTAGAATACCACTGCTGTTGCAAAGTAAGAGCTAAGTTCTTTTGTAAAGAAGAGGTGTAGGTACTAAAGGTAAGAAGAGGGAAGGTCTCTTTGGATAATCCTGTTTCTTTGAGGCCTAGTTCGAAATAATGTCTAGCTAGGGTTTGAGAACCTACGGGGATGATTTTTGTGCATTTACCTTCTTTGAGTAGCGGGGGGATGACACCGTAGGCGGGAATCCCTTGACATAAGTACTCAAGAATAGGCTCTTTTTCAATGGCATAGGCGAACGCTTTGCGAATATGAGCGTTATTAAAGGGAAAACATTGTAGGTTAAAAAAGCACATAGTTGTGGCGGCATCATCTACGCTATGGATAGTACTTGTTGTATATACATTGCTAAGTTCAGCAAGTGAGAGGTTTTCTAGGGGGTTTTCTAACCAGTCAATTTCTCCTTGCTGATAGAGTTGCAGCGCGGTATTGCTGTCTGAGATGATACTGATGTGAATGGTGTCTAGTAAGACATGAGAGGCGTCCCAAAAGAAAGGGTTTTTTTTCAATGTAAGGGAGTCATTATGTTTCCATTCTTGAAGGAGAAAAGGACCGCTAAAGACAGGCTGTGTATGTTCTTTACTTTCAAGATCTGCATTTTTAGAAATGGGAAGGAAGGTGACAAAGGCGAGCATTTTCAGAAAGTGGCTTGTGGGATGTTCTAGATCTATGATAAGTGTATTGGGATCTTGCGCGTAAATGCCTACATCATCAAGAGATGCTTTGCCTATTTTTGCAGCGTGTGCATTATGAATGGGATAAAGAAAATAGGCATTGACTGAGTTAAAATCAGGAGATAAGAGACTTTTCCATGAGTGTTCTATGTCATAGGCGGTGATAGGCTCTCCGTTAGACCACAGGGCGTTTTTTAGGTGAATAGTATATCTTGTTAAGTTTGTGGAAATGTCGATAGATTGAGCAAGTCCCAGAGAAACACTCCCATCGGGTTCAAGATGTACTAGCCCTTCATAGAGCATATTGATCAATCTGCAGGAGACGGGATCAGAGTTTTTTCGTGGATCGATGGTAATAGGTTCGTATTCAAAGCAAAGGCGCAAAAGCTTTGAGGTGTTTTGAGGAAGTTTTTGTGGATAATCACATCCACAACAGAGCATGATAGCCCAGGCTAGAATATGTCGTATAGTCATGGCTGCGCTGTATAGACTTTGGAATAACCTACAGTATTCTATAAGAAGAGCTCGTTTTAGAGCTATATGGAATGATTGAGAATAGCATTTGATAGTGCTTAGTAGTTTTCTAACATCCGTCGATTAAATATTTTTAAACAAATCATCTAAAGTAGCTTCACTAGAAATGAGCTCTTCAGAATACATCGTGGGTTTTAAACCCATTGTTGTGATCATAGAGAAGAAGAGCTGTTTTTTTGTCTTCGTTTGTTGTCTAAATACTTCCATTTTTTTTAAAATTTCTTGTGCGTAAGATTTGTCAATGGCAAATGGTTTGTCCGAATATTTAATTTCGCAAAGAGTAATGGCTCCGTCTAGTCGATCAAAAAGAAGATCTATTTGAGCTCCCTCTCCTCCCCTAATGTCAGCGTAGTTGTCGCGCGGCGTTTCCAGTTTTATTTGTAGCGGATACTCGCAAAATCCATTAAGTATCCGCTGCGTTTAGGAGTTTATATCCAGCGGATACTCCAAAAAGCCACGAAGAATGGTCTATAGCCTACTGTCAATCGTGCTATGGGAACGTTTCAACGCAGCGCGAAATATTTTAGCCCTCGGATTGGATGACTTGGGAGAAATCCCTAGAAGCCTTCGCCTTTAGGCGGGGGAGCAGTCACAAAACTCTATTTCAAGGTTCTCAAAATTTTTCAGATCTTTCAAGTTTCTTGTTGTGCAATGTGTTGCATCTCTTCAATAAGCTTTATAGCACTGCTAGAAAGTTCGGGGTAGTTTTTATGTAGCCAAGGAAGAAGTGTTTTAGAGATTTTTTTTAGTTCTTTACTACAAAAATAGTGGATATCTTTCTTGGGGTCTTTAATAAGACCTCCGATATCTATAGAGATGGGCTCCTCTTCTACGAAACCAAAATTATTGAGAAAATTAGGATCTTTGTCTGTGAAGCCTCGAGCGCGCCTTTGCACGAGATAGTGAAATAATTTTTCAAGATGGTTTTTTGCCATCTCATGCTTTTGAAGGTGTTTAAGCTTTAAAAGATGGACCGTGACAGGCTCTGCATACCTTTGCAAAGCAAAAGAGGTGGAGTGAAGAGGAAGAAGGTAGTGTTTGCCAAGGCGGTTGTGAATTGTCACGGTTGCTAAAGGGGAGTTTGTCGGTTGCAGCTGTAGATATAAAAGACCTGTTTCTTCCTGCAGCTCTTCCATGCAAAAAAGGGAGCTTTGGTACGTAGCTATAACACCTTCTTGCTGCTTTGAAGAAGGTTTGGTAAGAGACTTTGTTTTCCAAGGTAGGTAGGAAAAAGATTTCCATCTGTAATGTTTAAAGAGTTTGAGAACGAGCGTATGGTCTTCGCTTACAAAAACAAAAGACTGGCTACCTGATGCTAGGTAGGTGAAGGGCTGCTCTAACCTTTCACGTAGATCAGCAAAAGATTGGATAAGATGAGAGCTTTGAGGAAGAGAGCTGTGGGCAGGAGGGAAGGTTCTGTATAGATAAAAACCATCCACGAGTTTGTCATAGATCTTCCAAGTAGATACTACACACAAACAGCCACAGAAAAGCCATAGTCCTACTTTTTTCACAATATAACGCTCCCTTGAATCACTTGTAGTTCTTGTTCCAAATATACAGCTAGTTCGGGAGAATTCTCTTCTAGCCAGCTCTTAAAAGCTCTAGTAATTCGGTAGAGCTCTCTTGCGTAGATTTCGGGGTCTTTTTCCTTGCTATCTATATAGAATCGCCCAACATCAAACTGCTTAACCCTTCCATCAATAATGCCAAAGTTGGTTTGAAAATCAGGATCTAAATCACCTACTCCTTGCTTGCAACGCTCAAAAATTATTTGCAAAACATCAGAGATAATCATTTTGGCCTGGTCAAGATGCCCCTGTTTAATGTAGGCTCTCAAGCCCTCATACAGAGGCTTCCCTTTTTGCTGAATGGCAAAGATAAGAGCGTCTGCATCTAGCTTGTAGTGAATACCTATCTTATCAATAAGATGGAGGGTTTGGTGTAGGTGATCGGTTTGGTGCAGATGGAGATAGACAAGAGCTGTATGCGAAGAAAACAGGTTATGAGCAATCTGGTAGCTTTGTAGTGTTTTTTGCAAGGCGGTTTCTTTTTTTAACACTTTATGGGCTTTGTAGGCCTTGAGAAAAGTGGGTGTTGGCAGAGCGTCTATCCAAGGAGGAATACGCAAGTGATGGAACTTAAAAAATTTCATGACGTAGCGGTCATCTTGGGAGACAAAAACATAAGATTGCGCACCTGAGGCTAGATAGCTAAAAGGTTGTGACAAGATAGTGGTGAGCTCTGAGGGGACAGTTTTTTCAGCTTCTACAGAGGCTGAGATATTGTGAGAGATGCGTGTGATGGCAAAGCCATCAGAGGCAAGGTGACAAAGCCTCTCGACACCTAAAAAGATGATGGTGAGTAAAAAGAGATAAAATACAAAACGTAGTTTGTGAAAAACCATGGATAACATATAGCTTTAGGTGTTGTAAGAGTAGCAGGATACTAAAGATCTTTAGGGGATGTAAAGAGATATTCAAAGGTGGTTACATGGCGCTTATGGGAGGTCTTTGTAGAGATCGCAAATGGTTAGTTCTTCCTGCTCTTGCCATGTCCACGTCTATAGCTCTTATGGATTCTACGATCTTGCCGGTAGCGCTTCCTACGTTAAGACAAGCTTTTGATCTTTCGTCTGTGGCTGTCCAATGGATTATGAATTCGTATCTTCTTGTTTTGGCATGTTTTGTTTTTGTAGGGGGAAGGCTTGCTGATTTTTGGGGCAAGCGCTTTGTTTTTTGTCTTGGAATGGGTCTATTTGGTGTAGCCTCTATTATAGGGGGATGTGCTTATCATCAGTTCTTTTTGATTTTCAGTAGAAGTTTACAAGGTCTTGGTAGCGCCCTTATGTTACCAGCCTCTATGGCGATTTTACCTGAGGTAGTACCACAAGAGCAGCAGGGGAGGGCTATTGGGAGTATTGTATCTATAAGTTCTCTTTTCTTGTGTTTGGGCCCTCTTATTGGAGGTGGGTTCGCTGAGTACCTTAGTTGGCGATGGATCTTTTTCATCAATATACCAATTGTCATAGGTGGTATATGGATTATCATAAAAACGTTATCTTGCTCAGAAAAAAAACAAGAAGAGTTTCATTGGCTCGGTTTTTTTATGTTTATTGGCATGCTCAACACGCTTATCCTAGCTCTTATGCAAGCAAGAGAATGGGGATGGGGTTCGATAGGGGTTGTACTTTTATTTACTCTTAGCGGATTTTTTGCTTGTATGCTCGTGTGGCTTTTACCTAGAGCTAGGGTTCCTTTTATTGATTACCATCTTTTTAAAAATGCTTCGTTTATGGGGGCTAATCTCATCGTAGTTTGTGTGCAGTTTGTTCTTATGGTAGGTATCTATTGGGTGATCTATTTTCAAAGCACTCTGCATTATACACCCTTTCAAGCAGGAGCTCTTTTACTTATATCCACGTTGCCCGTTGTTTTTGGAGCGCCTTTAAGTGGGTATTTAACAGATCGTTTTGGAGCTAGGACCCCTATCCTTGTTGGGTTTAGCATTATTTGCCTCAGTTTTTTGCTGTGGATGTCCCCCTCTGCAGACAAGTTATTTCTTCTCATTCCGACACTATTTTTATTTGGCGCTGGTTCAGCTTTAGTGATGACTCCTGTAGGTAAGACCATGTTAAATGCGGTACCTAGAACCAGGACTGGCGCGGGTATGGGTATTTATAGCACATTGCGTCACACTGCAGCTCCTTTAGGGGTAGCTGTCTTAGGTAGCCTGATGAATAACATCTCTTTTTTCTCCTTTGCAAAATATGGAGAGCAAGAAGAGGTTTTGAGGGGGCTTGATTTCATGTATTATGGAGAGCTTATAGCAGGAGGCGTCTCATTACTCCCTCATCTTGATGGACTTAGTCTTTATCAGATTGCGTTCTTGAAAAATCTGTTTTCTAGGGCAGCTGATGAGGCTTTGTTTTATGTTAACCTCACTTGCTTGATTGTATCTTTCTTGGGCTTAGCCTTTTCTTTAGTTTATTTAAAAAAACAGAAATAAAAACACACAATTAATTAGTGAATTATATTGATAATATAATTATTCTTTGTTCATAATAACCGTAGGGGTTTGCTTACACCTTGAGGGTAGATGGTTTCTAAGGTTACTACAAAGAAAGCTTCATTAGAGGAGATGAGTGTTGCGCAAGCGATGGATAATCTCACGAGTATGGCTGGGCTTACAAAAGAGTTTCTCAAGCAGCAAAAGAAACCTTCGAAAACCATTTCTCAGTGGTTTGACGCTGTGGATGATGCGGTTACCCTTCGCAATATCCAGAGAACATTTCAGGTTCTTTTAGACTATCTCAAGGAAGAGCACAAAAAAGACAAAGAAAAGATACAAAGCTCAGATACTCAGCAGGCTATTCATTCTTTGCTGATGCTTGCCGCAGAAGCTGTCCAGAAGATAGATCGGTATACTCTTCTTATTGAAAGAGGGGTTTTGCAAGAGAGTGTTTCTGAGTTAAAAGAGTATCAGGCGCTGCAAGAGTTCTATCAGAAAAAAATGCTCAAAAAATTTCATCAAGCAGCTTCTAAAAGTGATCTTTGGAAAGAGCAGTGGGGAGATGGACATACTTTAGGGGCTAGTGAGAGTGGTCTCAAGGACTTAGAAGCTGTCAAGACTGACAAGCAATATGAGCTCCTTTACATAAAAAAAGAAGATGGTGGACGGTTTTTTAGTAAACATCTACTGAGACATATCAAGCTTGTTAATGACTTTGATCAGATCCTTATTGGAGAGGAGAGTGATGATCCTTTCATTTTTTTACAAAGGGTTCAAGATAGAAACTCTTTAGAAAATGCAAGGGAGATCAAGAATCAGCTTCAGGTTCCTATGAAGCATTTTCTAGAGAAAGCTTCTTACAACCAAGGTCATGAGAGCGCAGAAAAGATTCTGTCTAGTTTTTATGCGCTCTGTTTAGCGGCTTCTCAGCATAGTTTACTTGAGTCTGGAAGTAAAAAGAGCTCTTTGCAATATTTTGGGGATTTTGCCTTCTTTATGAAGGAAATCTTTTCTTCTATGGAGTATCAAGCGCATAAAGATGATGGCCCTGAAGAAAGGGATGCGTTTATAGAAAAAGCTCTTTTATGCGCTTACGCCCTTTGTGAAAGCTATTTTATGCATGTAGAGCCTAAGGATCAGATGATAGGGCTTATCAATCGATTAATGGATAAAATGGGTGCCGGAGAGAAAGAGAAAATGCGCCCTGCCCAACAACTGTGGACGGCGATGAATGGTGAATATACCCATCTTACCCATGTCTTGCAGAAATACCCCAATGGTCCTTTGTTTAAAACACTAGATGTGTTTGTCTCTGCAGAGACGGATGAGGGGTTTGAGCCTCTTGCGCAAGGCAACATCCCTTCGCTTTTGTATACCATCCAAAATGAGCATTTAGGGGTTTCTGTTCTTAGGATGGCTTCTCCAACAAGGCAAGAGATCATCAATAAAGCAGAGATTTCTTCTCTGTTTGAGAGTTTTATGAGAGCTATCATCACACTACATAACAAACAGCGGTTTTTACTCATCAATGTCCAAGATCGCACCTCTTGGCAAGAGCATGCTAGATGCGAGGCTATAGAAAACTTTCAAAGGCGCTCCGATGTTTCAGGGCACCTCTGTGTATGTACTCTTGCAAAGGACACAAGTTTTTATCTCCAATCGGAAGAGTATGCCGATGTGCATCATGCTGAGGATTTCAAAATGCTCCTTCTGCAACAAGTGCGTGATGCTGAAGATTGTGGTTTTTATTTTCCTAAGGATTTTTCTGCAACAGTCTTAGAGAGTTTTTCTGAGGGTGCGATAGAGCTTATTCACAAACATTTTTTTGGTGGTAAGGCGACGCTTCCCCATAAAAACCGTCTTGATTTTATTGAAATTTTCTATTGGTTTCTCACTGTAAAAATGATCGACTTTTTCAAACCCTCCCATCTTGCGATCAGTTGTAAAGACGCTATAGACAATTCTCCTTCGAGCTATACAGGGCTTTTTGCTTTTTTAAAGCATATGTCTCCTGATGATGAGTGGAGCCGAGAAGAAGAAGATTTTCTTATGTGGATGATGCAAGCGCCTGCGCTTTTTTACCGTGAAAGAGCGATCCATGCAGATCGTTATGAAAGAACCATTAGCGCGCTGCATGTGCTAAGTGCAGAGCTGGATGTAGATAGGAAAAAAATTCTCTCTTCTTTTGAAAAACTCTACGACTCGCCTCTTTTTAGCTCTCTTAATGTACGTGAAGCTAAAGCGTAGAGGCAGGTAAGAAAAAAGGAGGCGGCAAGTTCGCCTCCTATGTTCAGAGTATATTATCCCTTCTTTCTAGATGAAAGGAGCAACACAACAGCAGACAAAGCAAGCAGCTTTGCATCTAGGTTGTCTGATGCGAGACCCTTCTTAGCGAGCTCAGCTAGAGTCGCTTGCTCAGACAGATCTTTCTCTTTACCATTCTGTTCTGGCAATTTTAGAAGGGGTCTTATGGCAGCGCAAAGCCCCTGTACCCTCTGAGATGCCTCTTCTGGTAAAGGATTTTGCACACCTTTGAAAGAGTCCAAAATAGTTTCGAGTGGCTGAGGAGCACATTTGTCCAGCATAGTTTGCAAGAGAGTAACAAGCTCTTGTTTGTTATCATCGATAGCAAGTTGTAGTTTCCCCGGTGATTGTATATAGTTATTGAATAGTTCCTTTGGTTGCGACGGTTGTTGCGCACTCCTATACAAACAATTCATAATCTTTTCTTTAAAGAAACCCCACCCACTGCTTTGTAGATAGATATGAATGTATTGCATAACAGAGAGTATATGAAAGGTGTTTGGACTTATTGTTGTATCTGATGCACCTATAGTAGCAGTATAACTAGCTGATGCGGCAGCAGCTGAAGGGTCACTCTGTGCACTGGCACTAGATGAACTACTATCGCTGGATGGAAGATCTACATCGGTGCCTTCGATGTTTGGAACCATATTTTTTACTAGGGTTGACAAGCTCGCACCCATTGCATGAAAATCTGGCTTTTCAACACCCTGTGTTTCTGTATTTAAGGTGGGAAAAACCCAAAGGGATATTCTATTTAATGTATTAATAGCTGCGTCTACTAAGGTACTATCAGAAGTATCTGCTACCACGTTTTCTAGTTCTTGTGTAGAAGCCTGAAGACAATCAGGAGAGTGCTGATGTAATAGGACGTCAACTCTGTGATGAAGGGTAGTTGTCATGTCTCTCATCTCAGTTAGTAGCTTATAAGTACTTAAGACATCAGCCTCTGGCAGGTTCGGTTTGACTTTTAATGTTGAATCCAATGAGTTGAATTCTTGAGTCAAAAGTTTTAGGGATTGGTTAGCCCAATTGAGAGCGTTCTCCAGCTTTTTTGAAAGATCAACCAATGTTGAATATGCAAGCACTTCTTTATGAGTATTAGAAGAGGAGATGATACGGGCAGCCACTCTATTTATCATAGTAGTTGTTGCTATAAATTCTATATAGTTGGTCATATCTTTTATGAATTCATCGAATTTTGTTGTAGCTTGAGTAACTAGGCCTTGGACGGCTCGATCGTTATAGAATAGATCGGTACGTATTTCAGTTCTTTCTGAGGATTGAGGTTGTAGTGATGTTCTAAGAGCTTGAAGAGATCGAGAAAAACCATAGGGGCTACCTGCAGCGTCTTGTGCTGCAACGATAAGGCTATCAGCGAGACTTAGCATATAGCGTAAGGTTTTTAATTGGTTTGTCTCTTGAGGTAAAAGTGTACTCTTACCAGATTCGACCTGACTGATGGCTCTTTCTAGTTCCCCTTTAGCGTTATTTAATGCATCTAATGTCTCTGACGGTTTGTTTTCTAGTGCAGACCAAGAGTTTATTTTTTTATCATAAAAGTGATATGTATCAGTTGTCCGTATATACCCTAGATTTTTGACCCATCGTATGAGGGCGGCATCTCTGGTAAGCTCTTGTAAGGTAGTTAAAGCTTGTTGCAGAGGAATGTGTTGACTCAAACCTGACTGTAACATACTGGTGATTGCAATTCTTTTTGCTGCAATTGGACTCAATGCGCTACTCATTTTTACCTCCTAACTTGTTAATAAAAAACAACTTAAAACCTTTAAAATTTTAAGAAGTCGTAAAGATATTCTTAGAGAATATTTAACGCAAGAGGATTTTTAAAAAAAGTTGTAGAAGGGGAAAAGCGCCTCTAGAGAGGCGCTAGGCTAGAAATCAAAACCTAAAGAAAGAGTAAGACCTTGTAAGAGTAAAGAGGTGTCAGCAATCGTGGATGCGTGTTGGTTTTGTAAAAACCATACCTGTGTTTCCCACGCAGCTTTAGCTACACATCGGTATTTGTTTGCGCAAAACCAAAAATCTGCAACAAAACCAGGAGAGAGCTCAAGCACAGGGCTTAAAGAATGGGGAGAGTAGAGCTGCTCAGCAATAAGAACATCGGTGTATCCTGCTACAGTATTTGTATCGTAAGAGCTTGCTGTGGCTTTAAACTGTCCCCAGAGAAGGGCGACAGCAGAGTCTACAAAGAGTCCCACATATTTCGAAAATTTCCATAGACCATATAAGCCAACACGAGGTCCAAACCCCCAGAATTTTTGATCAAAGTAGACTCTGTTGTTTCCAAGAGAAGTAGTAGGTGTTGTAAAGGAGTTTACTTGATAGGTGGAACGGAAATGTTGCTTTTGCCAAGAGACCTGCAACCCAAAGTGAGGATAGAGCATCATATGACAAGAAAAAGGGAGGCTTTTTCCAAGCTCTAGATTGAGATTGTTAAAATGTAGTTGCCATGTAGAAGAGGCGCTAGAAATAAATCCTGTAGCTCCTGCATTGGCAGAGTAGGTGGTGTTGGCAAGGGAAGAGTTGTGAGGTGTGTAGGCAAATAGAGGGAGAATGCCTGTGTTAAGAGTGTTTGTATGAACACTTCCTTGGGCTTTGCTGTAGAGCCAAGTGTACTCTGCAAAAACATCCCAACTATCAAAGCCAAGATGAACACCTAGCAAAGCCTTAAAACCAGGCTTTAGCTTGGAATGAGGTGCATAGACACGACCTGTTGAGCTTACTGCTGTAGCTGTAAGACTTGTATTAGGGTCAACAGTGCCAGGGACTGTTATCGCAGCTCCTGTTGCTGCATACGTATTACCTTCTTGCTTTGCGGTCCAATAGATAAAATCGGTAGAGATAAAGACGTTATTATCATGGTGCGCTATGAGAGGGGGGCAAGAGGCGCTTGCTTGCTCTGTAGGCATTGCAGATACAAGGGTTTGACAAGCGATACACCCAATGGTTACGTATTTGTACATAGATTTTTTCCTTGTGTTATGTTGCTAGAATAATCTTTTGCCAGGTCTACTTAATTGCAAAGGCCCAAATAAACTAGAAGCCGAAGCAGGAGAAGGAGCTTGCAGTGGAGGAAAAGTATAAAAGGCAAAAAACCCTTTTGCTATCACTTGTAAAGGCCATGAGAGAGTAAAAAGGTTGCTTGTTGTGCTAAAGCTGGTATAGACAGTTCCTGTGGTACTATCTGCAGATGTGTTTGAAATGGACGTAATGGGAGTAACAATAGCACCTTGACTGGAGACGATGGTAAATTGGCTAAGATGAGAGGATGATGATACTGATGTAATCATGCAGTTATTGCTTACATTATTGTAAGAGCAGTAAGCAAGAATGTTGGTGTCGCTGTTAGAGTTAGGAATGGCAACAGGAGACACAACAGGATTGCCATTTTGATCTAAAGAAGCAAAATAGAGTTGTTCATTGCTATCATACCATCCTAAAAAATACTGATTACTCATGGTGCTATAACAGCAAGGAGCTGAGCTATAGCCTTCAAAAAGCGCAGTAGCCTCTTTTACCACATTACCATTTGCATCATAGATAGTGATGTAGATGTGATAAGGAGAGACATCAGAACACCATGTTACAAGGTACTGCTGCAGATGGGTGTTGTAACAGCACGACGGCGCTTTGTCGCCTATAGCTGTTGGAAGAGAAATAGAGGTAGGTCCCTTATATACAGAACCATTTTCATTGAGAATAGCGAAGTAAGGGTTGTAAGAGCTCGGTTTTTCTGTCCAGGTTACAAAATATCTTCTGTTTATATTATCAAAACAATTCATCACCTTAGAAAAAGGTTCTGAACTGCTGGTGATGGCTGTTGTATCTTGAATGACATTTGCTTGCGCATCGATAATAGAAAATGCGGGAGAATGTGTGTTGAACTCATTCCAAGAAAGAAAGTATTGGTTGGTATAGCTGTTATAGCAGGTGATGATATCGCTTTGAGGAGTTAAAGAGGTGCCTAGTATGCTTTTTGTGGAAACAGCAGCTGTCCCATTGGTGTTATAGATGGCAGCGAAGATCTCTAGCACTCCTTTTGTATCTCCTACCCATGTAAAGAGGAATTGATTGTTGGCACTATTATAGACATTGCATAAAGATGAACTAAGAGAGGTTGCTGTATTGATGTTTGTAACAGGTCCTATGCCTGCAGCGGATAGAAAGAGAGAGAGAGATTGTACAATGGTTCCTATTAGCAATGGCAATTTTTTGGGACATGTCAGCATGGGAAACCTCTAGAGAAATATAAAAAAAATTATATATATCACATAGAATAAAAATAGTAAATAATAATATACCCATAATTTTGAGAGTAATTATGAGGTGAAAGATGAAGCTGCCACGAGAAGAAATGCAAAAAATGCATGAGTACTGGTGCGCTGCAAACTATCTTTCGGTAGGACAGATTTATCTTTATGACAATCCTCTTTTGCAAAGAGAGCTCAAGCTTGAAGATATTAAACCAAGGCTTTTAGGACATTGGGGTACAACGCCAGGGCTAAACTTTCTGTATGTGCATCTCAATCGTATTATCAAAAAATATGATGTGAACATGCTTTTTGTGACAGGACCAGGTCATGGAGGGCCAGCACTTGTAGCGAACACCTATTTAGAAGGCTCTTATAGTGAGCATTATCCTCATGTGCCTTGCAGCGAACTTGGGATGAAACAGCTCTTTAAGCAGTTTTCTTTTCCTGGTGGAGTTCCTAGCCATGTCTCTGCAGAAACTCCAGGATCGATCCACGAGGGAGGAGAGCTTGGGTATTCACTGGCTCATGCCTATGGCGCAGTTTTTGATCATCCAGATCTTATTGTTGCCTGTGTTGTGGGTGATGGAGAAGCAGAAACAGGTCCTTTAGCAACCAGTTGGCATTCCAATAAATTTCTCAACCCTGCTAGAGATGGCGCTGTTCTTCCTATTTTGCATCTTAATGGCTACAAAATTGCAGAGCCCACCATCTTAGCTCGCATTCCTCAAGAAGAGCTTACTTCGCTTTTTCATGGATATGGCTATGTCCCTTATTTTGTAGAGGGAGATAAACCCGAAGAGGTGCATCAGGCTTTAGCAGAAGTGTTGGATCAGGTGGTTGAAGAGATACAAAAGATCCAACAGAAAGCAAGAAAAGAAGGATTTAGAAAAAGACCCTTGTGGCCCATGATTGTTTTTAGGACTCCTAAGGGATGGACATGCCCTCACGAAGTAGATGGCGTTGCTATAGAGGGGACATGGAGAGCTCACCAGGTCCCTTTTGGAGATTTTGCCAACCACCCTCACCGTATCAAGATCCTTGAAAACTGGATGAAAAGCTACCATCCTGAAAAACTGTTCGATGTTCATGGGGTGTTGCGTCAAGATCTGCAAGAGCTAGCTCCTAGTGGTGATAAGCGTATGGGATCTACCCCTTATGCTAATGGAGGTAAGTTGCTACGGGATTTGGATATGCCCGATTTTCGAGAGTATATGCAAGTAGTGAAAACGCCAGGAAGTGAGCTTGCAGAAGCTACAAGGGTTATGGGTGTTTTTCTTAAAGATGTGATGCAGCGTAACTGGAAAGAGAAAAATTTTCGTGTGTTTGGCCCTGATGAAACAGCATCTAATCGATTAGATGCTCTTTTTGAGATCACAGAGAGAATGTCTTCGGCAGAGATTATCAACAGCGATGATCATGTGTCTGCTGAGGGGAGGGTGATGGAGGTTTTGAGTGAGCATCTTTGTGAAGGGTGGTTAGAAGGGTATCTTTTGACAGGAAGACATGGCTTTTTCTCTTGCTATGAGGCTTTTATTCATATTATCGACTCTATGTTTAATCAATATGCGAAGTGGCTTAAAGTATGTCGACAGATTCCTTGGAGAAGACCTATTGCTTCACTCAATTATTTACTCACTTCTCATGTGTGGAGACAAGATCATAATGGATTTAGCCATCAAGATCCTGGTTTCATTGACCACGTGATGAATAAAAAATCTGATGTCATACGTATTTATCTTCCTCCTGATGCGAACACTTTGTTATCTGTTACAGATCACTGCCTGCGCAGTCGCAACTATATCAACCTGATCATCACAGGTAAACAAAAGCAGCTGCAATGGCTGAGTCCTGAGGAGGCTGTACAACATTGTACGGCGGGTCTTGGCATTTGGGAGTGGGCTAGCAGTGACACAGATGGAGATCCTGATGTGATTATGGCATGCGCTGGAGATGTGCCCACTATGGAAACGCTAGCTGCCGTAAGCATTCTCAAAAAGCATTTCCCAGAGCTTAAGGTGCGTGTTGTCAATGTAGTCGATCTGATGACCTTGCAAACAAGAAGTGAGCACCCTCATGGCCTTGCAGATAAAGATTATGACGCGATTTTTCCTCATGGTAAGCAGATCATTTTTGCTTTTCATGGGTATCCTTCCGCTATCCATCGATTAACTTATAGACGCACCAGTTACCCTTATATGCATGTCAGGGGCTACAAAGAAGAAGGGACGACAACAACTCCTTTTGACATGGTAGTACTCAATGAGCTTGATAGGTTTCATCTAGCGGCAGATGTGATAGAACGGGTGCCCAAGCTTGCAGCAAAAGGAGGGTATGTGAAGCAGCTTCTTAGAGATAAGCTTCTTGAGCACAAAGCCTATATTAGACGGTATGGAGAGGATATGCCAGAAGTTCGTAACTGGAAGTGGTCATGAATATTTTTGTAGTCAATCGAGGATCAAGTAGTCTTAAATGCTCTTTGTATAGCTTCTGCCAAAGCGGGGAGATGGAGCTGCGTTGGGAAGGAGTTTTGGACTGGAAAGCCCCTCAAGACTTTCCTATGATGAGCATCACCATACCTAAGAAAACCTATGATCCTGTGCAGATACACGCGCAAGATTTGCGGGAAGTTGTACAAACACTTATGGATACTTTGCTGCAAGAGGATGTCCTGAAAAGTTTGCAAGAGATTGATGTGATAGGACATCGCATAGTACACGGAGGTAGAGCTTTTACTCAGGCTACAAGAGTAGACCAAAACGTTAAAGAGCTCATTCGAGAGCTCTCGCTACTGGCTCCTTTACATAATAGTTCTGAACTGGAGGCTATTGAAGTTTTAGAACATCTTTGTCCTAACATTTTCCAGGTTGTGGTGTTTGATACTGCGTTTCATCGGACATTGCCAGACTATGTTCGCATCTATCCAGGTCCTTACAGCTGGGTAGAGCAGGGGATAGAGCGTTATGGGTTTCATGGCATCAGTTACCAATACTGCTCGAGGAAAGTACAAGAGCTGCTGAAAGGATCAAGATGTTGTGACAAGATGGTCATCTGTCACCTCGGATCGGGAGCATCTTTATGCGCTGTAGACAAAGGAAAAAGTATCGATACAACGATGGGATTTACGCCTCTTGATGGGCTTATGATGGATACAAGATGCGGGTCTATCGATCCAGGGATTGTTCTTTATCTACTTAAAGAAAAGAAGTTAGAAGAGGTGAGCCGTGAGCTTTATCATAGCTCTGGACTCCTCGGTATTTCTGGCTTTTCTTCAGATATGAGAGACATTTTAGAAAAAGCTCAAGAGCCAAAAGCCAA
>Ga0172362_10000177_pt1 | contig 47439 bp, 41 predicted proteins | sample LakKivs1_kivu2a2_FD_114534 | JGI IMG/M metagenome (GOLD analysis project Ga0172362, IMG submission 114534) | Sediment microbial communities from Lake Kivu, Rwanda - Sediment s1_kivu2a2 | ecosystem: Environmental > Aquatic > Freshwater > Lake > Sediment | place: Rwanda: Western Province, Lake... | reverse complement strand
TCCTTGGCGGTGGTCCAGATGATACCATCGAAGACGGCAGTCCCATCGCCCGGGCCCTCACGCTTACTGGCGCGCAGGCACTCGTGGGTCACTTCCAGCGCCAGGGCCGTTTTGCCAATGCCACCGATGCCGTCAATGCTGACCAGGTATGAACGTGAGCGGAGTGCCTCGTGGAGGCGCATCTTTTCTGCCTCCCGTCCAATGAACTCGCTGCGCGGTGGCAGGTTGTGGGGGATTGGCGGGGGAGGCGAGGGTGGTGGCGCCTGGCCTGCTTCGCCAGGCGTGTCCACCTTCTTGCGGCGCTTTTGGAGATAGTCCAGCACCTGTACGACGCCAGCGACGATCCCGACGATGATTCCTAAACCGGCGATAATTGTCCAGATGTCCATTGTGTGGCCGCTAAAGCTGGTAATGGGCGACCATTTGCGCCACTGCATTCCCGAAACCGTGGGCGACCATGGTGACAGCGACGGAGCGCGATCGCCAGGCTAACAGGCCGAAAACGAGCCCTGACAATGGCACGATGACCCAAAAAGACAAGGGAGCCTTGTTCAGGTAGTAGAGGTGGCCCAGCCCAAAAAGTCCTGCCTGCAATATGCAGATCCAGGCGTCCTTCCAGCCCTTTTTCCGCAGGCTCCCCCACAGAAATCCTCTGAACAGTGGCTCTTCGGCAATCCCGGCGTAGACCATCTGTTGGAGGGGCAGGGATATCAGGATCGCAGTGGTCAGTTTGTCCTTCAATCCGCCGGGAGATTGGAGCCTCAACAGGCTGCCCGAGAGCACTCCAAACGCTATACCTGCCAGGGCACCGATCAAGACCCAGCGCCAGTCCCTCGCCCGGAGCCTGGGAAGCCTCGGACGAGACAACAGGAGCGCAATGAGGAGCCCGAGCGCTATTGGCAGGTAGAGCGCGTGAACGTCCATCACCATGGGATAATCGAAGGGAATTCGAAGGCGCTCCAGAAGCAGCTCGTAAGGTTTGCCCAGGATGAAGATGGCAAGGCCCAGCTTGTCGAAGTGGAAATCCGACAGGTGGTCCCGTTCCCACACGATCAGGAGCGCGCTCAGGAAGTAAGTGCCGATCTCAAACGCAGAGACCACCAAACCTCGCCAGGTATGGACAAAGGTCAACATGCCCGCCAGGAAAGGAATCCTGAGGAACAGGAGCCCCGCAACTAACAGCCAGGTGATTCTCGTATGGGTGTCTGGCCCTCCCATTGTTGCTCCCCTCTTGATATCAGTGTATCACAATTCCGGTTCGCATGCAAGAGCCTATGATTGCAATGGTCTGGCGCAGCGGTGAATGATCCCCTTCGTGCAAGCCCCTACGCAGTGGGGGGTACATGACAGCCAGCTCAGGGCCACAAGTATCACACATCTTCTTCTGTGCATGGAGGAATTGGGACCAGACCCCATCCTTTCTCACGCCTGCGCTGTGTTATATTCTTGAAATAGCTGTATACCCTTACAGTTTGAACTTCTTGGTCCACGACAAAATCGTAACGAAACTCCTCACTTTCCCCTGGTTCAGTGTGGCATTCGCCTGTTTTCCACTTCTCTTCTCGAAACTCTATCAGAGGCCACTGAATCTCTGTTCTCCCCTCTTCAACCGGATCATCTCCTCTGTTGATGGAGTCTAGCACCTTAGATGCCAGTGGCAACATCTTTTGTATCCGAGTCTCGGCAGAGACCAGTGAAATAAGGACATCGCCGATATTGAATCAAGCTGGTCCCAAATATCCTTTTCAGGTCTCTCATCAGTGGAGAAAGTAGGTGTAGGCAAAGGTGACAGAGCAGCGGCCTGTGAGATCGGGGAGCATGCTTTCGTGCCACTTGCTATGGTTAGTGCTGCTATACTGGCCAAGGCAATCAGGGAGAAGAGCAACTTGGATGAACGATTCATCTTTGCTACTCCAACGGAGGCACTTTATCTAATGGCTGAAACTTTAGGAATGTCGGTCGGAGTCCCCAACTTGTTGGGGTTTTTTGCCAGAAACCTGAACAAGTTCAGGACTCTGACATCTTTGGCGGTTTGTGCGAGTGGGGGCATTGGGCTATAATGCGCAGATTGAATGGGCTGGATCGGTGTTGCAGATGCCGAAACCTGATCTGGATCAGGAATGGAGACCGCGATGCATAGAAGAAGGCGAATGTCATTGTTGCTCGCTGCTGGTGTGCTGGCGTTGAGTTTTCTGGCCTGTAATGCTCCACCCCCTCCCTCCCCCACTTCCCTTCCCTCCCTTCCCTCCCCAACCGTCCCTCTCGTCCCGCCCTCCCCAACTTCCACTCCTACGTCTACCGTTGTGCCACCGACGGAGATGCCGCGTGCCAGGTGGCTCCCGGCCGGCACAGTCGCGCTCTACGCCGCCGGCGCGTGGGAGAGTTCCCGGCTCTACGCGCTGGCCGCCGATGGCACGGCGACTGACCTGGGCCAGGACGTCCAGGGCTGGGCGGCCGTCTCGCGCACCGGGCGCTGGACGGCGCGTCCGGGCAGCCCGTACCCGGCAGACTCGCTCGTGATCGTCAACCTGGCGGACGGTATGGCCTACACCGTTCCGGCCACGCCTGGCCTTGAGGTGTATAGTGCGGCGTTCGACTCCGCCGAGACGCGCCTGGCCTTCCTGGAGTTGGGAGCGCCCACAGGTGAAGACACTCCGTGGGCCATCGTCGTCGCCAGCCTGGCCGACGGCTCTACAGCGCGGTTCGAGGCGACGGCAAGACTCGACTCGGCGCTGCTTCCTGGCTTTCCCATCGGCTGGTCCGCCGCCGGCGACGAACTGTTTATCAACACGTTCGCGCCGGCCACCGAATATAGCACGGCCGGTGTAGTGGGGATCGCGATGCCACCCGGAGCTACAGCGGCGCTGGTGGACGCGCTGGCCCGCCGTGGACTGCTTGCGGGGGGGACGTATAGTTCTGTTCCCCGTCTCTCGCCGGACGCTGCGCGCCTGCTCTACGTGGCGCGCGACCCGGACTACACGCCGGCCAACTATGAGCCTATTGCCTACGACACGGCGGTCAACCAACTGTGGGCGTTGGACGTGGCGAGCGGCCTGCCAGCGCTCCTGGTGGAGGTGACCGACGGCGGGGCGCTGGGCGGCGAGGCGGCCTGGTCGCCGGATGGCACGCAGGTGCTCTTCGCCCAGGGCGTCTACACAGGGGACACGTTTGCCGGGCTGACGCTAAAGATTCGCGATGGGTCGGGCGACGTCCGGGACATCGGTCCGCTGCCATTACTGCCAGGGGGCTGGTTGAGCGGCCTCGACTGGTGCATGCCGGAGGCTGCGCTGGCCACGGTCACGACGGCGGACTCGACGGTTCAACTCCACACGGTAGACCTGGCCAGCGGCGGCACGAGTCTGGTGACCTCAGGCGAATACGTCTCCGTGCTGGGATGCATTCCTTGACTTCCAGATTTATTGGACGCGGATAGACGCGGATGAACGCGGATTGGACGGACTTCACGGATTTCTTGTTCTTCTCCGTGTTCATCCGTACGAATCCGTGCCAATTCGTGTACGAATACTCTTCAGGAGGGAGCCATGAGTAAGTTACCGTCTGAGAACCGGTACGATATGATGCGCTACAACCGCTGCGGGCGGAGCGGGCTCAAGTTGCCCGCTATCTCGCTCGGGCTGTGGCACAACTTTGGCGGGGTGGACACGCTCGAGAACGCCCGCGCCATGGTGTTGCGCGCGTTCGACCTGGGCGTCACGCACTTTGACCTGGCAAACAACTATGGGCCTCCGCCAGGGTCGGCCGAGGAGAACTTTGGGCGCATCCTGCGGCAGGACCTGGCGCGCTACCGGGACGAACTGGTCATCTCGACCAAGGCCGGCTGGGGCATGTGGCCGGGGCCGTACGGCGATTTGGGCTCACGCAAGTACCTGGTGGCCAGCCTCGACCAGAGTCTGAAGCGCATGGGGCTGGAGTACGTGGACATCTTTTATCATCACCGTCCCGACCCTGAGACGCCGCTGGAGGAGACGATGGGGGCGCTCGACCACGTCGTCCGCCAGGGCAAGGCGCTGTACGCCGGCATCTCGTCCTACGCGCCGGAAGAGACGCGGCAAGCGGTGCGCATCCTGCGCGAGCTCGGCACGCCGTGTCTGATCCACCAGCCTTCCTACAACATGTTCAACCGCTGGATCGAGGACGGGCTGCTCGAGGTGCTGGCCGAGGAAGGCATCGGTTGCATCGTGTTTTCGCCGCTGGCGCAGGGGCTGCTGACCGACCGGTACCTGGGTGGGATCCCGGCAGATTCGCGCGCGGCCAAGCCGCACGGCTTCCTCAAGCCGGCGCACATCACCGAGGAGAAGTTGGCGAAGGTGCGCCAGTTGAACGAGATGGCGCAGGCGCGCGGCCAGACGCTGGCGCAGATGGCGCTGGCGTGGGTGCTGCGTCATCCGGGGATGACGTCGGCGCTCGTCGGCGCCAGCCGCGTGAGCCAGGTCGAGGACAGCGTCGCGACGCTGAACAACCTGCAATTTGCGCAGGAAGAACTGGAAGCGATTGATGGGATTCTAGCCGGATGACTCCCTCTCCCTGGCAGGGAGAGGGTTGGGGTGAGGGTGGGATGCTCGTCAGGGGTGGAATCCACCCTCCCCCTGCCCCTCCCTGAGCGGGAGGGGAGAAGGAGGATAGTGTGCCTGGTATACAGGATGGTCCCAGTTCGTCTTTATTTAAGCCGTTGCCGTTCAAGGGCAACGTAGCCATGTCTGAACTGGCAGGTGCTGGCATCTCGAAGGAGATGGCCGCGGCGATCGAGCACGCGCCGGGCGGCGCGTGCGTCTGCTGGGGCATCCCCTTCGAGGTTGGGGACGTCGTCGTCGTGGCCGAGCGGGCCATTTCCGTCGAGTTCAGCCCCACCGTGGCGCAGTGGCTCGTGTTTATGCACACGTCGGACGTGCGGCCTGTCGAGCCGGGGCCTGGCGGGTTCATTTCGCCTATGCGCGGCGAGGGGCAACTGGGCGAACGTGCCGCCGACTATGCGATGCTGTACGCAGACGGCACGCAGGAGCGCGTGCCAATCCGCCGCCGCCATCAGGTCGGCGCGTTTGACCGCCGCTGGGGCGAGAACTGCTTCGAGGCGGTCGCACAGCACAAACCCCGTCCGGTGCGGGCGGCGCACGAGCAACTGCGTCCCGTTTGGGGCTTGACCCAGATGCGCGTTGACACGGCGGATAGCGGGCCGTGGGTCAACTGGCTGTGGGCGTGGGAGAATCCGCACCCAGAAAAGGCTCTCGTCGGCGTGCGCTTCGAGCCGGTAGCGGGCGTCGTCGTCGTAGCGGCAGTTTCGGCGGGCAGCGTGTCCTCGCTGCCCCTGCGCTGGCAGACGCGCCGCAAGGCGGTGCTGACGCTGCCTGAGAGTGAGGGCTTCTGGCCCGAGCTGGACGAAGACGGGCTGCTGGGACAGATTCAACTCGATATGGGCCAGGTGATTTCGGCGGCGTCACGCCTGGTGTATCCCAACGACGCCTGGAATGACACATACAACAACCAACTCCCCCGCAAGTCGGAGCGCGACGTGCTGATCGAGTACACGGCGCATCCCGACGCCTGCTTCCATCTTGCGGACGGACGCGTGGTCCCTATCGTGCAACTCGCAAGCGCTCAGCCGTCAATTCCATTGCAGGCGCTCCCACCAGCGACGCAACGGGTGAACCTGCGGGTGGTAGAGCGCGGCAGCGGCAAGTGTGTGCCGGTCAAACTGCACGTCCACGGCGCATGGGGCGAGTACCTGGCGCCGGTGAACCGCCATCGCATCCCCAACCCGGCCTGGTTCGAGGATTACAGCGTGGACTTTGTCCACGGCGCGACGTGGGTAGAGAGCGGCGACAACCCTCATTATTGTACCTACATTCCGGGGGAGACGGCCATTGATTTGCCGCCGGGCAAGGTGTACGTCGAGGTCGCCAAGGGGTTCGAGATCCGGCCCGTGCGCAAGATGGTCGAGGTGACGCCTGCCACGCGGGAAATCGTCGTCGAGATCGAAAAGGTGCTGCCGTGGCGCGAGAAAGGCTGGGTCACGGCGGACACGCACGTCCATTTCCTCTCCCCGATCTCCGCCTTGCTGGAAGGTTCTGCCGAGGGCGTGAACGTCGTCAACCTGCTGGCCAGCCAGTGGGGGGAGTTGATGACGAACGTGGGCGATTTCGACGGCAAGACGACGTGGGGCTCCAAAGAGGCGGGCGGGGACGGCGAGTACCTGGTGCGCGTGGGGACGGAAAACCGGCAGCACGTGCTGGGACACATCTCGCTGTTGGGGTATCGGGGCAAGATCATCGCGCCGATGACGACGGGCGGGCCGGACGAATCGGCGCTGGGCGACCCCATCGAGATCCTGCTGACTGAGTGGGCCAGGCAGTGCAGGAAGCAAGGCGGCCTGGTCGTCCTGCCGCATTTTCCGAATCCCCGCGCGGAGCACGCCGCCAGCATCGTGAGCGGCGACGTGGACGCCCTCGAGATGACGGCGTGGGGGAACCTGTACGAAGGCATTGATCCGTACTCGCTTTCGGACTGGTATCGCTACCTGAACTGCGGGTATCTTACGGCTGCCGTGGGCGGCACGGACAAGATGTCGGCCAACACGGCGGTGGGGACGGTGCGCACCTACGCGCGGCTTGACCCGCAGGCCGAGTTTACCTACCAGGCGTGGATGGAGGCAGTCCGGCGGGGGGAGACATTTGTGACATACGGTCCGCTCCTGGAGTTTGTCGTGGACGGGCACCCGCCGGGCAGCCGCATCGAGATGCCGGCCAGCGGTGGGACAGTGGACGTGCTGTGGCAGGTCGCCAGCGTCACGGTGCCCATGTCGCGCGTCGAGCTGATCGTGAATGGGGAGATCCGGGAGAGTGTGGCGGTGCCGCCTGGAGAGGCGAGCGGCCACTGGTCGGTGCGGGTGAACAAAAGCGCCTGGCTGGCGTTGTTGGTGCGCGGGCACTATGCCGACAAGCCGGAGATCATCGCCGCGCATTCTTCGCCGGTGATGGTCACGGTTGGGGGGGGGGCGCTGTTGGCGGCGGCCGACGCGGTCACCATCCTCGAGCAGATCGAAGGTGCGCTGGCCTACCTGGACACGGTTGGTACACGGGCTGAGGACGTGGCCTACAAGCGCATGCGGCTGGTGCTGGTGGCGGCCCACCGCACGCTGCACAACCGGATGCACCAACAGGGGACCTATCACGGGCACACGCCGGTGACGGACCACGCCGAGCACCACTGAGAGAAATGGCGATGAAGCGTAGTGTGGACTACATCAGTGTCGGTATGGTAGCGGTGACTGTATTGATTTAGATGGGTGGATTGGCCAGGCGTTATTTCCCTAGCCACTCCTCTATTTCGGCCAGTACCTGGCTCAGGCTTGGCTGGTCGGTGGGAGCTAATCGGTCGGCTGGCCCGATGTGCTTGTGGTGAGGATGTGTCACAATTTCAGGATGATGTGGGGCGTTGTCATAACGGAATACGCGCTGCCCCTCGCGGATATACGTGTAGGCGTAGCTCACGCGGACAGGATATCCGAGTTCGGTGCTGACGACTTCATAGAGGTTAAGGTAGGAATTGTCCCAGAAGAAGATCCGACAACGGATAAGCCCGTTGTAGTCGTCCGAGGCCAGGCACGTGAGTGGTTCCTCAATCTTGCTGATCTGGGCGTTCTGTCGCAAGCCACGTTCGATGGCCGCAAAGTAGTCGTCAACAATCATGCTGGTACCAGTTCCCTTTGCATGAACTGGCGGACGGGGAGCGAAGTCAGGTACAGGTGGTATAGACCGGCCCACATCATCAGGTCATCGTCGTCACCTAGTTCGCCGTTTTGGAAACGGTGATAAAACTCGATGGTCGAGTACCCATACTTGCGCTCGTACGCGCGCAACCGTTCGCATAGTTCGTCAAAGGTCAGGTGTTGTGGTTTGAACATAACTCTTGCTCCATACAACTATTGCTCATGCCGGATGAGGCAACAACTACCTCGTTCCTTATTGGAATTATAGCATCTTTATCAGCGTTCACAAGGAGGAAGCATGTCTGTTGCAAACACAGTCCAGCCTGCGGCTTCGCGCGGCGAGAAGCTCTCTTTCTGGACGAAGGCCGCATACGCCGTCGGAGACCTGGCGAACTCGGTAGGGCCGGGGACGATCGTTCCGTTCTGGTATCTATTTTTCCTGACCGACGTGGCACACCTCCACCCGGCGCTGGCCGGCGTCACGATCCTCATCGGCGGCTTATGGGACGCGATCAACGACCCGCTGGTGGGGCTGCTCTCGGACCGCACGCGCACCCGCTGGGGACGGCGCCGCCCGTTCCTGCTCTTCGGCGCATTGCCCTACGGCATCGCCTTCGCGCTGATGTGGATCGCCCCGCCTATCCAGAGCCAGGTGCTCAAGTGCCTTTATTTCGCACTGATCTATATCTTGTATGACACGGCCGTCACGATCGTCGCTTGTCCCTACGGCGCACTGACGCCGGAATTGACGCTCGACCACGACGAGCGCACCTCGCTCACGACCTACCGTATGTTCGTGTCTATCGTCACCGGCCTGCTGGCGGCGATCGGATTCGCGCTCGTCTTCGATGCAATCCCTGACAAGCAAACCGCCTTTTTGGTGATGGGGGTTGTCTGTGGCGGGCTGTTCATTCCTGCGATTTTGGCCGTTTTCTTCGGTACCCGTGAGCGGCCCGAGTTTCAGGTCGAGCCGGCGCCAAGCCCGCTGGAGGGGTTACGGTACGTCGTGCACAACCGGGCGTGGTGGTACACGCTGGGGATGGGGCTTTTGAGCTGGATGCCGGTGGACATCGCGTCGGCTGTGTTCGCTTACTATCTGATTTACTGGCTCAAGATGGACGAGATGGGAGCCTCGTTGGTGCAGGCGGCTATCCTGGCCAGCGCCACCCTGTTCTTGCCGCTGGTCTTGTGGATGTCGCGGCGTTGGGAGAAGAAGGTGGCCTTTGTCGTCGCGATTGCGTCGTGGGCGATCGTGATGCTCGGCAACGCTGTTCGTGCCCCAGGGGGCCCGAACGTTGGCCTACCTGGTCGCCTTTCTGGTTGGACCGGGAGTCGCCGCTGCGCACGTCCTGCCGACGGCGATGGCGGCCGATGCGCTCGAGGTGGACGAGTTGGCCAGCGGCAAGCGGCAGGAGGGCGTCTATGCCGGGTTTGAGGTCTTTATCCGCAAGCTTTCGACCAAGCTGGTGTTGGCCGGGTTTGGGCCGATCCTGGCCTGGGCGGGCTACGTGGAAAACACGGCGCAGCAAACCCCGCGAACGTTGACGACGATTCGTCTCCTGATCGCGGTTTTGCCGGCCATCATTCTGTTTGGGGCGACCATCGTGGCCTGGGCCTATCCGTTGACGCGCACGCGGCACCAGGAGATCCAGGCTGAGCTGGCCCAGCGGCGCGCGGGCCGGTTGGCAGCAGAAGAGGGCCGGGTCCGGCCGGCTGCATCGGAGTGATGTGGAGCGTAAGAATAAAGGAGATCATGATGGGGAAAGTATATCGTCACAGGCCCGGTGCACCTGATGAATATCTGGGCCGGGTCGAGCCGGAAAACGGCAAAGTCTATCGCCACCGCCACGGCCCGGATCAGTACGTGGGGCGCGTGGAGCTGGACAGCGGCAAGGTCTATCGCCACAAAACTGGCCCCGACGAGTACCTGGGCCAGGTGCGCCTGGACGCTGGGAAGGTCTACAGCCACCGCGTTGGCCCTGACCGGTACGTGGCGGAGGTCAAGTCGAACGGCCGTATCTATCGCCACAAGCCCGGCGCGCCAGACGACTACCTGGGCAAGGTCGAGGGGATGCATGCGCTGGCCGAAGGCGGCGCGGCATTCTTTCTGCTCATGCTGCCTGCCGTTGAAGGAGTGGAGGGCGAGGCCAATGCAGATTGAGCCTGGCGAGTTGTTGCCGGCGCCATCCGTTGCCGATTTCCGGCTCGCGCTCGAGGTGGCCCACATCCTGCAGGGGCAGGGCATTGACCCGCAGCGTGCCCGGCCGGACGTCGTTGTAGTGGCAGAGAGCGTGCTGGATGAGGCGCAGGCGCTCCTGTTGCCTGCCGTGACGTACACCGTGCTGCCGGTGCGTGACTTTCGTCACCAGACGGTGGTTCTGGACGGCCAAATGACGTTCGAGGGGCCGCTGGTGGCGCGGGCGTTGGCAGGTGCAACACAGGTTGCGCTCGCCGTGTGCACGATTGGAGCCGCGCTCGAGCAACAGTCGGCGGCTCTCTTTGCCGCAGGTGATATGCTGCGGGCCCTGGCGCTGGACGGGGCGGGCAATGCTGCGGTCGGGCAGCTCTCGCTGGCCGCCATGGCCCGCATACGCGAAGCGGCCTCGGCGCGTGGATTAGGCTCAGGCATGCGGGCCAGCCCAGGCCAGGAAGGGTGGCCGATTCAGCAGCAGCGGGTACTTTTTAGCCTGGTCTCTGCCGGGGAGATCGGTGTTCAGTTGACCGAGAGCTGCCTCATGCTGCCGCGCAAGTCCGTCTCGTTCGTGGTTGGGGTGGGGCCAGAAATGCGGCCCGACGCGGTGACGTGCGATTTCTGCTCGAAGCGCGAGCGTTGTCACTGGCGCGTGCGATAAGGGTATGCGGGTTTTATGACTAACGAACTCGATGACAAGGTGACGGTGGATTTTGAGCCGCTCGGCCGCCGGGCGTGCGTCGCACGCGGGACGACGCTCCTGGAGGCGGCGCGCCAGGCCGGTGTTGGCTTGAGCGCCGTATGCGGTGGTGCAGGCACGTGTGGGACGTGTCGGGTGCGCGTGGTTGATGGACAGGTAAGTCCGTCTTTTCCTGATGCGGAGGGAAGGGAAGGAAGGGAGGGGAGGGAAGGAAAGGAAGGAAGGGAAAGGTTCTGGCTGGCGTGCCAGACGCGTGTGTTGAGCGACGTGCGGGTGGATGTTCCACCGTCTTCGGTCACCGCCCTACAACGAGCGCAGATCGAAGGCCGTGAGCGGCCGGTCGAAGTAGATCTGGCCGTGCGCAGTTTCGACGTGATGCTGGAGCCGCCCAGCCTGAGCGATCTGCGGGCCGACGCAACGCGGCTACGCGACGCACTTCCTACCTCTCTTTCTGGCGAAGAGGAAAGGCCGGTACGCTTCGACTATGGAGCGTTGTGCCAACTCCCTGCACTGCTGCGGGAGCAGGGCTGGCATGCCCGTCTCGTCGTGCGAGATGGTGAGGTCATCGCCGCGGCGCCGGTCGGTACCCCGCTGCTGGGGCTGGCGGTGGACATTGGCACGACTAAGGTGGCTGCCTACCTGGTGGACCTGGAAAGCGGTGAAACGCTGGCGGCGGCTGGCGCAATGAACCCCCAGATTGCCTACGGGGAAGACGTGATGGCCCGCATTGCCTGCGCGATGGAGGGGGAGGCGCAGGCAAGGGAGCTTCAGCGGGTGATTGTCGGCGGGTTGGACGCGCTGGCGCACAAGTTGTGCGCGCAGGCCGGGCGGGACGTAGTCGAGATCGTCGAGGTGACCTTAGTGGGCAACACGTGTATGCATCACCTGGTGTTGGGGCTGCCGGTCGAGCAACTGGGATTGGCGCCTTACGTGCCCGTCCTGGCCGATCCTTGTGACCTCAAGGCGCGGGAACTGGAGCTGCGCCTGGCGCCTGGCGCAAACGTCTACCTCTTGCCCAACATCGCCGGGTTCGTCGGCGCCGACCACGTGGCGATGGTCCTGGCGACCGGCATCCACGAGGCGCGTGAGGTCACGGTGGGGCTGGACATCGGCACGAACACGGAGATCAGCCTGGCAGTGGAGGGGCGGTTGCTGAGCTGCTCGTGCACCTCTGGCCCGGCCTTCGAGGGCGCTCACATCCGCGACGGGATGCGGGCGGCGCCAGGAGCCATCGAGTGGGTGCGGCTGGCCGATGGCCGGGTCGAGTACCAGACGATTGACGGCGCGCCGCCGGTGGGCATCTGTGGCTCCGGCGTTTTGGACGGCGTGGCCGAACTGCTGAAGGCTGGCGTGGTGAGGGCCAACGGCGCGATGAGGCGAGATAGCCATCCACGCGTGTGTGGGGCAGGCAGCGAGACCGGGTTCCTGCTCGTCCCGGCCGGTGAGCGGGGGGCACCGCGTGACCTGATGATCACGCGCAAGGACGTGAACGAGATCCAACTGGCCAAGGGGGCCATCCGGGCCGGGATCGAGGTGCTGCTGGAGGAGGCCGGGCTGGAGGCAGGGCAGATTGAGCGGGTGGTGGTGGCGGGCGCCTTCGGCACCTACCTGGACGTGGGCAGTGCGCTGGCAGTGGGGATGTTCCCGCCCCTGCCCCGCGAGCGGTTCGTCCAGGTGGGCAACGCGGCGGGCATCGGCGCGAAGATGGCGTTGGTGTCCCGTCACTGCCGGAGAGTGGCCGAGGAGATTGCGCGCCGCGTCGAGTACGTCGAATTGACGACCCATGCGCACTTCGTCGAGGCGTATACAGCGGCGTTGATGCTGCCCGAATCTGGCGAGGTGACGTCATGACCATCAGCGACCGCAACAAACACCTGCGGATTGTGGCCGAGATCCTGCTCGTGCACCTGCCGGGCCTGCTGGACGACCAGGAATTGGCGCGGGACCTGCTCTCCGTCGCCGGCGTGACGCTGCGGGCGGCGTGGGAGGATGCGGAGAAGTCGGCGGCAGTGTGGGACAACAAGGCCTATCACCTCAAGGCTGACCAACTGCGCGACGAGTGGAGCTGGGCGACAGGCGCGGCGAATTACGCCGAGGGGCTGGCAAACCGCGACGTATCTGTCACCGCTGAGAGCCTCCACAAGTTACAGTTGCTGATCAAGCCAGGACTGGAGGTGTCGTCCCGGCGTGTCATCAAGTCCCCGGATTCCTTTCGAGGCGCCGCGGCGGCGAATCGCGCCCGCCAACGACGAGAGAAGAGCCGCACGCCCAAGCGGGCCTTGGTGTAACTCTCAGGGCTTGGGCCGGTCTCCGACCGTGCCCGCTGGTGTTCAGTATTGCCTGTTCCAATCCGGGATCGTTTTGACGACGACGACTGCTCCGCCAAAAACGCCTAGCAGGGTGGCATGTAGTGGTAATCCCAGCGCCCACAGAAGTGGCCCGGCCACTGCCAACGCCACGATCGTAGCGCGGGCGCGATGGACGTGCAGTAACCTGACCAGGATGAGCCAGAAGAGAACCAGAACGACTACCGCTCCCAGCGTGCGCAGGGGCGACAGGGCCAGTAGCGCACCTGCCAGCGTCGAAATGCCGATGCCGCCGGCGAAGTGAATAAAGACGGACCAGTCGTGGCCCACCACCGCCATGAAGCCGGCCACTGTGGCTGCCCAGGGATTGTCCGTGAACAGCGCAGCTCCGGCGACGGCAGCTATCCCCAGCAGCGCGTCTACGATGGCGGTGAATGCACCGGCCCGGAAACCGGCCACGCGTGAGACGTTCAAGCCGCCCGTGTGACCGCTACCGTGCTGGCGCACGTCCACACCCCGTAGTGCCCGGGCCACCAGTACGCCCGTGGGCACTGCTCCCAGCAGGTATCCCCATACCCCGGCCATGAAGAGTTTGATCATCGCCATTGCCTCATTTAGCATTGTACCCGCAGCGCCCCTGGGAGAATCTCACATTCGATGCGGTGGGCGTCGGTGCACAGGACTTCGCCGTCCACGTGGGCGACCAGGTCGTCCGGCGAAGAGATAGTCACGTGCCGGGCGCGGGCCATAGTGACCGATCTGTGGCCTACGTGGGTGCCTTTCATAAAGTGGGGCACCAGGCCCAGCATGTTTGTCCGGCTCATCTCCCGCACGATGCATAGGTCCAGGAGCCCGTCGTCGGGTTGAGCGTAGGGTGTGGAGAAGAAACCGCCTCCTTCGCGAGGGCCATTTCCTACGCAGATCATTGCCGCCGACAGAGCCAGTTCCTGGTCGTCGTATGTGATGGTGACTCGTGGATTCTGGGACAGGAAGATCGTCTTCAGAACGACGGGCAAGTACAGCGCCAATCCGCGCAGGCGTTTGACCTTGAGCGCCTCGACCGTCACGACGCCGCCGAAACCCACGTTCACGGTATTGTCAAAGTGCCGCGAGGGCTGGCCTGGCACGCTAACCCGGCCCACATCCACGATCCGAGCCTGGCCGTGTGCCAAGCGCTGGCACGCTCCTGGCAAGTCCGGAGGGATGCCTACAGCGTTGGCAAAGTCGCTGCCAGAGCCGACGGGTACGATACCTAGCGTGCCGGCCATGCCCTCTTTTGACGCTGCCAGCAGGCCATTGACGACTTCATTGGTTGTGCCGTCCCCACCGGCGGCAACGACCAATGCGAAGCCGTCGTTGGCTGCCCGTTCAGCCAATTCCGCGGCGTGCCAGGGTCTCTCGGTGCGCACCAGGTCGAAGTCAAGTCCTTCTGCTCCTATGAGACGGCGCAACTCAGGTTCGATCTTTGCACCGTACCCCCGGCCTGCGACCGGGTTGAGGATGATCTTGATGGGGTCCATTGATGCTCTCCTGTGGTGTCATTTGTAATTATATATAGAACACGGCCCAGGGAGCTACGTTGCTGGGTTAATCAACGATCGGGCACGGCTGGAGATCGGCCTGATGGGCCAGATGGCCTCTTACCCTACATGGGTTTGACATGGTGTCTGGTTGGGGGTAGAATAGGTGCAGATTAACGGCTATACGAAGGGGAGGTGCGTAATGACTGAACAGTTATCTTTGCCCGGCGTAGAGGCTATCACGGAAGAGTCTTCGCGAGTTGCGATGCCGGCGGGTCTGGACGCTCGCTCCTCGCTGCGTGCGGCGGTGGCTGCTTTCGAGGTTCACATGCAGCAACAGGGCTTTGCTGAAAACACGATCAAGGCTTTCCTCTCGGACCTCAACATCCTGGCGCAGTTCATCGGGGTGGGGACTGCGGTTGATGCGATCTCCACTCAGGATCTGAATCGCTTTGTGCACTGGCTGGTGCACGAGCGCGGCGCGCCCTGTAACCTCAAGTCGTTGGCGCGGCGCGTGACTGCGCTCAAGGTCTTTTTCGGCTGGCTGGCCGAGACCGAGGTGCTTTCCTCCGATCCTGCCGCGCCGGTGGTGCACAGGCCAGTGACGACGCCGCTGGCTGAGGTTCTCTCTGACGCTGAGGTCGAGCAGGTGCTGGGGGTGACGCAGGCATTGCGGCATGCCGAGAAACCAGATGCTCGCCCTCACCTGTTGGTGACGTTGTTGCTCCACACCGGCATCAAGAAGAGCGAGTGCATGAACATTGTGATGAACCATTTCGATTTCAGCGATCCTGCTCAGCCTGTACTGTGGATCCGTTATGCCAATCCCCGCCGCCGCCACAAGGAGCGCAAATTGTGCCTGCCGGCGTGGTGGCCGGCGGTGTTGGCCGAGTACCGGGCTCAATGCCAGCCACAGGAAGCACTATTTCCCTGTACCGCTCGCAATCTGGAGTACGTTTTGACCGGTGTAGCACAGCAGGCCGGGCTTTCCGGTGGTCTCTCGTTCGAGATGCTGCGTTGGACCTGCGCGGTACGCGACTACCGGGCGGGTATGGAGGCCGATAAGCTGCGCCAGAAACTGGGGATCTCCAGGGTTACCTGGCGCGAGGTAGGGGTCAAAGTTGCCCAATTGGCGGGTCCGGCGCTGTGAGCATGGAAGGCAGGCGCTGGATGGCGCGCCGTGTATAGACCCACACGACGCCGATGCGGCTGGCCTGGACTTGCCGGTCGTAGACCATGGCCAGAAAGAGGTTGTCGCCCACGTTAGTCGAGTAAATTTCGTAGCGGGTGCCGGCGTGGAAGTTGAGGTTGGCCGCCTGGCTGTCGCCGACCTGCCGGGCCAGTGCGCCGGTGGTGGCGAGGCCACTGGCCAGGAGAGAAAGCAGGGTGGGGGCATCCAGCCCGGTGGTGACGCCTACCTCTGCCAGCCGCTGCCCTGACATATCAGCCAGAAAGATACACTGCGCGCCGACGTCACGGTGCAGGTCCTTCAGTTGTTGCATGATGGCCGTAAAGGACTCGTCGGAGAGGGCGATGGGTGCCGGCTGGCTTATCTCCACACCGCTCAGCGCCTCCCGTACAATCTGTGTAAATTCGCCGACGTCGAACGGCTTGGTGATGTAGCGATAGGTTCCCAGGCGGCGGGCTTCTGCCTCGACCTCGTCGTTGTCGTAGGCGGTGATCAGGATGGTGCGTGTCTGGGGATTCGACGCTCGCACCTGGCGGATCAGGTCCAGCCCACTGATGCCCGGCATACGCAGGTCGGTGACCAAAAGGTCCACAGAGGAACCATTTAGTAACTCCAGTGCTTCCTCCCCGGAATGAGCGACGCTGACGCAATAATCGTGGTTCGAACGCTCCAGGGTCTTGCTCAGAAAGAAGGCCACGGTTGGTTTGTCGTCTACGATTAGAATGTTTCTTGTACTCATGTCATCGTCCGCTGGTTACACTTTACTGCCGTGTTTCATTCCAGGAGGGCAGGCAGCCATACGGTAAACGTTGTTCCCTCTCCCGCCGTGCTCTGAAGGGTGATGTCCCCCCCGTGCCGCTTGATCGTGTTATAACTGACGCTCAGTCCCAGCCCCGTACCCCCCTCTTTGGTCGAGAAGAAAGGTTCGAAGATGTGATCAATGTGCTCAGGCAAGATCCCAAGCCCGGTGTCAGAGAAGGACATCGCCAGGCACCCATCTTCAGTCAGGCGGCTCGCAACGTGCAAGGTGCCTCCGCCAGGCATAGCATCCACGGCATTGAGCACCAGGTTGAGGAAGACTTGCCCCAGTTCGTCGGGAGCGGCCAGGACAGGAGGCAAGTTGGGAGAGAGGTCCCGCCGGAGCACGACGTGCCGGTGCTGGAGATACTTGTTCGCCAGTGCCAGTACTTTTTCTATGACGTCGTTGGGATGCGTGGGTTTGATCTCGCGCTGTGGCCGCCGCGCGAACTCGAGGATACGTGTCACCATGTCAATCAAGCGCCTGACTTCCTCATTGGCCATCTGGAGATATTCCCGTTGCTCGTCAGGCTCCAGCGGGAAGGTGAGCATGAGATGCAGGCTGTTGTGGATAGCCTGGAGAGGGTTGTTGATCTCGTGGGCCAGCGAAGCAGCCAGGCGGCCGGTGGCTGCCAGTTTCTCACTTTGCACCAGTTGGGCGCGCGATTGCTCCACCAGCTTGCGTTGCTCTCGCTCCGCCTCGTACAGGCGGGCGTTTTCGATGGCGATAGCAGCGGAGCCGGCCAGCGTACTCAACAGGTCAAGGTCGTGTTCATCAAAAGCCCTACCGGATCTGTTCACCGCTTCGATGACGCCGATGGTCTTGCCTTTGCAGGCCAAGGGCACGGCCAGCAGGGAGCGCGTTGTCATGCCGGTAAGATCGTCAATGCAGCCGTAGAAGTGCGCGTCGTTCTGTGCATCTCGAACCAGTATCGGCTGTGCTTTTTGTAGGGCCCAACCGGCAATACCTGCTGTAGCCGGCATACGCGCGCCCCCCAGCACCTCAGCGCCGGAGCCGGCACTGGCAGCGAATACCAGTTCATTATCGGCGGCGTCGTACAGCAGTACCGAGGCCGCTTCTGCGTCCAGGATTGCCCTGGCCTCGGCCATAGCCAGTGCCAGTACCTGGTCCAGGTCAAGCGTAGAAGCGATGGCCTGGCCGGTCTTGTGGAGGGCGGCCAGTTCTCTATTGCGACGTCTAAGTTCTTCTTCAAGACTAGGGTTAATTACTTCCATCGGGTTAGTGCTACCTCCAGTTGTTGGTGGGTGATCTTCCGGTCGGTAGGGTTGGATGGAGGACCCTCAATGGGCAGGCTAAAGTAGAAAGTGGATCCCACGCCCACTTCACTGTCCACCCAGATCTGCCCGCCCTGCAGTTCAACCAGTTGGCGGCTGATGGAGAGCCCCAGCCCCAATCCATCCACCCGTTGTGTACTGGGGCGATTCAGCCGGCTGGATGCCTCGAAAATGGTTCCCAGGTGTTCGGGTGGGATGCCGATGCCGGTGTCGGCCACGCGGATGACCACGCCGCCCTCGTCGCGCGATGCCGATATGGTGACTCGCCCTCGCTCCGTGTATTTTATGGCGTTGGTCAACAGGTTGAGTAACACCTGGCGTACCCGCGTTTTGTCGGCCCGGACTACCGGCAGATCGGAATCGAGCGCCTGTACCAGTTCTAGGGGCCTGTCACCGATGAGGGGAGCGACGATGGCGATGGCACTCTCGACGATCTCCGGCAGGTTCACGTTACCGAGTGTCAAGTCCATCTTGCCAGTCCAGAGTTGGCTGATGTCGAGCATGTCGGTGATCAGCTTCAGCAGATGCTTGCCACTGGTGTGGATGGCCTCGATGTCCTGGCGTTGTGTCTCGGTGAGCTGGCCATCTATTCCTTTCAGTATCATGCCTGAAAAGCCCAGGATGGAATTGAGGGGGGTGCGTAGTTCGTGGGACATGTTGGCGATGAACTGAGACTTGAACCGATCCAGCGTCCGCAGTTGCTCCGCTGTATCTTCCAGTTGCCGGGTGCATTCCTGCAGGCCGGCCAGTTGCTGCTCTATTTTGGCTTCGGCTTTCGCCTGGGCGGTAATATCGCGTAGTACCGTCACCACACCGGCCTGGGTACCTCCATTGTTCTTGACCGGTGCCATGCTCGTCTGTACGATGCGGTCCGCTACTTCGAACAACACCTTCACACCAGCGGATGAGGCTTCTATCAGCGTGTCTACGGCACCCGAGTCACCCGCCGGCGCCAGGCCGCCGGCGACTTGTCCAAAGGGGTTGCCGATGACGTCAGACCGCTCCTTCCCTAAGATGTCGAGCGCGGCGCTGTTGGTCATGACCACCCGATCGTGCGCGTTGGAAACGATGATGCCGTCAGGCAGCCCATCCAGGATGGCGCGCAACCGCTTGGTTTGCAGTTCCTGGCGACGGACCAGGTGAGCCAATGCCCGCGATTGTGGGTCGGGGTATACTTGGCTGCGTGGTGTGGTATGAGTGGCCTTCCGCCGTGCACATTCCAGCCAATTGAGCCAGGCGGCAGCGAAGGCGGCTGTGGCAGCAGTCAGAACCGCAGATAACGGTGGGGTTACCGGTGGCGAGGTCAGCAGTCCACTGATGCCGGCCAGGAGTGCGCCGGTCGCGGTCAGCAGCCAGTCCCGCCTGCGGACCCGAGCGTGCAGCAGGTTAAGCGCTGCCAACCCGGCCAGCGCGAGCGCGGCGTGGGCCCACGTGATCGTAAACTGATGTGTGGGGGACAAGCCCAGCATACCGCGTACCCATTGCCACAACGATAGACTGCATGCAAAGGCGACGGCCGCCAGGCCGACGCCGGCCAGCCGGTCGGCCCAGTGGGTGGGGAGTGGCGGCGCAAGGAACGGCCACGCCACGAGGAGCAGGCCGGTCAAGTCCAGCGCGGTAGCCAACCAATCGCCGCCTGGTTGGCCTGCCGAAGGCAGGCCAGCGGCCAGCAGCCCCAGTCGCACTACCAAGCAGAGCCCTCCGGCGATGAGCAGGTTGGAAACGTCGTTCCCGCGCCTTCGCCGCCATGCGGCATAACTCAACGCTACCACCGTTACCCAGCACAATAGCGCAAGGCCCTGGCCAGGTAACGCCCTCAGAACTTGCCAACCGACTACGTCGTTGTTCATTCCGATACTTGAGAGCGTAAATGAAAATCCAGGACCCGCCCCTATACACGCTGGTACCCTCCGCTCTTGATGCATTGCCCTCTCAGGAGAGCACGATTATCTTAGCATACCCTGCTCTTACTTTAGGTTACGGTTGGGTTACGAATGGGTTGTGGGGGCTGGGAGCGCGGGGAAATTCAGGGGAATCAGGGGAAAGCTTGCGAGAACTCGTGGGAACTCGTAGGAACTTGGGGAAGCTATTAGTGGCTGATGGGGATGAAGGTGCGGAAGGGGAGTGGTTCGTAAACCTGGTTCAGGCTCAGATAGTCGTTGCTCAGGCCACCAATGGCATAAATGGAGGTCTCGAATGTGACCACACCAGGGTCACGCCACTCTTCTATCAGGGGTGTTTCAATAACGTTCCAGGTGTTGTCGTTCGGGTTGTAGCGCTCGTTGAAGCCCAGGTAACTGGTCCAGCCACCCCCGCCGATGGCGTAGAGTTGACCGCCGAGTGCTACCAGCCCCAGCCCTCCTCGCCCGACTGTCAGTGATGCACACGCCTCCCTGGTTTCTGTGGCCGGGTCGTAGATCGTGCACGTGGTCAGTTCTCGGTTGCCATCGTGTCCGCCCACTACATACAGGCGGCCTTCTAAAAAGGCAGCCGCGGCGAAGCCCCGCTTTGTGTCCATGGGTGTCCTTGCGGTCCAGGTATCTGCCTGCGGATCGTAGGCATAGACCGTGGCGACGTACTGCTTCCCATCCCATCCTCCAAATAGATAGAGCCGTTCGTCCAGCACGCCCATAGCATAGGCGCAGCGTGGTTCTGGCAGTGGGCTGACCTGATGCCAGGAGTCGGCCAGGGCATCGTACACCTCGACTACCCGCGTGGGCACTCCCCTGGCATCGCAGCCACCTGGCACGTATACGTCTGTGCCGATTGTCGCGGCTGAGATATAGGCTGCCGATGTGGGCTTAGCGCGTACCGATGTCCACGTGTCGCTTTGGGGAGCATACGCCTCTACCACGGCTGTGACCTCGGCAGGTGTTTGACCTCCAATGGCTAAAATCCGGCCTGCAGCTACAGCAAGTGCCAGGTGGGCACGGCGGGTGGGCATCTGAGCTCGCTCACGCCAGAGGGATTCTGTGTTCTCTACCGGAACAATCCCTGGTGGTCCCGGTGGTGGCTCAAATGGCGAGCCTGGTCCGGTGTTCGCTTGAGGTCTATTGCGGGGCCAGGTCACGGTTACGCCGACCACTACAAGCAGCAGGGCGGCAATCAACGCGATCCGCTTGAACCGGGGCAGGGGAGTCTCTGGGGCAACGGGCAAGGGCTGAGGCTGAGGGAGGCTGCCGTTCTCTGCGGGTTCTGGCGTTTCCCTGGCACTCTCTACAACTACCCACCCTTGGCGCACGGCGATTACCGTCGCCTCGGTGCGCGACTCGGCCCCTATTTTGGTGAATATGTTGCGCAGATGGACCTTGACGGTGTTGACACTGATGCCCAGCCGGTAGGCGATCTGTCGGTTGGTGACACCGGTCGCCACCATCTGCAGGATCTCCCTCTCGCGTTCAGTAAGGGGTTCGCCGTGTTCGGACATGGCCCTTTCAGGTTAGCTTAACCACAACGTCAGTGAGCACGTTGGCTGCCTCGTCTCCCCGGTCGGCCGCGTTGCTCAGATGGCGGTAGGTCTCGCGCAGTTTCAGCATTTCCACGACGTGATCCACGTCCCGTGGCATGTGAAACAGTTCGGCCAGAGCTTCGCGGTAGACGGTTTCTATACGGTTCTCGAGCGCTTTGGCCCGCACGGCATGGTCTTCAGCTACACCGGGGTGATCGGATAGTCGCAACACGCCAAGGTGAATTTCGTACGCGGCGTCGCGCAGCAGTGAGACCATGCGCTGCATGTAGGCGTTAGGTTTCACATCCAGGATGACCATTTCATCAACGGTTGTGTAGGCATAGTCCAGGACGTCGTCAATGGCGCGTGAGAGTGCATGGATGTCCTCGCGGTCAAGGGGGGTAACAAAGGTCCGGTTCAGTTCTTCGATCAGAATACGCCGGACTTCGTCGGCCTCCTTTTCCATCTTCTTGACTGCTTGGGCGTGTGCCTCGCTTGGATTGTTGATGTACTCCAGCAGCGCTTCTACTCCCTGCACGGTATAATCGGCCTGCTGGATCAACAACTGGATGAACCGGTCCGGCCGAGGCCGGAAAAAGCGTTGTAACCAACCCATAGATTCCTCCTACATCACAACTCGATGCACGATCACGTACATCAGTGCGGCCAGAAGCCCCGAGGCTGGGATCGTCAGCAGCCAGGCGGTGATGATGTTCCCGGCCACTCCCCAGCGTACCTTGTTCAGCCGCTCGGCCGATCCGACGCCCAGGATGGCTGAGCTGACGACCTGCGTGGTGCTGACCGGACCCCCCAACAAGGCTGCTCCCAGGATCACGGCAGCCGATGCAAGCTGAGTGGTGAAGCCGTGCACGGGCCGGATCTTGTAGAATTTTCCGCCCAGTGTGCGAATGATCCGCCAGCCGCCCATGGCCGTGCCCAGGGAGACAGCTCCGGCGCTGACGGCGATTACCCACACTGGCACCTGGAACTGGGACAGCACTCCAGCTCCCACCAGTCCCATCGTGATGATGCCCATCGTTTTCTGTGCATCGTTTGAGCCGTGGCTCAGCGCCAGCGTCAATGCTGTGAGCGTCTGTGCGCGCTTGAAGAACCAATTGATGCGCGGTGAGGAGCCCCGGGCCAGGAAAAGCACCAGTTTCATGAGTATGTAGCCGACGAGCAATCCCAGCGGTGGGGATACCAGCAGTGCTATGATGATCTTGGCCAGCCCGTGGATCTGTATCCCGCCCACTCCATAACCCACGATGGTGGCGCCGAGCAGCCCGCCGACGAGCGCATGGGAGGAGCTGGAGGGGATGCCGAAGAACCAGGTGACCAGGTTCCAGACAATTGCCGCCAACAGTGCAGCGAGTAAGACCGTCATCGTGTTGGCGTAGGGCTGCAAGACTTCCTGGCCGATGGTGGTTGCCACGGCGACGCCAAAGAGGAAGGGGGCACAGAAGTGTGCTGCTGCACTGAGCAACAGGGCCCGGCGTGGCTCCATAGCGCGCGATGAGATCATCGTCGCGACAATGTTGGCGCTATCGTGAAAGCCATTCAAAAAGTCAAAGGTCAAGGCTGTAGCGATGAAGATGATCAGCAATAGTGGCATAGGCCGGATTATAACACAGTGATGCGAGTGGGCAAGTGCCACGTTTGGAGAAGCCCGGGAGGACGCATGGGAACTCTGTGACGCAGCGAGTTGCAGATTTTTGCAGAATTATGTTATACTATAGTGCAGGGCGGTGAATTATCTCCTCCCGTTATTCGGGAATGATGGAACTCCCAGAAATCTTGATAGAAAGGAATCAAAATGGCTACAGTTGAAAAAGCAACAGAGTTCAATGTCCCTGTAGAGAAGGCGTTCAACCTGATCGCCGACCTCAGCCAGTGGCCCAAGTGGGTTCCTCCCCTGACCAACGTTGCCAACATCTCTGGGGCGGGCCTGGGTACTACTTATGATTGGGAATTTAAGCTCGGTCCATTGCCTGCATTCTCGGGCAAGGGGGAGGTCATCAAATTCGTTCCCAATGAGCACTTTGCGGTCCAAACTCAGGGCCTTCCCAGTACGTGGTCATTTGCGTTTTCTGGCCAGGGCAACCAGTCCACTGTCACAATGACCATCGAGTATGATATTCCTGGTGGTAGTATGGCATCTGGGCTGGTGGCCAAGCAGATCGAAGAGGGCCTGGGTTTGCTGAAAGGGCTTCTCGAAGCCTGAGTAGAGCGCTCAGAGGGACAAAGTCCACAGGACGACCTCGGGCGGGGCGAGGAAGCGGGCGCGTGGAGCGCCCATGCCCTCCATCCCCAGTCCGCGACTCACATAGAGCGTTGTATTGCCCTCCTCGTACCGGCCCATCTCGTAGCGTTTCCAGAAATCGGAACTGGTGATGAACGCGCCGAAGATGGGCAGGCGAATTTGCCCACCGTGGGTGTGGCCACAGAGATAGAGGTCCACGCCTAGTTCTACTGCCTCTGGCATCAGGTCAGGCGAGTGGTAAAGAAGCAGGACAAATTCGTGTGTGGGATGGCCACCCAGCAGGCGGCGGAGGCGGGGTGCGTCCAGATGGCGTTCACGGGTGCATCCCAGTCCGGCGATACGTAAGGTATGGCCGTTGACGTGTAACTCTTCGACCGCATCCAGCAGCCAGACAATGGGCAGGCCCTTGAAAATGGCCGGCACGACGTCGGAACGGTCTACGGGAGGACTGCCGATAGTGGCGTAGACCGGGCCGCGGGTGAGTTCACAGATCTGTGCTAACAAGTGGTGTACCTCAGCCTGGGCGTCGGCGTCGTACACGTAACTCAAGTTGAGATAGTCGCCCGTGATTACGATGACGTCGGGATCAAGTGTCTCGACCAGGCGGAGCAGTTTTTTCTCACGGGTGGTGATGCGCTCGACGTGCAGGTCGGTGATGTGGAGCAGGCGCAGTGGGGCGTGGCCGTTGAGCTTGTGGGAATGTAGTTCGGCCTGGGTGGCCTCGAGGCGGAAAGGCTCGATCCAGGTGGCGTAGAAGAAGGCGGCGGAGGTGGCGAGGTGTAGCACGGCGACCAAGAGCAGGGTGGACCAGGTTGCCGAGAGCAAGCCAGCCATCAGGGTAAGTGCCGTGTGGATGAGGGCCAGTGTCAGAAGCGGCGGGGTGACGGTGCCGAAGGAGCGCCCCAGGTGGGGTAGCAGCGCCAGGCCGGTCCCGTCGGCGACAGTGAAGGCCAGTGCCAGGATGGCAACCGCAAGGCGAAACGCGCCCCACGGCCAGCTTGCGATGGCGGCCAACGCCAGCCAGGCGGGCACGAGTGCCAGGGGATGGATGCGCCCGATCAGGTCGGTAAGGACAAGCGCCGTGTGCAACGGGTGAAAGGTATAACCTGGCGGGCGATATTTGTGGCGAGATGTGGCATTAGGCTGCGAGTCAGGCGTTGGCATGACTACTCGCTATGCTGGTGATGCGAGGATGCTGCCGAGGAGGTCAGGGACATTCGTGATGATGCCGTCTACGCCCAACCCGATCAGGCGGCGCATCTCGGCCGGATCATCCACTGTCCAGGTGTTCACCCGGTAGCCTTGTCGTCGTGCCCAGGCCATGTAGCGTGCATCTACCATCTTGTGCTCGGGATGGCGTGCCTCGTGGGGGAACAGGAAGGCCAGCCAGGCCCACCTCCCCCTGCCCCCCCTATAGGGGGGGAGGCCCCTCCCCCTGCCCCCCCTATAGGGGGGGAGGCCCCTCCCCCTGCCCCCCCTATAGGGGGGGAGGCCCCTCCCCCTGCCCCCCCTGTGGGGGGGGAGAAAGAGAGGGGTGAGCAGGCCCACAGGAATGTGGGGGGCGATCCGCTTGGCCCGCCGCAGGGAGAACGGGTTGAACGACGAAAACAGTACGTGATCGTCCAGGCCGTGTCGTTTGACCTGGGCGATCACGGCTTGTTCCAGCCCATTGTCGCGCAGGCTGGTGGTTTTCAGTTCGATGTTCAGCAACAGGCGGCTTCCCACTGCCTCGAGCACCTCTCCCAGCGTGGGGACACGCTCACCAGCGAAAGCCGGATTGAAGCGAACGCCAGCGTCAAGTTGCTTGAGTTGGGCAAGCGTGAGGTCTGCCACCCGCCCGCTGCCGTTGGTGGTGGTGTCCACAGCAAAGTCGTGGATGACCACTGGTACGCCATCGGCTGAGAGGTGGACGTCGAATTCGATTCCATCAGCGCCCAGTGCTATGGCTTTCTCGAAGGCAGCCAACGTGTTGGGCGGCGCGGCGATGCTGGCCCCGCGGTGGGCAATGTTGAGCGTTCGGCCTTTATTCAGGAAAGCATTGTCTGCTGTCTTCATTTCCTGGGCTCCCGGTCCTAGATTTCGATAAAGTAGGCCTCGCAGGCCCGGTCAATCAAGTCTTTACTCAGTACAGGCGGTACGTTGAGGTAGCCGGCAATGTCTATTAACTGGTCCACGAGGTCACGGGGGTGGCAGCAGCGCCTGGGACGGTTGAGTTTGAGGTAGTGTTCCTGGATCAGGTAGGCCAATCCCCGCTCGTCGTAGGGCACGCCTTTGTGTTCGCATATCCTGCGAAAGATCTCGCGATACTCGTCCCAGGTGGGGTCTTTGATCTCGATCTTGTGGCGGATGCGCCGCAGGAAAGCTTCGTCCACCAGGTCGCGGGGGGCCATGTTGGTGGAAAAGAAGATCAGAACGTCGAAGGGGATCTCGATCTTGCGGCCGGTGTGGAGGGTCAGGTAGTCCAGGCGCTTCTCCAGGGGTACGATCCACCGGTTGAGCAAGTCGCGGGGCCGGGCCTGCTGGCGGCCGAAGTCGTCAATCAGCAGCATGCCACCGTTTGCCTTCACCTGGAAAGGCGCCTCGTAGTACTTGTTCGTCTCGTCGTATACCAGGTCGAGCGTCTCTAAGGTCAATTCGCCCCCGGCGGCGACGACAGGCCGCCGGACGCGCAGCCAGCGTGAATCGCGAGTCCGGTGCGTGGAAGGCGAGTCCTCAAGTGGAACATGGTTGGTGCTGTCGAAGATGCGGATGACCTGGCCGCCGATTTCCATCGCGTAGGGGACATACATGGCATTGCCCAGTAGCATCCTGCCGATACTCTCAGCGATGGCAGTCTTACCATTGCCTGGGTTGCCGAACAGAAAGACGGAGCGACCCGAGTTGACGGCCGGGCCCAATTGGGCGAATGTGTCTTCGTTGATGACCAGGTGGGAGAGGGCCTGGCGCATGGTACGTTGGTTGGCGACGATGCTGCCCAGAGGCTGGCGGCGTATCGCTTCGGTGTAGGCCGCGAGCGTGACGGGCGCAGGGCCAGCATATTGACTGCGCTCGAGCGCCTCACGCGCCATAGCGCGCCCTCTTTCTGCGATGGCATATTCGTAAGCTGCCTCTGCGAATCCTGTGGCTCCTATCACTTCGCACAGTTTCTCGCGTTTCAGAAACTCCAATACCTGGTCTACCACGCCAGGGTAGGGGAGTTTCATACGTTCGGCCAGTTCGTGCCCAGAGATATTTCCCTCCAGGTACATAATCTTGAGTGCCAGGTCGGTCAGGAGTCCCAGTCCCAGTCCTGTATCTTTGATCGAGGCTGGCATCGGTGGGACAAACAAAGTTGACGCGGGGGCGGTTGACGCACGTTGTGCCATGTTTCTATACTCCATTATGAATGATGTTCAAATGAATTGGAATCAGTCACTGCCTTGAGTCGCGCTTGCGTGGCACGTATATTATACTATCAGTGACCGAAAGCAACAAAACATGGCCTGGGTTCTGGCATTGGCATGTACCTGATTGTAATGCGAATCGCCAGAGAGTGGGTTACAGGCTGGTTACGGCCCTGTTAATTGGAGACCCATCTGGAACATAAAATGGCCTGCTGGGGCATCAGGGCGATATTTCGATCCTCAATAGGCTCCAATCTCTTGGAGCCGCTCATCGTCCAGCCCAAAATGGTGGGCCACTTCGTGCCGGAGGACGTGTTGGATCGTTGTGCGTACTTCTTCTATCGTGTGGCAGCGCATTTCGATTGGGCGTTGGTAGATAGTGATCTTGTCCGGTAGGACCAGGCCGTAGTTGTGGGTCCGTCTGGTCTGTGGAACGCCATGATAAAAGCCCAGGAGTTGTGCCGGATGGCGTATCCTGGCCAGCCGCATGGTCTCAGTGTCTGGCCAGTCCTCCACCACCACCTCGACGTTGTCCAGTTTTGCCCGGAAGGCCTCGGGCAAGTCGTTCATGGCCTCGGCCACGAGGATCTCGAAGGCGCGGCGGTCCATAGAGCGTGCCATTGCCTCCTACCTCCAATATATCCCGATTTGTAGCTCTTCTCCGTCCCTCGATCCCAGCGATTCAAGTATAGCACGTCCCTCCTTGACCGTCAATCCTGCGGAAAGTTCTATTCCCTTCCATTTCACCTCGTTTCAGAGTATAATAGATGTGCGGGGTGAACGATGGGCAAATCTAGCGGAATGAGCAGAGAAAAATTGCGTCAACTTCCCAGCGTAGACCGGCTGCTCGGTGAGGAAGCCGTACAGGCGTTGATCGCTGCTTATGGTCACCGCCAGACGGTGGTTGCCCTGCGCGAGGCGCTCGACACTGTGCGCGAGGAAGTGCGGGCAGGGGCGGATGTGCCGGGCGTCGCGATGCTCGTGATGCGGGTGAGCACTCGCTTGCAAGAGCGGTTGGCTCCAACACTGCGGCCGCTCATCAATGCTACTGGCGTCATCATCCACACTAACCTGGGACGGGCGCCTCTCTCCGTTGCTGCGTGTGCGGCGCTGGAGGCGGTCGCCCGCAGCTATTCTACGTTGGAGTACGACCTGGAAGCCGGGCAACGTGGCCACCGCGCAGTGCATGCCGAGCGGTTGCTGTGTGAATTGACCGGGGCGGAGACCGCGCTGGTAGTCAACAACAACGCTGGCGCGGTGCTTTTGGCGTTGACGGGGTTGGCGCAAGGGCGGGGCGTGGTCATCTCGCGAGGGCAACTGGTCGAGATCGGCGGCGGATTCCGCGTGCCCGACGTGATGGCCCAGGGGGGAGCGCGGCTGGTCGAGGTCGGCACGACGAACCGCACCCACCTGCGCGACTATGCGGCGGCGCTGGAAAAACACGAGGACGTGGCGTTACTCCTGCGGGCGCACCATTCCAATTTCCGCATCGTGGGCTTCACGACCGAGCCGTCCCTGGCTGAGTTGGTCACGTTGGGTGCGGAGTATGACAAACCGGTGATGGACGACCTGGGGAGCGGCGCACTGCTCGATACAGCACAGTTCGGCCTGGTGCACGAGCCGATGGTGCAGGAGAGTGTCGCGGCGGGCGCAGGGGTGGTCTGTTTCAGCGGCGACAAGTTGCTGGGTGGCCCGCAGGCCGGGATCATCGTCGGGCAGGCGAAGTACGTGGAGCTGCTCAAGCGCCACCCGTTGGCCCGTGCGCTGCGGGCTGACAAGCTCTGCCTGGCCGCACTGCAGGCGACGTTGTTGCACTATCTGAAGGACGAGGCTACTGAGCAGGTCCCGGTCTGGCGGATGATCGCTGTCCCTCTGGCGGAGATCGAGCGGCGGGTGCGCCGTTGGCGGCAGGCGCTGCGCCGCGCGGGCATTCCGGCTGAAGTCGTGGACGGTGAATCCACGATTGGTGGGGGCAGCCTGCCCGGCGAGACGCTACCGACGAAAGTGGTCGCGTTGCGGGTGGCGCATCCCGACCGGCTGGCGGCGGCACTGCGGGCCGCCGACCCGCCGATTATCGCTCGTATCGAGGGCGACCAGTTGGTGTTTGATCCACGCACAGTATTGCCGGAGGAAGAGCGGGATGTGTTGAGGATCGTTGCGGAGGTGGCGAGATGATCGTCCAGTATATTCAGAGAGCAATGGAGAAAGCCCACTATAAATGAAAGGAGTTGACGATGACTACTGAACCAGAAGAAATCTTTGACGTGCCGTCCGGCCTGGATGACGAGGATCTGTGGGTGCGTGGGACAGTCTACGTCCACTATAAGCGCTTGCTGGAACAGGCGGAGGCCAATGTCCCCAACCTGGAACGCAACGTCGCCCGCGCTCGCTACGAGTACGAGATCACGCAGCGCATCCGAAACAGGATGACGGACCCACAGGAGTGCGAGGACTGGGAAATCCGGGAGAGCGTCGCCCACGACATTATGGTGATGGCGGAGGGCACACTGGCGGAGGAGACCGAAGATGCCGCCCACTACCGCGCCATGGTCGCTGAAATAGAGAGCGACCTGGGCGACAAAGCCCAGGCATACGAGGCGATCCTGGCCGATTTCGATTGGGAGATCGAGGACTGGGAGGAAGAGGATTGGGAAGAGGAAGACTTCGAAGACGAGGAGTTTGACCTGTTCGCCCCGATCCCGTTCTCGGACGAGGATGATGAATTCGAGGACGAGGGGGATGAAGACGACCAGGCTTTTGAGGAGGCGTCTTTGTGAAACGAGACCTGGATCGCCTGATGGAAGAGCGTGGACTGGATGCGGCCTTTATCACAGGGGCCGTGCACGGCAATCCGGCCATGTACTACATGGTCAACGGCGCGGGACTGACGAGTGGGTTCGTGCTCAAGAAGCGGGGGGCAGAGGCGGCGCTTCTATGCTCGCCGATAGAGCGGGAGATGGCCGCAGCCAGTGGGCTGGCCGTCGTGAATCTGGGCCAGTACGATTTCGTGAGCATCCTCCGCGAAATGGGCGACCAACTGGCCGCTACTGTCGAACTGTACCGCCGGATATTTGCCGACCTGGGTGTACGGGGTCGCGTGGGCTTCTATGGATTTGCGGACCAGGGCCGCGCCTGGGTCTTGCTCAACGCGCTGAACGCGCAACTGGACGGCATCCAGGTCCACGGCGATTTCGACGTGACGCTGATTGACGCGGCCCGCGCGACGAAGGACTCCTCCGAGGCTGAGCGTATGCGCGAAGTAGGCCGGCGCACCTGCGCGGTGGTGGGCCGTACGGTCGAGTTTCTGCAGTCGCACCGGGTGAAGGATGGCGTGTTGGTACAGGCCGACTCCACTCCGCTGACCATCGAGCGGGTGCACGAGGAGATCAGCCGCTTCATCGCCGAGCAGTGCTTGGAGGACCCCGAGGGTTTCATTTTCTCCATCGGGCGCGATGCAGGTATTCCTCACAGCAAAGGGCGTCCCGAGGACGTGCTGGTGTTGGGGAAGACCATCGTCTTCGACATCTTCCCGCGCGAGGCTGGCGGCGGCTACTTCTTCGACCTGACCCGCACCTTCTGCCTGGGCTATGCGCCGCCCGAGGTCGAGAGGGCCTACCAGGACGTGTACGAGTGTACAGAGAGGCTGCTCGGAGCCTACCAGGTGGGGATGGAGGCGCGGCGCTACCAGCAGATGACCTGCGAGTTCTTCGAGGGCCGGGGCCACCCGACCGTTGCGAGTGATACCAAGACCGAGGTCGGCTACGTGCACAGTGTGGGCCACGGGCTGGGGCTGGCCGTGCACGAGGAGCCCCGCTTCAGCGACGCGCCCTCCAACACTGACGTGCTCCAGCCCGGTCACGTCTTCACCTGTGAGCCAGGGCTGTATTACCCCGAGCGGGGTTTCGGCATCCGCATCGAGGACGTGATCTGGATTGACGCCAGTGGCACCGTTCACAACTTGACCGATTTTCCGAAAGATCTGGTGATAGAGGTGGGGAAGTGAATCTGGAATGACACGCATTCTGGCCATCGAGACTTCATGCGATGAGACGGCGGCGGCCGTGGTCGAGGACGGGCGGCGCATCCTCTCCAACGTCGTCGCCTCGCAGATCGAGCTGCACGCCCGTTACGGCGGCGTCTTTCCCGAGATCGCTTCGCGCGCCCACATCGAGGCCATCGTGCCTGTGATCAGACAGGCGATGCAAGAAGCGCACGTGGGCTTCGACGACCTGGACGCCGTCGCCGTGACCTACGGGCCGGGGCTGGCGGGCTCACTCCTGGTGGGAGTCAACGCCGCCAAGGGCCTCGCGCTGGGGCGCGAGCTGCCGCTGGTGGGGGTCAACCACCTGGAGGCGCACGTCTACGCCCATTGGGTGGGGGGACGGCTTGCGCATGCCCACGTCCCCAATGGGGAACCGGGCTTCCCGTTGCTGGCGCTCATCGTCTCCGGCGGCCACACCGAACTGATCATTATGCGGGGTCACGGCCAATACGAATACCTCGGCGGCACACTCGACGATGCGGCGGGCGAGGCCTTCGATAAAGCGGGACGGCTGTTGGGGCTTTCCTATCCTGGCGGACCGGCGATCCAACAGGCGTCCCGCGAGGGAAATCCGCGGGCCTTCGACTTCCCCCGTGCCTGGCTGGAGGATAGCTACGACTTTAGTTTCAGTGGGCTCAAGACCGCCGTGCTACGCGAGGTTGAGAAACATAGTGTCTTGCCCCAGGGCCGGCAGCTTGCCGACCTGGCGGCCAGTGTCCAGGCGGCGGTGGTAGACGTGTTAGCGACAAAGGCGGCGCGTGCGGCGGAGGAATTCCGCACGACGGCTGTATTGCTGTGCGGGGGTGTATCGGCCAACCAGGCGCTGCGGGTCACGACTACCGAGCGGGCCACCGTCCCGGTCTACTATCCTCCGCCGATCCTCTGCACCGACAACGCGGCGATGGTGGGCGCGTGTGCGCATCAGCGCTTCGTCGCGGGTGAGCGAGCCGGCTGGGACCTGGACGTCGTGCCGGGGCTGCGGCTGGTGTGAAAGGAGTACGAGAAACCAGGTTTTTCTCAAGAAAGAAAGGTTTCTACCCGATATGATGCCACTTGATCTCCTGCGCAATGCTGTACTGGCAACCCGTAATCTCGTGTGTTCGCTGCGCCGCAAGGGACTCGACTGCATCGTGTTGTCCCTGCACGGCTCCTACCCGGAACAGCCGGCCCTGCGGGAGCCATTGCCTTTCCCTTTCAGCCGCCTGCCGCTCTTTCCCGCAGAAGTGAGCCTGGCGGACATGCGAATGGCGATGGAGATGATCGGCGGCGACCGGCGTGTCAAAACTGTCGTGTTGCGCTTCGACGCGCTCCAGGCCGGGCTGTCCGCGCTCCACAGTCTGCGCCACATGCTGCTCGACCTGCGCGCCAAGGGCAAACGGCTGGTGGCCTGGCTGCCCAACGCCGACACCTGGGAGTATTACCTGGCCTCCGCCTGTGACGAGATTGTCCTCCCCCCACCTGGCCGACTCTTCGCTTTGGGGTTGCGGTCTGAACTGCTGTTTCTCAAGGACACGCTGGCACTGGCAGGCATCGAAGCCGATCTCGAGGCCATCGCTGAGTACAAGGTCTCACCCGATACCTTCCGCCGGACGGCGATGAGCGAACCGCACCGGGAGATGTTGGACAGCATTCTCAATTCCCTCTTCGATCAGATCGTTACCGCCATTGCTGAGGGACGCGGACTTGACGCAGCGCGGGTGCGCGAGCTGATTGATACCATGCCGCTGAATTCTGCCGAGGCGGTCGAGGCGGGATTGGCCGATGCGGTTTTATACGAGGACGAGTTGGCAGCACACCTGTCTGCGGCTGCTGACAGGCTGGAGGGCCCGTCTGTAGAGCGGCCTTTCCAGGCTGCTGGCAGGCTGGAAAGCCTGCCTGTGGAGCAGCCTTTCCAGGCTGCTGGCAGGCTGGAGGGCCTGCCTGTGGAGCGGCCTTTCCAGGCTGCTGGCAGGCTGGAAAGCCTGCCCCACATTGTGCTGCTTACCTGGCGGGAGGCTGCCCGCTGGCTCCGCACGCCGATCAAGTGGAACACGCGCCAGGCCATCGGCGTGGTATCGCTGGAAGGGCTCATCGTGTCGGGGCGCAGCCGCCGTGTGCCCGTGCCGGTGCCACTTCCGTTCGTTGAGGCGCAGGCCGGGGCAGCGACGATCGTTCAGACCTTGCGCCAGGCCGAGACTGACCGGCGCATCGCGGCGGTCATCTTCCACGTCGAAACGCCCGGCGGCTCGGCGCTGGCCTCCGACCTGATCTGCCGCGAGGTGCGCCGGCTGCGGGCAAAGAAACCCGTGGTCGTGCTGATGGGCGGGCAGGCCACCTCAGGCGGAACCTACGTCGCGGCGCTGGCCAACCGCATCGTCGCCCGTCCGACCACGTTGACGGGCTCCATCGGCATCTGGGGCGGCAAGTTCACCCTGGCGGGCCTGTACGGGAAGCTTGGAGTGAGTCGCGCATCGGTGCAGCGGGGTGCGATGGCCGGCCTCTACTCCGAGACGGCACCTTTCAGCGAAGTGGAACGGGCGTGGGTGCGCCGTGACCTGGGCGAGAGCTATGCCCGCTTCAAAGCGTACGTGGCCGAGGGGCGCGGGATGACAGAGGAACAGGTGGAAGAGATCGCACGCGGCCGGGTGTGGACCGGCGCTCAGGCGCGCGAGATCGGGCTGGTGGACGAACTGGGCGACTTCCAGACGGCGCTGGCGACCGCCAAAGAGTTGGCTGGCCTCAAGCCGGAACGGGAATACACGGTCGTGCAGGTGCATCCACCCCGGCACGAACTGCTCCCATCTCCCTTCCCCCTGCCAGGTGAAAGGGCCGGTGACGAGGATTCTTCCCCCTTCTCCTTCGTAGGGAGAAGGGCCGGGGACGAGGGTGGGTGGCTGCTCGCGCTGCTGGGTGCACTCCAGGGCCTGGCCCGCGAGCGGGTGTGGGCGCTGGCCCCGTGGCTGGTGCGGATACGAGGATAGAGTACGAACAGGAGAGGTTTGTCCAATGGCTGAGACTGAACCGGTCCATCGGTGGAGTTCTACCACCAAGCGCACTGTCGTCCTGGTCATCCTGGTGCTGCTGGCGCTGGTGATCTATCGCTTTCGCGAAGTCATCTCGCCGCTGGTTGCTGCATTCCTGGTGGCCTTTATCCTCGACCCCATCGTTGACTTCCTCACCGAGCGCCTCCATCTCTCCCGGGGGTTGGCTACAGTTATGGTGTTTCTCGTGCTGATGCTGGTAGGGTTGGCGGTGATGGCAGCGCCTGTGACGGCAGTCCCTTCTATCCAGCGGGCGGTGCGCACGTTGCAGTTCGACGTCACCAGCGTGATTGCCGACATCACTTCCTTTATGGAGCGGCCGGTGGTGGTCTGGGGATACGCGCTGGATCTGACCGAAGTGTACAAGGACCTGCGCACGTCGTTGAACCGCTTCGTGGGTTCAGTGGCCCAGGGCACGCTCGATTTCGCGGTCGGCATCGCCTCGGGCGCTTTCTGGGGAGTGTTCACGCTGATCGCGGCGTTTTACCTGGTCAAGGACGCCGACCGCATCGTCGAGCAACTGGACACGCTGGCTCCGCCGGGCTACCGCGACGATTTCGTGCGCCTGCGCAAGCAGATCACGGCGGTGTGGCAGGCCTTCCTGCGCGGCCAGTTGCTGCTGGGCCTGGCGATTGCGGTGATGACGACTGTAATAGGGCTGGCCATCGGGCTGCCCTATGCGGTGGTGCTGGGGCTGTTTGCGGGCGTGCTGGAGTTTGTGCCCAACCTCGGCCCGTTCATCGCGGCGATCCCGGCGGCCTCGCTGGCGCTGTTCCAGGGCTCCAACTTTCTCCCCATGAGCAACTTCTGGTTTGCTGTGCTGGTCGTCGGGATATATATGGGGATTCAGCAGATTGAGGGCAATTTCCTCGTGCCGCGCATCCTGGGCCACAGCCTGCACCTGCATCCGTTGGTTGTGCTGATCGCCATCATCGTCGGCGGCAGCCTGGCTGGCATCCTGGGGATGCTGCTGGCTGCCCCGGTCCTGGCGACGTTGCGCGTGGTGGGCCGCTACGTCTTTTATCGTCTCTACGATCGTGATCCGTTCGCTAAGCCGGCCGAGGAGCCTGTGCTGCGCAAACCGGGACTGCTTAAGCGAGCGGGCAAAGCGGCGCTGTGCCGGCTGTGGGAGAGAGTGAACCGGAAGAGAGAGCAGGAAGTCGAACGTTCGGAATAGAGGTGTGAGATGAAGGCGTACGAATTCCCCATTAAGGTGATGCCTGAGGGAACGGTACAACTGCCTGAGACGCTGGTGGCCCTGCTGCCGCGCGACCAGGTTGTGCGGGTTATCATCCTCGTCAGTGAGCCGGAAGATCTGGAAGAGAAAGCAGCCTGGTCTCGGTTGACGATGGAGCAGTTTTTTGCGGGTTACAGTGCGGCAGACGCCATATACGACAGGATCTGACATGGCAGACTACCATCTAGAAGCCGTTTGGACCACGAATGCCGCGAAACTATGCGAAAGACGCGAAAGGTGGCGGGCTCTTCGTGCCTTTCGTGCTCTTTCGCGGCCTTCGTGGTCCAATCTCGACGCGCCCAGTTGTGCAAACCTCAACCCTGTGTTACACTCTCCGGTAACAAGCAAGGCCACACGGTGCGTTAACACCTGGAGCCGGTAGCCAGAGCATACCTGAATCACCACGGAGGATGAACCCCTATGCGCGAAATTACCATTGCCACAGTGCAGATGAAGCCTGAACTGGGCCAGATGGAAGACAACCTGGTCAAGATGAGCGATTTTATCGCCCGTATCGCGGCCGAACAGCCGGTAGACCTGATCGTCTTCCCGGAGCTGGCCACGACCGGGTACGAGATCGGGCCGCGCTTCCCCGAACTGGCCCAGCGTGTCCCAGGCCCCACGGTCAACTTGATCGCCCAGCGGGCGAGCGAGTCGGGCGTGCACGTCGCCTTTGGGATGGTCAGCAAGGAGAAGGTCGAGAGCATTTTATACAACACGGCTGTCCTGGTCGGCCCCGATGGCGATCTCATCGGCCAGTACAATAAGGTGCACCTGCGGGGGGAGGAGCGCATCGCTTTCCGCCCTGGCTACCGGCTCGACGTGTTCGAGACCGGGTTGGGGATGGTCGGGCTGATGATCGGGTGGGACCTGGCCTTCCCGGAGGTAGCGCGCAGCATGGTGCTGGATGGAGCAGAATTGTTGATCGTGTGCGCCAACTGGGAGCAACCCCACGTTGACGAGTGGCGGGTTTACATGCTGGCGCGGGCGTACGAGAACGCCGTCTTCGTGGCTGCGGCCAACCGGGTGGGGGAGGAACCCTCGTACACCTTCTTCGGCCAGAGCAGCATCGTTGGCCCGCGAGGGAAGGTGTACGCCAGCGTGGACGAGCCGACTGAAGGGTACGCCGTCGCGCGCATTGATCTGGACGAGGTACGCCAGCACCGGGAGGAGACGCAGATCCTGCAGTGCCGCCAGCCGATGGCGTATAGGTCTATCGTCAAGAAATACTGACCGTTGAAGTCAGATTTGTTGGACGCGGACGAACACAGATTTGTATGCGTGAACTCGCAGCCAGGCCGAACGGCGAGCCAGATCGCGGACTGACCTGTCCCAAGAGCCGGCTGGTGGGTCGCGATGCCGAGCTGGCGGCCCTACTGGGGCTTGGCGAGGCCGTGCGAGCCGGGCTGGGCCGCGCAGTGCTGATCATCGGCGAGCCAGGATTGGGCAAGACGCGCCTGCTGGACGAATGGCAGTCTGCTGATCGGGCCACGGCAGCCAGGCCACCTCTGCGATGGACCAGAGGGTCCTGTCCCTCTGACAGCCGGGGGTTGGCTCACCACCTGCTTCTCAGCCTGCTACGCTCCCTCATCGGCGTCCCACCGACGGCCAGCGAGCCCGACGTCCGCGCTGCGCTGTCTGCTCTCATCCAGGACCTGTTTGCCTCCGGCGAGGACGGGGGCAGTGAACCTGGACAGGGCAGGGGGGCAGCCATGTACGCTTTCCTGGCCCATCTGCTCTCACTCGAGCCTGAAGGCCCGGCGGCGGGAGGGACGCAGCAGCTCGATCCCCAGACCCTTCAGGCGCAGTACCTGGTCGCGCTGAGACAGTTGCTGCAGGCACTGGCAGTGCGCGGCCCCCTGGTACTGATCCTGGAAAACCTGCACTGGGCCGATCCATCCTCGACGGAGCTGTTGATCCGCCTGTTGCCGTTGGCCGCGGCCGTCCCAGTGCTGTTCTGCCTGGTCACCCGTCCCGATTATGACGCGCCGGGCTGGAAGATGGTCGCTGCCGTGCGCGAGTTGATGGGTGGAAGCCTCACTGAGCTGACGCTGCCGGCTCTCAGCGGGCCAGACAGTCGGCAGCTCGTCTCCGAACTGCTCTGCCCTGGAACGGTGCCGGAAGAGATACTGGCCCTCGTCCTCACCAAAGCCGAGGGCAATCCCCTGTTTATCGAACAAGTGGTCCGTGCGTTGGTGGATCGGGGCGCAATCGTGCTTCAGGAGGGGCAATGGGTGTTGAGGAAAGAGATCGCGAGCGTCGAGATCCCTGACACCCTGCAAGGAGCACTCCTGGCGCGCATTGACCGCCTGCCCGACGAGGCGCGAACCATCCTACATGTGGCGTCGGTCATCGGCAGGCAATTCCCGACCCGGGTGCTCGAGCAGGTGCTCAACAGGCCGAGGACATGGCTGGTTGGTCACCTGAATGCGCTGGAGTCGGCCGGGTTGGTGAGCGTCTCCCAGGTGACGCCGGAGTTGGCCTATCGCTTCCAGAGCGCGCTGGTGCAGGAAGTGGCCTACCACTCGATGCTGGCGTCTGATCGCCAGAGGATGCATCTGGCCGTCGGTGAGACGATGGAACGGATCTACCCCAGAGAGCAATTGTCGGGGGAGCTGGCGTCCATCCTGGCCCACCACTTTTTGCAATCATTCGCGTCCGGCAGCGATTACGCGCCGGCCGGTCAGCGCGCGCTCGAGTACCTGACCCTGGCTGGCGACGCGGCACTGGCGGCCTATGCCAATCGCGAGGCCGAAGGCCACTATCGGCAGGCACTGGAGCTGGCCCGCGGCCTCGCTCACCCGCAGGTTGGCCTGGCCGATCTGCTGTTTGGGCTGGGGGAGGCCCTGAGCCGGCAGAGCTGCCTGCGCGAGGCCATTCAGGTATGGCGCGAGGGGATTGGCTCGTACCGGGCGATGGGAGATGGCGATCGCGTGGCCCGCCTGTACGCCCTGGCGGCTCGCGCGGCCTGGTATTGCGGCGAACCGGCCGAGGGGTGGAGGCTGTGTCAGGAGGGACTGGCGGCGGTGGACGGGCTGCCAGACAGCCCCGGCGTGGCCGTCCTGGTCCACGAGGCCGCGCGCGCTCTGTACTTCAACGGCCAGGCCCCAGACCAGGCGCGTCCCCTTTGCCTGCGCGCGCTGGAGATGGCCAGGCGTCTGAATGCGGTCGAAGTGGAAGCCGAAGCCCTGGCGACGCTGGGAATACTGCCCGATCAGCCGCCCGAGGCTGCCATGAGCGTATTGACCAGGGCTGTCGAGCTGGCCGAGTCGGCCGGCTTGTTGCCCCAGGCCCGGCGCGCTCACAACAACCTGGCCAGCATCCTGCAGGAATCCCTGGCCGATTTCCGGGCTGCTCAGGAGCACCTGCAACGGGCGGCTGAACTGAGCCGCCAGACGGGGAGCGTCGAGGGAGAGATCGTGGCCCTGAGCAACCTGGAGGGCCTGCTGCTCCTGACAGGCGACCTGGAACGGGCGGAGACGGTAACACCGACACTCCGCCGACTGTTGGATGAATCGGCCAATCCAGGCCCAGCAGCAATGGGCATGCGCATCAACGAGGCGCTGCGCTGGCGCTACCGGGGTGAGCTGGCGGAGGCCATCCGGCAGCTTCGGGCTTGCCAGGTCGAAGCGCGCCAGCGAGGCGAAGCGGAGCACCTGTTCCTGGCGAGCAGCTCCCTGGCCGAGGCCGTGTTGGAATCGTGGACCCTGCCTGGCTTCAGCGGAGTGGGGGAAACCTCTGACGAGAATGCTGCCCAGATTGAGGCCGTGTTGGTGGAGGCGATCGAGATTGGCGACCAAAGGCCGCCGGCCGGGAGCATGTGGCCGCGCTGTCTTCTGGGCATGGTGCGTGCCCGCCAGGGGCGATTCCAAGATGCGCGCTGCCTGGTGGCCGAGACACGCGAGATGGCCGGCGCGCGGCTCGCCCCGCTGGGCGAGGTACGGCTGTTGTGGGCCGAAGCCACCATAGCGGCTGTTGAGCACCGCTGGGCCGAGGCATTCGCAGCCTTCGAAAGCGTGACCGCGCTTTTTGAGCGGCTGGGCATGCGGTGGTGGTGGGCGCGCGCACTCTACGGCTGGGCCGAGGCCTACATTTCACGTGGGGAGCCGGCAGACCTGGATCGAGCGCGGGCGCTACTCCGCGAGGCGCAGGCGATGTTTGAGGAGTTGCACGTCCCGCGCTACGCGACGTGGGCCAGAGAGAGGTCGCAGGCCTCGATGGCCCACCTCTATGCTTATGCGCTCGCCCACCGGCAGGTCACGCAGGAGTTGGTCATCGCCGGCCAGGTCCAGATGAGCTTCCTGCCGGCCAGCCCTCCGAGTGTGCCCGGCTGGCAACTGTCGGCAGTGCTCAAGCCGGCCAGGGAAACCTCTGGCGATTTCTTTGACTTTATCCCGCTGCCCAACGGAAGATGGGGGATCGTGGTCGCAGACGTGGCTGACAAGGGGATCGGGGCGGCGTTATATATGGCTTTGAGTCGCACGCTGATTCGCACGTATGCCAGCGAATATCACGCCAGGCCCGATTTCGCGCTACGCGTCACCAATCGCCGCATCTTGACGGACACCCAGGCCGATACGTTCGTCACGGCCTTTTATGGGGTATTTGATCCGTCCACTGGCATACTGAACTATTGCAACGCTGGCCACAATCCGCCCTACCTTCTGCATGTGGATCGGTCGGCGGACGCGGGTGAGGCCGCCCGCATCGTAGCGCAGCCGCTGCACAGAACCGGTATGGCCCTGGGGGTCACCCGAGATGCGATGTGGGAGGAGGCGGTGATCCACATGGATCCCGGCAGCCTGTTGCTCCTCTACACCGACGGCATCACTGAGGCACACAACGCACAGGCTACGTTGTTTGGCGAAGAACGGATGTTGCAGGCTGTGCAGACCGCTATTGCTACACAAGCCGGCCAGGGGCTTACGGCACAAGATATCCAGAATGCTCTTTTGACTGCAGTTCGTGAGTTCGCGGGGGACACGCCCCAATTCGACGATATCACCTTGATGATAATCGTCCGCGACCTGGCAGATGGCGCGCAGGAGTGAGCCGGATGCGCCCCATTTGTCCGTGAAAGTCCGTGTACAAACCGTCGCCAGCGTTCAGTCGTGCGTGCCGCCGTCGGGCATGGTTGCCCCCTGGAGCAGCGCCTCCTCCAGGTTTGCGCCTTCCAGGTCAGCTCCCTTCAGATCGGCCTCGCGGAGATCGGCGCCGCGCAGGCTGGCCTGGCGCAGGTTCACGCTGCGCAGGTCAGCCCCGGCCAGGTTGGCGTTCTCCAGGTTGGCCTTTTCCAGGGTGGCCTGGCGCAGATTGGCTTCGGCCAGGTTCGCCCCGCGCAGGTCAGCCTCCGCCAGGTAGGCCCAGCCCAGGATGGCGTGATTCAGGTCGCGGCCTGCCCCTCCGCGATTCACGATGTCCCAGACCAGGCGCCACTGGTCGAGGATGACGGTCGTCTCGTCCAGCGTGGCCTGGCGCAGGTTGACCCAACTCAGGTCAACCCCCTTCAAATTGGTTCCCCTCAGATTGGCCCCCTGCAAGTTGCCTCCGCGCAGGCTGGTCTCGGTCAGGTCGGCTCCCGCCAGGTTCGCCCCCGCAAGGTCAGCCTGGCGCAGGTCGCCTGCGACCAACGTCGCCTGACTCAAATCCGCGCCCGCCAGGTCTGCTCCACGCAAGTAGGCTTCGTTCAGGTACGCGCTGCTCAGGTCGGCCCTTGCCAGTTCTCGACCCTCCGTTGCTTGAGTGAGGATTTGCCACACCAGGCGCCACTTGGGGTCAACGCGGGTCGTGTCGTCTAGGAGCACCTCATGCAGGTCGGCGCCGCGCAGGTCTGCGCCGGTCAGGTCGGCCCCGGTGAGGTCAGCGCCTCTCAGATCGGCCCGCCGCAGGTCAGCGTTCCGCAGCTCAGTCCCGCGCAGATTGGCCCTGCGCAGGTCACTCTCCGCCAGAAGGCGGCCGGTTTCTGGGTGGTTCACAATTTCCCACACCTGCCGCCATTTTGGACTGATCTTGGTGGTCTCATCCAGTATAGCGTGGTACAGGTTGGCGCCTTCCAACCCGGCATGTTCCAGGTCCGCTTCGCGCAGGTCGGCCTCGAACAGGTCGGCCCCGCGCAGCCTGATGCCCTGCAGGTCGGCCTGGCGCAGGTCGGCCTGGCGCAGGTCGGCCCCGAGCAGAAAGGCGCCGCGCAGGCGGGCCCGCCTCAAATCGGCCCCGTTCAGGTTCGCGTCCTTTAACTGGGCGAAATACAGGTTGGCCCCTTGCAGGTTGGCTCCCTCCAGGTTCGCGCCGTTCAGGTTGGCCATTGTCAGATCGCTGCCCTTCAGGTCGGCCTGGCGCAGGTCAGCCCCGTGCATGTCGGCCTCTTTGCAGGATGGCGGGCACGCGGTGAACCTGTGGCGCACGTAGGGTACGACCTCAAAAGCGATCACGGATATCAGGATGGGGGTAAGAAACAGGGCAATGAGCAGGATCCACAATCCCCGCTCTGCCCAATCTGACTTGTCCTTCATCGTGCACCCTTCCTTGTTGGACGCAGATCAACGCGGATAAACGCGGATTTCATGGTTTTGTCTACGTCCAACCTCTAACCTCCAACCTCCAATCTCTTGGCTTGATCCGTGTTCATCCGTGCAAATTCGTGTCCCAAGAATCTTCGCAAAGACGGCGCAACAGGTCCTGGTGGTGTAGAAAGTCGGTCACAATGAGGTCGACACCGGCCTTTAGCAGGCGTTGGCGCTTGCGCGGGTCCAGGCCCTGGCGGCGCTCCTCGTCGGCCGCCACGCCCAATGCCACTGCGCCCCGCGCTTTGGCATGGCGGATCTCCACCGGCCCGTCGCCGACTACCAATAACTCTTCGCCGCGCAGGTTGTGCTCGTCCAGGATGCGCTGGATGATGCGCTTCTTGGTGCAGCTTTTGGTGTCGTCCTGTGCGCCATAGACGTGATGTCCAAAGAGCTCCGTGACGCCCAACGCAGCAACCTCCTCCAGGACGTAGGCGTGATCGGTGCCGCTGGCCAGGTAGAGCGTCACGCTCCGGTCACGCAGGCCTTGCAGGAACGCACGCGCCCCGGCGATCATTAGCGCATCGCGGGCGGCCAGGCTACCATCCATCTGGCTGAGCCGCTGGCGCACCGGGCGCAGCAATCGTTCGTTGTAGATGCGCTTGTACTCGCAGGCTGTCCTGGGCGCGCGCGCCAGGCCGTAGCGGCGCACGGCCTCTGCCAGCCACTGCATCTGCTTGATGGTCAGGATGCCGGTCGAGCGGTCCACGTACTCGGCGACCTCGGCGACAATTTCCGGCGTGGGCGTGTGCCCGTCGCAGATCATCTCGACCATCAGCGGAACCATCACGCCTTCCCAGCCCCGGCGGATGACGGAAACTGTCCCATCGAAGTCGAACAGCGCGTGGCGCACCTGCCCCAGCCGCACGGAGGGGTTGACGACTTCGAGCCAGGGGAGGGAGGGAAGGGAATCACCGGTTCCTGGTTCCTGGTTCCTGGTCCCTGGCCTCTGGTCCTCAGCCCCTGATCCCTGATCCCTGATCCCTGATCCCTGATCCTCGTGGATGTGGCTAGGGCTCACGGTGTGTCCTCTCGTGCCGCCAGGTCGTAGCGGGCCAGCACCTCCTCCGGCGAGGCGGCGCCGGTCTGGTTCAGTTTCTCGACGATGACGGCGGCGGCCAGGTTGGCGATTGCCCCGGCTTCCCATGGCGTCGCGCCCACTGCCAGCGCCGCGACGAACGTGTCGCCCGCGCCGACTGGATCGAGCGGTGGGCGCACCGGCGCGGCCGGCAGATAGCGATGCGTGCCCTCGGCGCACACGAGCGCCCCCTCCTCGCTCAACGTGATGAACGCCGGGCGGCCGCTCTGCTGGCTTAGCGTCTGGCCAATGCGACCCAGTTCGTCGCGGCTCACGGTACGGGGGTCGCGGCCGGGGCAAACGGCAGCCACCGCTTCCGCTCTGTTCGGCTTGAGCACCATGCTCCGAAAGAGGCCGACGCGCCGCCGCGAATCGGCGACGAAGAGTTTGTCCGGGCAACTGGCCGCCAGGCCGTTCAGCGCCTCGCGCACTCGCTCGGTGATGACGCCGTTCACGTCCAGTTGATCGGCGACCAGAAGCGCGTCCAGCCCGGGCAGGCGCCGTGTCACGGTGTCCATCAGCGCTTCCTCCAAGGCCTGGGGGAGCGGCTCGACGTTCTCAAAGTCGAGGCGGGCATCCTCCTGTTGCGAATCGTAGCCCAGCAGGATCGGCTTGACGTAGGTGGTGGTGGAGCGCGCTGGCGAGACGATGAGGTGTTCGACGGCGATCCCGCGGCCGGCCAGCTCCCGGCGCAAGGTGGCTCCGCGCCAGTCGTCGCCCAGGACGGAGAAGACGGCCACCTGCCCCACGCCCAGCACCTTGAGGTTGTGGGCCACGTTGGCCCCCGCGCCGGGCGCATAGGCCTCGCGCACGACCGGGCGCGGAAAGTGGGGCGTCTCGCGCGAGAGGAGTGAACGGGTCATGTCGGCGTACCAGTAGGCGTCCAGTCCCAGGTCGCCGACCACGCCCACCTTCCGCCCGGCGAAGCAGTCCAGAATCTCTTTCAGCCGCGCTTTGGAAAGATGCCTTGGCAGGTGCGTCATCTTCTTAGGACTCTATCACCGCCCGGATTGGGTAGAGTTTCTTACGTTGAGGAGAAACAGAGTGCCTCGACTTCGGCTAGAAACGTCTCGAAGGAAACTGGCTCACAAGAAAGATGGGCCGCTGAGAATATCGAGGTCCAGGATGCGAACCGTGTACGCAGCCACAATGGAGGATTGGGTGCAAACGGCGACGATGTGATCCAGGAGATCGTGCGGTGTCAGATCAGCCAACTGTACACGTTTTCCAGGCGATTCTTCTGAGTGACCAATGCTTCCCAGGCCAGGTAGTCTCGCTCAGTCTCCCATCGGTAGTCCTCGTCACGGTCTTCGGACTCCCAGCGTTGGCGGTATTCGTCAAAGATCATCCCGTATTTTGCCTCGAAGGCGTGCAAATCTGCCTCGATCTGCCCCAGCCGGTAAGCGACAGCGTCGCGAAGTACGAGCAGCAGAGCGACGTCCGGACGCGGCTCACCGGTCACGTCCTGCAGTGCTCGGGCCGTACCTTTGGGAAGGACCAACATGGACGTATCTTCCAGTATCATCGTCACCAACCTTTCAGTGCTCTGCGATGATTGTACATCCAAGTGGAAGGGCTGTCAATTGACTTGCCTGCCTGCCGCATAGATGTATACTAATGAGGAATTGCGCGCCGCGCGCAATCTCATTGAGGATGGGTTGTGAGGTGGGGGCAGTTTAGAATCGCCCAAACTCCAACGCCGTGTCGAACATGGCTACGACGTTCTCCGGCGGCACATTGGCCTGGATGTTGTGTACCTGACAGAAGACGTAGCCGCCGCCGGGGGCAAAGATCTCGATCAACTGCCGCACGTGCTCTCGTACTTGCTCCGGCGTCGCGGTGGGCAGCACGTGCTGCGTGTCGGCCCCGCCGCCCCAGAAACTGACGTCCCGCCCAAACTGACGCTTCAAGCGCGCTGGCTCCATGTCCGCCGCCGAGATCTGCACCGGGTTCAGGATGTCCACGCCGGCCTCGATCAGGTCCGGGATCAACTTGTAGATGCTGCCGCACGTGTGCAGGAAGATGTAGGGGCACGGCTTGCCCGCGCCCTGCTTGCCCGCGCCCTTGCTGTAGGTCTTGACGAATTCGTACACCTGCCGGTGGCGCGGCTTGATGAACCTCCGGTACATGTCAGGCGAAATCTGTGGCCCTTGCTGCGTGCCCAGGTCGTCACCCATCTGGATGATCTGGATATAGTCGCCCACCGCGTCGAGGTAGCGCGGCAGAATGGCGACGTAGTGGTCGGCCAGTTTCTGTGCCAGCGCATGCGCGAGATCAGGCTCGAGCACCATGTCTACCATAAACTGCTCCCACCCCCGCAACCCCTGGGCGCCCTCCAGGATGTTGCCGCCAAAGTGGCCCATGATGGCCTTGTCGGTCGTCTCGTACAGCCGCTGCGCCTCGCTGCGTAGCCAGGCCAGTTCCTCCTCGGAGACGCCTGGCAGTTCGAACGCTTCGATCTCGGCAACGGTCGTCGCTTTCGCCAGCAGGTGGTACATTTGATCGAAGTAGAGGCCACCAGCGGGCATACGGTAGTCCACGCGCCCCTCGTCGTCCAGGACAAGCAGGTCGCCATGCTCGTCCTGTACCGGATTGAACCCCGACGGAACCAGTCCCAGTGAGCCGTCGGGCAGCGTCCAGGGCTTCCACGTCGGGTGGGCCGGGTCGAGCCCCCACGATGGGGTGGGGAGAGGGAGCACGTCCACGCCGAAGCGCTCGAGGACTGGCGGCTCGGGGTGGGCCAACTGTTGCATGAGGTCGTACACGACCGTTTCGCCGCCCGTCAGCCCCAGGTAGGCCTTCAGGCGGTTGTAGGCGATGGCCATGATGCCGGTGGAACGCATGCCATCCAGGTCAATCGGCACGCGGTCGGGTTCCTGGTGGCGCAGCGCGGTCAACACACGTTCTCGGGAGTTCATCGTCGTCCTCCTTCCAGATGCGAATGACGAATGGCGAATTGCGAATTGCGGTGGTCTTATGCGAAAAATTCGGCTTCGAGCATCTCACATAGTGCGTGGTAACACCGGACGTGCAATTCCTGAACGCGGTCGGTACGGCGGGCCGGCACGCGGATCGCAACGTCGGCTAAAGCGCCCAGGCGGCCGCCCTCCTCGCCGGTGAGCGCGATGACGGTCAGCCCCAGCGCATGGGCGACCTGGGCGGCGTAGGCCACGTTGCGGGCGTTGCCGCTGGTGCTGATTCCTAAGAGCACGTCGCCGGGGCGGGCCAGCGCCAGGAGCTCCTGGGCCAGGTTGACGTCCCGGTCGGGCATGTCGTTGGCCACAGCGCTGGCGAGGGAGGGATTGGCCCCCAGCACCACCACCCGCAAGCCGGGTTCCAGGTTGCGGGCCAGGAGCTCGCCGTCAGGTTGAGAAATCAGCCGGGCCTGCAGGCGCTCCGGCAGCGGTCGGCGGCGCACATAAGACTTGAGCAGTTCGCCGGAGATGTGGAGTGCGTCGGCCATGCTGCCGCCGTTGCCACACAGGAAGAGCGTGCCGCCGGAGCGGAAGCAGCGGGACAGGGCGCAAATCGCAGATTGCAAATCGCAGATCGGCAAATCAGTTTTCGTGTTACGTGTTGCGTGTTCCGTGTCTCGTGCATCCTGCATCCTGCATTCTACATTCTGCATCCTACATTCTGTCTCACCCAGCGCGGCGACTAACCGATGGTATAGGTTGGGGATGGTAACGCGGTGGTCGCCGGTGACGTGGTAGCCCTGCCCGCCTAGCGACGTGGGCCGGTTGACGACGTTCTTGCGCGGGCGGTAATAGTAATGAGGGTCGTCGGTGTCAATGGTGCGGCGGTAGTCACCCAGTGGCAACAGGTCAAAGTTGGCGGTCGTGATCGGTGCGACCGGATGGCCCAGGTTACGGGCGACCGTCAACGCCTTGAGAAATACCTCCGGCCCGGTCACGGCCGAGCCGAAGTTGAGGAACACGCCCCCCTCCAGCTCGCTCACCGAAGCGGCAAGCAGGCGAAAGTCCAGCCCGCTGGCCGCGCCGATGGCCCCAAAGTCGGCGGTGGGGTGCTGGTGGATGATGTCGGCGCCGACCGTCACGTGGATCGTGGCCGGTATGCCCAGCGTGTAGGCGTTGTACAACACGCTCTCCTGGCGGAAAGGAAAGCGGTCGCCGTTCTCGGCGATGAAGCGTCCCACCGCCGTCCCGTACCCCAGCCCGTCGCGAGCGCCTTCCCGGATCGCCTGGTGCATCAGCGCGCCGGTCTCTTCTGCCATGCCAAACGTGCCATATTCAATACCGGTCGCCACGTCTTCGCTCGTCTCGCCGATGAGTGCCAGCTCAAAGTCGTGGATTGAGACGGCGCCGTTTCCGGCGACGTGGGTGACGATGGAGCGCCGCAGCAGGTCAATCAGCAGGCGCGACAGGCCAGATTTGATCACGTGCGCGCCCATCATCCAGATCACCGGCCGCCCCGCTCGCCGGGCCGCCACGATGCGCTCCGCCACCTCGTCCAGCTCAGGGCTATCGCAAGGGGGTGGTGGCGTGTCCGGTGCGACCAGGTCAGCCAGGCGCACCAGGTTGCGCCGCGCTGCCAGCGGCACTGTCTTTACCTGTGACAGGTCTATTGGACGCGGATGAACGCGGATGAAGCCGGTGAGTACACCGGACGCGGATTCTATGGTTTTATCTGTATCCAACCTCCAACCCCCAACCTCCAATCTCCAT
>Ga0172362_10000175_pt1 | contig 47599 bp, 36 predicted proteins | sample LakKivs1_kivu2a2_FD_114534 | JGI IMG/M metagenome (GOLD analysis project Ga0172362, IMG submission 114534) | Sediment microbial communities from Lake Kivu, Rwanda - Sediment s1_kivu2a2 | ecosystem: Environmental > Aquatic > Freshwater > Lake > Sediment | place: Rwanda: Western Province, Lake... | reverse complement strand
GCTGAGCGCCAGCGAGCGGAAGCGGAGCGGGAACGTCTGCTGGCGGCGGAGCGTGCCCAGGCCCGGCGACAGGCAGCCCTGTTCCGGCTGAGCGCAGAGCTCGCCGCCACACTGGACGAGGTCGAACTCTGCCGGCGTGTGGTGAACGGCTTGCGCGACACCCTGGGCTACGATACCGTTGGCCTGTTCCTCGTTGACGAGACGGCGGTGGAGGGCAGCGCTGCCGAGGGTGAGACAGCCCTAAGCGACGTAGCGACCACCAGCGAGCGCTACCTGGCGGCCGGCGCCAGCCGTGACCCTGGTGCTGTCCCCACCCGCATCCCGGCCGGTCAAGGACTGACCGAGCGTCCCCTCCTGGATGGCCTGCTTCACTACACGCCTGATGTGGGTCAAGACTCCCGCTACGTTCCGGGTGTAGGTGGTTCTGAGGTTGATGTGCCGATCCGCATCGGTGAGAAGGTGCTCGGCGTGCTGGCTGTCGAGCGCCAGCAGCTCGATGCCTTCGGCCAGGAGGATTTCGACGTGCTCACCGCCGCCGCCCAGCAGGCCGGGCTGGCGCTGGAAAAGGCCCGGCTTCTGGCTGCGGAGCGGCGGCGCGCCGACGAACTGGAGGCGCTGCGCACCACCATGGCGGACATTACCGCTGAGCTCGAGTTGTCAGCCCTGCTGCAGGCCATCGTGGAACGAGCGACCGCACTCCTGGGCGCTACCGGTGGAGAGTTGGGCCTGTATGACGAAGCCAGCCAGGAGATCCGGATTCTGGTCTGCCATAACATGGGCGCAGGCTACGTGGGAACGCGGATTGCCCTGGGCGAGGGAGTCATGGGATATGCGGCTCAGAGCGGCAAGCCGGTGATCGTCCAGGACTACCAGACGTGGGAGGGACGCTCCCCACAGTATGCCGAGCCCTGGATTCACGGCGGCGTGTCAATTCCGCTCACTGTTGGCAGCCGGCTGGTTGGCGCCATTTCAGTTGCCGATGCCGACCCACACCGGCAGTATGGGCCCGCCGACGTGCACCTGCTCAACCTGTTCGCCCAGCAAGCGGCCATCGCCATCGAGAATGCCCGCCTCTTCGAAGCCGAGCAGCGGCGAGCGGATCAATTCCAGGTGATCGGCGAGGTGGGGCGCCGCATGACCTCCCTCCTGGCCGCCGACGAGCTGCTGTGGGAGATCGCCCGCCTGATCAAGGAGACGCTGGGCTACTACCTGGTCGGTATTGCCTTGATCGAAGGGGACGAACTGGTCTTCAAGGCGGGGGCTGGTGCTGTCTGGGAGATGCCGCAATTCCGGCCGCCGCGCGTCAAGGTTGGCCAGGAGGGGATCACCGGCTGGGTGGCTCACAGCGGCGAGCCGCTGCTGGCGCCTGACTTGAGCCAGGAGCCGCGCCACTATGCTCTGCCTGAATCCAGCGAGATGCGCTCGGAGCTGGCCGTGCCCCTGAAAACGAAGGAGAGGGTCATCGGCGTGCTGCACGTCCAGAGCGATCGCCTGAATGCCTTCGACCAAAGCGACCTGGCCGTGCTTCAGTCGCTGTCCCACCAGGCGGCCATCGCCATTGAGAACGCCCGCCTGTACGATCAGGCGCAGCGAGAGATCGCCGAACGAGCGCGGGCCGAGGCAGAGGCCCACCAGGCCAAACAGGTTGCCGAAGCGGCCAACGAGGCCAAGAGTGCGTTTCTGGCCACCATGAGCCACGAGATCCGCACGCCGATGAATGCCGTCATTGGCATGACCAGCCTGCTGCTGGACACCCATCTCACCCCTGAGCAGCACGAGTTCGTCGAGACCATCCGCCAGAGCGGCGACGCGCTGCTCGCCGTGATCAACGACATCCTCGATTTCTCCAAGATCGAGGCGGGCAAGATGGAATTGGAACACCAACCGTTTGGCCTGTACGACTGCCTGGAGGGGGCCCTCGATCTGCTCGCCCCCAAGGCAGCCGAAAAGGGGCTGGACCTGGCCTACCTCATCGAGCCCGGTGTCCCCGACGCCATCTTTGGGGACGTGACCCGCCTCCGCCAGGTTCTGGTAAACCTGCTCAGCAACGCAGTCAAGTTCACCGAGCAGGGAGAGGTCGTGGTCAGTGTTACGTGTTCCGTGAACCGTCAAGATACCACGGAACACGCAACACGCAACACGGACTCCACGTACGAGCTGCAATTCGCTGTAAGAGATACCGGCATCGGCGTTCCCCCCAGTCGGATGGAGCGCCTGTTTCAGCCTTTCACGCAGATGGATGCCTCGATGACGCGCCGTTACGGCGGCACCGGGCTGGGTCTGGCCATCTGTCGCCGGCTGACCGACATGATGGGCGGCAGGATGTGGGCGGAAAGCGACGGTGTGCCGGGCAGCGGCTCGACCTTTCACTTCACGATCCAGGCTGAAGCGGCCCCCAGCCGCCCGCGCCCTTTCCTGCAGCCGGTCCAGCCCGACCTGAGCGGCAAACGAGTACTCATCGTGGACGACAATGCCACCAACCGCCACATCCTGACACGGCAGACCGAGGCGTGGGGCATGCTCCCCCACGCCACGGCTTCACCTCTCCTGGCCCTGGATTGGATCCGCCGGGGGGATCCTTTTGACGTGGCGCTCATAGACAGCCAGATGCCAGACATGGACGGCCTGGCCCTGGCTGCGGCCATACAGCGGGAATATGGTGCGAGAGCCAATTCCAGCGCCGCGCCGCCCGTGGTCATGCTGACGTCAGGCCTGCCCGGCGCTGTCCCACAGGGCGGCGGGCTCGCCGCCGTCCTGACCAAGCCCATCAAGGCTTCCCAATTGTACGATTTGCTGCTCGGCCTCCTTGGCGAGCGAGCGCCGGCCGTGCCCCAGCCTGGCGCGGCGCCCAGGCTCCGCTTCGACGCACAGATGGCACAGCGCCTGCCGCTGCGCATCCTCGTGGCAGAGGACAATGTGATCAACCAGCAGGTCGCCCTGTCCTTCCTGGAGCGGTTGGGCTACCGGGCCGACGTGGCGGCCAACGGCCTGGAAGTTCTGCTGTCGCTGCGCAGGCAGCCCTACGACGTGGTGCTGATGGACGTCCAGATGCCAGAGCTGGACGGCCTAGAAGCCACCCGTCGCATCCGGCAGTTGCCGCCTGAGGAGCTCGCTTCAGATGCTCAGCCGCGCATCATCGCCATGACCGCCAACGCGCTGAGGGAAGACTGCCGTATCTGCCTGGCTGCAGGGATGGACGACTATATCAGCAAGCCGGTCCAGGTGTCCGACCTGGTGGCAGCGCTGAAGAAATGCCGGCCACGTCGGACGAGAGCTCCGCGGAAACACGCGGAAGTGGCTGAACCGCCCACCCTGGAAGGGCCAGGGCAGGCAGTGTCACCAGAGGTGCTGGAATCAAAGGCGCTGGAGCAGTTGCGGGCCACGCTGGGCAGGCAGGCTGACCGGATGTTGCCGGCGCTGATCGAGCAATTCTACCGGGACGCTGACCGGCTGCTGGGCCAGGCGCGCCGGGCGTCCGAGCAGGGGCGGGCGGAGGATGTGCGTATCGCCTCGCACTCGCTGAAATCAACCAGCGCCACTTTTGGTGCCATGCGGCTGTCTGCCGTGGCGCGGGAACTGGAGTCCCTGGCCCGCAGTGGGAAGCTGGACGGGGTGGCCGAGCACATCGCCCGGGCCGAGGCCGAGTTCGCCAGGGCCAAGACCGCACTCGAGGCCAAGCGCCATGAACCATGAGACGAATGCCGGGAAAGGCCGCATCCTCGTCGTTGACGACGAGATGTTGAACCGGACGCTGCTTTCCACCAATCTCCAGGAGTCTGGCTACACAGTCGAGACGGCCGAGGATGGGCAGCAGGCCCTGCAACTGCTCCGCAGCGGGGAGTTCGACGCCGTTCTGCTGGACCTGATCATGCCCACGATGGACGGCTATCAGGTGCTGGCCGAGATGAGGAGCGATGTTCTGCTGCGGCGCATTCCGGTCATCGTCATCTCATCCATGGACGACATGGAAAGCATCGTGCGGTGCATCGAGATGGGCGCCACCGACTACCTGGCCAAGCCTTTCAACCCGCTATTGCTCCACGCGCGGATCCGGGGCTCTCTGGCCAGCGTGCACGAAGAACGGATGGCCATGTTGCGGGAGCAGTTTGCCCAGGTGACGGCAGCCCAGGAGGAGGAGCGGCAGCGCATGGCCCGAGAGCTGCACGACGGGCTCGTGCCGGTGCTGGCCAGCCTGAACGTCTGCCTGCACACGGTCGGCAAACGCCTTGAGCGGGAGGAGCACCCGTTGGCCGACGAGATCAGAGAGTTGGCCGAGCAGGCTCAAGCGGGCAGCCGGGACATGCGCCGCCTGGTCCACGACCTGCGACCTGTGGCGCTGGACGAGCTGGGGCTGGTGCCGGCCTTGCGGCAACACCTGGCCCGCTGCCGGCGCGAGCACGATCTGGTCGTGGAGTTTGTGGCAGATGAAGGGGAGCGGCTTCCTGCTAGAGTGGAGACAGCCCTGTTTCGCATCGTCCAGGAGGCAGTGAACAATGTGCTGCGGCACGCCCAGGCTCAGCAGGTGGGCGTGACCCTGGACCGGCATGTGGATCACGTCAAAGTGCAGATCGTGGATGACGGGCAGGGCTTTGACACCCATCTCTCCCGCTCCGGCCGGCACATCGGGTTGTGGAGCATGCGCGAGCGCGTGGAGCAGTTGGGTGGGCAGTTCGAAGTGCGCAGTGCGCCGGGTCAAGGGACCGCCGTGAGCGCGCGAATCCCCCTGTGAGTGGAGGCAGACGACATGGACGCTATCAGAATCCTGATCGTAGATGACCACACCCTGTTCCGCACCGGCATCCGCAAGATGCTGGAAGCGGAGGCCGACATGTGCGTGGTGGGCGAGGCGGCCACCGGCCGGGAGGCGCTGGACCAGGCCCGCAGCCTGGCGCCCGATGTCATCCTCATGGATATCAGGATGCCTGATCCTTCGACTTCGCTCAGGACAGGCCCTTCGGCGGAGTTTACCCCGAGCAGAGCCGAGGGGCTCAGGACAGGCCCTTCGGCTGACTCAAGGCAGGCTCTGGATGGGATCGAAGCGACGCGTATCCTGCACCGGGAGATGCCCCACGTGGGTATCATCTTTTGCACCGTGTTCGAGGACGACGAGTTTGTCTTTGCCGGTCTCCAGGCCGGCGGCCGGGGTTACATCCTCAAGGACGACGACCCGGATACGATGCTGCGGGCCATCCGCGCCGTGGCCCACGGCGAGTCGCTGCTGGGGCCTGCCATCGCCCAGAAGGTGATGCGCCAGTTCGCTGCCCTGCCCGGCAAGTCCGCACCTGGTGCGGCGGCTTCCCTGGTGGACGAGCTGACGCCCCGCGAGACGGAGGTGCTCAAGCTCATCGCGGCCGGCCTCTCCAACAAAGAGATCGCCGAGGCGTTGGTTCTGAGTGAGAAAACGGTCAAGAACCACATCAACAACATCTTCTCCAAGCTGCACGTCTACGATCGGGGCCAGGCCATGCTCTTCGCCATCCGCCAGGGATTGGTGAAAGTCTAGTTCCGCCCTTCCGCTCCTCAAGCAAGCCCGCACTCCTCCGCGAGGCCCGCCACCAGTCGGGCCTCGCTTTCTTGTACCCGCACGTTCCCTTTGTACGAACTCCGGCGTGGCTGTCCCTGCATAACTGTGAGGTAAGGCCAGGTGCTCGTGCGCCGGAAAAAGGCACCCTGCCCTGGGCCCCCAGGCCCAAGTCAGAATGGGCCTATGCCGCCCAAAATGGGTCCACCGTCCCTTCCCTGCCCGGACAAGACCTGGCATCATGAAGGCAGACTTTTGAAAGGAGGAGTTTCGATGAATATCGCAGTTCTGTTGTCAGGTAGGCTAAAGATTGACGGCTATGGACAGGGCAAGCCGGCGAACAGCGATGGCACCGTCGCCTTGGACCTCAAGGATGGAAGCACTGTGCGAGAGGTCATCCGTGATGTGGGCGTACCCTTTGAAAAAGTGGCCATGACCATGATCAATGGCCGCAAGTGCGACCCGGTAGCCACGGTGAGGACGAATGACCGGGTCATTCTCATCCCCGAGGATGTGGCTGTCCTCTGGCGGGCTCTCGGCAGGCTGAACCTGGGCATGGAGAGCGTTTTGGACTTCTGACTGTAAGGTTTTGGTCAGGCCTGACAGGACGCTCACGGGGGCTGCTTTCCCTGGAGCAGGTCGCTCAAGCCTGCACAGTTCAGGCTCGAAGCAGCGCTGGGAGGCGCGCGGTGGCCATCGCTCAGATCTGCGGCAGCGAGGGTCGCGCAGGTGACTTTGACCGCGACTTCAATCCTCTTCAGGAGCGCACACAGGCCCGCTGGCTGGGCGTTGCCGCGGCCCGGCAGAGGGGACGGCGCCTGCCCCCGGTTGGTCTGATCCAGGTGGGCGAGCGCTACTTTGTCCGGGATGGGCATCACCGCATTTCGGTAGCCCGGGCGCTGGGACAGAAGACGATCGAGGCCACAGTGGAAGTCTGGCAGGTGGACGGGCCGCTGCCCTGGGGACAACGGTAATCAGGAGGAAACAGATGTTAACCGAGTTTCAGAAGCACAGGCTGACCGTGGCGTTCCATTACCATGACATGGACCACGACGGGTTCTTGGGGAAAGCCGACTATGAGCAATTTGTGAAAAGGTTCGGTGAGATTCAGAATTACTTGCCAGGCTCACCCCAGCGTGAGGCTGTGTACACCCAAACCATGGCTACCTGGGAACACCTGCGGCAAGCGGCCGACAAAGACAAGGACGGTCGGGTGTCTCTGGATGAGTTTCTCGAATCCTATGATGTCACACTCAGCGACAGAAAGCCGGCCAACCAGAGATATTGTCGTATGTTGTGGACTGTGACCTCACTGGCGGCGTATGTCGCTGGGGCCTGAGAGAACCATGAGTCATCAAGGTGAACCCCGCACGACGACGGCCAGGGCGATGTCGTCAGACTGATTGATGATGCCCAGGTTCTCCTGCTGGACGGCGGTGAGGTTGGGATCACGGTCCATCAGTTGGGTGAAACCCAGGATGGCGTTGAGAGGGGTGCGGAGCTCGTGGCTCATGTTGGCCAGAAACGCGCTCTTGGCCTGATTGGCCGTTTCGGCGGCCTCTATGGCAAGCTGCAATTCTTCCTCCGCCCGCCTGCGTTCGGCAATTTCTCGTTGCGCCCGGTCGTACAAGCGGGCGTTCTCGATGGCGATGGCGGCCTGCTGTGCGAACAGGTTGAGCAGGTGCAGGAAGGCCCAATTCCCCGCCGGTGGCGTCCAATAGCCCGGCGGCCCGTTCCACGATGGCCTGCAGCAGGGCCGGCAATTCGAGCTCAGCCGTGATGTCGGCCATGGTGGTGCGCAGTGCGTCCAGTTCGTCGGCGCGCTGGCGCTCGGCCGCCAGCAGCCGCGCCTTTTCGATGGCCAGCCCGGCCTGGTGGGCGGCAGCGGTGAGCACCTCAAAATCATCCTGGTTGAAGGCGTGCGTCTCCCTGTTTTCGGCCGACAGCACGGCGAGCACCTGTCCGCCGATGCGAATCGGCACATCCACCTGGGAGCCCCACGCGCCGGGGTAGTAGCGCGGCTCCCGGCTCACGTCTGGCGTGTAGTGAAGTTGGCCATCAGCCCCCTCACCACACGCCAGCACACTTGGGCCTCGTCGAGTGCGGCGGTGAGCTCCGCGCTCAACCGCAACAGGGCAGCCTGTCGCCGGGCCTGGGCCCGCTCGGCCGCCAGCAGTTGTTCCCTTGTCCTATCTTCCTCCATACCAGCCTCCACCGGAAGGCGCCCTGGGCCACCCGTTCTACTGTGGCGCGGCAGCCGCGCCAGTGTCATTCAATTGCCTCGATCGCAATGCCTTCTGCATCCTGGCCTGTGTGGGTCATGAGCCGTCCAGCCTGGCTGACCCAAATTGACGTACGCCCTGCCCTTTGTCCTCGATTGTACTCTACCCCAGGCACCTGTGCAAATTCGCGCAGAGGTGACGGAGAGATGATTACTCTGACACCGACGCTTCCCTTTACGTGATTGTCATGCGGCAGCAACAGGCCTCTACAGCGAGCAGGTTTTGACTTCTGGGCAAACTTGCACTATACTGTAGGCACAGTACAATAAAACAGGCCTCGCGGCCGTTGCCAGCCCGAGGCGGGGACCAGGACGGCAGGTGCGCCCTGGCAGCGACGTGATAGCTACGCTGAAGAAAATCTCTTTCCCGAAATTCGACAGACTGCCCTCGCCTACTTCGTATCCCAGGGCATAAAATAGCACGATGGTCAAAGGGACAGGCCCAGCAATCATCTTTGCGACTCGCAAGTCTGTTGCGTCAATAACATTAGAGAAATTCCAGTCGCTTTTACGCGAACTCTTCCAATTCGACTGCGCCGACCTGGACTTTGGCATCTACCGTATCATGAACCACAAGCGGCAGGTCATCGAGCGCTTCATCACCGAGGACCTGCCGCGCGCCATTGCAGGGGAGTTGGAGCGCGGCGCGCTGGCCGAGCAATCGCAGGCGGCGCAGGAATTGCAGGCCGCGAAGAAGAAGGTGCTGAAGGACCTGGGTGCAGACGCGCTGGATGCAGATGGCAACCTCGTCAAGTACCAAGACTCCTCTACCGGCAGAAGGTACCTAGAGGCGCAGGCCAAAGCCGCCGGCAGCCGCTCCCAAGAGGCGCTGGAGGCGGCCATCTACAACCACCTCTACGCCTTCTTCAGCCGCTACTGGCAGGACGGCGACTTTATCTCCAAGCGCCGCTACTCGAAAAAGGAGCGCTACGCCATCCCCTACAACGGCGAAGAAGTGACCCTCTACTGGGCCAACCACGACCAGTACTATGTCAAGACCGCCGAGTATTTCACCGACTACACCTACAAAGCCCCGAGCGGCGTGACCGTGCACTTTAAACTCACAGCCGCCGACGTGGAGCAGGACAACGTCAAGGGCGAGAAGCGCTTCTTCCTCCCCCGCCTGGACGAAATCGCCTGGGACACCCCTCTCCCTCTGGGAGAGGAGTCGGGGGCGAGGGGGCAACTGGTCATCCCCTTCGAGTGCCGCCCGCTGACCGGGCAGGAGGCCATCGCCTACGGCCAGAAGAACCAGCAGGAGGCGATCATCGCCAGGACGCTGGCAGAAATTGCCGCTCACACAAAGACACCAAGGCACAAAGAAATCCTGGCGTCTTCGTGTCTTTGTGTGAGACGCACGACCGCCGACGGGACGCCGGTCTCCTATCTCGAACACCACCTGCGCCAGTACACCCGCCGCAACACGAGCGACTTCTTCATCCACAAAGACCTGCGCGGCTTTCTCTCCCGCGAACTCGACTTTTACTTGAAGAACGAAGTGCTCAACCTGGAGGAGATGGAGGCCGCCGGGGAAGGGCTGGCCGGGGGCTGGTTCCAGATGATGCGCCTGATCAAGCGCGTGGGCGGCCACATCGTCGAGTTTCTGGCGCAGATCGAAGACTTCCAGAAGACTCTGTGGGAGAAGCGCAAGTTCGTCACCGAGACCTTCTACTGCATCTCCGTCGGCAATGTCCCGGAGGTTTTCTACCCCGAAATCGCCGCTTGCCAGGCGCAGTGGGAGGAGTGGGAGCGGTTGTAAGGAGCGTGTAAAGTGCATTTACATTGATCCCCCATACAACACGGGGCAGGACGAGTTTCAATACAAAGACACATATCAGCACTCAAGTTGGATAGCGATGTTGCAAAATCGGTTTCAGTCAGCTTTGCCACTCATGAGTGGTGCTTGCGGCTTTTTTGTAAATATCGATGACGGTGAGGCACATTATCTCAAGGTGCTATGTGACGGATTGTTTGGAAGAGACAATTTCATCAGAAACATAGTCTGGCAGAAGCGTACTTCCCCCGATATGCGAGCAACGGTTGGGGATGGGCACGACCACATTCTGCTATTCGCAAAAGACTCGGCTGCGTTCAGTGGTTATGCCAAAAGGCTTCCCAAGACACCGGAGCAAAGAGCAACTTTTAACAACCCGGACAACGATCCAAGAGGGCCTTGGGTTTCATCAGATTTCACAGCTCAGGGTTATAGACCGAATCAGATGTACAAGATTGTAACCCCAGGCGGGGCGGAGTATTACCCACCGGAGGGCAGATGCTGGAAAAACGTCGAACTCAACCGCGAAGATAGCGGACGGCGCAAATTCATCCTGGTGGAGATGGCCGACTACTTCGACACCGTGCTCCTGCCGCGCATCAAAAAGGTCACCTTCACGCCGGAGTGGAAGGACGGCAAACCCAGGCGCATGGCCACGGCGGAGGAAGCCGAACGGGGGCCGCGCGTCGTCAAGGTGGTGCGCCTGGAGTCCTACGAAGACAGCCTGAACAACATCGCCTTCGACGAAACCTCCGGCCAGCAGGTGCTGCAATTCGAGGACTATCTCCTGCGCTACATGCTCCAGTGGGAGGCGCGCAAGAGTGAAACCCTGTTGGACGTGGAGAGACTCTCCCGACCCTTCTCTTACCAACTCCACATCCACCGCGACGGCGAAACGCGTACCCAGCCCGTGGACCTGCCGGAAACCTTCAATTACCTGCTCGGCCTGGACGTTCAGACGCGCAGGGTGTGTGCCGGCAACGGGCAGCGTTACCTGGTCTATCGCGGCACGACGCGCGAGGGGCGCAAGGCGGCGGTCATCTGGCGCGAGACCGAAGGCTGGGGGCAGGCCGACTATGAGCGCGACAGGGCCTTCGTGGCCGGGCACAAACTGATCGCGGGCGCGGACGAAGTCTACGTCAACGGCGATTCGCTCGTCCCCGGCGCACGGTCGCTGGACCGGCTGTTCAAAGAACGCATGTTTGCGCCAGTGGAGGCCTGAACCATGCCGGATGGCATCCAGCAATACGTCAAACTCGAAAATCGCCTGGTCCTGCTGACCTGGTTGAACCACCTGCTGGGGTACAGGCGCAACCGCGACCTGCTGGAGAATACCAAAGGTGTCGACGAGGGTCCCGGCGCGGACGGGCGCAGTCCTCTCTACCATCATCTGATTGCGCGGGGCAGTCAGGTGAAAATCCCCGCCGCAGACCTGGCCCGCTACGACGAGAACATCCGCATTCATCTCGAGGCGATGAACCGCCACCGCCTGCAGCCCATCACTCTGCGCTACTTCCAGTACCTGGCCGCCCTTTATACCGAGACCTTTCTCGACCGTCTGTTCAACGCCCGCCCGCAGGGGCGCGGCGGCGCTGCATCCCTACTGGCCGACCTGAACAGTTTTGTTCGTGAGCGCAACGCCGCCAAACTGCCCGGAGAAGCGCAGGAAGAGCCGTTCACCGAAGCCGACCTGACCAAACTGGCCTACTGGATGGCCACCGGCAGCGGCAAGACGCTCCTCCTGCACCTGAACTACCGGCAATTCTTGCACTACAACCGCGAGCCGCTCGACAACATCCTGCTCATCACCCCCAACGAGGGCTTGAGCGAGCAGCACCTTCAGGAATTGGCCGCTTCCAACATCCCGGCGCGGCGCTTCGACCTGAATCACAGTAGCCTGTGGACGGGCGGCAGGAACGTGGTGCAGGTCATCGAGATCACCAAACTGGTGGAGGAAAAGCGCGGCGGCGGGGTTAGTGTGCCGGTGGAGGCCTTTGAGGGGCGCAACCTCATCTTCGTGGACGAAGGGCACAAAGGCTCCGGCGGCGAGGCCTGGCGCAAGTACCGTGACGCCCTGGGCGCGACCGGTTTCACCTTTGAGTACAGCGCCACCTTCGGGCAGGCACTCAGCGCGGCGCGCAACGACCCGCTCACCGCCGAGTACGGCAAGGCCATCCTCTTCGACTATTCCTACCGCTACTTTTACGGCGACGGCTACGGCAAGGACTTTCGCATCCTCAACCTGAGGGAGGAGAGCCGGACGGACCAGACCAAGATGCTCCTTCTGGGCAACCTCCTGTCGTTCTGCGAGCAGCAGCGCGTCTTTGAAGAGCAGGGTGAGGCCTTGCGGCCCTACAACCTGGAAAAGCCGCTGTGGGTCTTTGTGGGCAGCACGGTCAACGCGGTGTACACGGAAAACAAACAAAAGCGCAGCGACGTGCTGACTGTGGCGCGCTTTCTCCATCACGTATTGCAGGATCGCGCCTGGGCCGTGAAAACGGTCGGGAAACTGCTGGCGGGCAAGACCGGCCTGGTCACGCCGGCGGGACAGGATGTGTTCCTGGGCCGCTTCGAGCACTTGCGGGAAGCCGGTCTCACGCCGGAGCAATTGTACGAGGACATTCTGAAGCAGATATTTCACGCCCCGGCGGGCGGCGGCTTGCACCTGTGCGACATCAAGGGAAGCAATGGCGAATTGGGCCTCAAGGCCGCCGGCGCGGAGGACTATTTCGGCCTCATCTACATCGGCGACACGTCCGAATTCAAGAAACTGGTCGAGGCGGACAAAGCCGGGATTACCCTGGAGGAAGACGCCATCTCCGGTTCGTTGTTCGAGGGCATCAACCGCCCGGGTTCCAGAGTCCATATCCTCATCGGGGCTAAGAAGTTCATGGAGGGCTGGAACTCCTGGCGCGTCTCCAGCATGGGCCTGCTCAACATCGGGCGGCAGGAAGGGTCGCAGATCATTCAGTTGTTCGGGCGCGGCGTGCGGTTGCGCGGCAAGGGACTGACCCTCAAACGCAGCGCCGCCCTGGAAGGCGAACACCCGCGCCATGTGCGCCTGTTGGAGATGCTGAACATCTTTGCCGTGCGCGCCAACTACATGGCCCAATTCCGCGACTACCTGGAGCGGGAGGGCGTGGAGATCGAACCCGCCATCGAACTGCCCCTCTTCGTTTGGGCCAACGAGCAGTTCCTGAAGCGCGGCCTGGTCGTGCCGCGTCCGCCGGAGGGGCGCGATTTTGCCGTGGAAACCACGCTCCTGCTGGAACCTGCCCCGAACATCCGTGTGCAGGTGGACATGTCGGTGCGGGTGCAGGCGATGGAAAGCACGCGCCTGGGACTGCACACGGCGGACGTGCGCGCCGGTCACGAGCAGCAAATCCCACCGGAGAGTCTGGCCTGGGTGGACTGGGAGCGGGCGTATCTCGACCTCCTGGCCTACAAGGAGCGTAAAGGGCTGACCAACCTGGTGATCCGCCCAGAAACGGTGCGCCAGATCGTCGAGCGTGTCCCCTGCACGGTCGTGGCGGACGAGGCGGTAGTCCGGCCTGGGTCGTTTGCCGACCGCGCCTTGCTCCAGGAGGCGGTCACCCATCTCCTTTGCCGATACGCGGACAAGCTTTATCAAGTACGGCGCGAGCAATGGGACATGCAGACGATGGTCTACCGGCCGTTGGACGAAAGCGACCCCAACCTGGGTTTCAATCGCGGGCTGGTGCGCGAAAAACCTGCTCGCGCCTATTATGTCGTCAAAGTGCGGCGCTCCGAGCAGCAACTGGTGGAGGCGATTCGGAAACTGCTCGATGAGGCAGACCGGTTGTACCGGCAGGAAAACGCCGGACTGCCGCGCATCCATTTCGACCGTCACCTGTACCAACCGCTGCTGGTGGAGATGGCAGACAAGGCGCAGATGATCCCGCCGGGGCTGAATGAAAGTGAAGCCCGCTTCGTGCGCGACCTTAAGGATTACTGGGCGGCTGAGAAGGACAAATCCCTGGCGGGCAAAGAGGTGTTCCTGCTGCGCAACCTCAGCCGTGGGCGCGGCGTCGGCTTCTTCGAGGAACGGCATTTCTACCCGGACTTTATCCTGTGGGTGATAGATGGAGGGCGTCAGCGCATCGTCTTCGTGGAGCCGCACGGCATGCTACACGCCAAGGCCTACATCCGCGATGACAAGGCGCAGTTGCACGAACGGTTGCCGGCCCTGGCCGCAGAGATTGGGAGGCGGAGCGGTCGGACCGACATTTCGCTGGACGCGTTTATCATTTCGGCCACCCCCTATGATGACCTTTATCAGCACTACGGCGATGGAACATGGGGCCGAGCAAGGTTTGCCGAAAAGCACATCCTGTTCCAAGAGCGTGGTCCAGATTACGATTATATGGAAAAGTTATTCAGAGGCAGCTAATACTCCTCCCAGGAGCAGGTCGAGGAACACGGCAGCCAGGATACCGTACATCAGGTGAGCGAGTACGATCCCACGCAAGAATTCGTCGTCGTGGTGAGGCTCTGGAGTTCATCCTGGACATTGAGAGAACCAAAGATTGGGTGCACCAGAACGGAAAGCCCCGCCTTACTAGAGGCCGGGGCCAGGAGACAACGAGCACCGAAACCAACTCGTCGCTACTTTAGATCGCCCATGCAAAAACTAGATGACTTTTTCCACAATGAGCAAAAAGTCAACTTTAGATGTAGCGCCCATGCCCTGGAATGTTGGACTGACATACCCCTGCTATCTATGGTGCCCAGGTAGGCCAGTGACCTGATCCGAGGTCGGTTTGATTTGTGCCGTCAACGTCCACCACGTAAAGCCCACTTCTCGCGCCAAAAACGTCGTAAGCAATGCGCTTGCCATCGGGCGACCAAATGAGATCGCCAATCTGGCCATAGTTGCTGCTAGGATACTCCTGATAGTCGGTGAGGCGGGTTTGATTTGTGCCGTCAGCGTTCATCACGTAGATGTTTATGTGGCCTGACACAAAAGCGATGCGCTGTCCATCAGGCGACCAGATTGGATTGTTACACCCGTCTGAGCCAGATTGGAGATCAGTAGTAAGGCGGGTGCGGTGCGTGCCATTGGCGTTCATCACGTATATTCCTCCATCCTTACTGAAAGCAATCTGTTCTCCATCAGGCGACCAGGCAGCCCGCCAGGCCTCCTTCCATTGCTTATGTTCAGTATCGCGATTCAGGTGGATTTGGTTCGTGCCATCAGCGTTTACGACATAGATTTCAGAGCTGCCATCACCGTGGCGTGACACGAAGGCAAGCTGCTGTCCATCAGGTGACCAGGCAGGAGTACACTGATTATTCTGATAATTGTAAGTGAGGCGGGTTTGGTTGGTACCATCAGCGTTCATGACGTAGGCTTCCCAGGTGCCATCGCGATCGGATAGGAAAGCGATGCGCTGCCCATCAGGCGACCAGATAGGATGCGAGTTATAGGCAGCCAGGCTATTGGTGAGGCGGGTTTGGTCGGTGCCGTCGGCGTTCATGGTGTAGATTTCATGCCGAGCCAGTAGTACTACAAAAGCAATCCGTTCTCCATCAGGCGACCAGGCAGGAAAAGCGGCCTCATACTTATCGCTGGTGAGGGGGGTTCTTCCCGTGCCATCAGCGTTCATCACATGGATTTCCCAACCAGTTTCAAAGGCAATGCGTCCAGTCCCATTGGGGACGAAGCTGGCAGGTCCAGATGTTAGGGTTGATGGCGGCGTGTCTGCCCCAACAAAAAAGACTAACCCGGCCAGTGCCACCCCAGCGATGATGCCGAAGGACTTGATCGTTTCGTTACCGCTCCGCCAGGCGATGGCCCAACCCACTGTAAACACCACAATAAGCGACGTAGCGACCAGGTTCGTGAACCTTCCAAAGCCTAGCAGGATAGTTGCCGCCGCAATGAGTACGACTACTAACACGGCAACCCTCATAAGCAATTTCTCATTGATTTTTGTCATTTTCTCACTTCCTGCCAGTGAATAGCCCATACCCCATCTGTTGTGTCACGCCCAGCGGCGTGCCGAACATCTCCTTGATGGACCGCCAGCCCCACGTACCCCCCAGGCTTTGTCACTCGCACGCACTCTCGAATCGCCTGCTGCTTGTCCTCCACGAATGCGATCACGGATTCGCAGATATGGATCATTCTCTTTTGTAGCCATATTTGTAGCCATAGCCTTCCCTCCTTTTCTCGCACTGCAGTGAGCATGCCCGCATCGCTACCAGTTCACGCCTCTGGACTTCAGCTCAGGAAGATACTGGCTGACAGAGTCAGCGTTCAGTGGGTTTCCGCTCACGTCCACCCAATCCCCCTCACCCAGACCCGGATTCCGGACGAGCGGGGCGATATCCGTGATCCTGTTCCCGTTGAGGTTAAGGATACGCAGGTTGGTGAGGCTTTCCAGCGCGCTGATATCCCCGGTCTGGTTCTCTCCCAGATTTAGCACGACGAGGTTGACGAGAGGAGAGAGCGCCGATATGTCCGTGACCTGGTTTTGCCAGAGTGATAGCTCAACGAGATTGACCAACGGCAATAACGGCGAGATATCCGCCACCTGGTTTTGGTCAAGGGAGAGGTTGGCCAGGTTGACCAGGGATGAGATTGGCGAGACATCCGTGATTTGGTTAGAATCCAGCCTGAGCTGTTTGAGGTTGACCAGCGAAGATAACGGCGAGACGTCCGTGATTTGGTTCTGGTAGAGCGAGAGCTCAGCGAGATTGACTAATGAGGACACAGGTGAGATGTCGGTGATGCTGTTGTCGTCCAGGTTAAGATGAGACAGGCGGGTTAACGACGACAAAGGTGCAAGATCGCTCACCCGGTTGTTGCCAACCCAGAGTTGAGTCAGGGAGGTTAGCCCCTGCAGTGGGGAGAGAGCGGCCAGTTCGTTGTGATCCACGCGCAGTTGAGTCAATTGCTCGAGATTGCCCAGAGGCGAAAGATCGCTGATGCCGCTGCCGTCGAGGTAGATCGCTTCCAGGCTGGTAGCGTGCTCAAGCCCACGGAGGCTGGTGATTCTGCCGTGGTTTGGGGCGCTTTCCCAGTTCCAGCCTACCGGGTAGAGCCTGACGAAACAACGGAGCCTCTCCAGGTCTGAGCCAAGGAGGGGGCCTGTGTCCTTGTTGGTCAGCCTTCGCAGGTAGCCTTCGAGATTCGCATCCGGAACAGTGACTTCTCCAGCCGTGGCAAGGCCCGGCGTCAGGGTTTCAACGGCGCTTTCTGAAGCGCCGTGTTCTCTGAGACTGCTTTTCGCGACCGTGTACGAGACATTGATCGCGCCAGCATCCGGACAGTAGAAGCGGTCGACAATCCTGGCAACTTCCAGGCTGATTTCATAGTCCTCTATCGTTGCTGATTGGCCCTGGTGCAGCGTAGCCGCATCCCTGCCCAAGGAGAACTGAATCTGGGTGTTGGTGAATCTACCATAACATTGCTCCCCCTCCCGGTAGCGCTGGAGCAGTATGCCAACCTGCTCGACCCGCACGGGAGAGAGACAGGCGAAAGTCATGGACGCGTCGAGCCGCCAATCTGATATGCCCTGAAAGATCAGCTCTTCTCCCTGCTTGATGATCAGGCCGAAGGTGTCGGGCCAATTCACAATGGTCTGGGCGATGATCTGATACGTGGTTCCTGGCAACAGGTGAACCCGCCCGACATAACCTGCCGGGATCGCCAGGGAAACTGCGTCGCCCGCGCCGTCCACCCCAAAGACGAAGGCCGTCCCATCGAAATCCCCTCTGTAAGGCACCTGCTCCCGGTAGGTCGCAACAATTCGAGATGGGCCTGGGTAGATGGCCAGGGGCTGTTCGTTGGAGTCAAGGAGTTGGAAGCGGAAGGGGCGTTCATTTCCCTCTGGATAATAGTCCAGACGCTCGACTGTGGCTGTCGGAGCGGGTGGAGGGCTGGCACTCGGGACTGTCACCGTATCAGAGCCACGGACGCACGCGGAGGCGCCAAGTAACATCGCTAGCACTGCCACAAGTGAGCGTTTTACCATCATCTTGCCTTCCGCACCTGACCAACTCATCACTACCACGGCTTCACGGTAGCGTCGTGTATAGCTCTCGTTGTTATTCTTTTCTGTCCAGCAATAGTGCAATCAGGCTTCTGTTCAGCGCGATGGGCAGACCGATGATATATACCAGTCCCACGAGCAGGTCTATGACACCGATCATGCCAAGCGATACACCAAACTCCCCGAAGAAACCATAGCGGGTCGCAACAACAAAACCAACTAGGCGAAGAATTCCTTCCCAAAAGACCAGAGAAGCACGTTCATGAAGGTTCCTGGAAGCAAGGATGAGCACGATTCCCAGGTAGACAATCAGAATACCCGGTAACCACAGATAGAAACGGGATTCTGGCGCAGTCAAGCCCAGCAACTCGGCTACAGCAGGAATTAAGGAGCTAACTGCCAGGATTATATTGTACACACCTGTCCAAAACACAAAATGTTTCATTCCTGTCACCTCCTGGTATCATTTGACTTTTTCCACGATGAGTAGAAAGACAACCTTAGACGTAGCGCCCATACCCTGGAACGTTGGACTGACATACGGAACTATCGCCAAGACTTCTCCTTCCAGTTGGTTCAAGAAATGCTCCAACTTCTCCTGAGCCGTATCTTTTCTAACTTCTAGCCGATGAACTCGGTATTTCATTCTTTTTCTCCTTCTTTTCGATCTCTCGGTTGCGGCAGGAAAGGGATCCGGCTGGTGTCTAGGCGCAGGATTTTACTCTTCGTTCTCTATGCACCGTTTGAGCAAGCGACTGGCCAAGAGGGTAGCGATACCTTGCCGCCGATAATCCTCCAAGACGAATTGGTTGAGCTAAGCCGAGCGTTATACATTGTACTCGTATTTGGAGTTTAGGGCAAAGCGCCTGGTCGGGGAGGCGCGCATCTCGTGGGGCGGATGCAGATGAGTTTGCCCTGGGGCACTCGGATGGGGAGACCAACCGGTTGATCGGCAGCATCGTCGGCACAATCTCCAAGCGTATCGTCACCGTCTGCAGCGCACGTACCGACCAATGGGTCAGTTCCAACCCGTGCTCGGCTGGCGGGGTGCACGCCAGGTTCTCCACCCGCGCCCGACTGAGGGGGGGAAAACCTCGCTGGTCGGCCCGAGCGAGGAGCATCGTATACCGCCGCGATCCCGCGTTCCTCGTGCCGCCGACACACCCGCCAGATCGTGGCCGGGTCCTGCTCGACACGTATACTCAACGGTTGTATCCGTTCCCCTTGATGCACTCCGAGCAGGATCCGAGCCCGACGAGCGGTACGTTGTTCCGTCTTCCCACTGCGCAACAATGTTTCCAGTTCGACTACATCCTCTAGCTGCAACTCCACACGGCGTGGCTTGCGACCTCGCATGGATGCCCTCCCAGGTTGATATGGAAGTATGCTATCACGGAGTTAATTTCTTGCCAAATTTCGACTTCAGTCCACTAGAGGGAGAACGAGCAGAGCGGTCCTCTTGCCTATTGAGTAAACGTAGCGAGCAGTCGTGGCGAGAAGTGTCTGCTCAAATGCACCAGCAAGTGATGAGTTGTGCGATCGGAATTGTATGGCTCTGAGATTCCTCCAGTCTACTTGGTCTGTTCAGATGGAACTGGAGCTTGGAGCATGACAGACAACAATGAAAACGAACCACCAGACACGACGACAGCGTATTTGACCTCTCAGGTCAAACGGTCAGTATAAGAGGATGCTGAATGAAGCCACTAAGGCAGAATAACAGCCGAACGGAAGCCGCGCTCCATCGCTCTCCAGTAGGCCATACTATCGCTTCATGGTTGCTAGCCTTCTGCCAAGCGAATCTTGACCATTACCAGGAATTGAATATGGAGGCCGAGGCTCTCGTCTTGGAAGGCTATATGAAACGGATAGAGGAGAAATCTTAAACGCCAACGGCGACTCTCGAGAGTACACCCACCCCCACGCCGACCCCCGCACCTGAACCTACCCCCACACCAACCGATATACCCACGCTGACCCGGTACGCCTACGGCTACATCAGCGCCGCTGCCAACGGATAGACCCCCGCCACTGAGCCGCCTGCGGCCACACCGACCGAGACGCCCTCACCTACACCTCATTTGGTGTCGGGGTGAGTGACGGCAAGGACCAGACGACGTTCTTTCCTGTCCTCGTCTTCGGCGACTACGGTGAGACCGTAGCCAAGTACGTGACCAAGGGCCGGCAGGTCCTGGTCGATGGCCGGGTGCAGGTCAGCGACAATGGCCGTTTCCGGGTGATTGCCGACCGGGTTCGGTTCGGTTCAGAACCGGCCGCCACCAAAGACTCCGGATGAGCGGCGGCTTCCAGGAGGGCCAATGGCCCTCCTGGCGGCGGTTCCCACCCACCCCCCGATTGCGCAGACTAACTCCATTTGAGATTCTGCCCCTGGATTATGTCCTGACCCATATGATATGATGGACCATCACGGGAAGGAGGGGAGGGCATTATAAGGGAAAGCGATGACTCACCTGGAACGCCAGCCCAGAGAAAGGCGAGGACATCACGAGGACCTGGATCCGCGGCATTTCTACGCGGCCTACGTGTTCGACCAGGCACATGAACGCCAGGATGACATTGCCACCCTGATCGAACGGGCGCAGCACTTGGGCTATCCGGTGCGCTACTGGTGGTTGTCTGAGGCAATGGCCTTGCAGGGTTACCCTGGCCGGCTGATCGTCTGCGTACACCATCCGTCATCAGATTCGGATGCAGGTATGGACCTGTACGAGACGCTGAAGGAGCACCAGGTCACCTGGGATGAACTGGAAGCGGCTGCTGTAGGTGAGTACTGCCAGATCGTTTGGGATGAAGCAGGCGGCCATCCCTCCACCCTCAGCGACGGATCAGTTTTCCAGCTCAAAGGAAGTCACGACCTGATCGATCTGCCTTTGTACATCCTCTGGCAGATCGAGGGCCTCATAGTCACCCAAGTCCTCCAGGACGACAAGGAAGACCATGTCACCCCACGGAATCTCACTGTCATAGGCGTACGAGACCAGCTTGTCCTTTCCTTCGTAGACCAGGACATTTCGTGAGAGCTCTCGCCCCAGGAACGGCACGCTGCCCCTGGGAACGAAATCACCGGCCGCCATGCCCGTTCTAAAGACCCAGAGGTCTTCGGTGACTCTCCTGTACTCAACCGTGAACCACAGCGTGTCGACGACCTTGTGGCGAAAGATGAGCTGATGCAGCCTCTCTTCTAGCGTCCAGTCGGGCGGATAGTGGAAGGAAAAGCCATAGTCCAGGTTGGTATATCGGTACCAGCCAGCGTACAGATCCGATTCGACAACGGTATAGACTGCCGCCGGCACCACGCACCGAAAGCCGATAGCCGGGTCGTCAGGGGCACAGGCGTCGCGATAGGCGGCACGGATGGCAGAAAACGTGTCGTCCCACGCCTCGCCCCGCACTACGCGCTCCTGGCCGGAGTCAGGCCCCTGCGGGTTCTGTTCCGGTGAAACGGCATAGTAGCCGGGGTCGTACCAGTCGTTGACCCACTCTGCGACGTTGCCGGCCATGTCCAGGGCTCCATAGGGGCTGGCTCCATCCGGATAGGAGCCCGCATCAACCGGCCCATCGGAGCAAAGGCCCTTCAGGCTTGCGTGATTGGCCCGGCTGCAATCGGGCTGCTCATCCCCCCAGGGGTACGTGCGCGCGTCGCTGCCACGGGCGGCCTTTTCCCACTCGGCCTCGGTCGGCAGCCGGCCGCCGATCCAGCGGCAGTAGGTCTGGGCCTCACTCCAGGTCACCACGACCGGTTTGCCCGACAGGGCATAGTCGTCCATAGGGGGCACGTCGCACACTCCGGCCGCAATGCACGTCTGATAGTGCCACGCCGTCACCTCGGTCTCGTCAATCCAAAAGGCATTCAGGGTGACGACGTGCCGGGGATGTTCGTTCTCCTCGCCCACGCCTTCCGGGCTGCCCATGTAAAAGGAGCCCGCCGGGACGTAGCGCATGACCATCTCGTCCTTATTCATCGGCCGAGTCCAGGTCGCACCCGGCTGCGGCATGCCGGGCAGGGCCACCGGCGTCGGGAGGGGATTCACGGTGGGCACCACGGTCGCTGTCGAGGTCGGTGAGGCCTGCGGAACAGGCGAAGATACTGCGGAAGACGGTTGCCGTACGGGGGGCAGGCTGCACGCCATCGTGGCGGCAACCAGCATCGCAATACACAGAAAGCGTTTGACTCTCATTGTGCACCTCCTCAATCTTGAGATATCCTCTGAGGATCCTATCCAGTGTCCCGCGCTTGTCGGCGTCCGCCAGGCAGCGCCGGTGCAAGATGCCAGGGGTCAAGCGCTCCAACAGCGCTCATTCGACCCCATCGACGAGCCAGGACGCGCCGTGGCAGTCGCCGGGCAACTCGTAGAACAGCCGGCGATGGCTCTCGGATTCCCAGTCATCCGGCACCACTCGCCCGCGCAAGCGTACCTCGTCGCCCATGCGGGTCACAGCCTCTCCCGCCCCATCCACCACCACGATCGTGCCACCGTCCACGCGCACCGACCAGTCGGCCGGCCAGAGGAGGGTGACCTCGCCCGGCCCCCACTCGGTCTGCAGGTGGAGGCAGCGGTTATAGTCATACACGACCAGTCGGCCAGAGAGCGACACGGCCTCCGTCACTTGCTCGTCGAGGGCCGGTGTGTAGCGCAGGAACAAGACCGTGCGCGCCGTGGTCGAGACCACGTCCAGCGCAAAGAGTGCCGAGTCGCGCCGCAGGTTGGGGCGCACCTCGCTGCCGACGACAAAGTACTCCCCCCGGCAGGCAGGTGGGATCTGTTGCAGCACCCACTCGTCGGTGACCCCGACGTAACCGCCACTCATGTAGACCTCCTCACCAACGTGGGCCGCCACCTGTCCCTGCCCGTCGATCACTAACACCTGATCTCCCTCGGCGCGCAGGGTGAACTCGGGCGGCCAGATGGGCAGCAGGACCTCGCCGTCCAGCGATTGCACGTACAGACAGGCACCCTCCCGCCGCAGCGTGCCGATCAACAGGGCCAGCATGGACTCCCTGAAGCCCTCGGTTGGCTTTTGGCGCGGGAAGGCGATGCCGGGCACAGGCGGGGTGAGCAGTAGGTCCTTGTCCCGCGCCGTCGAGCCACCTTCGACGACGATCAGCTCGACTCCCTCCGGGAGGTGTGCGCCCACCCGCTGCAGCTCGCTCTCAAACCACGCCCGGTCGGACACGTACACCTCGACGCGGTTGTCCTGCACAGCGAACAGGACGCTCACATGGTAATCCAGCTTACCCAGCTCTCGCATGGCCTGGGCCTGCATCGCCTCCAGTTCGGCATAGGTGAAACGGGCCTGGCGGATGGTGAGTCCGGGGATCGAACGGCCCTCCAGGTAGGGCTCAAGCGTCTCTTCACCATCCCGGGTGAAAGCCACGACCACGTGGTATTGGGGCTCGTGCTCTATCCACAAGCCGGCAAAGGTGTCTGCCTCCCACTCCGCCAGCTCCACCTGGAGTGTGCCAATGGGATCTTCCACTCGCAGGCGCTGGTAGGCTTCTTCCACCGAGAGCCCCCAATTCGCGGCCATTTCTTCGGCCACTTGTCGCATAGGCTCGGGGATCCCTGCTGTTGGAGTGGGTTGGACGGCTGCGCCCGGCGCGGGGGTGCAGCCAGCCAGCAACAGGCCCACCGCGATCACCCCCAAGGTTATGCCAGGCGCACTCCTCTTTTTCATTTTGCAGACTGCTCATCGTACCACCTCCCTACTCGACCTGCCGACTGCGGGATAGCAGGGGCAGCCAGATCCTCCAGAATCCCGGCAGCGCGCCGCGCACCGTGACCACCCGCTGGTTGCCCGTGTCGGCGACGACCAGGTCGCCGTCCGGCTCCACCGCTACGCCGCGTGGGGCGTTGAACGGGCCTGTGTAACCGTCGTTGGGCTCGGTGTATTCGGCCAGGAAGCTGCCCTCGGCGTCGAGCACGACGACGCGGTTGTTGCCCGTGTCGGCGACCGCGATGTGGCCCCAGGCGTCAACGGCCACGCTGGTGGGGACGTTGAACCCTGCTTCGTAACGGTCGAGATAGCCAAAGGTCTGGCCGTCGAAGCTCAGTACCACGAGGCGGTTGTTGCCCTGGTCGACGACGATCACCCGGCCCCAGCGGTCCACCGCCAGTCCCTGTGGATTGTTGAACTGGCCATCGCCGCTGCCAAAGGTGCCGAACTCGGCGATATAGTACCCAAGGCTGTCGAACGCCTGCAGGCGATGGTTGCCGCTGTCGGCCACCAGGATGCGCCCACACGCCAGGCTGTTGCCCAGGCGTGGCACGTCGCTGATGCGCAGTTCGTCGATGCCTCCGTGCGCCACGCGGTTGTCCCAGCTCTCACTGCCGACATGCAGCAGTTCGGAAAGCAGATCGGGTACCTGCACTGGCTCACGGCCTACCAGCACGCCGTCCTCGTACAGGGCAATTTCCGATTCCTGCCAGGTGGCGGCGATGTGATGCCATTCGCCGGCCTTCCAGTCGGCGACGTTATGGGCAATGCCAAACTCTGTTGTGCTATCCCACACCAAATAGCGAAAGTTATTTGCCCCGTCTTTCGCCAGCCGGATGCGGTTGAACCAGCCGTCGCCCACTTCGAAGAAGGCATAGTCCTGCCCGTCGTCGCCATTCCAGTCCGGACGCACCCAGAACTCGATGGCTCCCGCGGTGCGGTTCAGGTTGCCTGCCGTGGCGTAGGTCAGGGTGGCGCCAGCATCGAATGCGACTCCCTGGCCATAGCGCCCGACTTCAAAGCGGGTGCTTTGCGCCGCGCCCTGCTCTCCCTGCGCCCCATCGTAACTCCCATCCAGGTGCAGGAGCAGCAGCGTGTGGTCATCGACCTCGTACGGGCCACCATAGGTGCATGCTGGGCCCCAGCCTGCCACTCCGGTCGGCGTCTCGAACTGGCCCGGGCTCGAGCCCCGCTTACCGAACTCGAGCAGCGGCGTCCCGTCCAGGTCGGCCACCCGCACCGAATGGCGGTCAACGTACCAGTCGCCGGGATGGCTGAACAGCAGGTGATTGTTGCCATCCAGCGCCATAAACTGCGAGTTCTCCAGGTGATAGTGCACCGAGCCCACATACTGGCGGTAGGTACCGCCGGCATCCTGGCGCATGAGTGCGTAGCCGTTGCGTGGATCGAGGATGAAACGCTGGCCCTGAGGCGTAATCGCCACCGACGCAGGGTTTGAAAGCGTGGGCGCCCAGCCAAAGTTGCTGAAGCCGCTCTCTCGGCCCTGGCCGTCCAGTGCGGTCACGGCGTATACCTTCCCGCCGTAGCTGCCCACCGAGTAGGTCTCCTCCAGGCACGGCCCGCTACCCACCTCGGCCACCAGCCCGTACTCGGACAGCGGCGGGGTGGCTCGGTACAGCCGGTAACCGGTTACGCCCGGCGACAGGCTATCCTGCCAACACACTTTGGCCCAGTCACCCTGCGCCTGCACGCCGCTGAGCACGGGCGCCTGCGGCGCCCTAGGTGGCGGCACGTGGCTGCTGACCACGTAGGTGTGGCTAATTGTGTCGCCGAGCCAATAGGCCAGGTTCACCTCAGTGATATCGAGCCAACGGTATTCTTCGTGGTCACCCTGTTTCAACTGGACCAGGAACAGGTTCTGGGTGCCGATGATGTCAACCACGCCAAAGGGGTTGTCGTGCAGCACATGGCCATTGGCCGTGACCGTGCCGCCGCGGGCCGAGCAGTTGGTCAGCAAGAACAGGCCGCTGGCATCGGTCGTGCCGCTGATCTCGGGCGTGCTGTCGAACCCCGGCGTGCCGGTCCAATCCCACCAGCCGGTGCGCTGGTAGAGGGCCACTTGCACGCCGGGCGCCGGTTCGCCCTGGCTGTCGAGCACGCGAAAGTAGTTCTCGAGCGGGATGTCGAACAGGTAGGAGCCGTAGTAGCCATTGCGGTAGCCCTGGTAGGTCGAGGCGCCGCCCGCCACGTGGCTGGAATAGAGGTGCCAGTCGGTGTGAGGCCAGATGTCGCCACCGCCCATCAGGTCGCCACGGGGCCAACTGAAGCCAACGTTGAGCGGATTCCCCAGCCGGTCAGTGACGCGCACATCGGGGTACGACGCCCCGATCATATACAGGTCTGTGATCGACACCTGGTGGCTCATCTCGTGGACCAGCGCCCAGTCAATGTCGGTGACCGGGTCATACCAGGCGCTGGCCCCATGACGATAATCCCCGTCGATGAACCACCTGCCGTCGTGTCCATCCACCGGCGGAAGTGTCTCGCTCACGTCGATCCGATTGATCCGCACGCGTACCGTCGCCCCCTCTGGCGCGACCGGGTAGGTCGAGTTGGCGAAGTCCCAGTTCATCGTGGCCATCTGCTTCTGGATCCAATCCTCCGCCGAAGCCGGCCACCGCGGGTCCACCGGGACGTTGTAGGCCGCGTACATCTCGGGCGTGAAGTAGAAGCGGAAGCTCATGGCGTTGGTTGGGTCCTCCAGGCTGTTGTTGCTCTCGTGCGTTTCGGGGATGGTGTTGGCCGGGTCGGCGGTGAAGCGCACGCTGTGATCGCCCAGAGCCCGCTGCCCATCCGGGGATAGTTCGTGGCCCCAGGGCCACTGGTAGGTCGCCGTGACCTCGGCGGCGGGGGACAGCGCCGGCAGCGTGCCGCCGGCGACCTCGACCCCGTCAATGTGCCAGGCATAGTCGAAAGCCGGGCTGGCAACCGTCCCTTTGTTGACGATGTGGGCGGTAAAGGTGACGATCTCGCCCTGTTCGGGCCAGCGCTGGTCGTCCTCGGTGCCGGGGCACAGGAAGGGGATGCCGGGCTGGCCGGGGATGTCCCACGGATAGTCCACACAGTACGCCTGGTACAGGGGGGTGCGGTTGATGTAGGTGACGTCCAGGTCAACGCCCTCAAGGGGAGAAAACCCGGTGCCTGGAGGGGAGGCTTCAGACGCAGTCGGGGCGCTGCCACCCTCTGAAACCAGGATTCCACTCACGGAAGCGGGCTCGGAAGCCGCAGCCCGTAAAGTAAGCCAGGCCCATCCGGCCATGCCGGCAAGGAGAAGAATGCTGAGAACTATGCAGATTCGGACAGCCTTGTTCATCCAATTCCTCCGTGCAGAAAAGCCTCCCCATCGGGCACGGCTAAACACATCCGCAGCCGCTGGGTTCAGGGACCATCTTCAGCTCAGGATGTCCGTGGATGATGCCAATGACCTTCTTCAGAAAAGCGCGGAGCTGATCGGCCTCCTGGGTCGTCGGCTCAAAGATGTCGTCGGTCCAATACAGTTCCTTCTCCACCTCTCCGTTGCGCACCTTGAGGTGGTAGGAGTCGCTTGGTGTGATCTTTCCGACGACAGCGCCTTCAGGCACCACAACCGAGAACTGGTCTGGATAGCCGAAGAAGTCAATCTTGGCCATTTCCAGATAGATCGTCTGCATCTCCTCTGCAGACAGCGCGAACGAGATGGTCACCGGGGGAGCGGGCGGACACATGCTGCGGCTAAAGGTACCCTGGAAGGTATCAAGCGTCTCGCCGAGACAGCCACCGTAGCTAAAGTACAGAGCGAAATTGGCTTCAGGTTCTGGCGCGTAGACGCGCGTCGGCAGCGGTGTGACCGGAGGCGCGGGCGCACTACAGGCAGCCAGAAGACTGGCTGCCAGGATCACGGAAACGACATGGTACAACAAACGCCTGAACATCAGACCTCCTCCTAGGGTGCCGGGATGGTCACCTCCATAGCATAGCCGGCGCACTGCGACCCAGACTGCAGCGCCAGGATAATGACATAATCCCCCGAGACCGGCAGCGGGGCGATGGCGCTGTCCAGCCCCAGCCCCGTCCAGGTGTAGCCGCCGGGTCCCGTGACCGTGACGTCGATCACCGGCGAGGGCAGGCAGGGCGGCGGCCAGATGCGGATCTCCATGCGCTGGCCGCGGGCCGCCCACAACACGTACCGGGCGGGACTGCCGGGCGTCAACTGGCCCGACACCGTCACCGACTCTGCCCCCGGCGCGAAGCGGATGCGAGTCGGGGCCGCCTGCCCGAACGGGCTGATCCACACCGTCATGGTGACCCGCGTGTCGTCGCCAACCGAAACCGGGAGCAGGTAGTAGTCCTGGGTGGAGGGCAGGACGCCCTCCCAGGAGGTGCTCCAGTCGTCGTAGTACTTGAGCGGCACGCCGTCGGCCCCGACGATGGTCAGGTAGACGTTGTGGTTGGGCGACGTCAGAGTCACGCGCATCGTCTGACCGGCAGAAGCACGCAGCACGTAGCCCCCCACCACGTCGGCTCCCTGGGGGACGCAGTGCTGCACGGGGCTGGACACCGTGGCCGAGGTCGCCCCGCGTACGAACTGGATCCGGGCAAAGACCGTCGCCCGCAGGCAGTAGGACACGGCCTGGTCGAGAGCGACTACCTGGATGTAATAATCCTGTGTCTTGGGCAGTATGCCCTGCCAGCCCACCTCTTCCTCCGGCCACCGTTTCAGCGGGGTGCCATCGGCCCCCCAGATCAGGAGATTGGCTCCCTCAGACGGCCACAACACGACCTGCATGACCTGGCCTGCGCTGGCGCGCAGCACGTACTCGTGCGTTTGGCGCGGGGCCAACTGACCCGATACGGTCGCCGAGGTTGCGCCGGGTTGGAAGCGGATGCGCGTGGCCGCGGACCCCATCGCGGCCTGGGCCGCGGTCGGAACGGCGGCCGCCAATGAAAGGATCACACACGCAATCAGGAACGTTTTGCTCTTCATAGCCTTAGCCTCCTTTGCTCCGCGCTTCACTGCCGGCCAGTCATTGCTAACAGGTTTGTGCTGGAGCCCTCTTCTATTACTATGACGACGCGCAGAGCAGAAAGTTCCGGTGGGCTAGCGAGCGTCCAGGGCTAGAGGCGGCTCTTGAGTATGTGAGCGAGCGCGACACGCTGCTGGGCTCCGATCGTACTCAACTGACGCGGTCCACAATCTCCAGCCCGGCGCTTTGCACCAGGGCCTCCAGTTCACCGGTGGCGAACGTGTACCAGGTATGGGTACCGTGGACGATGCCGCTTGCCCGCACCTCCGGGTCCAGGCGTTGGTCGAACAACTCCCAGCAGCGCCAATACACGGTACCGCGATAGCCTCGTTGGGCCAGGTCAATCGCATAGCGTCCGGGCCCGCTGCCCGCGTCGAGGACAGGCCCTGTACCGGGCAGGTGGCAGTCCAGGCAGTGGCGCGTGATCAGGTATTCGATGCGCGTGAGTGGTAACGCCCGCATCTACACCTTTGTCAATGGCCTCTGAGAAAAGCATCAAGTGATAGCCATCCGCTGCGAATGCTGGGTTGCCGTGGTATGCCTTGGTGACAGTGATGGTGCCCTCACCGCCGTAGTCGGTGGTGTTGCTGTACCACAGCACCCCATCAAGAGTAGCCGTATTACCGTCCGTAACGGTGATGCCCGCCGTGTGGCTTACCAGTATGGTGTTAGTCAGGGTAACGTCACTGGCGGTACCGGCAACGTGGACCCCGCTACCGTCGTGGCCACTGTTTCTGGTGATGGTGTTATGGAGGAAACGAAAGGAGGAGGATTCTATGGCAACAGCGCAAAACTAATATCTCTATCGGCAAGTCTATCTGCCCTTGCTGGCCTGCCACGAGCGACAATATGTGGCCTGTCTGACCCAGGCCGCACGACAGCACGGTGGCTTGATCATTGGCCTCGACGGACTGGCCCCCGAAGGTGGCGAACCACAATTGTGGTCTATCCGTGAACTCCTGACCGGCCTGGCCCTGTGCGCGGATGGTTGAGTCGTTTCGACCAAGCCACCTTCGAGGCTTTCCTGGAGCCCCTGTCTGAGTTGGTCTGGCCGATTCTGGCTGTGCTGAGCGACAAGCAGAAGGACCTGCCTGAAGCTGTCGCCGCTGTCTTGCCTGGGGCGCGCCATCACTGGCGTCGCCAAGGCGTCGTTGCTCTGAGCCAAGAGTTGCTCGCCCATCGCTATGATCCCCGTCTGGCTGGCTTGTGTGCTGGCCTGCAGGCTGCCCTGGCTCCCTTCGCGCCTGAGTACCACGAACTGCGGCAAGGTGAAACCTGGCTGCACGACATCGCCTGGCTCTTGGAGCCTGCTGACGCCTCCCACGCCCCTGGTGAGCAGGTGGCCCGACAACTCCGCGCCTACCTGGACAACCTGTTGGCCCTACCACATCTCTCGCCGCGTCTGGATGTTTTCCGCCACCACCTCGATAAGGTCAGCACCAGCTATTGGCCCGGCCTGTCCCATTGCTACGATATCGAAGCCCTGCCGCGCACCAACAACGATCTCGAAAGTCACTTCCGTGACACTCAGCGGCGCTTGCTCCGCACCACCGACCAGAAGGGACAAACGCGCCGCGCTGTGCAGCGCACTGGTGCTTGGGAGCTGTTACCCAGACCGCCCACTGAGGCCAGATGTTTGGCCGCCCTACGCGAGGTCCCGACCGATCAGTTGGCAGAAGAACAAGACCGTCTGCGCAAGCACCAGGAACGATTCCGTCTACACACTCGATCTATCCGACGAGTCAACGCCCAATTTGCCAGGCTCCGTGAACAGTGGCTCGCTCTCGCGGCCACCTCAACGGGGTGACTTTTGCGGTGTTGCCATTCGTGACCCGGTGGCACTTTGCCAGCCAACATCACCGTCCGCAGCATCTCGCCCGTGCGGGGTGACAAGGCGATCAGGCGCGTGGGCTGGGTTGAGCTTTCCCAATGCGAGAATATCTCCTCGCCACTGGGTGTGAAGTAGGGCTGGAAATTCGTGCCAGCAGGACAACACAATGGGATCGTCTCGCCTGTAGACAGATTGTGGAGGTAGAGTTGTTGGACAGCCGAGTTGAAGGTGCAGAAAAGAATGTGGTTGCCATCCGCCGACCAGTCAAACCCACGCACGGCGCCGCTGACGCCTTGGAACGTCAAACTGGTCCGCTCGCTGGTGCGCGGATTCCAGATCAAGAGAGTTTCGATGCCAGTGATGGTCGTGGTCGCCAGAAGACGCGGGTCGCCAGGCACGGGCGATGGAACCATCATTTCCAGGCTATTCTCTTCGCCATCCCATAGTTCTGACAACCTATCGCCAGTAGAAGTGTCAAACGGGCGTATCGGTAATTGGCTGCAGTCCATTCGATGCGATGTCCCACGCATACCATTGCAGCGTGCCATTCCGGTTGTCAGCCAGAATCCCTTTGGTCGGAAGCGAGGGCGCAATTTGCGAGGCGAATATGGCAGGCGCGCGGTACCGTTGCTTCCATGGCGCGCTATCTTCAAGGCGCAATTCCTTAAGCATTCTGTCCTCCTGTTTGAATAGATGCGGGGCGAGCACTGCGCTGCTCAACTCCCTTTCTATCGTGGGGCTCGTTGATTGGCATGACCCCTTTTTGTATCAGTGGTTCATATTCACTATATTGGGCTCGGGGATTTTGGCCTCAACCGACTGCCTCCAATCGGCGAGCATGGCCTTCATCCTTTCCACTAATCGCGGTTCCGTTCCAGTGAGATCGTACTTCTCGCTGACGTCTTCCCTGAGGTTGTAAAGCTCCACATGCCTGTCTTCAAAAAACTCGATCAGCAACAAGTCTCCCATTCTTATCGAGGATCCTGGTGTGCCACCCTGGTTGCCGTAGTGAGGATAGTGCCAAAAGATGGCTTCACGGTCCAGGCTGCCACTGGCCTGTAGTAAGGGCAGTAGACTCACGCCGTCACAGCACTGTGCGGTATCGAGCCCAGCCATTTCCAGGAACGTGGGATAGAAATCGGGACTGGTCACCGGCACTGAGCACGTGCTGCCCGGCTCGACTACGCCCGGCCAGCGGACGATCAACGGTTCCCGCGTGCCACCCTCGTACATCCAGCCCTTGCCCTCGCTCAGCGGTGCGTTGCTGGTTGGGGATCCCTCGGCTGTGGCCAGCCCACCGTTGTCGGAGGTAAAAACGACCACTGTATTCTTCTCTTGACCGGTCCGCTCGAGCGCGTCCAGCAAGCGGCCGACGTTCTCATCCAGGCTATAGATCATTGCAGCATAGACCGGGTCTGATTGTATGAGACGGCGCACGATGCGTTTGTCCTTTTTGTGCTCGACCGGGAAAAAGTCACCCTCTTTGAAGGGGTCGAGCTGGTCTAGCCCTATCGCTTTCGCCTTCGCTGCAAACCTCGCAATGTGCTCCTGTTTGGCCTGGATCGGGGTATGCACAGCATAGTGCCACAAGTTCAGGAAGAAAGGCGAGCCATTGTTATTCTCGATCAGCCGGATGGCCTCGTCAGTCAGACGATCCGTCAGATACTCTCCTTCGGAGCCATTCTCCAGCCCAGGAATGTCATAAGGGCTGAAATATCCATTAAGAGGACAACCCCAGTGGCAGCCACCGACATTGACATCAAAGCCATGATTCTCGGGCAGGTATGGCTCGCCTCCCAGGTGCCACTTGCCTACGTGCCAGGTGTTGTAGCCGCCTTCCTTCAAAGCAACAGCCAGGCTCTTTTCCTCGAACGGCAAATGATCGGTGTAGGGGGCGTCTATCAACCTGCCTCTGCACGGGTGGAGTCCGAATCCCCAGTCGATCCAGTCGGTCACGCCGACGGTGGCAGGATATTTGCCTGTGAGGATACTGGCCCGTGTCGGTGAGCAGACAGGGGAAGCAGCATAGGCGTCTGTAAAAGACATGCCCTCGGAGGCAAGCCGATCCAGGTTAGGTGTCTCGTAGAAATTGCTTCCATAGCACCCCAGATCTCGCCAGCCGAGGTCATCTATCAGGATAAAGAGCAGGTTGGGCTTCATCGTCTACCTCTCGTTCTTTTTATTTGTCGCAGATTCGTTGACCCAAGACCCGTGGCAGTGTTTGAATTTGCGGCCACTGCCACAGGGGCAGGGGTCGTTGCGCCTGGCCCGGGCGAAGCGCTGTTGCAATGCCGCCTCCTCCCTTGCCAGGTGGGCCACAATGTTCGCAGGCGACCGCTTTGCCTGCAGTTCCTGCGCCATTACCTGCATTGGCCGATCAATGTGGCTGAAGAATGCTCGGTATCCTGCACACAAACAGTTCAGCCCTGGCTCGCCGTCAGGAACAGTGAAGACACGGTCCTTGGGACAACCGCCGTTGCATACGAAACGCACCTTGCACTCATAACAGGTTCTCGGCAGCGTTTCTCGCTTGGCCAACCCAAATCGGCGTTGCTGTTCCGACCCCACCATGTCAATAAGTGAGACCTCACGGATGTTACCCACTCTGTATCGAGGCTCTACAAAGTGGTCGCACGAGTACAGGTCACCGTTGTGCTCCAGGGCCAACGCTGTGCCGCACGTCTCCTCGAACACACATAGTCCAGGCCGCTGGCCCACCCAAGCGGCTAACGCCGTGTCAAAAATCTGCACAAAGACTTGGCCGACGTCTCGCCGCACCCACTCGTCAAAGACGCCGATGAGAAATCGCCCGTACTGCTGGCCTGTCACCGAGCGTTCGGTGACTCGATCGCCATCCTGGCGTTGTACGATGGGGATAAACTGGATGAACTGTGCCCCCACCTCATCTCGCAAGAAGCGATAGACCTCGAGTGGGTGGTCGCCATTGGCCGCGTGGACAGCGCACAGGACGTTGAACTCAACACCATACTGTTTTAGCAGCGCAGCCCCCTCCACCGTACGGTCAAAGGTGGGTTCGCCTCCTTTGCCAACGCGGTAAACGTCGTGCATCTCGCGTGGCCCATCCAAACTGAGGCCGATCAAAAAGCCGTGCTCGCGGAAAAAGCGGCACCACTCATCGTCCAGCAGCGTGCCGTTCGTCTGTAGTGTGTTGAGGATGCGCGTCCCCGGCTTGCGGTATCTTTCTTCTAGTTTCACTGCCCGCTCGAAAAAGCCCACTCCCATAAGAAGCGGCTCCCCACCTTGCCAGCCGAAAGTTACCTCGGGGACACGGTGGGCCTCGATGTACTGACGGGTGAATGTCTCCAGTACCTCGTCGGTCATGCGAAAATGACTATCGTGGTAGAGTCGTTGTTTGGGCAGATAATAGCAATATGTGCAAGCCAGGTTGCAGATAGGCCCTCTAGGTTTGAGCATGACGTGGAAAGCGGGAGGGGCAGCATCATGGACATTGGCAGGCTGTCTTTTCATAATGCAGCGGGTATCCAATCCAAAGCATAAGGAGGCATCCATGTGTAGAGTAACCTTTCACTTCCTGCCAGTGAATAGCCCATACCCCATCTGTTGTATCACGTCCAGCGGTGTACCGAACATCTCCCTGATGGACCGCCTGGTGGCTGGACTCTTGAGAAACAAGGCGAACAACCGGCCAAAACCTCTCAGCGCCCACTTCTAGCCAACCCATTGCATGCGATCTCTGATCTCCGCGCGGGGGTCAAGTGAGTGGATTCTCACCACCCGGTCCTGCAACCCGGACTCCTCCCACAACGCCTGCCAGACCTCAACGGTCGGGATCTCGGCACCTACAAACGAACGCGCCCGTGCCACCAGTTCGGGAGCGGGCTCCTGGGTCCAGAACGTCTCATTCAGCCCCACGTACCCCCCAGGCTTTGTCACTCGCACGCACTCTCGAATCGCCTGCTGTTTGTCCTCCACGAATACGATCACAGATTCGCAGATGACGACGTCAAAGCGATCCGCTTCAAAGGGGAGTGCGAGCACATTGGCGGTCCGGAACTCGACCTTACGACGAGGATTCATACGGCTCGCAGCCGCCGCATAATCCTAATCTGCCTTCGCCCCCGCACAGATTCCTTCGACAGGCTCAGGATAGGCTCAGGTAGCCCTCAGAAGGGAGTCTCGGAGCCGACATAGCACTGCAATCCAGCGGTCTCAAAGATGCGCTGGTAGGACCACCAGACAGGCCTTGACACAGTCCATAGTGTGGCGCCTCCGCACCTATCCGAGATTATAGCACAGCGCTGGAGCCTGGGCAACCGGCACTGGCAGATGGCAGATTGTGCACCAAATGTATGGCCAGTGACGTGCCAGGTCAGATGGAGCAAAGTGGACACCACGCTGGAACCGATCCCTGGCAAGAGCAACCTCCACGTGTACTTTTCCCAGGAGCAGGTCGAGGAACACGGCAACGAGGATACTGTGCGTCAGGTGAACGAACACGACCCTGCGCAGGAATTCGTCGTCCTGCAAGTCCGGCGACCGCACCAGCACCTGCCGGGTGCGCCACCTTCAGCCAGGGCCTCAAGAGGACACGGCAGACGAAGTGACGCCGGGCCACATCCTCACCCACCGCTTCACCAGGGTGGTAGAGCTCGACCGGCAGCAGTGGCAACACCTGAACGAACTGGTGGCCGAGGCCACTGCCTACCTGGAACAGATCCCCGCTGACCAGAGAAGATGCCATCGCCACGATGGAGCATCGCTGGAAGACGGACGGTGGCGCGTCGCCGCCGCCGTTCACGGGTGAGGCCCTGGAGTTCATCTACTGTGAAACGGGGCCGATAGGCTATGATCTCAGGTGCCCGGCACTTCCGAAGTGCCGGGCACCTTCCCGCACTACACATTCCGCAGCACCAGCGGCAGGTAGATGCGGCACTGGGCCAGTGCCCCACCGCCCCAGAAGCCGCCGCCGAGGACGTAGCCCCCGCCGCTCAGCAATCCTGCGTCCGGCTGGCCGATAGTGCCGCCCAGCGTGTAGTCCCCACCGGCGCTGAAGGTGGTGCCCCCGCCATCCACTGTGTTCCAGCCCAGGTCGTAGCCGCCGCCAGATTGAGCCAGGGCGACGGAGGCCAGCAGGAGAAAGCGGCCAGGGCCAGGACAATCGCTGCGCGTTTCATTGCCCACCTCCCTTCGACAGGCTCGGGGCACCGCCCCGCCTGGTCACCCAGACCAGACCCATGCTGGCGACGAGGAGGCCGACGCCCGGCAGCAGGCCGCTCTGCAGGAGCGGGGTGCCGTGGGTCGGGGTCCCCTCCAATGCCGCCACCCGCGCTCCCAGGATGTACTCATCCGCGTCGTCTATCTGCGCCTGCTGGGCTGCGTTTTCCTGTCGGAGGGCCGTCACCTGCTCTCGCAAGGCCACATTCTCGGCTTCCAGGGCCTGAGAGTGTTCGTACAACGCCTGGATGGCGGCCAGGGCCACGCCACCGGTGTCCAGCGGGGCGAGGTGGCGCTCGTCCTGGCCCAGGCCAAACGTGGCGTAAAAGTCCTGCGCCACCGGCCCCATGTGGCGGATGGACGGCCCCTCGGCCTGGTAGTTCCAGGTGGTGATGGGGAGGTCTGTCAGGCGGGCCAGCACCTCCTGCCCATCCACCGGGGCAAAGTTCTCCTTGAGATCACGGTCGGAGGAGTCGGTCCAGGCACCGCCGAGGGTCAGGCGGGCCCCGCTGGAAGTGTCGATGAGATTTGTCCCGTCATCATAGATCTCAACCCATTCATCGTTGTTCACGTCAAAGCGAGCGCCTCCATTGGCCCGCACGCGGAACTGATCGTAGCGCTGTGAAGCGAAGTCGGCGTCCGTGGAGTCTGCCCAGACGAAGGAGCCGTGGTGGTTGGCCTTGGCTCGCCGGCCGGCGGCGAAGCTATAATCACCCCCGGCGGCGTTGTTTCCTCCCCCCGGCACCGTGGCGCCGTCGGCACTCGCGGTGTTCCCGTGACCCCCGCCGACGCTGGCGCTGCCGCCGCTGGCGGTGTTGTTGAGACCCCCGCCGACGACAGCACAGTCGGCGCTGGCGGTGTTCTGGTAACCGCCGCCGATGGTGGCGCTGCCGCCGCTGGCATTGTGGCTGTAACCCCCGCCGATGGTAGCGAACCCGCCGCTGGCTCTGTTGAGGTAACCCCCGCCGATGGCGTCGTCCTCGCCGCTGGCGATGTTGAACGCGCCCCCGGCGACGGTGGTCCAGTCGCCAGTGGCTCCGTTCCACACGCCCCCGCCAACAGTGCTGCGGAGGCCGCTGGCGTAGTTCCCGAAACCCCCGCCGACGGTGGCCTGGTGGTGACTGGCGACGTTGTCGTAACCCCCGCCGACAGTGGCCTGGGGCTGGCTGGCGACGTTGCCGTACCCCCCGCCGACAGTGGCGAAGGGCGCGTCTGAGGTCCCGCCAGCGTTGTCGCCGGCCCGGTTGCCGTATCCACCCCCCACCGTGCCGTAATCGTCGGTCACGCGGTTGGTGGAAGTGCTTACACCCCCGCCGCCGATGGTACCGCCCACCACGCCTGCCGTGACACTGTTGCCGTTGTAGCCGCCGATCAGGTTGGGGCTGGTGCTGTTCTGTTGCGTCCACATCTATGACCAGTTCACTCCCTTCCCCCGCACCCCGGGCGACTTGCATCGCATTGCGCGGTTTAGGATGAACGGATCGCAGATGCGCTTGTTAGGTGGCGTTGACCAGATTACTCTCAGTCTTTCTGTGCGAGGCTGCCAACCATGACATGACTAATCCGGTCGCAATTGCATACACAAGGGCTACCAGAATGATGGAAATTATCCCGGATTGATAGATCAGGTTTGAAGCTAAAACCAGACCGGTTCCTAGCCCGAGTCCGACCGCACTGCTCAACGGCCACACCAATGGCTTGGTAAAGTGACCCCGCAGGAATAACCATTGAGCCAATCCAACGAGTAAGCTGATGGTCGTGCAGACTGCCGTCAATGAAAGAACAGACTCATCATCAAGAAATCCCCAGAAAATTCCGGCAAGTATTGGGCCAACCACCAATCCCAAGAGCAGACCAGCGGAAATAGTGAGAACCCATAAAATTGAGATCGGGGCAACACGTCGAAGCGCTATCCATTGAGCAAAACCGATCGGGAGGCCGATGCTCAGAGATGACACCAGCCTTCCAGGAATGGATGTCAGAAACGGGATGAGACTTAACGCACCGATGGCTGCAACGCCCAGCAAATTCGCAACGATCCAGCCGAGAATCACTCCCCCTACTTCATAAAGCTTCCGTGCCATTGGGCACCTCCCTTTCATTTTCCTTCATTGAGCGCATGGTCCACAAACCATCAACGCCACCTAACAGTTGGCATGAGCCGCCAGCCGGGTTTACCGCAGAGCCCTGGCCAGAAAACGCCCTACATAACCACATAGCCTTCGTTTTGCGCCGCGAATAGGCTGGATGTTCACCACAGCTTACACCGAAATCATCAAAACATCAACTCCGACCGCCCCCGGTGCCGGGGCGTGAGCATCACCCTATGGCGTGAGATCAGGCTCCATTTCTATTTTTCCCCAAGCCTCGTACACCTCGGGGGAATCACGATAAAGAATATCCCAACGCCCCTCGATTGTCTCGGGTCTGCTTCATGTCATGATACACTCATCCTAATACATCTGGATGCCACTGTTGGGCAGCGACCTCTCACGGCGACTTTCACCATCGCAAGAAGGCTGAAGAAGTCGGTCCGGAGGTGAATTCATCCGCCCCAATGTCGCAGGTAGCGCCGTGAGGTCGGCGGTCTGTGTCGATATCATCGGTTGGCGCACCAGTACAGGTCCCTGCGTCGACTGCCGGGCTGCTGGAGGGCAAATGTCCATTCGCGGTGAGTTGGGGATTTGAGGTCAGGACCCCAGAACGACGACACCTAACCCCCACTCCTAGCCAGCATCTCTCAATCCTCATAGACAGATGAGATTTCCATTCCTGCTGTCTGGTGAGATTGAATCTGCAAGAGTTCCACTGGCGCTCCATCATCGATGATAAAGGCCACCGTTACTCCGATGGAGGGGCTATTGGGTTCTATCAGTACTTGTTTGCCAATTAGCGCCTGCGGTAAATCATCTACTTCAAAAGCAACGTGCGGGATTGTCTTTACAAGTTCTGGGAGAGGGCTATCCTGTTCAAATCGCATCCACTGAATCCTGTATGGGCTGGTCTCATATCCAGAAACATACATTTTGAACTGTGGAAGATAGGTCTCCCCTTTGTGTTTGACGGTCGTCGGAATTCCTAAATGATGGTACTTCATTGACTGCTGTTCCTTGGTTAGGGATAGACTCTCGACTCTCCGACTGGCGGCATCTGGACTCTCTCGTAGGTCGAAGTGTCTTCATCCCACAAGAGCCACACATACCGGTCATCTTCCAGGGGATGGGCAAACGTGAAGGTAGCCTGGGCAATCCGCCCATCGCCGGTCATGTCGGTGACCTCCACCGCCACCTCACTCAAGGCGACCACCTGTCCGACCTGCATGGGGTTCCGGGGGTTGTAGAAATTCTCGTCGAGCGCCCGGTATACGTTCTCCAGATGGACGTGAGTCACCATGCCGGTGGCGTCGTCCACGATAGGACCGGGCAGCGGCGTGTACCCGCCCTCCGGCGTCACGACGATCGTCCGGGCGTCCGCGCGCTCGATGTGTACGGGCGTGAATCCGGACGAGAGGAAGTTGATCGAAGCGGGAAAAGGCTCGTCGGTGAACATCCGCTGGAACATGCCAGGGATGTAGATCATCGTGCCGGGCGGGTTGATCACGTACAGATGCTGCTGAGACAGCTCCGGATCGCTCCCAAAATCGGCCACCTGGGCCTGACCCTCCGCCATCGTGCGCGTGGAGGCCGGGTTTGAAATCACCACAATGGGGGAAACGATGAGATACAGCATCAAGAGGAGGGGCGTGGCCATCCTCAGCAAGATGCGCTGGAAAGTGGTCAGCGGCCCCGTCTTCCTGGCAGTGGCAACGTCTACAAAAAGCTGCCCAGCCAACCCCATCACGCCAAGGCTGACAAGCCCAAGATTGCGATTTTGGGGTATGCCCGAAGCGAGCGGGATCACCGCCGCTAGCAGCCCGATGACCCAAAAGGCCGACGCTCGATGGGTCTTCAAGATGGGATAGGTAGCCAATGCCAACAACCCGAGAGGAATCAAGCAGACCACGGCAAGAACTCCTGCTGCCTGCGGCGAGAAGGCGAGGAGCGCCTCGACCACCGGCAGCCCAACGGCGCTGAATAAGAGCACTGGGTAGCGCGTGAGCAACTGCGTGATGAAATCCACCGGGTTCAGGATTGGGTCAATGTAGAGCAGAGTCCCCGTGGCCCCATAGCCCAACCCTGTATAAGCCAATCGCCAGACCACCGTAATCAGGACAAATGGGACGATCCGTTTGACCCTGCCCGGCCATTTGTCGCGGTCCAGTACCAGCAGATAGGCGAAGAGATAGGCGAAGGTGACCAGCCCCATTTCGGAGGCAAGCAGGGCCAGCACGTATACGCCACACGCCCCGGCGATGTAAGGCCATTTCCGCTTCGACACCCCCTGATGGTACAGCCACACACACAGCACGCTGAAGACCATGGCAACCACGGCGTGCCGGTTGCTGATCCAGCCCGCCGGGCCGGTGAACACGTCGTCCACAGCGAGCAGCAGGATGCTGATCCCGGCCACGACGGCGCTGCCGGACACGCTTCGATACAACCGGTAGGCCAGAAGGATCAACAGGCCGAACCACAACAGGCTGTGCAGGTGCATCAGGAGAGGGGTGTCCGGCCACAGACTGTAGTCCAGGGCCAGCGTCAGCGAGGAGAGTGGCCGGAAGAAATTGGTCTTGATCTCCTCGGAGGCCCACCACGGGGCAAACCCCACGTCTTGCCCAATGCGAAATGTTGTTGAATCCGACGAAAAGCCATACAAGTTCAGGGGGCCACTCTGCAGGACCTCTTTCGGCATATTGACTTTCTCGCGGGCATCGGGGGAGAATTGAATACGGAAACCATAATCATCTTGAAAGAAGCCCGCGAACAGGAAGGGGGCATATAGGAGGCTGGCAACGATCAAGATAATGATGATCCAGTACCGTGAGGCTATGATGGGGCGAGCCACCTGCCCGATGCGATGGTAGAGTGGAAATGAATACGAGTCTTTTGCTTCCATGGTGCTTGTAACATCTGATCCTTGAACAATCATCCAAAAATTGAAGAACCTGATGACCGCCCAACGAATAGGATTCATGCGGCGCGCAGCCGCCGCATAATCCTGATGTTGAACCAAGCCGAGCGCTACCATTGTACTCGTGTATGGAATTAAGGCAAGACGCCTAATCGGAAATCGCCCATATCATTGACTGGTAGAAACGATTTTGCCCAGGAAAGTGGCATCTGGTCGGTCGTCAATACACCCTTCGGGGGCATATAGGGTGGATCACGCAGTCGGCTTCGCGGGCGTAACCACACTGCGCCCTTGTATTCAGGTTCTGTCGCCCCCGGCTAGCGTCAGGTGGCCGCTACCGCAGCCTGCGTGGGTGGGCCGGCCTTGACCTTCGCGGGTTGGCCAATTGTACCCGCTCGGCAAGGCCAAGTCCCCTGGGAGGGGACGGCCCGCCCACGCCCCGGGCTGGCGCCCGGCCTGCCGCTTGCCCGATCGCAGATCGGGGTTAAGTTCCTCCCCAACCGCCTGTTACCCCCTGGCTCTTGCTTGCCTGCTTTCTCATTGTATCAGCCACCTTGTCGAGGCAAGGGTTTTGAAGACTTTCGTGCCGACAACCACTCCATTCCAAATTGCCTCACTACTTTGAACCCTGCAACTTCCAACCAATCGCTATACTCAGCAAACGAGTGTGCTTTACCACCGCTGGTCGCCCATATGAAAAACGGGCCAAAGCTACCCCGTTCGTCGGACGTATCCAACACCATGGGAACATCTATCACCAAAACCCCGGTTGGCGCAAGTGATTCACGCACTCGTTTGAAAAGCGCTATGTTTTGTTCGGGCGTAAAGTAATGAGTGATTTGTCCCAGCAATGCTGCATCATACTGTCCCTCTTCCAGGTCAATGGTGAGTATATCTCCAGGCACGAACATAACTTGCGATAAGATGCCGAGCCGCCTTGCCAGATCACGCGCCACTTCTAATACTTCGGGGCTGTCAACACAGTTGATCTGAATCATTGGGTCGGCGTGAGCTAAGGCAAGACTCTTGATAGCACACCCGCATGCCAAATCAACGATGCGCAGGCGTGATGTCCGCCCCGGCTCGAAGTCCGCCAAACGCCACATTTCCAGGGCCGGTTGCGGCGATCCATAACTTTGAAGCCAGGCTTCTTGCGCCCAGGGACGTATAGGAGAGTATGGTTGACCGCTACGCAGTGCCCCGAGATAACCTTCCACGGTTTCGGCGGATGTCCTTTGCAATACCAGGTGGGGAACAGCCACACGCCTGTGCCACTGCCTGTGCATCAGCCGGACCACTTGCGAGTGGGGTGAATACATCTAGCGTCAAAGCGATCCGCACCAACTGGGGTTTGTAGACCCCAGTGAAGAGGCTGTAAAAAAACCGGGTCTGGTGAAACAGGTTGTTCGCTCAAATGTCATCGCTCCTTACGTTTTGTGATGAAGCGAATTAGTGCTTGACCGGTGGTTCTTGAGCACCAGGGGCAGGTAGGTGTGGTAAGTGTAGAGTCCGAATACGTCGAGGTTTACGCCAGACGACCCTCCTCCAACTCGCAACGTGATTGTATGAGCGCCCGACGTGATGACCCCCAGGTGTATGATTTCGTCATCCCATATAAACCCATTCCAGTTACCTGAGTCATCCGTTTTAAAGTTCCCTTTCCTGGTCCCGTCAAGATAGACGTCAATCACATCTCCTGGTACAGTGTCAGAATAGCGAGCCTGGAAAAACGCGTTACAGCCACCGTCGCAATCCACGGGGACACTGTAGCTGGCAGAGTTGCTTACAACCTGGCTTATTCGTAGAGTATGTTGATTCCAGGCCTTGGGATAAGGTTCTACGGAAATCCCACTGCCCGTCACCCAATCATACTCTTCCGCCTCCCGATAGTAGAAGAATGATGGCTCTATCGTGGGATCTGGCAAGAACCCTACATCATTCATGGCCTCAACGATCTCCGGATTCTTCATGAAGATATTCCATACAAGGTTCGGCCTGACAAGGTCCGACCTGTAATTCTCTATCATAAGCAACATTGCCCCAACGTCAATGCCCATATAGTCGTTGTCAAACCAATCTGGTTCACACCGGGCATTCAGAGAGTCTTTCAGGCCGAATAATCCCCACAACCTTTGGTGATAATGATCATACATGTATCGCAAGGTCAATGTAGACTCGTGCGGAGTAAATACGATGGACCCCCCTGCGGCCGTGGGCGCGATTGTCCCGTCGTTATTTCCATGATCTGGGGGATAACCTATGCCCATACGATAGGCTTTTCCGCTACAAGTGCCGGCGATGGGTCCATGGGAGGTCGTAATTCCCCACAGATCCTGCGTAGTTCCCCACAGATCTTGGTCCGGAGGATACCAAACATCCCGGCAATAGGCGCGGTTGGCGAGGGTCGCATAACGTGAATTCCGAAAGTAATTGGCATAGTCGTCCCTTTTGCCTCTGAAATCAACCCAGGCGTGAGAGTATTGGTGGGCGAACAATGGTGAAGGTCCGTGGACGAGCACCGGGTGCCCATAATAGGCTCCCCATTGATAGCTACTGGCCCATGAAATCCAGGAGGTAACCGATATAGAGTACGTGGGCGAAGGCGAACCGATAGCCAGCAGATACAGAATCATCGCTTCGTTGTAGCCTGCCCAGCGCCATACCTGACCATCGTCGCGCGCTCTCTCTTCATTCCAACATTGGTAGGGATACCCGTAACACATGGTTAGCAGCCCACTTTTTTCGTCGAGAAACCACTTCCAGTCAGCAGCTTCATAGATTGCTGTAGCAGTGGTAGTGATCTCTGTTTCTGTGAAGCACTGCTTCACGGAAAGCACACCAGCCATGAGCAACGCCGTGTCAATGGTAGATACACCGTCCAGGTCTGCCAACATCGGCGTCCCATCGGTGATGTTGACGAAATGGTAAAAGAGCCCGTGGGTTCCCGACACAACCAGATCATTGGGATCACTGGGATCGTCGTAAAAGCTGTTCAGAGTCGTCAAGACACGGGCGTAGGCTTCGTCACGGGTTATCCAGTCTCTCTCCTTCGCCGCGCAGATTGCCGTGAGGCCAAAGCCAACGGTAGCAATACTCGACATATCCGGTTCCGCGGCCGTTTCTCTGATCAAACCGGTATTGGGGTCGGCATACTCCCAGAAATACTGAAAAGCGCGTCTCTCTAACAGTTCCAGGAATTGGTCATCTGTGTCGGCTTGCGCATCCACATCCACAAAGGCCAAATCATCAAAGTACAAAGTTCCTGTGAGAGGATCGGCTACCCTTCCGCTGCTATTCCGGTTGTTCTCAAATATGATCGTGACCTCTCTCATCTGATGCCAGTTGATGCCTTGCCAGCCAGGTGTGCCCCTCAATGGCTCGGTTATCACCTTCTCTTGCCAAACATTGCTTACTCCCGTGATCGTATAGAACCCCATGTTCCACTCTTTGTCGGCAAACCGGATCCAGAAGGTAGTATCATCACCGATGGTATTACCTTCTCCCTTCACCCAGAAGCGAAATTCGTCCATGCTGCTGAGGTCGTAAAATGTGTCGCCGTTGTATAGATGTTCGTAGTGACTGGCCAGGGTCTTGGCCTGTGTAACAGCGTAGCTCAATTTCAGCGACGCTCCACTGCCCCCATGGTGCTGCGTCGTCACGACGTCGGAGGATAACAATCCATAATCAACACAGGCAGCATTAGAACGGGTAATATCAGTTTCACACCAGTAGCCCCAGTCGGCGATGTAATTGTTGAGAGAATCGGGAAAGGTCGGAGCCGAATCGGGCGAGGTCAGGCCGATCAGATCCAAGTACAAAGTCCCTGTAAGAGGATTGGCTACCCTGCCGCTATCATCCCGGTCGTTCTCAAATATGATCGTGATCTCTCTCATCTGTCGCCAGTTGACGTCTTGCCAGTCGGGGTCTTTCCTCAATGACTCAAGAGGTATCGTCTTCTCTTGCCAATCACCGGGTACTACCGTGATCGTGTAGAACCCCATGTTCCACTCTTTGTCGGCAAACCGGACCCAGAAGGTAGTAGTAGTATACGTACTGGTATTACCTTCTCCCTTCACCCAGAAGCGAAACTCGCTCAAGCGGCTGAGGTCGTAATATACGCCACCGATACTCAGGTGTTCAAAGTAACTGGCCAGGGTGTTGGTCTGCGTAACAGTGTAGCGCAATTTGAGCGACACGCTGCTGCCCTCACGGTGTGTCACCGTCGTCAATTCAGAGGACAGCAGTCCATACTCAGCACAGGCAGCAGTAGAACGGGTAATATCAGTTTCACACCAGAGACCCCAGTCGGCATTGAATGGGGCATCAAAGCCGTGGAGATCATACGAAACGCCAACATTTGAGGTGACAGGAGAGCGATTGCTCTGGCGAGAAGAAGGCGCATCTGGTGGGGCAGCCAGCACCGCCTCGATACCTGAGCCAGGTTGATCCAGAATACCTAGCAGGATAAATAGTACTGCCGTTGGAATCAGAAAGGCTGCTACGACTGCAAACAAATGCTTCTTCATCTTGTGCCCTCCTTTGAAGCGTCCGTCACAGCATACCCCGATCCAATCAGTAAAACAGCCGACCACCTACCAGGACCATCCACTGGACAGGGGTCGGCTGCCAATCGTTCACATATCACCCTCCTCGGCAAACTACAACTGCTATGAGGGCGGCAATGGTTTCACACTCCGACAGACATTCCCACTATACTACAGCTCACGGCAAAGTCAAATTGCTATCGCCACCCGCACCAGAACGTCAGATCACCTGGTCTTTCAACCAGGCCATCGCACGGCTCAGTGCGTGGACGGGTCGCCTTTTGGCAATTGGTATTTGACGATCTTGCCTTCGCGCACCACCAGGATCACCTTGTCTGCTGCGCGGATGTCGGCCAGAGGATCGCCTTCCACGGCGATCACGTCGGCCAGCTTGCCCGTTTGCAGCGCGCCAATGTCCGTCCAGCCCATGGACTGGGCCGCCCACAGTGTCGCCGCCTGGATGGCTTGCATGGGTGTGCAGCCATACTCGACCAGCCAGCGCATTTCGTCGGGCATCGCGCCAAAGCGCACACCGCCAATAAAACTATCGGTACCCGCCAGAAGTCTCAATCCGGCTTCAAGCGCATACTCCATCGCAGCGTGTTTCCGTTCGATGTACTGCAGCGTGTCAGCGTATTCTTGCTTGGCGATTTGCACGAGTCTGGGATCGCTGTGATCCAGGCGCCGCTCGTACCACTTCAGGTATTCGTGCGTCATGTTGAGCGTCGGAGTCCAGGCGATGCCTTTTTCCACGGCCAGGTCAATCTCTTCCGGCGTCGGCGTGCCGTGCTCGAATGTATCCACGCCGGCCTCGATGGCCATGCGCTGCGAAGGTGGACTGGAGGTATGGCAGGCCACCTTTTTTCCCAGCCGGTGGGCCTCATCCACGGCTGCGTTCAGCTCTTCTTGAGTGCAATCCTGTCCGTTGTTGGCAAGCTTGACGAAATCGGCCCCTGCCCGGATTTCTTCACGCACGGCGCTCCTGAAACCGTACGGCCCATCAACCTGGTTAGCCAGCCCCGGCAGGTAATGCACATGCCCGCCGGTTGGCACGATCAAACGCCCGGACAAGTACAACTTGGGGCCGGGCACCAGGCCTTTTTGCACCGCGCGCTTCACATCGAACATGATGTCGTTGATCGAGCCGGTGTCGCGCGCCGTCGTTACGCCAGACATGAGCGCCTCGCGCAGATTGCCCGCCGCCAACATCGCTATCATCACCGGTGAATAGATCAATGCCCCTTCAGGTTCATACGTGTACGTGGCCGAATCCGGCTCTTCCCAAAAGTAGGTGGGATGGACGTGCATGTCAATCAGTCCCGGCAACAAACACGCCCCGGGCAAATCCAGCAGTTGCGCGCCGGAGGGGAACTCGGGCGCATGCGCGGCTGTTCCGGCATAGACGATTTTGTCTCCGGCGACCGCCACCAATCCTTGCGAAACAGGCGACCCGCCCAGGCCGTCAACGAGGAGTGGGGCGCGTAGAATCAGGTTAACGTTGGGTTCGGTCATAGGGATCACATATCTATCGCTGGTTGGTTGTCACACAATGCCTGCTCGTCTATCGGCCTCGGCGACGATGGCGTTCAGTGTCTCCAACGTTGCCGGAGGCAAGGGAACAGGCTGGTGATGGGCAATGACGTCGCGCGCAATCTCGCGCGTGGTCTTGATGGCCGTGGGCTGGCCAGCCTCCATCCAGCCGCTGTAGTTGTGACGATCCAGCACGCGCGGGTACCATACCTGGCGGAAGTTCTGGAGGGTGTGCGGCGCGGTGATATAGTTTCCGCCCGGCCCAACCTGGTCAATCACGTCCAGCGCCAGCGTTTCGGGAGTGATATCAATCCCGTGCATCAGGCGGCGCACAAAGCCAATGATCTCATCGCACACCACCATCATTTCGCACGAGGCGGTGAGGCCCGATTCAATATAGCCTGTGTCGTGGACGAGATTGGCGCCGCTGAGCGCCGTCCACAAAATCCACAAGGCGCTTTCGATGCCGGCCTGGATGTCCGGCAACTTGGATTCCGAGCAGCCCGCAAAACCCCATACCGGCTTGTGGTAATAGTAGTGCGCCATCTCGGCCATGGCCATGCAGTGCAGCATAAATTCCGGCGAAGCGTACGTGGCAACCATCGTCCGCATGTCCAGCGGGCCGCTGCCCGATCCCCACACCACCGGCGCGCCTCTGCGCCGGAGTTGGGCAATCGTAATGCCGCTGAGCACTTCGGCGTTGGCCATCGCCAGCGCGCCCGCCGGAGTGACCGGCGCTGTGGCGCCATCCAACGGGCCGGGCGCGTAGACGAACGGCAGGCCGTGATCGGCCATCATCAGCACCTTGCGCAAGACCACCTCGGTATGTTGCAGCGGCGAGGTTGGCTCAAGATAGGCCAGTAAAAATGGGGCAAGCGTTAATTCGTCTGGCCCGCCGGCAACGGCTTCTGCCATAGCGATAATATCCGCCAGCCCCGTCTCATCCCAGGCAGTAAAGACCAGCGGCTTGACGGTATTTTCGGTCATTGTCAGGAACGAACGCCTGTCTGACGTTTGTACAGGCACATCGGAAGGCAGTGCCATGGACATCACAAAATCCAGGTTGGGCAGAGAATCTGCCAGCCGGGCGGCGTTCCCTACATCCGAAAGCACCGAGAGGCGCCGCTCGCCAGT